>Ga0075327_1000248_pt1 | contig 14216 bp, 13 predicted proteins | sample MayberrySE_Catta_2_FD_120056 | JGI IMG/M metagenome (GOLD analysis project Ga0075327, IMG submission 120056) | Natural and restored wetland microbial communities from the San Francisco Bay, California, USA, that impact long-term carbon... | ecosystem: Environmental > Terrestrial > Soil >...
CCGAGGGAGGACTGCTCCTGGTGGTTCCGGCGCTCGCGGCGCTCGCGGCGTTCGTTCGCGTGGCGCGGGCGCGGTTGACCGGTGACGCGTCGGGCCTGTTCTGGATCCGCGCCGGCGCCGCCTGCGGCCTCGGGGCGGTCGCTTTGCAGAGCGTGTGGGAGACCGGACTCGTGATGCCGGCCAACGCCAGCCTGGCCGCGGTGCTGGCCGCGCTCACGATCCACGAGCGGCAGAGCAGCTCGTGACCGACACACCCGTCGCGAGGGTCTCACGTTTGCGATCATCCTGATCTTCGAGCTCATCGTGACGAGCCGTCGGCGGGGCTTCGGACGTGGCGCCCGGGCCAGACTCCCGTCGCTGCCACAGAGTCCGGACTTACGGTATTGTCTGCGGGATGTCGCTGCGCGTCGGATTCGACGTCGACGGCGTGCTGGCCGACTTCCGGAGTGCGTTCCGGACGACCGCACGCGCGTGTCTCGGACGCAGCGCGTCCGGCGACGCAACCGATGGCAGCAGACCATCGCCGCTCGGCCAGCCCGAGGTCGCGAAAGTCTGGGCGCACATCGCACGAACGCCCAACTGGTGGATGCACGTGCCGCCGCACGAGCCGGCCGAGATCGCGCGTCTCTACGCGATGGCGCGCGCGTCCCGCTGGGAAGTGTTCTTCCTCACGAAGCGGCCGGCGAGCGCCGGCGATCCCGTCCAGTTCCAGACGCAGTGGTGGCTCGAGCAGCAGGGCTATTACCTGCCTGCCGTGCTCACCGTGCCCGGTTCGCGCGGCGAGCTCGCCAACGCGCTGCGCCTCGACCTCGTCGTCGACGATCAGATCATCAACTGCGCCGAGGTCATCGCCGCCTCGCCGGCCAGAACGCTGCTGATGCTTCGCGACCCGGATCCGGCGCTCACGACGCACGCCACCGACCGCGGCATCGGCGTCGTGAGCTGCCTCGCCGAGGCGCTGCCGGCCGTGCTGCGCCTGCAGGAAGTGCTTCCCACGCGCATCGGCAGACCCCTGCGCCTGATGGACTGGTTCCTCACGAGGCCACGGGACGAGACGCTGCCGCTCAATCCGAGAATCGAGAGGCCGCTGCCGGAGTGAGCGGTCAGCTCGATTCGCCGTCCCTCCGGCTCAGCGCTGCCTCAACCATTTCGCCGCTCCGGTGACGGCGCGGTGCGCGTACAGGAACGGCAGCGCAAGGCGGGACGGGACCCCGTAGCGATGGCGCATGTAGCTGGCCGGCGGAAACAGATGTTCCTGCACGAAGCGGACGCGGGCGCGGGCACCCCGGATGCGCCGCCAGTCGGACATCGCCACCTGCATCATGGGCGGAGCGCCCTCGAGGAATACGAGCACATCACGATCGGTCGAGCCTGCGGCCGCTCGCAGACGATCGAACACGGACGGCGGAACGGTCGTGCCCAGCCGGGCGGTCGCGTGTTCCAGCCCCGCTGTCACGACCGGAGCGATGCCGCACGCTCGCGAGCAATCCACGACTTGATCCCAGTCACTCGCGCGAAGCGCCGCCGACAGCAGATGAATGTCATACAGCCAGAGCAGCCGTGTGCTCGTGCCATGGTGCGCGGTCCGGTGCAGGCACGCGACGACGAGCGCGAGCGGTGCCGATGGCGCGCGGGCGTGCGGTCCGAGCCTGGGCACGGCAACGGCGTCGCGCATCAGATCGTCGTAGGTGAGGCGATCGGCAAACACCTTGGGGATCGCGACCCGCCAGTGGACGTCGATCGTGTGGCCGGCGCCGCTCGCGTCGATTCGGCGGTACTGGAACTGCGTGAACGCCACCTCGCCAGTTACGTGGGGCACCGGCTCGTAGCCGAGCGCGGCCAGGCAACGCTTCAGAGCGTCGCGGTGGCCTTCACGGATCAGCAGGTCCGTGTCGAGCCGCGGCCTGCGATCTGGCGACGGATAGATCGTGAACGCAAGGTGGGCGCCCTTGAGGAGCAGCGGTGCCACGCCGGCGGCTGCCAGCGAAGCGAGGACCCGCCGAAGCTCGCTTTCACGCACCATCGCGAGCGCGGTCTCGGCCGCGAGCGCGGGCCGCATGGCGGCCAGGAGCTCGCGGTCCCACCGCGCGGCTGCGGCTGCGTCGGCCAGGAGCGGCAGCACACCGTGCGCGCCGGCCGAAGCGAGGAGCGCCGGCCAGGCCTCGCGCGGCGGCGCCGGCATCGCCTGCCCGCGCAGGGCGCCGGCCAGCAGCACGTCGCTCACGCGGTCGTCGGTCTCGGGCACGTTCTTGGTTCGTGGTTCGGGGTTCGGACCTACGTCCACATCGATTTCACGACGATGCGCCGGAACTCGGCGTGGCGGAGGAGGGCCCGCGCCGCGGTCCGGTGCCAGTTGAAGTCGGCGGTCTGTTGCAGGAGCGGGACGATCCCGTCGACGCGCGCAAGCTCCATCAGGCGATCGACGGCGCTGTCGGTGAGCCGCGCGGCGACGCCGCGGAAGGCGAGACCCGCGCGGATTTCCGGGCCGAGACGCGCACGCCAGCGGCGCTCGTACTCCTTGAGGCGGCGCCCGCCGAGGCTGTTGCTGGCAAGGGCCTCGGCCATGACGCCCGCTGCCAGGTGCCCTGTCAGGAGGCCGTAGTAGATGCCGCCGCCGGTCGTCGGCTTGACGAGCCCGGCCGCATCGCCGACGGCCAGGATCCGATCCGTCCACGTGCGCGGCACCGGACCGAGGGGCAAAGCGCGGAGCCGCGGGTCGGGCCACGAGGCTTCGATGCGGTGCGTGCCGCGGATCGCCAACGCGAACGCCTGAAACCTCGCGCCCGCGTCGCGCTCGCAGAGCAGGCCCACCCTCGCGAACGTCGTCCCGCCCCGCTCGAACGGGACGACCCAGGCGAACCCCCCCGGGGCAATCGCCCTCCCGAAATGCACCTGCAGATGGTCGAGCGCCGGAAACGGCACTTCGAGCTGGGCGCTGTGGACGAGGACGTCGGGTACGCCGAGGCCGAGCGCCCGGTTGAAACGATAGCTCGCGCCGCAGGCGAGGATGGCGGCCCGCGCCTCGATCGCGCCGTCGGCGGTGCGGACGGTCACCGCTCGAGCACTGCGGGTGAGGCCGACGACGGGCGCGCCGGTGTGAATCGTCGCGCCGGCGTCCACGGCCGAGTCGGCGAGGTCGCGATCGAACACGGCCCGATCGACGACCGCGGCGCGGACGCGCTCGGCACGGATGACGACCGTGGTCCCGTTTGGCGAGATGAACCGCGCCGAGTCAGCGGCGCCGACGATCGCCCGGCGCGACAATCCGAGCTCGTCGAAGGCATCGAGGCCCAGGACGCCGGTGCAATGGACGGGCGCGCCGATGACGGCGTGTTCCTCGACGACACGGACGGCGAAGCCTGCCGCAGCGAGCTCGCGCGATGCGATGAGTCCCGCCGGGCCACCTCCCACCACGACCACGTCACAATCGGTTCCCCGTGTTCGATTGCCGCGATCGGTCAGTACTTGCGGCCCCTGGACTCCCATGTGCCAAGGAAGCTAATCCAAAACGAGAGGAGAATCAAACGCAGGTCGAGCCACATCGACTGGTTCCGCACGTAGATCCGGTCGTAGCGGAACTTCTGGCGGCGCGGCACATCGCGCGGCGCGTAGATCTGCGCGATGCCGGTCAGGCCCGGGCGCACGGCCGTGCGCGCCGCATAGCCCGGAATCCGATCGATCGGGACGAACCCGTCGGTTGAGGCCTCGACTTCGCCGGGCCGGAGGGCGCGCGGCCCGACGAAGCTCATGTCGCCGCGGAAGATGTTCCAGAGCTGCGGCAGCTCGTCCATGGCCGTCCTGCGCAGCAGTCGCCCGATGCGCGTTGCGCGCGGATCGTCCTCGACGGCCTGCACCGCGCCTGCACCCGCCTCGGCGTCCGTCCGCATCGATCGGAATTTCAGCGCCTGGAACGTCTGCCCGCCGAAGCCCACGCGCTCCTGCGAGTAGAAGACGGGGCCGCCGTCCTCGAGCTTGATCGCCGCGCCGAAGATCAGCCAGAGAGGCGAGGAGAGCAGCAGGCCGGCCCCGGAGAGCGCCACGTCGAATGCGCGCTTCACGTGCCGTCCCGGGATGGCTCGACGCCGGCGAGCTCATGGCAGAGGGCCACGACACGATCGCCCATCGTCGCCAGCGAAAACATGTCGCGCGCGCGCGTCTGGCCGAGCTGGCCCAGTCGGCTGGCGAGCGCCGCATCGTTCGCGAGCCGCGCAATTGCCTCGCGCATCGCCGCCACGTCGTACACCGGCACCACAAGCCCTGCTTCGTTGACCCAGGGCACGCCCGTCGGGAGCGCCGTGCTGATCACCGGCGTGGCGGACGCCATGGCCTCGAGCTGCACGTACCCAAAGGCCTCGGCCCGCGTCACCGACGGCAGCACGAGCATCCGGCTCGCCAGGAGCAGCGCGCGCAACTCCGGCTCGTCGACCTCGCCAGGAAAGCTGAAGGACGCCTGGCCGGACTGACGCCTCGACAGCGCGTCCCAGCTGGACCGCATCGGCCCGTCTCCGGCGACCACGACGGCCACGTCGAGCGGAGCCGCGGCCTCGACGAGCACGGGCACGCCCTTGTAGGGCACGTGACGCCCGGCAAACAGCACGATCGGGCGGCCGGCGTCGCGCCGAATCACGTCGGCGCGGCGGCGGACCTCCTCGGTCGGACGCCAGGCGTCGACGTCGATACCGAACGGGATGACCGTGACCCGCTCGCGAAACGGCCGCAGCGACGCGGCGTGCTCCGCCAGAGCCGGTGACGACACGATGAAGCGGCGGGCCGCGCGATACGCCGGCCGCGCGATCGGTGCATAGAACAGCTGGTACTGCAGCGCCGGGCGCACGACCTCGCTGTGCAACCACACGGCCAGCGGGAGGCGAGGTCTCACGGCCGCGTACGACAGCAGCGCCCAGGGATTCGGCTCGTGAAGGATCAGCACATCCGCATCGACCTGGGAGAGGCACGACGGAAAGCCCGGTGCGATCGCCACCGATCCTGCCGAGGCCCACGTTCCGACTCGCGTGACGGGAACGCCGTCGACTTCTTCGATCACCGTACGGCGCCCCGTGCTGAACGCGAGCACGCGGTTCTCGAGCCGGCCGCGCGTGACGTCGCAGAGCGACTGCACGACGCGCTCCATCCCGCCGGGAACGGGCGGATAGAACTTCCCGAAGTGCGCGACTCTCACCCGCCGAGCGGCAGCCACGGTCGCCATGCCGTCACGAGGAGGCAGAACCCGTGGCGACTCGCGCGTAGATGGCCGCGACATCGCTCGCGTAGCGCGACCAGCTGAAGGCGGCCGCGCGCCGGATGCCGGCTTCACGACGCAGGGTCCACTGCGCCGGCTGCTGAGAGCGCTCGTCGAGGAGGCGCGTCGCCGCCTGGTGCCACGCCGCGACATCGTCCAGGGGACAATACACGGCCGCGTATCCGGCCACCTCGCGAAGCGCCGGCACGTCGCTCGCCACGACCGGCGTGCCACAGGCCATCGCCTCGAGCACCGGCAGCCCGAAGCCTTCGCGCTCCGACGGCATCAATAGCAGCGCGCTCCTGCGATAGACCGACGCGAGCGTCGACCGGTCGAGCACGGGCAGGACCGCGATCGCGTCCCCCAGGCCGAGCTCGCGCACGAGCGCCTGTTGCGGGGCGGTGAAGGGTCCGCCGACGCGCACGAGTCTCAGCTGGCGGTGCGCAGTCCGCAGCGAATCGAAAACGCGCAGCAGGAGGTCGATCCGCTTCCGCGCGATCGTGCTGCCGACGTGCAGCAGGTCGACGAAGTCTCCTCGCGGCCCGAGCAGCCGCGCGGCGTCGACGTCGGCGGCCGCCTCCCCCTGAGGCGTGCAGCTCGGATGCGGGCCGTTCGGCACGACGCTCGTCCGGTCCTGAGCGATGCCGGCCTTGCCGACGAGCGCGTCGCGCGTGGCGTGGCTGTCGCACGCGATGTGCGCCGCCTCGCGGAGACCGTTCAGAATGTGCCGCGTCATCGCGCGGAAGACCGCCGATCGGGGCTCGAGCTCCGGGTCGAGCACGCTCCGGAACGTGTCGAGGTCGTGGCAGGTGACGATGGACCGCCCGGCAGGCAGCCGGTGGACGAGCTGCGCGTAGCTGTGATCGACGATATGAAAGAGATCGAACCGGCCGGCGAGCCCGGACACGATCCGCGGATAGTCCCACAGCCGGTTCGCGACGCGGTCGGCCCCCTTCACCCACGCGCTGGCGCTGCCGCGCGACAACCGCCCGGCACGCCGCCGAAGGGCCGGCCGGACGAGGCTCGGCGCAATCGTCGCGGTATGCTCCCGCTGCAGGCGGTCGAGCAGCATGTCGGCCACGAGATCCATGCTCGGCCACCCCTCTTCGAGATAGTCTGCGATGATCGCGACGCGTAGCGTCACAGCAACTCCTCGAAGAACGCGAGATGCGCGCGCGCGACGACGGGCCACGCGCAGCGCTCGTGCACGCGGGCGAGGCCGCGGGCCGACAGGTCCCGGCGGAGCGACGGATCGCCGAGCAACCGCTCGATGGCCGAGGTCCACCCAGACACGTCCGCCTCGTCAACGAGGAGACCGGCGTCGCCCACCGCATGCGGGATCTCGCCGCTTCGGCTGGCGATGACCGGCACGCCGCAGGCCATCGCCTCGATCAGCATCCGGCCGAACTGCTCCCGCCACCGGCGCGTCGTCTGGCTCGGCGCGCAGAGCAGATCCATCGCGTTGAGGTGCTCGGGCACATCGTCATGGGCCACATCGGTCACGACTCGCACGCGGCCCGGATGCAACGCGGCGAAGGCGGAGAGATCGGAGGCCATCGGGCCACCTCCGACGACGAGCGCCCGCCACGGTCGATTAACACCCTCGAGCGCGTGCATCAGCACGCCAAGCCCTTTGGCCGGTACGAAGCGCCCGAGGAATCCGACAACCGGCACATCCTCGTCCCACCCGAGCCGGTCGAGGACAGCCGCGCGCACTGCGGCGTCGGGCCTGAAGCCATCCACGTCGACGCCGGGAGGAATGACCCGCGACGGCCGCGCGGCGTACAGAGGCCTGGGGGCCTGAGCCTCGAACACGGTGGTGCCAAACGCAATCCAACCCGCCGCGCGCTCCATCACGCGGCGCTCGAAGTAGCCGAACGGGGGCGGATATGTCTTGACAATGTTCTGGAACGTGGCCGGCACGACGCGCGCACGCGCCGGCGCGGCGGTCGCGGCCTGCGCGCACGCTGCGACATACGGCTCCTCCCAGATGTGCACGACATCCCACGGTCCCGCCAGGTGCGCGCGCAGGCCGCTGCCGTACCGTCTGAGATGGGGCACGCGTCCGAGCCGCATCGGCAATGCGTGAGTCGTGCACGCCTCCCCCGCAATCGGCTCGAGCGCGACGTCGCGCAGATCGCCCGCGAGCCGGGCAGGCGCAAGCGCGGTCACCTCCCACCGTCCGCGGCCCTGCACGGCCATCTCGTGCGCCAGCCGCCGGTTGCCGGCGACGACGTAGGAGTGCCCGAGGGTGAGGAGGCGGAGGCGGATCATTGGGCTGGTTCAGGGTTCAGGGTTCAAGGTTCAAGGTCACGTAGGTTTCTGGGGCGGCGCGCAAGCGTTTCCACGTCGCGACGGTCTCGCGGGAGACGGGCTTCCGGTCTCGCAGGACGTCGCCGGCGTTTCTCCAGAGCTCCCGCAGAACCCAGGCCCAGCCCCAGGGGTCGTCGATGCGCCACGCCCGGCGCATCCGGAAATAGAGCGCCAGCCGCGCCGGGAGCAGCCAGACCAGCCGGCCGAACGGCTCGTTGTAGAGCGCCGTCAGGCAGTCGTTCCTCGTCACGTAGCGCAGGTATCGCTGCCTGCTGCGGCCGGCCTGGGCCGGCTCGTGAATCACGAGCGCGTCGGGAAGATAGAGCGTTCGATGGCCCGCGTCGATCAGGCGCAGGCAGAAGTCCTTCTCTTCACCGTAGAACTCGAACGACTCCCGGTACCCTCCGGCGGCGAGGAACGTGTCGCGGCGGAGCAGGTGCGCGAAGCCGATGAACGACGGCACGTAACATGGCGTCCGGGCCCTCGACGGCTGCATGGCGTCGTCCCACCGCACGCCTTCGCGATCGCACTGGGCAAACGCAACCGCACCCAGCCGCGGGTCGGCCTCGGCCAGCCACATCGCACGCTCAATCGCTTCGCTGCCGAGCAGCGCCGCGTCGTCGTCCATCAGCAGCACGAGTGGAGCCGAGGCTTCGCGCACCAGCACGTTGCGGCCGGCGATGTAGCCGGGGCCGCGGGTGTCGCGAACGACACGCAGCGGCGTGCCCATGTCCGAGGCGGCGAGCCGTTCGGCGACCGGCGTGGACGAGGCGTCGTCGAAGACGAGGACCTCGGGCGACAGGTGAGCGACAACGGCTATCGAGCGGAGACAGCGCTCGAGCGCGGCGGGCCGATCGCGGGTCGTGATGCCGATCGAAAGGCGGGCGGCAGTCATGCCGCCGCGCCTTCAACCGATCCTCGAAGCGCGCGAACGGTGTGTTCGAGCGCGAAACGCTCGCGATAAACCCTGTCTCCCCGCGCGGCAAGCGCGGCGCGCTCGTCGTCTTTCGACAGCAGCGCCAGGGCCGTCGCGACGAGCGACCCGGTGTCGCGCGCTGGCGCCAGCGCGACGGCGCCGGTGTCGGCCCACACGGTTTCCGTGAGATGGCCGGTGGTGGCCACGACCGCGCGCGAGTTGACGAGCCCCGCCATCACCGACGTCCGGCGCGTCGTGACGCCGTCGGGATACGGCTGCAGCAGGAGATCGCAGGCGCTCAAGAGGATCGCCGCGTCGGCGGCCGACACGCGGCCGGTACCGTGGAGCCGGCCACGAAGCATGGGGACTCCGTCACACAGCGACCGCGCAAACTCATCGCTTCCCGAACCGACGCACACTGCCGCGCACGAGCCGCGGCCCAGGATGGCCGGCAGGACCGCCGCGAGCATCGGGACGAGCGCCGAACCGAACGTGCCGAAATGGCCGACGAGCTGGTTCGCCGACGTTCCCAGGATCTGGCGGCGCCGTTCGGCGATGTCCGCCGCGCGCGTGGAACGTGGGATTGCGGATGGGATCGGCAGCGTGATGGCTGGCCGAGAACCGGCCGGCGCGTGCGGCGCCAAATACGCCCGCCAGGCGTCGGTCGAGACGTACACCCGTGAGGCCGCGCGCAGGAGCAGCTTCACCATCACGCGCTCGGCCACCGCGAGCGCATTCTGCCGGAGGGGATTCCACGTGAACTCGAAATAGGGCTCGTGAACCATCACGTGCACATCGGCGCCGTGGCGTCTCGCGCGATCGAGGAGCCAGCGGCACCAGGGGATGTTGGCACCGCGCAACCCGAAACCCGTCGGCACGTACTGGACCAGGATCGTCGACGGCGCGCCCGACAGGCGCGTGTCGAGCGTGCGCCGGCTGCCGGGGCCGTACGCGTCGTCGAGCACGACCAGTTCGACGCCGGCCGAATCGACGCCAGGCTGGAGCGTCCGGCCAGACGGGATCGAGCGCGGCGGACAGAAGACCGTGACGCTGTCCCCCGCGGCCACGAGCGCCGCGGCTACCTGGGCGGTGTAGTCGCCGACGCCGCCGCAATCCGGCGGGTACTCGCACGTGAGGATCGACCAGCGGGTCATTTTCAGGCGCGCGGTCTCGGAGCTGACGCCGCGTCGCCCAGGATGGCTTCGACCTGGTCGACGTGGGCGGTGACGGACATACGGCGCGAGACCTCCAGGGCACGCTCGCCCATCCGCTCGCGCCCGGCGGGATCGTCGAGCAGCGAGGCAATCGCACGCGCGAGGCCTCGTTCGCCGTCCTCCGGCTTCACCAGCCGGCCGTTGGTTCCGTCGGTCAGCCACTCTCCGATGCCCCCGGTGTCGAACGCGACGGACGGACGGCCGAGCGATGCGGCGTCGAGCCCGGCCAGCCCGAAGGGCTCGGGCCAGAGGCTCGGCATCGCCGCCAGAACGGACCGGGCATATACGCGAGCGCGATCCTCGAGGCGCACCCATCCAGGGAGCTCGAGCGGCACGCCGAGCGACGACGCCAGGCTGCGCCATTCCGCCTTCTGAGGCCCGTCACCCGCCATCAGGAGGCGGACAGGGCGACCGAGCAATCGGGCCGCCGCCGCCGCCGCGGCGATGAGGACGTGACCTCCCTTGAGCGGCGTCATCCGGCCGGCGAAGAGCACCGTATCGGACTCGCCCTTGCCTGCGGCGCCCGTGTCGCTGACCGTCGAGAAGAGCGGCACCACCCGCAGCCGATCGGCGCGCACGCCGTGACGTGCCATCTCGTCGCCCATGTGCCGGCTCGCCACGACCACGGCCGCATACCTGCCGAAGAGCTCGCGCTGCCCGGCCGCCCACTGGTAGCCGTTGATCATCGCGCCGGGTGCCAGGCGCCCGCAGCGTCGGGGAAAGTAGAGCGCGAGGCACGCCGGCCCGAACGTCCGTCGGCAGGCCGTGGCCGACGGGAACGCGTGCATCTTCAATCCGCTCACGCACGTTCCGAAGTAGCCGTGAAGCATCTTGACGACGGGCCATTCGGCGAGCATCCGCCGATCGACGTCGAGCGGCCCCATGTTGTGCGAGAAGGCGACGTCAGGCCGCCACAGTCGCAGGCCGTCCAGGGCCGAGTCGATCCCTCGCTCTTCGACGCCGAATGCGACATGCGCGCTGCCGTGAAGCGGCCCCGGAGCTTCACCCCGGCGGCAATAGAGCAGGGCGATCTGATGACCGCGGCTGCGGAGCGCCTCGATTGCCGAAAGCAGATACGTCTCGACGCCCCCCTCGGTGCCAACCGACTCGTGCGCGACGGCAATCCTCATGCGCCCGCCGTACGCAGCCGCAGGCACACGCCCTCGGTCTGCCAGGGATCCTCACGGCTGCGGTCCAGCCTCTCGGCCACGAGTCCCTGCGACTCACATTCCTGCCGCACGTCGTCTGGCGAGACGCCCGCTTCCGCCCACAGGTGCGGGTGCATCTCGACGAAGAGCTGCAGCCCGCGGCCGCCCGCCGCAACCGTGGCGCGCGCGCCGCGCAGCGCCGCGAGCTCGGCGCCTTCGACGTCAATCTTGATCAGGCGTGGCGCGAGCCGGTGTTCGGCGCAGAACTGGTCGATGGACAGCGCGGCGACCTCGCTCGTCCTCGCGGCTGGCTCGTTCGCCCGGGCGAGCCGGCTCACGCCCGACGATTCGCCGAGCGCGAGACGGAGCACCCGATCGCGGCCGTCGGCAACGGCCGCCGCGACAGGGGTGACCCGATCGCCAGCCGCGTTGAGCGCGATGTGCCGTGTCAGGCCCGCAAAGGCGATCGGATCCGGCTCGAACGCGAACACACGACCCGACGCGCCAACCCACTGCGCGAAGAGCAGCGTGTAGGCGCCCACGTTGGCGCCGGCCTCGAGCACGACATCGCCCGCGCGGACCGCGGCTCGAAATGCGGCGTACTCGTCCCTGTTCCAGGTGATGTGCCGGAACTCGGCTGCCACGAGGACGACTTCCCCGCCAGGAAGGACCGAGCGCAATCCGCCGCTCCTCGACGAAAGCCACTTCGTGAAGAATGGTTTCAGCCGGCGGCGCACGGCTCCAAAGCCGCCGCCCGACGGCAACGCTGCCGCGATCCGCTCCGGGAGGGACCTCGTCCGGAAGCTGTCGCCGGGCGGCACGCTCATGCTGGCAACCCGCGCTCCTGTTTTTCTCCAGACGCCGGAAGAGTCCTGCCCGACGGGACGGTCACCTCGAGCACCGCATGCGCGTCGCGGCCGAACAGGGCCTCACCCTCGGCGAGCGGGCGGGCAGTCAACCCGAGCTCGGCAAGTGTCTCTCGAGCCGAGGTCTCGGTCACGCCGAACGCGGGCCAGCACTGCGGGTGCATCTCGACAACCAATGTCAGACGACGGGCGGCATGGATCGTCTCGCGCGCGCCGCGCAGCGCGGCAATCTCCGCGCCCTGCACGTCCATTCGGATGACCGTCGGGGCAATCCCCAGATCCCGGCAGACGTCGTCGATCGTGACGACCGCAACGTCGCGCACGACGGGCGGCGCATCGGTGTCGACGGCCGCCGCCAGGCTGTTGACGTAGGGCATCGCAGTGTCGTCGTACAGGTAGAGCGCTCCGCGGCCGCCGCGATCCGAGACGGCGGCTTCGACAAGCCGCACGCGGTCGGACCCGGTACCGTTGTACGCGAAGTGGCGCCGTGCGAGGGCAGCGCTCGAAGGCGTGGGCTCGAACGCGATCACCCGTCCGCCCGGGGCGCTCCACCTCGCGGCCAGCACGGCGTAGATGCCCGCGAACGCACCGACGTCGAGCACCACATCGCCAGGCCGAACCGTCTCCTTCAGAAAGGCGAAGAGCGCCGGCTCCGGCTCGTGCGGCACCAGGTGGCGGACTCGTGGGTCGATCCGCACGACCTCGTCGTGCACCCTCCACGGCAGGCCGCGCCTCGAGTACAGCGCGTTGAGCATTCTGGCGTAGGACGCGACGGCGACCGAACGCACGCGGGATGGCGCCATGGTTGGTTTTCCGAATGCGCGCGGCGCTTCAGGGCGACCAGCGCTCGACTGCCCGCCCGGCGGCCTTGGCCAGCGTGCGGCACCACCCCGCGACGCTCAGGGGCCGGAGCCACGTGCGCCTGGTCCTCGCGTGGTCCCGGGCTGTCACGTGCGCCCACCGCTCGTGAAAGAGCAGGCCGTTCTTCAGCACGCGTGCCTTGTAGGCCTGGCTCAGCTCGCCAAGCGTGCTGCTGCCGAGGTGCTGGTAGCCGCCGAGCCGCTCGTAGCCGCAGGTCGCGACCTTCCAGCCGGCCTCGCGGATGCGGCAGGCGAGGTCGGCCTCGTCCCACTCGGTCGGCACGAACGCTTCGTCCAGCGTCCCCACGCGCTCGATGCAGGCGCGACGCACGATCCACGGCCGGATGACCGCATCGACCTCCTGCACGCGAAACCAGTTGAACGGCGCCGGGCCGATCGTGCTCCGCAGACGGCGCCAGTCGACCAGATCTTCCCATCGTGCGATCGGCTCGTCGAGCGGATAGTGATCGAGGCCCCGGCTCAGGCTCATCAGGCCGATGTCCCCGTGCGTGCGGAAAACAGCCAGCAGCTCAGGGACGAGCCAGTGCGCCGTCACGAACATGTCATCCTGCCAGGCCATGATCAACGGCGCCCGCGCGGCAGCGATGCCTGCGTTCGTGCACCGCAGCTCGTGGGCGTCGTCCATGTGGATCCACCGGAGGTGATTCCGGCCCCACGCCGACCGGCTCTCGGACTCGAGGAGCGCGCGCGTGCCATCGCGGCAGCCGTCTTCGATGACGATGATCTCGACACTCGATTCCGCAGCGCTCTGGCGCCAGCTGGTCAGGCAGCGTCGAAGCACCGCCTCGTTGTTGAAGGTCGGAATGGCGACGGAGAGGGCCGGGACGATGTCGCTCATGGCACCGAGGGAGCGATCGCGGATACCGTCGTCCTGCGGGCGCGTGCGAATGCCTGGAGGTGCAGGGCTATGGGCGTGTGGACGCCGGCAGGTACCCGCCGTCCGACGTGGTACAGGCCGAGGCGTGCAAACGCCGCAACCGGGTCGCCCGGAGGGCACTCGGGCGCGGCAATCTCCACGGCGATGTCGTCGAAACCGGCGCGCTCGAGGGCACTGCGCAGCGCGCGCGGCGAAAAGTGGCTGATGTGCACGAGGTTGTCGGCGATCGTCGCGCGATAGCCGCGGCGCAGGCGCGCACGCCACGTCTCCTTCGCCAGCTGCGCGGGGCCGCAAGGCACCTTGACGGCAACCCACCCGCCGTCGGCGACGACGCGGCGCACGGTGGAGAGCAGGGCCACGGGACGCGGAATGTGCTCGACGACGTCGGTGAGCGTCACCGCGTCGAACCGGCGTCCAAGCTCGCCCAGCCGTTCGGCGCTCAACCGATGGACCGGAACACCAGTGGACGCCGCGGCGTGTGCGGCCGTGCGCTCGTTGATCTCGGTGCCCTCCGCCGTCCACCCAGACGCACCAGCCAGCCGGAGGAACCGGCCGGCGTGACACCCGACGTCGAGCAGCGTCCGCGGCGTGGATCGGACTCGCTCTCCAAGTGCCGCGAGAATGCGGCCGAAGATCGCGTCCTTGTAGGCCGACTCGAATTCGGCCGCCACCCATTCGTCCGACCAGCGCTGGTCGTACATCCGCTCGAAGAACCGCGGGAGCGCGGGAATGCGATCGGGCTGGGCGAAGCCGCACGCCCGG
>Ga0075327_1000249_pt1 | contig 14174 bp, 12 predicted proteins | sample MayberrySE_Catta_2_FD_120056 | JGI IMG/M metagenome (GOLD analysis project Ga0075327, IMG submission 120056) | Natural and restored wetland microbial communities from the San Francisco Bay, California, USA, that impact long-term carbon... | ecosystem: Environmental > Terrestrial > Soil >...
CTCAACGGGGTGCTCGGCGGCGGCCGGCTGGCCGACGTCGATGGCCTCGTCCTCGACTTGCGCAGCCGTTGGGGCGGGGCGCCGGCCGACGCTGCCGAGCTTTTCGTCGGCGGAACCCCGGCGATGGAGATGATCGAGCGGGACGGCGACGTGCGCTACGTCAATACGCGCTGGCATAAGCCGGTGGTCGGCATCATCGACGAAGGAACGCGGAGCGGCATGGACATCTTTGCCAATGCGTTCAAGCAGAACGGCATCCCGCTGGTCGGCACCGAGACCGCCGGCGACGTCGTCGCCGGGCGCGGCTTTCTGCTTCCCGACGACAGCCTGCTGGTGCTGGCGGTCGCCGACGTGCTGGTCGATGGCGAGCGGCTGGAGGGCAACCCGGTCCAGCCGGATATCGAGGTGCCTTTCGACATCCGCTACGCCGACGGCGTCGATCCGCAGTTCGAGGCCGCGCTCGACCTGCTGATGACGCGGCTGACGGAGGGCTGAGACGACGGGCCTCGCCATCGGTTGCGGCCATGCTTATATCGGGGCCGCTCTTTCCTTTCGCCCTTCGAGGCCGCTCATGACCGGAACCGACAGCCGCAACCCGCTTCTCGAGGATTGGACCGGGCCGTTTGGCGCGCCGCCCTTTGCCGAGATCGGGGTCGAGCATTTCCGGCCGGCTTTCGACGCGGCGATCGCCCGCCACCGCGAAGAGGTCGATGGGATTGCCGCCGATCCCGCCGAGCCGAGCTTTGACAATACGATCGCAGCGCTGGAGCGAAGCGGGGAAACGCTCGACCGGGTCTCTTCGGTGTTCTTCAATCTTGCCGGCACCCACACCAACGACGAGATCCAGGCGATCCAGCGCGAGATGGCGCCGGTGCTCGCCCGTCACGCCAACGAGATCAGTCTGAACGAGCCGCTGTTCCGGCGGATCGATGCGCTTTGGCGGAACCGGGAGACGCTTGGTCTCGATTTGGAGGAGGCGCGGGTGCTGGAGCGCTACCGCACGCGCTTCGTCAGGGCCGGCGCCGGGCTGGACGCCGAAGGCAAGCAGCGGCTGGCGGCGATCAACGAGCGGCTGGCGACGCTGGGCACGCTGTTCGCCCAGAATGTGCTCGCCGACGAGAAGGAGTTTGTGCTCGTCCTCGACGGCGAAGCCGATCTTGCCGGTCTGCCCGGCTTCGTTCGCTCCGCCGCGGCCCAGGCAGCCGCCGACCGCGGCCTCGACGGCAGGCATGCGATCACCCTGTCGCGGTCGAGCATCGAGCCGTTCCTGCAGTTTTCCACGCGTCGCGATCTGCGCGAGAAGGCTTTTCAGGCATGGGCACAGCGCGGCGAGAACGACGGCGCCAGCGACAATCGGCCAATTATTTCCGAGACGCTGGGGCTCCGGGCCGAGCGCGCCAGACTTCTCGGCTACGAGAGTTTTGCCGAATTTCGGCTGGCGGACACCATGGCGAAAACGCCTGAGGCGGCGCGCGAGCTGCTCGAAATGGCGTGGGAGGCGGCGCAGCAGCGAGCTGCCGCGGAAGCGGCGGAACTGCAGGACATGGCCGCCGTCCGAGGGGAAAATTACGAAATCGCCGCCTGGGACTGGCGGCACTTCACCGAGGCGGTGCGCAAGCGGCGCTTCGACTTCGACGAGACCGAGCTCAAGCCCTATCTGCAGCTCGACAGGATGGTGGAAGCCGCGTTCTATGCAGCCGAGCGGCTCTTCGGCCTGACCTTTTCCGAGCGCTTCGACGTTCCGACCTATCACCCCGACGTCCGCGTCTTCGAGGTCAAAGACGCCGACGGTCGACATATGGGTCTGTTTCTCGGCGACTACTTCGCCCGCCCGTCGAAGCGGAGCGGCGCCTGGAAGAGCAACTTCCGCGACCAGCACAAGCTCGACGGCGACGTCCGCCCGATCGTCGCCAACACCATGAATTTCTCGAAGCCACCGGCCGGCGAGCCGGCGCTCTTGTCATTCGATGACGCGCGCACGCTGTTCCACGAGTTCGGCCATGCCCTGCACGGACTTCTTTCCGACGTCACCTATCCGTTGATCTCGGGAACCCACGTGTCGGGCGATTTCGTCGAATTGCCCTCGCAGCTTTTCGAGCACTGGCTCGAGCAGCCCGAGCTCCTTCGGCGTTTCGCGTTACATGCCGGGACGGGGGCGCCGATGCCCGAGGCGCTGCTCGCAAAGGTCCTCGCCTCCCGCACCTTCAATCAAGGCTGGGCGACGGTCGAATACACCGCCTCGGCGCTGGTCGACCTCGACATCCACTGCCTGCCGGAGCCGGGCGGCGCCGATGTCGTCGAACTGGAGAAGCAGACCCTCGCGCGGATTGGGATGCCGGAGGCGATCGCCATGCGCCATCGCGTTCCGCATTTCTCGCATGTCTTCTCCGGCGAATACTACGCTGCCGGCTACTATTCCTACCTGTGGTCGGAGGTCCTCGATGCCGATGCCTTCGCCGCGTTCGAGGAAGCCGGCGACGTATTCGACCCCGAAACCGCCGGGCGGCTGCGCGAATTCGTCCTCTCGGCCGGATATCTTCGCGATCCGGCCGAGGCCTATCGACAATTCCGCGGCCGGCTGCCGACCACCGAGGCGCTGCTCAGGAAGCGCGGGCTGGATCGGCCGGCGGCGTAGGGGCCGCCGGTTCAGGCAACCAGCGGCAACGCCGCGGCGTCGGGCATTGGCGTGATCGCCCGCTGTCCAGCGGCCACGACCTTGCCGGCCGCGCCGGCGAGGGCACCCGGCTGAAGCTCGAGCCCGAGGAAGCGCCGCCGCAAGACCGGTGCCGGCATCCTCAGCAGTCGGGTATGCTCGGCCGAGAAGCCGAACCGCGCATAGTAGGGCGCGTCGCCGACAAGCAGGATGGCGTCGTGGCCGAGCGCCGCCGCCCCGGCAATCGCCGTTTCCATCAGCGCCGATCCGATGCCGTGGCCCTGCCAGTCGGGATCGACGGCGAGGGGGCCCAGCAGGAGTGCCGGGCGGCCGTCGCCGGTGGCGACATCCCAGAGCCGTACCGATCCGACGATGTCGGCACCGAAGCGGGCGACCAGCGCCAGGCCGTCGGCCGGCAGCCGGCCCCGACGCAGCCGCTCGGAGGGCTTCAGGAACCGGCCGGGACCCATCGCCCGATCGAGCAGGGCTTCCCGCGCACCGGCCTCGGCCGGTGCCTCTTGCGAGATATGGACCATCGCTCGATGTCCAGAGCATGGTCCGCAGCGGACCATGCTCTTTGCCTTGTTCGACGCAATGTCGGACGGAAAACCGGTACCCACCCCGGATCGGTGTCCGGGCCATGCTTTTCCTGACATTGCTTTAAATCACGAACGATTTGAGCGGCGCGAAGCCGTTGAAGGCGACCGAAGCATAGGTCGTGGTGTAGGCGCCGGTACCCTCGATCAGCACCTCGTCCCCGATCGACAGCGACACGGGCAGTTCGTAGGGCGTCTTCTCGTAAAGGACGTCGGCCGAATCGCAGGTTGGCCCGGCGATCACGCAGGGCGAGGTACGCTCACCGTCATGCCGGGTGCGGATCGGGTAACGAATCGCCTCATCCATGGTCTCTGCCAAGCCGCCGAACTTGCCGATGTCGAGGAAGACCCAGCGCAGCGGATCGTCGGCGGCCTTCTTCGAAACCAAGACGACCTCGGCCTTGATCAAACCGGCGTCGCCGACCATGCCGCGGCCGGGCTCGATGATGGTCTCAGGAATGCGGTTGCCGAAATGCTTGCGCAGTGCCCCGGAAATCGCCTGGCCGTAAGACCTGACCGCCGGAACCTGCTTGAGGTATCGCGTCGGAAAGCCGCCGCCGAGATTGACCATGCGCAGTTGGATGCCGCGCTCGGCAAGGGTGCGGAAGATCGACGCCGAGGCTGCGAGCGCCGCGTCCCAGGCGCCTGGATTGGGCTGCTGGGAGCCGACGTGAAAGGACACGCCGTAGGCGTTGAGACCGAGTCGATGGGCGTGCTCCAGCACGTCGATGGCGAGCTCCGGCACGCAGCCGAATTTCCGCGACAGCGGCCACTCGGCGCCGTCGCCGTCGCACAGGATGCGGCAGAACACGCGGGTGCCGGGAGCGGCACGGGCGATCTTCTCGACCTCCTCGGCGCAGTCGACGGCAAAAAGGCGGATACCGCGGGCGAACGCCGCCTCGATGTCGCGCTCTTTCTTGATGGTGTTGCCGAACGAGATCCGGTCGGGTGTCGCGCCTGCGGCAAGCGCCATATCGATTTCGGCGACGGAGGCGCAGTCGAAGCAGGAGCCGAGGTCGGCCAGGAGTTTGAGGACTTCCGGTGCTGGATTGGCCTTGACCGCGTAATAGACGCGGCTGTCCGGCATCGCCCGGGCGAAGGTCTCGTAGTTCGATCGGACGACGTCGAGATCGACGACGAGGCAGGGACCCTCGGGTCGGTAGCGGGTGAGAAAGTCGCGGATGCGCTCGGTCATGGTCGGGCACTCCCAGGTCAGCGTTGCAAACGGCGGCTGGCCTTGGCGTCCGGATGATCGCGATGGAGACGATCATTCCGTTGCGTCGGCAACCGGTTCGCCGGCTTTTCGCCGGCTGGTTTGCGGGTGGAGGTCGATCACACGGACCGGGCAGTCCGCCTGTTCGCCGCCTTCGCTTGGATGGGGAGTTCCCGATCCGCACGTCCCGGCAAGATGTAGATGCCTCTTCAGTAACCCCGGCCTTTGGAGAGCCGGCAGAGACCAAAAAAGCCCGCTACGTCGTTGCTTTAAGCCGCGTCCTTCGAAGCGCCCGGGATATTCCCGGCGGTTCGCCCTCGGACTTTGTGCGACCACAGGCACGTGCGAATTTGGGCAAGCCCACACCTATGCTCGAAAAGTTACGCAATCAAGATTTTTTTCGTCCTCCGGCCAAATTATTTCGAACCGCGGGTACGCCGGGTCGCTTTACCGGCCCTTTACGGCTAGCTTGGCGGCCTCGAAGCGCATGGAAGGAAGCTTTTGTGAACGAGACCGTCGTCGGGGAAAGGGGCATGGCCGTGGCGCCGCACCGCGCGGCGGCGGAAGTGGCGGCCGAAGTGCTGAGGGCCGGGGGAAATGCGGTCGAGGCGACGATCGCCGCGGCCGCGACGATTGCCGTGGTCTATCCGCATATGAACTCGATCGGCGGCGACGCCTTCTTCCTGATCGCCGAGCCGGGCAAACCGGTCAGGGCGATCGACGCCTGCGGTGCGGCCGGCACGCTTGCTACGATCGATCGCTACCGTGAGAAGGGCTACGACACGGTGCCGGCACGTGGGCCCGATGCGGCTTTGACCGTGGCCGGCGCAGTTTCCGGCTGGAAGCTCGCCGGCGAGCTTGCCCAGGCCCTCGGCGGACGGATGTCCCGGCAGGATCTGCTTGCCGACGCTGTCCGGCGGTCGCGCGAGGGCATCGTCGTCAGTCGCTCGCAGTCTGAGATGGCGGCCGAAAATCGCGATGGCGCGCCGTGGCCGGCGGGGTTCGCCGAAACCTTCCTGGTCGACGGCAAGGCGCCGGAAATCGGCAGCCGACTCAAGCTTGAACGCCTTTCCGACACGCTCGAACACATCGCCCACGTCGGCTACGAGGATTTTTATCGCGGCGACGTGGCGGCGACGATTGCCGCCGATCTCGACAGCGTCGGCAGCCCGGTGACCCGTAGCGATCTTGCCAAGCATGAAGCCCGCATGGCGACACCGCTCTCGCTTCGGCTGAAGGACGCCACCGTGTACAACAAGACGGCGCCGACCCAGGGGCTCGCCTCGCTGATCATCCTCGGCCTGTTCGATCGGCTGGGCGTCAAGCAAGGCGAAGGGTTCGATCACATCCACGGCATCATCGAGGCGACCAAGCGGGCTTTCGCGGTGCGCGACGCCGAGATCACCGATCCGCGCCATGTCGGCGACCTGTCGCGCTTCCTCGCGTCCGACTGGCTCGACCGCGAAGCCGAGGCGATCGATCGCAAGCGAGCGGCGCCGTGGGGAGCATGCGGCAATGACAGCGACACGATCTGGATGGGGGCGATCGATGGCAACGGCCTTGCGGTTTCCTTCATCCAGTCGTTGTTCTGGGAATACGGCTCCGGCGTCGTGCTGCCGCGCACCGGCATCTTGTGGCAAAACCGCGGCTCGAGCTTTTCGCTCGATCCGAATTCGGTGAATCCATTGACGCCGGGTCGAAAACCGTTCCACACGCTCAATCCGCCCTTGGCGTTTTTCGACGACGAGCGGGTGATGACCTACGGCTCTATGGGCGGCGACGGTCAGCCTCAGTTCCAGGCGGCCGTATTCACCCGCTACGCCCGCTTCGGAATGGAGCTTGGCGAGGCGATCGAGGCGCCGCGTTGGCGCCTCGGACGGACATGGGGAACGGAGACCGCCGATATGGCCATGGAAAACCGGTTCGATCCCGATCTGGTCGACGCACTGGCGAAAGCCGGCCACCGCATCGAGGTCCTCGATCTTGCCTACGCCGACGGTATGGGACACGCCGGCGCCATCGTCAGGCGGCCCGACGGGCGCTGCTTCGGCGCCTCGGATCCGCGCTCGGACGGGGCGGCTGTACCCGTATGATGTCGCAGTCCGCCGTTTTCAGGTGACGCGCGCCCGCCGATCATGCCAATCTGACGCCCGTGCTGATCAAGTCCGACCCCTATGACGCCTTCGTCGACTATCCCGACGCACCGGTCGCCCATGCGCCGGACGGGCCGCTTGCGGGCCTGACCTTCGCGGTCAAGGACATCTTCGACGTCGCCGGTTATCCCACCGGTTGCGGCAACCCGGAGCGACGGGCCGAGAGCGCCGCGAACCCGCCCAAGGAACACGCGCCGGCGGTCGCCGCTCTCCTTGCCGCCGGCGCCCGCTTCGTCGGCAAGACCCATACGGCCGAGCTGGCCTTTTCGCTCGACGGGCGCAACGACCACTTCGGCACGCCCGACAACCCGGCTGCCCCTGGCCGCGTTCCCGGCGGTTCGTCGTCGGGATCGGCGGCGGCGGTCGCCGGCAGTCTGGTCGACTTCGCCCTCGGCAGCGACACCGGCGGCTCGGTGCGCGGACCGGCGTCGCTCTGCGGCGTCATCGGATTGCGCCCGACCCACGGCCGCATCGATATCGGCGGGACCATGCCGCTGGCGCCGAGTCTGGACACCGTCGGCTGGTTCGCGCGTTCGCCGGAGGTCTATGAGCGCGTCGGTGCAGTGTTGCTCGGCGACGACGCGGAAGGGCCGGCGCTGTCGCGCATGACCGTCGCCGAGGATGCCTATGCGCTGCTCAGCGGCGCGGCCGAGGACGTGGCTCTGAGGCCGGCGGTGGCGCGAGTCGCCGAACACGTTACGCCGGCCGGCGCGCAGATGGTCGCCGCCGACGGCCTTTCGGCCTGGGCGCAGGTTTTCCGTACCGTTCAGGGCTTCGAAGCATGGCAAGCCCACGGGGCCTGGATCGATAGCCGCAAGCCGAAGCTGATGCCGGCGGTGCGCGGCCGCTTCGAGGCGGCGAGCCACGTAACCGCGGACGCGTATAAGGACGCCGGCGCCAAACGGCTGAAGATCCGGGAGCAAGTTGCGGCGATTGTCGGAGACGATGGCGTGATTGTATTGCCGAGCCTGCCGACGATCGCTCTGCGTGTCGACGCCGATGAGGCGGATTTCGAGGCTTTCCGCGGCCAGGCGCTGCAAATGCTTTGCATTTCCGGCCTCTCCGGTTTTCCGCAGAACTCGCTGCCGCTCGGTAGCGTCGACGGCTGCCCGATCGGGCTTTCGCTGATCGCGCCGCCCGGTCGCGACCGGGCTTTGATCGCTCTTGCGCGGGCGATTCTCGAGAGCTGATCGTTTCTCGGACACTTTGCCGTAAATTGTCCGTAGTCCGGCGGTGTAGCTTGGCAATGATTGTGACCGGGGACCTAAGAGCATGATCGCACGACGCCACCTTCCGGCTCGTCTCGTTTTGGCAGCAGTGCTGAGTGCGGTGCCGTGCGGTCTTTCTGCACATCCGCACGTGCTGGTCGAGGCAAAGTCGGAGGTCGTCTTCGACGCGGACGGCCGGATGCGCTCGGTGCGGCACGTTTGGCAGTTCGACCCGGCCTTCAGCGCCTATGCCATTCAGGGCCTTGACGAAAACGGTGATGGCCAGTTGTCGGATGCCGAATTGCAGCCGCTCGCCAAGATCAACGTCGAATCGCTCCAGGAGTTCGACTTCTTCACCTACTTGTCGATTGGCGGCGAAGCCTTGGAGTTCTCTGAACCGAAGGAGTACTGGCTCGAGTTGAGGGGCGGGGGGTTGACGCTGTTTTACGAGTTGCCGTTGAGGACGCCGGTCGCGGTCGCCGCAGAGACAAGGCTGGAGGTCTTCGATCCGGAATATTTCGTCGCCTTCAACTTCGTCCAGGACGATCCGGTCACGCTGGTCGACGCACCCCCGAACTGCACCGCCGTTTACCATCCGCCAGGCGAGCTCGACGCCGGGACCATAGCGATGCTCGGAGCCCTGCCGCAGGATCAACGCGAACTGCCGCCGGAACTCGCCGGTGCCGCCGACGCGCTCGCCGATGTCGCCGAGATTAAATGTTCCTGAGGGGATCGGCGCTGGCCGGACGGCGCAAGACGATTTGCGCCGGCTTGGCGGCCCTCGCTCTCGTCGTGATCGCCGAACAAGCGTGGGCATCGCCGAGCCCCTTCGGCATCGCCACGCCCGACAGCACTGGCGGCTTCGGCGGACCGCTGGCGCCGGTGTTCGCCTGGATCGCGCTGCGCCAGGCGGAGTTCTATCGCGTGCTGACCGGGGCGCTGGCCGATATCAAGGAAAACGGCTGGGCGACCTGGCTGCTGCTTCTGGTCAGCTTCGCTTACGGCGTCTTCCATGCTGCCGGTCCCGGTCACGGCAAGGCGGTGATCAGCGCCTATGTCGTGTCGTCGGGCGCCAGGGTGCGCCGCGGGGTCGCCTTATCCTTCGCCGCCGCGTTCGTCCAGGCGGCGAGTGCGATCGCCATCGTCGCGGTCGCGGCTATCGTCTTCCGTGTCACCGCAAGATCGATGACGGTTGCCACCCAATGGGTCGAGATCGCCAGCTACGCCCTGATCACAGCGGTCGGCGCCTGGCTCCTCTGGCAAAAGCTCGCCGGCGGCGGCCATCATCACCATCATCACGTTACGTTGGTGCGTGAGGCGGACCGTGAGACCCACCAAAAAGCCTGCCACCACCACGCTCCCATAAGCGAACCGCACGACGACGTCGGCTACCGTCCGGACACCGGCAAAAGCGGACTCGCCGGCGCGTGGTCGGCGATCATGGCGGTCGGCATCCGTCCGTGCTCGGGAGCGATCATTGTCCTCGTCTTTGCGCTCGCTCAGGGTCTGTTCGCCGCCGGGGTCGCAGCGACCCTGGTCATGGCGGTCGGCACGGGTCTCACCGTGGCGGTCCTGGCAACCCTGGCGGTGTCGGCGCGGGGCCTAGCGGTGCGGCTTGCCGGCGCGCAGTCGGAACTCGCCCCGGTTCTGATCCGGACCATTGAGATTGCCGCGGCGGCGGCCGTCCTGCTGCTTGGCCTGCTGCTTCTCGGCGGCGCGCTGTCGACCGGCCTGCCGGGATAGGCTCTCGCTCGGCCGCCTCAGGCATGCCGTGGCGCTCGCTTTCGTGGCCCTTCACGCAAGCTCGATCCGCGCACGGTGGCCGGCGGCACGAGCGAGACGATGATCGAGCGTCAAGAGCGGTGCGCCCAATGCTTCCGCCAGTGCGACATAAATCGCATCATACGCCGTGAGATTGCTTCGGAGTTCCCATACGCGCGGCAAAAGAAACCCGTGCGGATATCGGCGCAACGGAAAGTCGCCAAGGTCGACGAGCGCCGCGCTGCCGCGCTCTTCGTCGATCTCGCCGGCGGCCGCATATCGACGGATGACTTGCGCCACTTCGACATCGAGCAGGTGCGGCGCATGCAACGTCTCACCGCCTCCAAACAACCGTTCCTCGACCGCTTCGGCCGCCGGGGTGCGGAGGAGGACTTCGAGCAGCGCCGACGCGTCGACGACGATCACCGGCCGTCGCGCTCAGCGCGAACCGCTTCGACCGGCGCTTCGGAGGGCGTCACTCTCGACCGCGCATGCAAACGCGTGCGCAATTCCTCGACGGTCGGCCGCTCGCCTACCTCGCGCAACTCGCGGAGCAGGTATTCGGACAACGACATTCCAGCCAATGCCGCGCGGGACTTGAGCCGGCGATGCAGCGCATCGGGGACATTCCGAATTTGGATCATGGAGGACATGTTCTACACATAAAAACATGCAAAATGCATGTCAATCCGCCATGCACTGTGGTGCGCCCTTTCCTCGCCGACAATCGGTGGCTCCACACCGGCGGCTACGGCTACTCAGATACGCAATTACAATTGGGAATCCCGCTGCTGCAGGAGGAGGACGAAAGCAAAGCGTCGGCCGGCCGACCGGCTGGACTCCGTACGGCTCTACTCAGCCGCTTGCGCCGGCTCGACTGCAGGTTGGCGTTCGGCCATGCGCTTGCGGATGGCGGCACCGAAGGCGGCGAACAGCTTCGCCGACGGTGGATCGGTCCTCACCCAGTATTCCGGGTGCCACTGCACGCCGAGCGCAAAGGTCGGCGCCCCGGCGACGCGGACCGCTTCGATGGTGCCGTCGGGCGCCGTCGCCTCGACCACCAGTCCCTCGCCGAGGCGGTCGATGGCCTGGCGGTGGAGCGAGTTGACGCGGATGGTGCCCGCTCCGACGATGTCGGCGAGCATGCCGCCCGGAACCACATCGACATCCTGGCGGATGGCGAACCGCTCGTCGCGCTCTTCCGCCTTCGGGGCCCGGTGGTCGTGCCGGCCCTCGATCTCCTGCACCTCCGAATGGAGGGTGCCGCCGAGCGCAACGTTGAGTTCCTGCACGCCGCGACAGATGGCGAAGAGCGGGACGCCGTGCCTCAGTGCCGCCCGCGCCAGGGCGAAGGCGAGCGCGTCGCGGTTGGGATCGTGCGGCTCGGCGCGCGGGTCAGGTGCGGCGCCGTAGCTGGAGGGATGAACGTTGGTACGACCGCCGGTCAACAGCACACCGTCGACCCGGGCGACCAGAGCGTCGAAATCGAGTTCGTCGTTGAGACGGGGGACGATCAGCGGAATGCCGCCGATGCCGTGGACGACTGCCTGGAGGTAGGTGTCGGCAGTGCCGTGCCAATGATAGGCCTCGAGCTCCTTGGTGTTGGCGGGCAGCGCGACAAGCGGCGGATTGTTGTGGGTGTCGGTCATGTGCAACCGGGCGGGCGCCGCTGGAGGTAACTGAATCGCGAATACGGTTGGCGTCCTTGCCCATGAAAATCGTGCGTCGGCGCGCCATCGTCAAGGTGGCACCAGCGCGACGCTTGCGCTCCCGGCCGCGCGAGCCTGGCTCACAGCGAGTATCGAACCTGACGTATTTGCCTTTGTCAGCTCATCTGTGTACCGCTCCGACGTGGTTTACTATTTTGCGCATGACGCCGCTCGATCCGCCGCCGCGTGCCCGCCAAACGTTTGAAAGAATCCAATGCCCAGCACCAAGATCCACTTCGTCGGTTATCACCCCAAGACCTCGGTCCAGTCGCGGGCGATGGCGGTGTTTGCCGACCGGCTCAACCGGGAGGTCGGCGACGCCGTCGCGTTCCATTTCGACTCCGATATCGGCGATCTGGGACACAAGGCCAACGACCTGCTGCGCATGGTCGAGGCCGGCGACTTCGACGGCTGCTACTTCTATTCGAGCTACCTGACCCAGCGGGTGCCCGAACTTGGCCTGTTCGAACTGCCCTTCGAGATCGCCAGCCGCGAACGCTTCTACGCCCTGCTCGACGGCGCGCTGGGGCGGCGGGTTACCGACTCGGTCGCCGCCAACACCGGCTACCGGGTGCTCGGCTACTGGGATAACGGTATCCGTCATCTGTCGAACCGCGTGCACCCCATCCGAACGCCGGCTGATTGCAAGGGTCTCAAGATTCGTACGGCGTTCAACCAGTTCCACCAGGCCGCGTTTCGCGCCATGGGCTTCGAGCCCGAAGCAATCGACGTCAAGGACCTGCCGGCGGCGGTCGCCGACGGGACCGTCGATGCGCAGGAAAATCCGCTGACCAATATGATCAACTACAAGGTGCAGGCCTATCACCCCTATATCACCCTTACCAGCCATCTGTTCGGCGTCTCGGCCGTGCTGGTCAACGCTGCCAAATACGCGACCTGGCCCGAGGCGGTGCGGCAGGGCTTCGCCGCCGCCCTCGAACAGGCGACGGCGGCGCAGCGCGCCTATGCGGCGCAAGACGACGTCACCTGCATGAAGACGCTGAAGGACGACGGCGCCGAGTTCGTCAGCCTCGACGAGGCGGAGCGCGCCGCGTTCGTCGCGGCGGTTGCCGACGTGGTCGCGGCCGAGAAAGAGCGCTTCGATCCGGAATTGCTGGCGCTGTTCGACGCTGCTTAGACCTGGATATTGTATCGAACGATCGCCAGTCGGCGGTGCGCTAGTGTCCCGACTCCGACATTCGTATCTGTTTCAGGCAGGCTCCGCACGAATGTCGGAGTCGAAAGGACACTAGCAACTATATGAATCTAGTGTGGTTTTGGAATTGAAATTCGTTTCTGCGCTTGCTGCAAATACTGATACGAATGTCAATTCCACCACACTAGTGGCTATGGGTGGGGAACGATGAAAGACCTGAACCGAAAGGCGCTGAACATCGAGGATCTGCGCCATATGGCGCGGCGGCGCCTGACCAGGGCGCTGTTCGAGTTCTGCGATCGCGGGAGCGAAGACGAGGTGGCGATGCGCGACAATCGCGCGGCGCTGGAGCGCATCAAGCTGCTGCCGCGCGTGCTCAACAACGTCTCGGGCCGCGATACCGGGATCACGCTGTTCGGCAAGAACCAAGCGCTGCCGCTGCTGATTGCCCCTACCGGTCCCGCCGGCTGGGTGTGGCATCGTGGCGAGATCGCCCTGGCACGTGCCGCGGCCGCGGCCGGTATCCCCTTCACCTTGGCGACGACGTCATGCACTCCCATGGAGCGAGTGCTGGCAGAGGGCGGTGGCACTCAGTGGTTTCAGCTCTATGCGTGGCGCGATGCCGAAGCGGCACTGACGACGGTGGCGCGGGCGCGCGACGCCGGTTTCGAAGCACTGGTGCTGACGGTCGACTCGCCGACCTTCAACAACCGCGAATTCGATATCCGCAACGGCGCGTCGACGCCGCCGAAGATCACGGTCAAGACCGCGCTTGACGGCCTGCGCCATCCGCGCTGGCTGTTGGGAACGTTCGGCCGCTACCTGCGCGAGGAGCGCGGCATGCCCGGTCTTCCCAACATCCACTTCCCCGACACCGCCGTCCGGGAGAACTACAGGCCGGGTCAAAACCAGGGATTCCTCAGCCGTAACGACAGCCTCGACTGGGACTATCTCCGTCGCGTGCGCGACCTCTGGCCACGAACGCTGATCGTCAAAGCCATCCTGCATCCCGACGATGCGGTAAAGGCGGCAGATTGCGGCGCCGATGGTATCTTCGTCTCCAACCACGCCGGCAACGTCCTTGACGCTGCCGCCCAGCCGATCGAGGTGCTGCCGCATATCGTGGCTGCTGCCGGCGACCGTTTGACGATCATCGTCGATTCAGGCTTCCGACGCGGCAGCGATATTCTCAAAGGCCTGGCCCTGGGCGCCGACGTGGTGGGGATCGGCCGTGCAGCGCTCTATGGCCTCGGCGCCGCCGGCGAAGCCGGGGTGCGCCGGGCGATTGCAATCTTCGAAGCCGAAATTCGCCGTACCATGGGCAATCTCGGCGTGCGCGATATCGCCTCGATCGGCCGCGACCACGTCCTGTTGCCGGGAGAAGCGCCACGACCACCAGGCGAACCTTCGGCAAAGCGCAAACCGAAGGCCAGTTCGAGCCGTTCGAAGAAGAAACCATCGCGGTCTGCTGCAGCGGCGTCGAACTAGTCGTCCCGACTCCGACATTCGTATCTGTTTCAGGCAGGCTCCGCACGAATGTCGGAGTCGAAAGTACACTAGCAACTATATGAGTGTGGTTTTGGAATTGACATTCGTTTCTGCGCCGGCTGTAAATACTGATACGAATGTCAATTCCACCACACTAGGCCGCAGCTATTTCGGCAACAGCGCATCGAGCTGCTCGAGCGTATGGGTCTCGTCGATGATACCGGCGCCGACCTGATA
>Ga0075327_1000252_pt1 | contig 14141 bp, 9 predicted proteins | sample MayberrySE_Catta_2_FD_120056 | JGI IMG/M metagenome (GOLD analysis project Ga0075327, IMG submission 120056) | Natural and restored wetland microbial communities from the San Francisco Bay, California, USA, that impact long-term carbon... | ecosystem: Environmental > Terrestrial > Soil > Wetlands...
CGCCCGGCCTCTCGATCCACTACTCGGACGCCGCAGACGTCGCGGCGCTCGTCGGCAAGCTCGGCGCCTTCACCGCGCTCGGCGCCCGCTTCCTCGCGCTCTGCCTCGACGACGTGCCGACCGAGCTCGCGCACGCCGAGGACCGCGCCGCCTTCGCCTCGCTCGCGGAGGCGCACGTGGCGCTCGCGCACGCCGTGCAGAGCGCGCTTCCCCCGGACGTAACCCTCTGGCTGGTTCCCACCGACTATGCGGGAAACGAGCCGTCGCTCTATGCCGAGATCCTGGGCGCGAAGCTCGCCCCGGAGATCGAGGTGGGCTGGACGGGCCGGACGACCCTCCCGCCCACGGTACGGGCCGACGAGGCGGCGGCGCGCGCGCGCCTGTTCGGGCGCAAGCTGCTGCTCTGGGACAACGTGCCCGTGAGCGACGGCCCGATGCGGCGGATGCTGCACCTGACGCCCTACCGCGGGCGCGAGGCCGGCCTCGAGGCGTCGCTCTCGGGCGTGCTCCTGAACCCGATGGAGCACGCGCGCGCCTCGTACGTCGCGGTGGCGGGCGCCGCGGCGTGGCTCGCGGATCCGGCGCGCTTCGACGCCGAGGCCGCCTGGCGCGCGGCCGTTCGCACGCTCGGCGCGGGCGCGCCGGAGGCCTTCGAGACCTTCGCGCTCGCCCACCGCTTCTCCCCCCTCGCGCCCGAGGACCGCGACCCGGCCCTCGAGGCCGAGTGGGCGGCGTCACGAAGGGGAGGGTCCGCTTCCGTTGCGAACCGGCTCCGCGCCCTCGTCGAGGAGCGCGTCGCGGCCGGCGACGCGCTCCGGAGCGGCCTCGAGGACCGGCGCCTGCTCGGCGAGCTCGAGCCCTGGCTCGCCGGCCACGAGCGCGAGTCGCGCCGCATCGCCGCCGCGCTCGATCTCCTCGACGCGCTCGCCGGACCGGCGCCCTCGCTCGACAAGTGCCTCGCGCTCGTCCGCTTCGAGGGGCGCCTCACGCGCCACGCGCCGCCCGCCACCACGAGCTACGGCCCCCGCCGCGTCCTCTATCCGCAGCTCGCGGGCCTCTCGCAGGGCAGCGCGCGCTTCGCGCACGATCCCGCGCTCTTCCGCGAGCGCTGCCTCGCCGACGAGATCGTGGCGGCCGCCGAGGACGCCGCGCTCGCCATCCTCGGAGCGACGCGCGGCTGAGACGAGGCGAGCTCGGCAGCCTGTGACGCGCAGGGGCCCGATGACGAATGGCTGTGGAGGGGTAAGCGGCGGCATCCGCGGTCCGGACGCGCGCGAAGGAGGTGTGTGAGCGCGCGCCGGCCGAGGCCGGAGCGCGCTCACCCGGGGCCGGGCCGCGCTCCTCCCGGCGTTTCGCCTGGATCCACGAGACCGTGCCGGCGCCAGCCGATGCGGAGGAGCCAGGTCCTCGGCGTCGCGACCTCTGGGGTCGCGCCGCCGTTCGGGAGAAAGGGGGCAGCCCGTCGCCGCCAGCCATCGAACCAGCGGGCCGAGCTCGCCGGATCCAAGAGCACGCGGCTTGCACCGGCGGCGCCCCGGCCCTTCCGGACATGATGCCAGGCGTTCAGCAAGACGTACGCCAGCGCCCGCCGCACCTCGCGCGGCGTCCGCAGCACGCGGTGGTAGTAACGGCCGTCGAGCACAGGGCCGCTCCGCGAAAGCGCCCGGTTCGCTGCCCGCGCGAGGCGCGCCGCGATGCTCTTCATGCCGTTCGCGAGCGCTCGCGCATCGTCCGCCTCGACGATCAGGTGGACGTGATCGCCCTGCATCGAGTAGTGCGCGACACGGAAGTCGCCGCGCTCGCTGGCCTCGGCGAGAGAGCGCCGGAACTCCCGAACCACCAGGACGGTGCGGAGCGACGGCACGCCCGGCCGGACGCGGAGCGTGATGTGAACGGGGCAGCGGGCCGGAAGCTTCCCGCGGCTTCGGTGCCAGACCCGCGGCCGCGGCCCGCGCGGCCTTCCGGCGCCGGCGCGCGGCCCGCCGCGTCCGGTCCGCCTCCGGTAGTCGATGAACGAGAGCTGCTTCGGCGTGCGAGGCACGAGAAGATATTGGCGATGTTTTGACAAACAAACAACTAGAAACGTCGACTCCGCATAGTCGCATATCGCTCGTATCCGGCCCGAGCGCCAGACGGCGGACGGTCGTGGCCGCGCCTCGGATACCACGGCGCCCGGCTTCGGCGCTGCGACGGTGTTCACGAAGAACGGATCGGCTGTTGAGGGGGAGGTGGCGGAGAGCCTCCTTCGACAGATCACAGCGCAGGCGCGTGCGGCGGGGCAGCCGATGCTGAAGCGCGTGCGCCGGCGACGCCGCGCCACCGTGGGCGCCGACAAAGGGCGGTTGGGCTCCTGCGCAAGCTGCGACACGCGGTCAGCGCAAGGTCGGATGGACCTTCACCTTCACGGCCGCGGTCTACGAGCTGGTGCGCATGCGTACCCTCGGGCTCGGAGCCGTAACTTGGTTCGGGCCCATGCTCTCCAGCGAACCCTTCGCGGCACGATCGGCCGGGCGAACCACCCCGAGTTCCGCGCACTCGACTCCTCTTCCTTCCCTCAAAGGCCGGAAACGCGCCAGCACCCGGCGCGCTTCTGCAGGCTCCTGGCGCGCGTGCCACCCCGTCGACGACCCCCCTGGGCCCCGTGGCCGTTCCGTGCTGCGCAGCGTGTGCGCTAGCAGGCTGCGGAAGAACGCGGCTCTGAGGCGTCTTCCGGGCGGATTTGGCTGGTGAGGGGGGTGGCGTGCGCCGGCCGCCGGGTCGCGCTTGCCTCGTCCCGGCCGAGTCCGAGTGCATCCGAGAACATCGCCCGAATCAAGTCGGTGCCTCCAAGAGATTTCTCATGCGCACCAGGTTGTAGGCCGCTGCGGTGAACAGGAAGGTCCAGCCCACCCGTTCGATCCCTCGGTGACGGGTCTTACGCAGCAGACCGACCGTCTTCATCCACCCGAAGACTTCCTCGATCCGCTTGCGCCGCCGTTGGCTCACGAGGTAGCCCGGATGGCGAGTCGTGCGCCCGTCGATCCGGCTCGATCGTTTCGTCGTGTGCTGGGCCACGTGGGGCGTGATGCCGATCGCTCGGCAACGCAGCACGAAGTCCTCGTCGTCGAAGCCCCGGTCGGCCCCCACCGTGCCGCCCGGTCGCGCGGCGCCTTCGAGCATCGCGAGCGCCGCCTCCCGCTCGGCGTAGCCGTCCGCCTCGGTCAACCGGGCGTCCACGACGAGGCCGTGCCGGTTCTCGGTGAGCAGATGGCCCCGGTACGCGAGCCTCGCTTCCTTGCCCTTGATGCGGGCGAGCCGTGCATCCGGATCCGTCGTCGACTGGTGCGTCTCGTTGCTCCGCTTCTCGCCTCGGAAGCTCACGGTGGGGTTGCCCGGATCCCCGTCGTCGTCCCCACCCTCCTTGCCCTCCTTCGGCCGGAAGCTCTTGTGGCTCGCCCAGGCCTCGATCAGCGTCCCGTCCACCGTGAAGTGCTCGCTCGACAGCAGGTGCTTCTTCCGCGCCTGCGCGAGCACCGCATCGAAGAACTCCGCCGCCACGTCCCCGGCCAGCAGCCGGTCGCGATTCTTCGTGAACACCGTCGGGTCCCAGACCGCCTCGTCCATCGACAGCCCTACGAACCAGCGGAACAGCAGGTTGTAGTCGAGCTGCTCCATCAGCATCCGCTCGCTGCGGATCGAGTAGAGCAGCTGGAGCAGCAGCGCCCTCAGCAGACGCTCCGGCGCGATCGAGGGCCGGCCCGTCTTCGCGTAGAGCCGCTCGAAGTGCGGCGACAGCTCCTCAAGCGCCGAGTCCACCAGCTCCTGGATCGGCCGCAACGGATGATCCTTCGGCACCCGCTGCTCGGGCATCACGTAGCTGAACACAGACACCTGCCGATGATCGTGAGCACCCCTGGATCCCCAGCCGGGGCGAGCTTCGCGCCCGCTGCCGACGACGCCTGTTGAATCGCCTGGGCCACGCTCGGACGCACGCGCCCGGGGAGATGCTCGAGGACGTTGCGCAGCTTGTGCACCTGGCAGCGCTGGATCACGGCGAGATCCCCGAAGCACTCGAGAAGCGCCGCGGCGATCGCCTCCAGCGTGTGCCGATCGAGCGGGCCGCGCGCCGCGGCCGCCGACGCGCGGCAGCGCCCGAGCCGCCACCCTCATCCCCTCGGCTCGACAGGTTCCGGGACGTTCCCCATTCCCTCCGGAGCTCAGGTGACCAACGCTCTTGGACCGGACACCTATGCGCGCGCCGGCGTGCGCGAGCGCTGCCAGGCCCCGTACGCCTGCAGGGCGAGGAGCCCCACGCCGACCAGCGCGATCACCCAGCCCGCCGGGCGGCCCACGAAGGGCAGGCTCTTCGCGAGCGCGACCACGGCGAGGCCGACGAGCAGCGCGAGGCCGAAGTCGCGCGTGCCGTGGCCGCGGGGCCGGACCAGCGAGCGTCCGATCAGCGCCGCGACCACGATCGCGCCGAGGTAGAGCGTGACGCCCCACGCGGCGAGCCCGATCAGCGCCGCGGGGATGCCGACCACGGTGAGCGCGAGCAGCACGAGCGCGATCGGCGCCAGGATCAGCACCGCGAAGCCGAGCCCGAGCGAGACGAAGAAGTCGCGGCCGGTCGTGAGGCGGCCCGCGAAGAGGCCCGGGAAGAGCGCGTGGAGCGCCATCCCGATCAGGAACGAGGCGGCGAAGCCGATCGCGAGCCAGGTGTAGAAGCGGCCGTCGCGGTAGCGCGACCACACAGTGTGGCGGTGGCCTTCGAGCACCTCGAAGTCGGTCGCGCCCACGACGACGGCGCCCGCGTCGACCTCGAGCGCCTCGCGCTCGGGCAGGTGCGCGAGGAGATCGCCGCCCACGCGCGCGCCGGCGCGCACGGCGACGCCCTCGCTCCACGCCTCGAGGTCGCGCCCCACCTCGCCCTCGAGCTCGACGCGCTCGCCGCCGGCCACGAGGTCGCGCCCGACCTCGCCCTCGACGTGCACGTGCTCGGCGCCGAAGAAGGCGTCGCGCGCGATGCGCGCGCGCGGCCCGACGCGGACGCGCTCGCCCGCGAGATACGCGCTCCGCCCCACCGCGCCCTCGAGGCGCACCTGCTCGCCGGCCGCCACGAGGCCGCCCACCTCGCCCCACATCTCCACCTCGCGGCCGGCGAGGATCGCCGTGCCGTCCACCTCGCCGCGGATCACGATGCGCTCGCAGAACGCGAGCACGTCGCCCACCACGCGGCCGTCGATCTCGAGCGACTCGCAGCTCACCGCGAGCGTGCCCTCGTGCGCCTCTCCCTCCGCCACGCGCACCGTCTCCTCGTGCACGAAGCGCGGCAGGGCGCGCGCGGCGTCGTTCGCGAGGAGGGCCAGGCCCGCGGCGAGCAGCAGCGCCGCCGAGCCCGCGACCCGACGCAGCAGCGCGCCCGCCAGGAAGGTCGCGATCGCGGCGAGCCCGCCGAGCGCACCGAGCGCGAGGCCGAGCTCGAGCCAGCCGGCGGCCTGCTCGCGCAGCAGGAACAGCGTGTCGAACAGCATGTCGTTCACTCCCAGGAACGAGGAAGGACGGAGCCAGCTCATGGGGAAGCGCGCCTCGTAGAGGGCCGAGCCGACGGCGGTCACGAGCGCGGTGGCCGCGATCGCGACCGGGAGGCCGAAGGCCGCGCCGCGCGCGCGGACGTCCCCCACGACGGCGGCTGTGCGCTCGCGCGGCCCCGCGCCCGCCAGCGCCTCCCCGAGCGCGCGGGCCTCCTCGCGCAGCGCGAGCACGAGCCCGCGGCAGCGCTCGCAGCCGACCAGATGCGCCTCGACGCGGCGCGCCTCGGCCGCGGCGAGGCCCTGGTCCACGTACGCTCCCATCGTCCACTCGGGCGGACAGCTCATCTCCCGCCTCCCTCGGCGAGCGCCTGGCGCAGGCGCGCCTTGGCGCGGAACAAGAGCACGCCGACGTCGTTCGTCGTGACCCCGAGCAGCTCGGCGATCGCGTCGTACGGCAGCTCGGCGAAGTAGCGCAGCACGAGCGGCGCGCGGTAGCGCTCGGGCAGCGCGTCGAGCGCGGCGAGCAGCGCCTCGCGACGCTCGCGGGCGAGCGCGAGCCCGAGCGGGGACGGCGCCGTCGCCGGCAGCTCGAGCTCGGAGAGCTCCGCCTCCGTGAAGAGCCGCCCCTCGACGTGACGGCGACGGAGCCGGTCGAGGCAGTGGTGCGCGGCGATCGCGAGGAGCCAGCGGCGGAAGGGCCGCGCCGGGTCGTAGCTCGCGAGCGCCTGCTGCGCGCGGAAGAACGCCTCCGAGCGCGCGTCGTCGGCCTCGACGCCGGGCCCGAGCAGACGCCGGCAGAGCCGCGCCACGTCCTCGGCGTACGCGCCGTAGAGATCGCCGAACGCGGCGCGGTCTCCCGTCGCCGCCGCGCGGACCACCGCCTCGGCGGCGGGCTCGCGAGGCGGATCGACGCGCATGCTCGGCCCTCCGCCCACGCTGACTCCGACCGGGGACATCCGGAGGTTCTACGGTCCGGCGGCCCCGTTTCTTACGTCGACCCCGGCCAGGCCTCCGGGACCGGGAGCTTCACCTTCGCCCCGGCGGGAAGCGCGGCAGCGGCGTCGAGATCGTTCGCCACCGCGATCTCGGCGCTGCTCCACGGGCTCCCGGTGCGCTCGCCGAGCGACGCCAGGCTCTCGCCGGCCGCGGACGTGCGCACCCGCAGGCGCGCGGCCTCGATGCGCCGGCGGTCCGCAGGCGCGAGCTCGCGGAGCGCGCGCGTCGCGTCCAGGAACGCGTCGTGGCGGGCGCCGAGCTCGGCCACCGGGCAGATCCCGACCACGCGGTAGACGCGGCCGCCGAGCGCGAGCCAGGTGAGGAGCGCCGCGTCGCCGCCGCGCGTGAGCTCGAGCTGGGCGGCGGGCCGGCCGCCGATCTCGAGCGCGCGGAGCGCGCGCTGATGCTCGGGGCCGAGGCCCTCGGCCGCCGCCGCCGCGACGGGGTCGTCGCCCTCGCCCGAGAGCTGGAGCAGGAGCGCGGCGCGACCCCCGGAGGCCGGATCGACCGCGATCACCGCATCGGGCCGGTTCGCGTGCTCCCAGCCCGCCGGCACGCGCCACGCGAAGCCGAGCCCGGGATGGAAGAAGTCGTCGGCGACGAACACGCCCTTCGCCGGGCTCGGCCCGACGAGCAGGCCGTCGAGGCGCGCCAGCACGGCACCGTCGTCGCGCGCGATGCGCGCGGAAGCCGCCGGCACGAGCTTCGCCGCGTGCTCGCGCACGCGCTGCATGCGATCCGGCGTCTTCGGGTGGCTCGCGAAGAACGAGAGCGGCGGCGGACCCTCGCGGTGCAGGGCCTCCTCGCGGGCGAGGCGCTCCAGCAGGTCGGCGAGTCCGAGCGGCTGGAGGCCGGCCCTCGCGGCGAGCTCCGCACCGACGCGGTCCGCCTCGTGCTCCTGCTCGCGCCCGTACACCGAGAGCGCGAGGCTCGAGACGAGCGCGCCGGGCAGCGCCACGAGCGTGCCGAGCGGCCGCGACACGGCGCCCACGATGGCCGCGGGAAGCCCGAACACGACGGCGAGCGGCGTCGCCGCCGTCGCCTGGCGGACCGAGTGCCGTGCCGCCACGTGCGCGATCTCGTGGCCGAGCACGCCGCCGAGCTCGTCTTCGCTCCGGACCAGCGCGAGGAGCCCGCGCGTCACGAACACCGGCCCGCCCGGCAGCGCGAACGCGTTCGGCACCTCGAGATCCACCACGTGGAAGCGGTACGCGACGTCCTGGCGCGGCGAGTGCAGCGCGACGCGCCGGCCCACCGCGGCGACCCACTCGCTCGCCGTCGCGAGGTCGGAGACGCCGAGCTCCGCGAGCAGCACGGCCTCCTGCTCGAGCCCGAGCGCGCGCTCGCGCGCGCCCGACACGAGCACGAGCTCGGGCCGGCCGCTCACCGGATTCAGGGCGCAGGCCGGCCCGAGCCCGAGCAGCAGGAGCGGCGCGAGACGCCTCATGGCACGAGCAGCACCTTGCCCGTGGTGCGCCGCCCCTCGAGCGCGCGATGCGCCGCGGCGGCCTCGGCGAGCGGGAAGCGCGCGCCGATGCGCACCGCGAGGCGGCCGGCGCCCACCGCATCGAGCACGGCGCCAGCGCGCAGCTCGAGCTCGGCCCGGTCGGCGGTGTAGTGCGCGAGCGAGGGCCTCGTCACGAAGAGCGAGCCGAGGGCGTTCAGCCGGCCGAGGTCGAAGGGCGGCACCGGCCCGCTCGACTGGCCGAACAGCACGAGCAGCCCGCGCGGGCGCAGTGAGCGCAGGCTGCCCTCGAACGTCGAGCGGCCGACGGAGTCGTAGACGACGTCGCAGCCGCGGCCGGCGCCGATGCGCCGCACCTCCTCCGCGAAGTCCTGCCGGTCGTAGCGCACGACGTGCGCCGCGCCGGCCGCGCGCGCGAGCTTCTCCTTCTCCTCGGACGAGCACGTGCCGATCACGCGGGCGCCGGCCGCGACGAGCATCTGGATCAGCAGCAGGCCCACGCCGCCGGCCGCGGCGTGCACGAGCGCCACGTCGTCCGGCCGCGTGGTGCGGCAGCCGTGCACCAGGTAGTGCGCGGTCATGCCCTGCAGCATCGAGGCCGCCGCCACGTCGAGCGGGACCGCGTCGGGCACCCGCACGAGCTGCGCGGCCGGCGCGATCACGTGGCGCGCGTACGAGCCCGGGGCGGAGGCCCACGCCACGCGGTCGCCCGGCGCGAGCCCGGCGACGCCCGCGCCCACCGCCTCGACCACGCCCGCCCCCTCGAGCCCCGCGACGAAGGGAAGCGGCCGGGGGTAGAGGCCGGTCCGGAAGTAGACGTCGATGAAGTTCACGCCCGCCGCGGCGACCGCGACGCGCGCCTGGCCCGGCCCCGGCTCCGCCAGGGGGCTCGCCTCGAGGCGCAGGACCTCCGGCCCCCCGGTCTCGCCGACCCTCACGGCGTCGGTCATGCTCCGCGTGTCCACGTCCGGCGCAAGATAGGAGGGAACTCGGTATGCCGCTTCGCCAATTCGCTCTCGGGGCCGCGCTCGCGGGGTGCTTCGCCCTGACCGGCTGCCAGGTGCTCTGGGCCTCGATCACGTCGCCCTCCGACTGGGTGTCGGGCACGGGGCAGTCGATCAGCGGCTCCTTCCGGGCGCTGTCGGTCTCGTCCGGGAGCGGTGGCGGCGCGAGCGACACCGCGTACCGCCGCGACGTGCGCGCCTTCGCCGCCGAGTTTGCGCGGGGTCGTGGCAGCCGCGACGACTTCCTGCGCGGCATCGGGCAGGTGGCCGAGACGCACGGCGTGAGCCACTGGGAGGGGCGCAGCGACACGCTGCTCGCGATCGGCGCGGGCTTGCGAGACGCCGGCGTGAGCCGCGTCGACGTGGAGGCGCTCGGCGCCCGCGCGGAGGGCGCCGACCCGCGCGTCGCCGCGCTCGTGCTCGAGGGCTACACCGCCGCGCGCTGAGGATGCGCGATCTCCGTCAGCTGCTCTGCGCCGCGCTCCTCGCGGGCGCGGCACCCGCGCTCGCGGACGAGGCGCGGGCGCTCGCGGACGAGGCGCCGACGCTCGGCTGGATCCACGCCGAGGCGAACACGGGGGGCTCGAGCGCGGGCCATCTCGCGCTGCGCGTGGGCGACGTCGTCTACCACGTGCAGCAGTCGGGCGACGGGCTCCTCGAGCTGAACCGCGACGAGTGGCACACGTTCCGGCACCTCTACGCCGGCCTCCAGAACCGCACGCTCGCGGTCGCCGCGCTCGAGGTGTCCGCGGCCGACGTGGAGCGTGTCGAGGCGCGGCTCGCGAGGGCGTTCGTCGCGCAGCGCGCGGAGCTCGCGCGCCGCGAGCGGCTCGCGCTCGACGTGCGCTGGCTCGAGGCGTGGCGGGACGGCGCGGCGCCGCCCCCGCTCGCGGGCGCAGGCCTCCTCGCGCCGGCCCCCACGCCCGATCCACAGGCCGAGGCGCTCCGCGGGCGCGTCCGCGCCGCGCACGGCGAGGCGCGCCTCGCGCGCGAGCGTGCGCGCGTCGAGGCCGCGCTCGCGGGCTTCGTGCCGGGCGCGGACGGGCTCGAGCCGCTCCGCGAGGCGCTGCTGCTGCGCGAGGCGCTCGCCGCGCTCGCGGAGGGCTTCACGCTCGCGGAGGACGCGCTGCTGCCCGTCCCGGAGGCGCTCGCGGCGCCGCTCTCCGCGGCCGAGCGGGCCGGTGCCGCCCGCCTCGCCGCTGCACAGGAGCGGGCCGTGCTCGAGCTCCTCGCCTCGCGGCGGCCGGATCGTGGGCGCGCGCTCCTGCTCGCGATCGCGCGCCACCAGGCGCTCGCCCGGAGCGCCGCGAGCGGCCGCCTCGTGCTGCTCGACGCGTACGCCGGCCGGGGCGAGCGGCCGCCGGCCGGCGAGCGCGTCTCGCGCGACACCGCTGCGCGCATCGCGGCCGAGCTCGCCCCGCTCGTGCGCGAGGGCCGCGCGCGCGTCCTCGCGGGCACGGAGCCCGACGAGGCCCGCTACAACCTGCTCGAGGTCGGCGCCGGCGTGCTGCGCGAGTTCGAGGCCGGTGCGCGCGGCGCCCCGGTGCGCAAGCTGCCGCGCCGCGCCACGCCCGCCGCCGCGCGCCCCGTCGCATTCTCGCCAGGCGGCGCGGACGCGAGCGCGCTCGCGCGCGCGCGGCGCGCGGCGAGGCACGCGCTCGCCGCGCAGGAGGAGCGCATCCACGCGGCCTACCGCTACGGCGTGCTGGACCGCAACTGCGTCACCGAGCTCGCGCGGCTGCTGAACGACGCCTTCCCGCCCGACGAGGTCGCGCGCGCGCTCGGGGCCTCGCTCGAGCCGGGGGCGGGGCTCACCTTCATCCCCTTCGCGTTCTTCGACGCGGCGAAGGGCCGGCTGCGCGTCGCGGACGTCGCGGAGGTGCCCTCGCACCGCGAGCGCGAGCTCGCGCGCCGGCTCGACGCGGCGCCCGGCCTCGCGACGCGGCTCGCCGAGGCCACGACGCTCGGCTCCGCGATCTACGCGCCCCGCCTCCGCGACGGCCGCTTCCTGCTCTTCACGGACGGCGTGTTCTGGCGCCGCCCGCTCTACGGCCTCGCGAACCTCGGCTTCGCGGCGGCGAGCGGCGCGGTGGGCGTCCTCGCCGCGCCCTTCGACGGTGCCGCGCGCCTGCGCGCCGCGGCGAGCGGCGCCTGGTACAGCCTGCCCGAGCTCGTCTTCGTGAACATCCGGAAGGGCACCTTCGCGTACGTCCCGCACGAGGCGCGAGGCGCCGACTCCCCCTAGCCGCCCGGTCGCACGGGAAGGTCCGCGCCGCGCCGCCGGAGGTGGAGCGACGGCACTGCGAGCAGCGCGTAGGCGCCGATCGCGACGTACAGGCTCGTGTCGATCCCGCTCCACATCGAGATCGCGACGGCGGCGACCGCCGCGAGGACGCCGCAGGCGCCGTTCACGCCCCACATCCACGGCGTCGATTCGTCCGAGAGGCGGCGCACCAGCCGGAGTCCGAGGGGAAAGCAGAATCCGAGCGGGAAGGAGGCCACCGCGACGAACGCGACCACGAGCGCGCAGCGCGACAGCAGCCCCTGCGAGAGCGTCGCGTCGATGAGCGGCTGGAGCGAGAGCGTCGCGAGCGCCAGGATGCCGGCGATCCCGAGCGGGAGGCCCGCCGCGAGCCGCCGGTCGCGCTCGATCGGCAGGCGGTCGGAGAGCGCGCTCCCGGCGCCGGCCGCGGCGATCATCGAGAACAGGGTCACGCCGACCGAGTAGGTCGGGTGGCCGAGGTAGACGGAGAAGCGCTGCATGAGCGGGATCTGCACCAGCATGAAGCCCGCGCCGATCAAGGAGAAGTAGAGCAGCGCGTGCGCGAAATCCGCGGATGCGAGCTTCGGCAGACCCGACCTCGCGAGCGGCAGGAGGATGACCGCCGCCACGAGGACGACGGACAGCGCGAAGAGGAAGAGGAGCGTGATGGTCGCCGCGAGGTTGCCCTTCGCCGTGATGCCGTCCCCGTCGCCGCTCACGATCCCGGAGACCAGGGCGCGCGGTCGGAGGATGTTGAAGAAGTACGGCCGCGTATCGGTGGGCGGCGCGAAGTCGTAGAACGGATGCGCGACGGCCCGTTCGAGCGCGTCGAGCGACGTGCTGCCGGCGATCGCGTCGAGCCGCCGATTGGCGGGTCGCTCGGCGGGAGCGAGCAGGACGTCGAAGCCCATGTCCCGCACGGCGTCTCGCAGCCGCTCGACGTCCCCGGGCGTCAGGGGCTCGTTCGAGACGAGCAGCGTGGCGATCTGCCCGCCCCCCGCGACGAGCGCGAGGTGCGCGCGCGGGCTCGCGACGCCCCGGTCGAGGAGCGCCGCCACCGCGAGCGCGAGCATGCGGCTCGTCTCGGAGGCCCGGTGCGGCGAGTACCAGCGCGACACGCTGAAGATGCCGCCGGGCTTCAGCACCGCCAGGAAGGTGCGCCAGGCCTCGAGCGTGTAGAGGCCGTTCTCCGAGAGCGTGAAGGCCCCGGCTCCGGTCGCTGCCCACGTGTCGATCAGCGACATCTGGAGCACGTCGAAGCGCTGGTCCGTCCGCGTGAGGAACGAACGTGCCTCGTCGTGGACGAGGCGCACCTCGGGCCGCTCCGCGAGGCCCGCGTAATCGCGAAACTCGCCGCGCAGGAGACGCAGCAGCGCCGCGTTGACCTCGATGCCGACGATGCTGCGGCTGCCGGCCCAGAGCGCCGTCAGCACGTCGCGACCTCCGCCGACGCCGATCACGGCGACGTCGCCGCCCGGCCGCAGGTGGTAGGGAAGCGACGTCACGTCGTGAGCGACCCAGGCCAGCGAGGCGCGGCGACCGTCCCAGCGGGTCATGCCCGTGCCGGCGCCGCCGTCGACCTTGATGTCGACGAGCTCGACGTCGTAGCGCGGCGTGCGGCGACCCGCGCCCCAGTAGTACGGCGGCCGCTGCTGGGACGCGAACGCGATGATCTGGCCGTGAATGGTCCAGTGCTCCGCGGCGATCTCGCTGCGCGGCAGTCGGATGCCCTTCGCGTACACGACGCGCAGCCCCTCCGGGCTCGCATGGTTCAGCACGGCGAAGATCCCGAGCACCCCGGCCGCGAGCGCCGTCGCCACGGCGTTTCCCTCGCCCGCGAACCTGCGGAAGCAGGCGGCGCCGGCCCCGGCCACCGCCGCGCAGGCGAGGGCCGCCGAGGTGACGTCGAAGACGCGCAGCAAGGGCAGCACCAGCAGGCTGCCGAGCGCCGCGCCGGCGAGGTCGACGGCGTAGGCGAGACCGCTCGGCCCCGGCACTCGCGTCAGTGCCACCGCCACCACCACGCCGGACAGATAGAAGGGCACGGCGAGGGCGACCGTCGTGGCGGCCAGGGCGGCCAGGTTGCTCGGCGCGAGGCCGACACCGAGCGGAATGTAGAGGCTCACCGCGTGGCAGAGCGGGATCGAGAGCGCGAGCCCGCTCGCGTAGCGGGCCAGCGTGCGCGCGGCGTGCCTCCGATACGCCTCCCCGCCCAGGTACACGCGCACCGCGCCCGCCGCCATGCCGAACAGTGCCGTCGAGACGGCGAAGAACGAGAGGTGGTACCAGGTGATGACCGAGAGCAGGCGGGTGGAGAGGATCTCCAGAGCCAGCGTCGAGAGGGTGGTGAGGAAGAGCCCAGCAAGGAACCAGCCGCGCCGCATGCCTTCGTTCCGCTCCTCGAGCCTCGCCGACCCTCCGCGGCCGAGGGAGCTTAGCGATAGCGCGCTGCGCTGCTCTCGCGGGTGGCGCCCTCGTTTCGTCGCGTTCGCGCCGTCGAGAAGAGGCCGCCGGAGACCGGTCCCGGCCCGACGTGTGACCCACGTCCTTGGAACTGACAGCCTAGCCGCGCTCCTCGAGCTCCCGGATCAACGCCTTCATCTCGGCGATCTCCCGCCGCTGGCTCTCGATGATCTGGTCGGCGAGCTCGCGGACGCGCGGGTCCGAGATGCGGGCGCGCTCGCTCGTCAGGATGGCGATGGAGTGATGGGGAATCATCGCCTTCATGTACGAGGCGTCCTCGATGGTGGCCTGGCTGCGGACGAGCCAGAGCGCCACGGCGAACACGACGGCGCTGCCGGCGAAGATGGCCGCGTTCACGCGGCGGTCCTCGTACATGTGCAGCATGTAGGACAGCATGATGACCGCCATGGTCGCGCCCATCACGAGGGACATGTACGTCC
>Ga0075327_1000254_pt1 | contig 14091 bp, 8 predicted proteins | sample MayberrySE_Catta_2_FD_120056 | JGI IMG/M metagenome (GOLD analysis project Ga0075327, IMG submission 120056) | Natural and restored wetland microbial communities from the San Francisco Bay, California, USA, that impact long-term carbon... | ecosystem: Environmental > Terrestrial > Soil > Wetlands...
AAGGCCGCGGCGTACGGGCTCGGACGGCCCTGGGTGCCCGTGCACCACATGGAGGCGCACCTCTTCTCGCCGTCGCTCGAGGATCCCGAGGCTGTGCCCCCGTTCGTGGCGCTGCTCGTCTCCGGTGGCCACACCCTCCTGCTGCACGCCACGGCCTGGGGCGAGTACCAGCTGTTGGGACAGACCCGCGACGACGCCGCAGGCGAGGCGTTCGACAAGGTGGCCAAGCTGCTCGCGCTGAGGTACCCGGGCGGTCCCGAGATCGAACGCCTTGCGCGCTCCGGCGATCGCGGGCGCCACCGCCTGCCTCGGCCCATGCTCGCGCGCAATCAGCGGCCCCAGGACCCCGACTACTACGACTTCTCCTTCAGCGGCCTCAAGACGGCCGTCGTCGAGCTCGTGCGCTCGCTCGAGTCGGCGGGGAAGCTCGACGACGAGCGCGCGCATGTCGCCGCGGCCTTCCAGCATGCGGCGGTGGACGTGCTTGCTTCCAAGACGCTCCGTGCGGTCGAGGAGACGGGATGTCGTCGCGTGCTCATCGGCGGCGGAGTGAGCGCGAACAAGGCGCTGCGGGAGGAGCTGGCTCGCAGGCTGGATGGGGGAAGGCTCTTCGTGTCGACGCCGCGGCTCGCTCTGGACAACGGCGCCATGGTGGCGCGGGCCGCCCGCTTCCGCTTCGAGCGTGGCGAGGTCGCGGCAGAGCACGACAGCGCGTCGGCCACGCTCGCGTTCCCCGGTCTCCTGCCGCGGAGCTGAGCGTGTACCCCGTCATCTTCGAGATCCCGAGCTGGGTCCCGATCCTGGGTGGGGAGCCCGTCACCTCCTTCGGGGTGATGATGCTGCTCTCGTTCCTGACGGCGGGCTACGTGCTCCGCGCGGAGATGCGGCGCATGGGGGAGGATCCCGAGAAGGCCTGGGACATGGTCTTCATGGCCGTGATCGGAGGGATCGTGGGCGCGAAGGCGTATTACGTGCTGCTCAACTACGAGCGGCTCGTGACCGATCCCTTCGGCCTCATCTTCGCCCGGGGAGGGCTGGTGTGGTATGGGGGCTTCCTGCTCGCGACGGCGCTCGTGGTGTGGGAGATCCGGCGCCAGAAGCTTCCGCTGCGCCAGATGGCCGACGCATGCGCGCCCGCGATCTCGCTCGCTTACGCGGTGGGACGTGTCGGCTGCTTCCTCGTTGGCGACGACTGGGGCCGGCCGACCGGCTCCTGGGTGGGGATCCGCTTCCCGCAGGGTGCACCGCCCACTCGCGTCGACATCATCGAGCGCGAGTTCGGTATCACGGTCGACCCCGAGCTCGTGGAGAGGTACGGACAGATCGTGCCGGTGCACCCGACGCAGCTCTACGAGGTGGGACTGAGCACACTGATCTTCTTCTTCCTGTGGCGGAAGCGGAGGCACGCCCACCAGCCCGGTTGGCTCTTCATGGTCTGGCTGAGCCTGGCGGGCCTCGAGCGATTCCTCGTGGAGTTCTTGCGCGCGAAGGACGACCGCTTCATCGGCGCGCTCACGCTTGCGCAGGTGATCAGCCTGGCGATCATCGCGGTGGCGATCGTGGGCATGGCACGCACGAGCCGCGGGGCTTCGAAGCCGGCCGCGGCATGAGGGACGCGCTCACCATCCTGCACGCCTCGGATCTGCAGTGTGGGCGCCCCTACGTCCCCCGTGCGGCTGAGGCGCTGATTCGCTTCGCCCGTTCCCTGGCCCCAGACGTCGTGGTGATCTCGGGCGACCTCACACAGAGGGCCAAGGCCCGAGAGTTCCGGACGGCCGCCAACCTCCTGCGACGACTTCCGTCCGTGCCCACGATCGTCACCCCGGGAAACCACGACGTCCCCGTCTATCGCGTTTGGGAGCGTGCGCTCTCGCCCTACCGGAGCTGGCGCACCGGTGTCTCGCCCGACTTGGATACGGTGACCCGATTGGACGGGGCGACCTTCGTCGCGCTCAACTCGACGGCTCCCTGGCGGGCAGTCGTCGGAGGCCGGATCGACCCCTGGCAGATCGACTATGCCCGCGAGGCGTTCGCCGCGAGCGGGTCCGGAGAGGTGAGGGCGCTCGTCGTCCACCACCACTTCGTGCCGACGCCCGACGGCACCGGGGGGCGGCCGCTCCCCGGCGCCGCGCACCTCGTGCGGTCCTTCGAGTCAATGCACGTGGACTTCGTTCTCGGCGGCCACGTACATCGCACGCACGTGCGAACGTCGCGTGATCTGGTAGACGGGACGGGCGAGGGGGTGCCCCTGGTCGCGTGCGGAACGACCACGTCGCGGCGGGGGCGGGGGCCGGAGGAGGGAGCGAACAGCCTGAACGTGGTTCGCGTGCTCCCCAAGGCTCTGGAGATCCAACCTCACCTCATGCGCGGCGGGGCCGAGGACTTCGTGCCCATGAACCCGATCGTGCTGCCCCGGGGGCGCGCCGCGGAGCTCGCCCGAGGAGCGCGAGAGTCGTGAGCCCACGCTACATCCGCAAGCGACCCGAGCCGAGGGAGGAGGTGGCGGCCGCGCTCATCTCGGGCGCTCTCGGCGTCACGGTGGGCGTCGTCGCCTTCTACTTCGTTCGGCTGATGCTCGCGCGGGAGCCGCTGCCGGGTCGCTCCGGAGTCTCGCCGGACACACCCCGAGCGGACGAGTAGTGGCGCGGCTCCACGGGCCTTCGCGGCCCGCGCCCGCGCGCCTGCCCTGCTGCCTCCTCGGAGCGGCCCTGGCGGCGACTTTCTCGTTGGCGCCAACGGAGGCGCTCGCCCAGCTCACGCAGGAGGTGCGAAGCGTCGACTTCGTGGGGAACGAGACGTTTTCCAGCGACTCTCTCGGACGGGCCATCCGCACGCGGGCCACAGAGTGCCGCTCGTGGGTCTTCTGGGTTCTTCCCATCTGCCTCTTCGACGTCGACTTCGCCAAGCGGCGCTCGGAGCTCAACGAGCGCGAGCTCCCGCGGGACGTGGCCCGCCTCGAGATCTGGTACCAGAGACGCGGCTTCCGGGAAGTCCAGGTGGAGTCGACCACCGCGGGTCGCCCTGAAGGGGGTGTCGACGTGCTCTTCACGATCGGCGAGGGCCAGCCGGTCCTCGCGGACAGCATCGCCTTTACCGGCGTGGACGAGAGGGGCGTGCCCGGCCTGCTCGACGACCTCCCGATCGGGCCGGGCGACCGCTGGAGCGCGCTCGCCCTCGATGCCACTCGGGATACACTGGTGCGCCGGTTGCGCAACGGCGGCTACCCGTACGCGGACGTTCTCAGGCAGACGATCTTCCCCGCGGAGCAGCCTTACCACGCCCACGTCACCTTCGAGATCGCCCCCGGCACGAGAGCCCGCTACGGCGACATCCAGGTCTCGGGCAACGTCCACCTGAGCGACTCGACGATCCTCAAGACGCTGCCGTTCCGCAGCGGCGATCCGTACCGGGTCGACCAGCTCCTGGACGGGCAGGCGCGGCTCTTCGGGCTCGAGTTGGTGACGAGTGCCTCGGTGACCCCGGTGCTCGACTCGGAGCCCGACTCGATCGTGCCGCTCACGGTCCAGGTGCAGGAGGGCGATCCGTACAGGGTACGCGCGGGCGTCGGCGGGAGCACCTCGGAGTGCTTCAACGTCGAAGCTCGGTGGACGAGCCGCAACTTCCTCGGGGGCGGCCGGGTGCTCCAGGTACGGGGCCGCCTCGGGAACGTTCTCGCAGAGCAGTTCCATGACATCCTCTGTTGGCAGGCAGGCGAGGAACGGGGTTACGAGGACCTCACCTGGGTGGCGGCCGTCGACTTCTCGCAGCCCTGGATCTTCTCGACGAGGAACTCGTTCAACGCTTCGCTCTTCGCGGAGCGCCAGAGCGTGCCCGACGTCTTCATCCGCAACGCCGTGGGTCTCCAGCTCGCGCTCGTCCGGGCCGTGGGCCCGCGCACACCCCTCACGCTCTCCTACCGCCCCGAGCTCTCGAGCCTGTCGGCCGCCGAGATCCTTCTGTGCACCGGGCTCCTCGTGTGCACGCAGGAGGACATCGATCTCCTCACCAGCCCGCAGCGCCTCGCGCCCGTCGGGCTCAACCTCACTCGGGACCACTCCAACAGCCTGTTGAACCCGACCACCGGGTACCGCTTGATCGTGGACCTCGAGCACGCCGCCGACTGGACCTGGTCCGAGTTCCGGTACGACCGCGCCGTGGTGGAGGGCACCTGGTACTCGGGGCTCAACGCGTCGAGCGTGCTGGCCACCCGGGTCCGCGGGGGATGGGTGGGCTCCGCGGGTTCGGGTGGCGAGGTGTCGGGGGTCATCCCGCCGCAGAAGCGCTTCTACGCCGGAGGGGCGAACTCCGTGAGGGGCTTCGCCCAGAACACGCTGGGACCGCGCGTGCTCGTGGTCGATCCCGACAACCTCCTCCTCGCCGACTCGCTCGGGGGCGCGGGGTGCGCGGTCACGGAGGTGGTCGACCTGACCTGCGACGCATCGGGGGCGTCGGGGCTCGACCCCCGGCCGACCGGGGGCACCCGTGTGCTGGAGGGCAACGTCGAGATCCGCTTCGCGCTCGCCCGGGACTTCGAGGCGGTCACGTTCACGGACTTCGGCCAGGTGTGGGCGCCGGACCGGAGGATCGACCTCAAGGATCTGGAGTTCACGCCGGGCATCGGATTTCGTTATCTCAGCCCGGTCGGGCCGATTCGGGTCGATCTGGGGTACAGCTTCCGTGGAAGCGAGCCGCTGCAGGTGCAGACCGAGCGCCTCGAGCCCGCCGCGAACGCGGACGGGTTCGTCCGGACGGGGGAGCTGACGACCCTCGGGCCGACGGTCGACTACAGCGAGACGGAGAGCCGCTTTCAGCTCCACATCTCGATCGGGCAAGCCTTCTAGGTAGACAGATGGACGAGCGAGCGACGACGGCGACGGAGGCGATGCCGGAGGGCCCGTCAGCGCGCGTCCCCACCGCGCAGAAGGACGGGGACGCGACGTCGATGCCCCGCCGGCGTGGCGTCCGCATCGGGCGCGCGATCAAGGTCTCCGCGTGGCTGCTCGTGGCGATCGTCGGTGTCGCCGCCGTGCTCGTATCGCAGACGCAGACCGGACAGCGCCTGGTCGTCGACCGTGTGCTGGAGGGCGTACGAGGCTCGCTTGCCGGCGAGCTCGTCGTGGAGGACGTCCGCAGCCGGGCCCTCGTGACAGGGATGTCGCTGGTGGGCGTGAGGCTCGGCGCCGCGGCCGGGCGTCGATTCCTGACGGCCGACTCCGTCGTCGTCCGCTACACGCCCCTCTCGCTGCTGTTGGGCAGCCCGCGCGTCCAATCGACCACCCTACACGGGGTGGCCGTCGAGATATCGCGCTACCCCGGCGACGACTTCCTCAACGTGAGCCGCATTCTGGCGGAGGGCCCACCACGGCCCGATTCGGCCATCACCCCGAGCCGGCCGCGGACGCTCGGCCTGGGCCGTGTGTCCGTCCGGGGAGGCGTGCTCGAGGTGCTGACCCCGGCCGCCGAGCCCTCCGAGCGCACGGTGCCCGCCCCCGACGGGGGAGCGTTCCGCCGGGTCGCCGTCGAGATCGCCGACCTGGATCTGGAGGAGACGATGCTGCGACCGGGCGGATCGGTCGCGCTCGACGCCCGGCTCGCGTCGCTGACCGCCTCGATCTCGCTCCTGGATCGGCCGCTCGAGATCCGCGAGGCCTTCGGGCGGCTCGCCTTCGGCGCACGCGGGCTCGAGGTGTCCGAGGCCGCCGTGCGGCTTCCGGGCACGCTCGCGAACGGCGATGTCCGGTTCGGGCCCGAACGGCCAGGGGCTCCGTGGACGTTCACCGCCGATCTGACGACCGAGGGCTGGGGAGACCTCGCGGACTTCCAATGGGTGGATGCCCGCATCCCCTCCGGGAGCATGCGCGGCGGCGTGTCGATCCGAACCGCGGACGGCCTGGAGCTCCAGCTCCGCGGGATGGAGGCGCAGCTCGAGGCGAGTCACGTGGTCGCGACCGGCCAGGTCCGCTTCGGGAACGTGATCGCCATGCGGGGCCTGCGCGTCACGGCCAACCCGCTCGCAGCCTCGCGCCTCGAGCCCTGGATCGGTGCCGAGCTCCCCGTCGACGGCTTCCTGAGCGGTCAGGTCGTTCTGGGCGGCACATCCGCCAACCTCCAGGCCACCGGGAGGCTGACGCTGGTGCCCGTAGGCATGGGCGGGGCCTCGACGACCGCCGACTTCTCCGGGACCGTCCACACCGGAAGGAACCCGGGCGCGACGGGCCTGGAGCTCCGGTTGGACCCACTCAACTACCGGATCCTGGAGACCGTCTGGCCGGAAGCGCGCGCGCTCGGTGGCGGAAGCGCGCGCCTCGAGATCAACGGACGCGCGAGCGACGGCGTGCAGGTGGCCGCCGACATCTCGCTGGTGCCCGATGCCGCGTCGACGACGCGCTGGGTGGGCAGCGGCGAGTTCACGCGTGGGGAGGACGGGCGATGGACGACCGACGTGAGCGGGGACTTCACGCCGCTCTCGCTCGCGCTGCTCGGACGGGTCTGGCCCGATCTCGAGCTCGACGGCCGAGCCTCGGGGCCGGTGCGCGCCCGCGGGACCCTCGACGACCTCGGCGTCGGCGGCGACCTCTCGGTCGGCGAGGGGAGGGTGTCGTTCACCGGCTCGCTGGACCTCGAGACTCCGGGCTCGTACTACCGGCTCGACGCCCAGCTCGAGGCCCTGCGCGCGTCGGACCTGACGGGGCTGCTTCCGGACCCCTCCGTGCTCTCGGGCTCCGTGTCGGTGCAAGGGAGCGGCCTCACGCTCGACTCCCTGGTCGGCGACGCGTCGGTGGTCGTGCGCGCGTCGCGCGTGGGGGCGGCGCGCGTCGACTCCGCGTCGACCGTCCTGCGTGCCGCGGCCGGAGTGCTCGTCGCCGACACCCTCGACGCCAACGTCTCGGGCGTGCACGTGGCCGGCGCAGGGGCGATCGGGCTCGTCCCCGGTACCTACGGAGAGGCGAGCCTGAGGCTCAGTGCGCCCTCGTTGCTCGGCCTCCGACCGATCTTCATGGGGGACTCCCTGCTCGTGCGGGACGAGCTGAATCTGCTGGAGCAGGATCTGCTGCGCGTCCGGGGCATCGATCCGGATACTCTGCCGAGCGCGCTCGACGTGCGGATGGCGGGGTCCGCGGAGGGAACGGCCGAGGTGCGGGGAAGGCTCGGCGACCTGGAGCTCGATCTGATCTTCGCGATGGCCGACGCGGCCTACGGGCCGGACGAAGTCGCGGCGGCGAACGTGTCGCTGTCCGCCAGCGGGCTTCCGGCCACTTTCGGCGATTGGGTCGTGAGGGCGAGGGCCACCGGGGTCGCTTGGGCAGAGCGCGAGTTCGAGCGCATCGAGTTCGGCGGCACGATGTCCGAGAGGCGAGGTGAGGGCTCGCTCGACGTCCAGCGCCGCCGGAACGAGCGCTACTTCATGACGGGCGCCTTCGCGCTGGACTCGGTCGGCGGCTACACCGACCTCACCGAGGCATCGATCCAGATCGACGACCTCTCCTGGGTGCTCACCTCTCCGACCAGGATCGCGTGGTCGCCGTCGTCACTGTCCGTGGACAGCCTCGAGATCACGCAGATCAGCGAGGACCCCACGCGCGTCGCGGCCTCCGGGACGATCACGAGGGGCGGGGACTCCGACTTCCGCTTGCATCTCGAGGGGTTTCACGTCGAGCACGCGATGCAGATCCTCCAACGCGAGGATGTGGACGTGGCGGGGCACGTCGATCTCGAGCTCAGCGTGGTGGGGCCGGCCGAGCGACCGTTGATCGACGCGACGTTCGAGATCGAGGAGCCGCGCTTCGGCGCGTTGCAGCTGAGCCGGCTCGACGGGTCCCTCGAGTACGCGGACCGCTCGTCGCGGTTCGCCGTGGAGGGGTGGAGCGGCGAGCGCAACGTGATCGACGCCTCCGGCCTTCTCCCGTTCGACCTGGCGCTGGCCGACGTGTCCGAGCGGGTCACCGACGACCCCATGGACGTCAGCGTGACGGCAGACTCGCTGGCCGCGGCGAGCGCGCTCGCCTACCTGAGCGCGCTCGAGGATGTCGAGGGCCTGGTGTCGGCGAACTTCACCATCCGCGGCACGGGCCGGAACCCCGAGCCGAGTGGGACGGTGCGCCTCGTCGACGGTGCCTGGACGATCTCGGCCCTCGGGGTGCGCCACACGGGTGTCAGCGGCGACATCGCGTTGAAGCCCGATCGTGGCATCGAGCTCAAGCTGAACACGACGGAGACGGGCACGTCGACCGTCGTCGGTCAGATCGTGCTCGACACGCTCTCGAATCCCGCGCTCGACCTGGCGGTGACGTTCGACCGGTTCCTCGCGGTGGACCGCGTCGACATGGAGAGCACGATCAGCGGCTCCTTCCAGGTCTCGGGGAGGTATCGGCTCCCCGTGGCCGAAGGAACCCTGCGCGTGGACGAGGGGACGCTCTTCGTCGAGGAGTTCGCGCGAGCCTCCGACGTCGTGGACCTCACGGACCCGATGCTCTACGCCGACGGCTTCGCGGTGGACACCACGGTCTTCGTGAGCCAGCCCGTGCTGGCAGGGCTCCGGAACCCGTTCCTGGACAATCTGCGCGTGGACATCGACATGTCCGTGCCTCGGGACACGTGGCTGCGCTCGAGCGACATGAACGTCGAGATGGGCGGCGAGCTCCTCGTCCGCTACGACCGGCGCGTGGGCGATCTGGTGCTGGTCGGTGAGCTCCAGGCGCTGCGGGGCTCCTACGTGCTCTTCGGGCGCACGTTCGAGGTGACCGGCGGAACGGTCGCGTTCATTGGGCAACCGGGCGTGAACCCCAACCTCGACATCCAGGCGCGGAGCCGCATCCGGCGGCAGGACGCGGACCCGCTGGACATCCTGGCGACGGTCGAGGGCACGCTGATCCAGCCGGTCGTGTCGCTGTCCAGCGACGAGGCCGGGCTCGCGCAGTCGGACCTCCTCTCGTACCTCGTGTTCGGTGTTCCCAGCGGCCGTCTGGGCCTCGGCGGGGCCGGCCCGTCCGGACGCGGGCAGGATCTCGTTCTCGGGAGCGGCGCCAGCATCGCGGCGGGCGCGCTCGCCAACCAGGTCGGGGCCATGCTGGCCCAGAACGTGGGCCTCGACTACCTGGCCGTCTCCCAGAGCGCCGTCGGCATCGTGGGCAACCAGAACTTCGCCGAGAGCCTCCTGAACAGTGCCCAGCTCGAGCTGGGCCGCTACCTGGGGGACGACGTCTTCGTCGTGCTCATCATCAGCGCGCCCACCGCCCAGGGCACATCAGCGCCGAGCGAGTCGAGCGGTGCGGACTTTTTGCGGGGCGTCAGGGTAGAATGGTCGCTCACGGACAACACGTTCGTGGAGGGCTTCATCGAGGATCGCTTCCTGAGGAGCGGGACGGGCGGCTTGACCGTGGCGGGCTACGACGGGGGCCAGATCCTCGGAGTGCTCTTCGTCCGTGAGTGGGGGTATGGATCGCAAGAGTAGCCGCCCGAGAGGCGGCTTCAGGAGATAGGAGTCCATGCAGGTGATGAAGGTGTTCGGCCTGATGGCCGGGCTGACGGTACTGCTGGTGGCCTTCGGGTCGTACCTCGGGGGCTCCCAGGGAGCCGTGCTGTTCCTGGTCTTGGCCGCAGTCATGAACTTCGGGATGTACTGGTTCAGCGATCGCGCCGTGCTCAGGATGTACAAGGCGCGCATGCTGGGCCCCGAGGATGCGCCCGACCTCTACCGGATGGTCGACCGGCTGCGGCAGGAGGCGGGGCTCCCCATGCCCACGCTCGCGCTGGCGCCGTCCGAGCAGCCGAACGCGTTCGCGACCGGTAGGAACGCCGCGAATGCCGTCGTCTGCGTGACGGCCGGCATCGTGCGCCTGCTGCCCCCGCGCGAGCTGGAGGGGGTCATCGCCCACGAGTTGGGTCACATCAAGCATCGCCACATGCTCGTCGGCACCGTCGCGGCCACCATGGCCGGGGCGGTGGCGATGCTCGCGAGCGTGGCGCGCTGGGGCCTGATCTTCGGCATGGGCGGGCGCGACGACCGTGACCAGAACCCGCTGGGGCTCCTGATCATGGCAATCGTCGCGCCGATCGCGGCCGTCATCGTGCAGATGGCGATCAGCCGGCAGAACGAGTTCCAGGCCGATGCCACCGCGGCGCGCCTCACCCGCGACCCCCACGGCCTCGCCACGGCGCTGCGGCGCATCGAGGGCTACGCCTCCAAGATCCCGATGGCGGTGAACCCGGCCGCCGCGCAGCTCGCGATCATCAACCCGCTGTCGGGCCCGCGAGTCCCGGCGCTCGCGGGGCTGTTCCGCACGCACCCGCCCACGGAAGAGCGGATCGAGCGGTTGAGCCAGTTGCAGCTCTAGCCTTCAGCGGGCATCAGGACTGGGGCGCGCCTCGCGACCGGGCGTGCTCAGCCCACGTCCTGCGGCCCCCGTTTCCGGCGGACCATGGGGTTTGAGACGCGCTTGCCGGCTGGGTTAGTATTCGAGGCTATGGCTCGGACCGCCTCCCCACCACGACCCGGCGCGCGGCGCCCGCGGACGTTTCCGCCGCCTCGGGCGGAGGAGAAGCTGATCGTCCGAGGGGCACGCGAGCACAACCTCAAGAACATCCACGTCGAGATCCCCCGCGAACGCCTCGTGGTCGTCACGGGGCTCTCCGGGTCGGGGAAGTCCTCGCTCGCGTTCGACACGATCTACGCCGAAGGACAGCGGCGCTACGTGGAGTCGCTCTCCGCCTACGCTCGGCAGTTCCTCGGTCTGATGGAGAAGCCCGACGTCGACTCGATCGAGGGGCTGTCACCCGCGATCTCGATCGAGCAGAAGACCGTCAGCCGCAACCCACGCTCCACGGTGGGGACGGTCACGGAGATCTACGACTACCTGCGCCTGCTCTGGGCGCGCGTCGGGACGCCGCACTGCCCCACGTGCGGCGAGCCCGTGATCCGGCAGTCGGCCACGCAGATCGTGGACCGCATCCTCGGCATCGGAGAGGGTGCGCGCGTGGAGCTCCTGGCCCCGCTGGTCCGGGGCCGGAAGGGGGAGTTCCGCGACCTGTTCGAGCGCGCCCGCAAGGAGGGGTTCGTGCGCGTGCGTGTCGACGGGGAGACGTACGACCTCTCCGAGCCGCCGGCGCTGAGCCGATACGAGAACCACGACATCGCCGTGGTGGTGGACCGCCTTACGATCCACCAGGAGGATCGCGAGCGCCTTGCTGACTCCGTGGAGACCGCGCTCCGGACCGGCGAGGGCATCCTGGAGGTGCTCGAGCATCGTAGCCGCAAGCCAGTCGAGCTGCACGTCTTCAGCGAACGCTACGCCTGCACGAGCTGCGGGACGAGCCTCACGGAGTTGGAGCCGCGCCAGTTCTCGTTCAACTCCCCGTATGGCGCGTGCGAGGAGTGCGGCGGGCTCGGGACCCGGAAGGACGTCAATCCGGACCTGCTCACCGCCGATCCCAGCATCTCCATCCTCGAAGGTGTGATCCTCCCGTGGGGGAGCCCGTCCGGGCACCTGCGGCGGTCGGTCATCGCGGGGCTCGCCGCGGCGTACGAATTCGATCCGAACACGCCGTGGGGCAAGCTTCGCCCCGAGGTCCGTGACGCGATCCTGCACGGCTCGGGAGGCATGAGGATCCGCTTCCCCTACAAGTCCGGTTCGGGAAAGTTCGACGGGCACTACGAGGATCGCTGGGAGGGCGTCGTCGCGAACATCGAGCGACGCTACGAGGACACCGCCTCCGAGTCCGTCCGCAGCCAGCTCGACGACTACATGTCGACCGTCGAGTGCAGCGCCTGCGGGGGCACCCGGCTCAAGCCTGCCTCCATGGCGGTGACCATCGCCGGCAGGTCGCTCGGCGACGTGGTCGACATGCCGATCACGGAGGTCTCCAGCTTCTTCGAGAGCCTCGCGCCGGGGTCGGCGGCCGGGCCCGCGGGGAGGGCCGCGGGCGGGTTCCCGCCCCTCCCCGCCGAGATCGCGGGGCCGATCCTCAAGGAAGTGGGCGAGCGGCTGCGCTTCCTCAAGGACGTCGGGCTCGGCTACCTCACGCTCGGCCGCTCGGCCGGCACACTCTCGGGGGGCGAGGCCCAGCGCATCCGGTTGGCCACGCAGATCGGGAGCCGTCTCGTGGGCGTGCTCTACATTCTCGACGAGCCGTCGATCGGGCTCCACCAGCGTGACAACGGGCGTCTCCTCGACACGCTCAAGCGCCTCCGGGATCTCGGCAACACCGTCGTGGTGGTCGAGCACGACGAGGACGCGATCCGCGCGGCCGACTATCTCGTCGACCTGGGACCGGGCGCGGGAACGCGCGGGGGGGAGGTCGTGGCGAGCGGGCCGATCCAGGTCCTACTCGATGAGAAGCGGTCGCTGACCGGAGCCTACCTGAGGGGCGAGCGCTCGATTCCCGTTCCCGGGCGCCGCCGCCCGATCCATCCGGGGCGGACTCTGTCCGTGCGAGGAGCGCGGGGGCACAACCTCAAGCGACTCGACGCGCGCTTTCCGCTCGGCGTCTTTCTCTGCGTGACCGGGGTCAGCGGCTCGGGGAAGTCGACCCTCGTGAACGAGACGCTCTACCACGCTCTCGCCAGGCACTTCTACCGGAGCAAGGTGGCGCCGGCGACCCACGACGCTGTCGACGGGCTCGAGCAGATCGACAAGGTGATCGACGTCGACCAGTCACCCATCGGTCGCACACCGCGCTCGAACCCGGCTACGTACACGGGCCTCTTCACGCCCATCCGGGACCTCTTCGCCGACCTCCCCGAGTCGCAGATGCGCGGGTACGGTCCCGGGCGCTTCTCCTTCAACGTGAAGGGTGGGCGGTGCGAGGCATGTCAGGGCGACGGGCTCGTGAAGATCGAGATGCACTTCCTTCCCGACGTCTACGTCCCGTGCGACGTCTGCCGGGGCCGGCGCTACAATCGGGAGACGCTCGACGTCTACTACAAGGGGCGCAACATCGCGGACGTTCTCGACCTGACCGTCGACGACGCGCTCGAGCTCTTCGACGCAGTGCCGTCGATCAAGCGCAAGCTGCAGACGCTGCACGACGTGGGCCTCGGCTACATCCACCTCGGCCAGTCGGCGACCACGCTCTCGGGTGGGGAAGCCCAGCGAGTCAAGCTCGCGACCGAGCTCTCCAAACGGGCGACCGGCAACACGATGTACATCCTCGACGAGCCCACGACGGGGCTGCACTTCGAGGACGTCCGGGTGCTGCTCGAGGTGCTCCACGAGCTCGTGGACCGGGGCAACACGGTCGTGGTCATCGAGCACAACCTCCACGTCGTGAAGACCGCCGACTGGATCATCGACCTGGGGCCCGAGGGGGGCGAGGAGGGAGGCGAGATCGTCGTCGAGGGGACGCCCGAGGACGTCGCGACGGCGCGCGACTCCCACACGGGCCGACACCTCGCCGCGCTGCCCGCGTCCGGGTGACCCGCGGCCGCCGCGCCGCTTATCGTGCAGCGTCCGCGCGGACGAATTACCTTACGATCCGCGAGAAACCGGGCTCAGGGCGCGGCCGTAGGGAGAATCACAAGGCGCCGATATCTCGCGGCCCACGCGGCCACTGAATATGGAGACATCATGGTAACCCGAGAGGATCTCGAGAGCTTCCTCATCCGGATGGATCTCGAGTACCAAGAGATCGAGCCCGGCATGTATCTGGTCCACGGACGGAACAGTGGGCTCCCCATGGTGGTCCACCTCGCCGACTCGCTCCTGCTCATCAGGATGAAGGTCATGGACATGCCCGAGGTGGCCGACGGCAAGACGGACCTCTATCGGACGCTCCTCGAGCTCAACGCGACCGACGTCGTCCACGGTGCGTACGGGATCGAGGACGACGAGTTGATCATCAGCGATACACTCGAGCTCGAGACCCTCGACTTTCTGGAGATGCAGGCTTCCATGGAATCGATCGAGCTCGCCGCCACGAGCCACATGGAGCGGATCCGCGCGCTCGCCGGCGTCGAAGGTGAGGTCTCCGGGGCGGGGGCGGAGAACTGAACATGGGCATCTTTACGAAGCTGTCGACGCTGATCAAGTCGAACATCAATGACCTGATCTCTCGGGCCGAGAACCCCGAGAAGATGCTGAACCAGATCATCCTCGA
>Ga0075327_1000255_pt1 | contig 14084 bp, 13 predicted proteins | sample MayberrySE_Catta_2_FD_120056 | JGI IMG/M metagenome (GOLD analysis project Ga0075327, IMG submission 120056) | Natural and restored wetland microbial communities from the San Francisco Bay, California, USA, that impact long-term carbon... | ecosystem: Environmental > Terrestrial > Soil >...
CCTGCTGCGTCGACTCGCCGATGATCAACAAAAGGACGAAGTCAAACGCAGTCAGTTCGGCAAGGGTTCGGCGGCCTGCCAGCCTGAACAGGATCAGAAGGAAGAAATAGATGGCAGCGGCCCGCAGGATCGATTCCATGGGGACCTCAAGGAAAGACAAAAAAGGGAATTTGCACGATACCGCCAGCGCCGGGCACCGACAGGCTGGCATCCGCATATCCGACGGCCTCGGGCCGCACGGACATGACGATCCGGCCCTTGCCCTCCGCGACTTCGAAAAGCATGTGCATCCCGTCGGGACCGGTGCCGGAGGCGCGTGGAAGGGGATAGACGCTCTCCAGCTTGAGAGGTTTCGCGAAGTCGGGATCGACGGTGACTTCCGTCGCCCCGCTTTGCCCGAACAGGTCGATCGAGATGGTCGAGGCGGCGCCGAGGCGCAGGACCCGCTCGTAGTGAACGGCGATGGCCCCCGATAGGGATGACGCGGTCGTCCAGCTCAAAGGCCCCTTAGAGAACAGACCCACGGCGGTCAGGCCGAGCAACCCGACCATGACGATCCAGCCGGCTCTCTGAAAGGCCCAGCAGCGTCGCTGGAACGCCATATCCTCTCGTATCGGCAGAGCACGGTCCATTGTGTTCGAGCTCGACTTGGGCGAGCAATCAATTACGCAGATCGAGAATCGTTCCCGCAAGGATGACGGCAACTGCTCCCGCATACCCGACGAACGTCAGGAACAAACGACCGTTTCCGACGTTACGCATGCAAATGCCTCCAACCCTGCAGATCAACATGTCGACACTCGACGACCAACAGACAGTTCAACCTGATCCCGGCGCCCCGGAAGGTCCCGAGCTAGAGTTGCCACCCTCGATACCCCGGTTTTTGAAGGGTCCGGCCCACGCGGATACCATCCATCATTCTTCACCGCGCAGTCGCAGGCGGGTTCGGAGAGCCGACGCAGTGCTCCATCGGATTTCCGGTACGATCCAACGCCGAAGACCGGAAGCGTAGGGAAGCCCGATGGCGCGGATGGCGAAAAAGAGGCCATCGCCGATAGCAACGGCCCGAAAGCAGCGCGGGGTCCAGAAGAAGCTCGCGCGGAAGTCGAGCGCTTGGAAGTCGAAGACGAGCGAGGCGCCACAGACCGGCGCGCGGCCCTATCCGACTGCGCCGCAGCCCCGGCAACACCAGAGCAAGCCCGGCTCGGAGGCCAGGCTCGACCCGGCGCCGATGTTCGATGCGCCGTTCTACAAGGGCTCCGAAAAACTCAAGGACCGGGTTGCGATCATCACCGGCGGGGACTCGGGTATCGGCCGCGCCGTCGCCGTGTTGTTCGCACGCGAAGGCGCCGATATCGCGATAACATACCTTAGCGAGGATGCCGACGCCCGCCGGACCAAGCGTGCCGTCGAGAAAGAGGGCCGACGCTGCCTGGCGCTGGCGACGGACGTCAAGGACCGCAAGGCATGCGAGGACGTCGCCGCCCGAACCGTCGGCGAGCTCGGCGGCCTCAACGTCCTGGTCAACAACGCCGCCTTCCAGCTCCATGTCGATCGCTTCGAGGACCTGACCGAGGAGCATTTCGACGAGACGCTGAAGACCAACCTCTATGGCTATTTCCACATGTGCTGGGCGGCGATCGCGCATCTGGGCGCGGGCGACGCAATTATCAACACCGGTTCGGTGACCGGAATCCGCGGAAGCGGCGGGCTGCTGGACTATTCGATGACCAAGGGCGGCATCCACGCGTTCACCCGCGCGCTAGCTGCCAATCTCCTTCCCCGCGGCATTCGCGTCAACGCCGTGGCACCGGGGCCGGTATGGACGCCGCTCAATCCGGCCGACCGCGAGGCCGGGGACGTAGCCGAGTTCGGTGGCGGCACGCCTATGGGGCGACCCGCGCAGCCGGAAGAAATCGCACCGGCCTACGTGTTCCTGGCGTCGCCCCATTGCTCAAGCTACATCACCGGCGAAATCCTGCCGATCATCGGCGGGTACTGAAGCCGAGTCCGGCCGGCTCAGATATCCAATTGCTGGAGTTTGTCGCCCCGGCGCGCGCCTAGCACCATCTCGCGCATCCAATCAACAAGAAGGCCGTTATAGGCGCGCCGGCATTCTTCGCCGGAAAGCGCGTGGTCGGCTCCGGCAACGATCCGATAGGTGATTGACCGTGCGTTTCGAAACGCGACGCGGTAACTGTAGATGGTTTCCGGTGGGATCAGTTCGTCATGCTCCGAGGCCACGATCAGCACGTCGCCGTCGAATTCCATGGCCGCCTGCAGGGCGCGGTTTTCCTCCGCCTGAACGAAGTTGCGGCGATACTTCGAAAGGTCGTCCCGATCGAGGTCATACTTCGGCGTGGCCCACAGATCGTCGCGGTAGAGCGCCGGAACCCGCAGGGCCAGCCAGCGCACGGGCCTCAGCGACGTCAGTATGGTCGCCAGGTATCCGCCGTAGCTGCTGCCGACCACGCCGATTGCCGAGCTTTCTACTTGGCTGTGCCCGGCAAGCTGGTCGTAGGCGGAGACCACGTCGTGGAGGTTCTCCTCGCGAGTCACGGTCTGGCGCTGCGCATCGGTGGCGACGTGACCGCGGAGGTCAAAGGTGAGGCAAACGCACTCCAGCGCCGCAATATCCCGCGCCCGCGCCAGATCCCGTTCCTGGCTGCCGCCCCATCCGTGTACGAACAGGACGCCGGGATGGACCGACGCCGGGGTTGCCAGGGTGCCGGAAAGATTGACGCCGTCAGCGACCGTGATGTGAACTGACTGGGAGTGGGCCATTCCTTTCCACGAGCGTGTATTTCGTTATCCTGCCGACGTCATCGTCCGTATCACAGAAATATACCTGTGCGTCGGCGGGCACTGTCGAATTTCCGTATGCCTCGACGCAGGATACATTGACCGAAGCAATCCGGGGATCCGCTTTCAGAACCTCGAGGGCGGCAACCTCCGCGATGCTGGCTCCGCCGATCCGCCACGACTGCTCGAGGACGCCGGATTTTCGCGCACCCTTGCTGTCCAATCCGAGGATGACGTCGTAGTTGCGCCGTGACGCGAGAAAGGGGTGGAAGCAGGTTTCGGCGGCGCGATCGTAGGCCATTGCCTGGGTGATGGCGAGCCGGGCATCCTCGTGCATCGGCGTTCTCAGAAGATCATCGAAACCGCCACGGACGATGAAAAGGTCCGATCCGCCATAGGCAGGATTTCCCAGATTGTCGCGGGTGATATGCTGGATGCCGTGATAGGAGGCGACGAGCCCGCCGACCCGCACCTGCCCGATACTGAATGTCGTCGGCTCGAAAATCTCCTCCTCAACTACGAGGCCATGGCAAGCATCGATCGTCGCCCCCGCAAGGGCGGCATCGAGCTCGGCGGCCGTTCGCACGACCTGTTGCCCGTGGCCGCCAGCTTCGTTGACGGCTTTCAGTCGAACCGGCCCGGCGCGCAGCAGATGCATGGCGGCACGCCGCGCTTCCGCCGCGGAGAACGTCGAATAGCCGTTGAGGACAATATCGGCAACCTGAATTCCGAACGCTGTCGACCATCCAGCCGGCGGCGCCGACACCATGTTGAAAAGCCTGTGGCTGATCGCCTTGGTCGCCATGAACGGGTACGGCACCAGACCGCCGAACAAGTTGTCCTCGGATCGTATCGCGAGATTTCCGGGTGCGGTGCCCTGGACCAGGGTGTCGTTTGGAACAACATAAAGCGGTCCATGCCGTCCACTATCCGGCCCGTAGTCACCGGTGAAGCTGCCGCCGCTGATCTCGGCCAGCTTTGCCGCGACGTGCAGATGCCCGGCGCGTTCGTGACGCTCCCTGAGGCGTTCGCGGTTGCATTCGTACAGACACACTTGCGGGCCGGACCGGGCAACGCCGGCTGACAGCGGGGCAACGGTTTCGCTCATCACGCGCCTCGTCGATAACAGGCGCCTGTCAACGAAACCGGTCAGATCTTGTTCCTTTCTCGACATGGCCCGCATGAGACCCAGCGGCAACCTGCTTCGCATCCCCAATTCGGCGTCATCCGCCGTCGGCGGCCAAAGTCGGCGTTCCTCGCCCACAGCCTCACGGGCCCCCTGCCGGCTGCGATTGCGCCGCGAGCAGCAGCTCGAACTTGATCCGCACGATGCTGAGCTCGCGGTAGAAGGCGATCAACTCGCGCCAGAGTTCGGCGATGCCTCACCCGAAGGCGACGCGGTCGTTGATGCGCTGCTGGACGGCCGCGGCGATGACCGCCTGGGTTGTTCACGCCTTGGATCGCATCAGTCGGATTCCTCGGGTATGAACCCGAGGGATCGAGTCCTATTCGGACCGATTAACGTCTCTCATCACGCCGAGTCCGGTCAGGGCGTTGCTGTGCTAATGGCTGAGGTTACTGCTGCCGTCGGCGGGACAGTTGGTCGCGCTGCGGGTCTACTTCGCGTCTTTCCTGAACTGGTTTGTGGTGCGGCTTGTCAAGTCGGTCTTGGTTGGTCGTTGCCGACCCGCCGCACATCGGCGCAGCCATGCTCCCGGTTCCCGAGAAGTCGCGGGGCGCCCGATCGCCATTCGCTCGCCCACACAACCGTTCAGTCGGCAACGACAGGCGAACCACCAGGCCTTCCGGTCTCCAATCCCTGATTATCTGCCCGGCGAAGTGGCCGACCACGACCCGATGCGTGAGTATGTTGCCAAAACCCTCGCTATCCGGCACTGCTTCAACCGGGGGGCCGCCGCTTTCCTTCCATTCCAGGACAAGCTCACTTGCCTCAATCCTTGTGTCTATGAGAACGGTCCCTCCAGGGACGGCCAATGGCCCATACTTCGCTGCGTTTGTCGCAAGCTCGTGCAGCACGAGCGCCAAATCGGTGACGGCACCCTCGTTGAGCGGACAGTCGAGCCCTGTCAGCGCGACGCACCCGCCATCGGCAGGCGTATCATCCCCGTACGGAGCCAAAATTCTGCGGATCAGGTCGTGAAGGCTTCCCGTCTGAGCGACAGGCTCGCCGATCTCCTTCGGCGCAGGACGCGCGAGCTCATGCGCATGTGCCAACGTAGCAAGGCGGTCGCGGACCGCCGTGCTCAATTCCTGCGGTGTTCTGGCATACCGAGCGCTCATCGCAACGAGGCCGCCGGCGATCGTGAACAGGTTCTTGACCCGGTGGCTCATCTCGCGCAGCAACAGTGCCTGCTGCTCCCGCGCCTGTCTGCGCTCGGAGATATTACGGGCGATCTTGGAGGCGCCGACGACATTTCCGTCTGAATCCTTTACCGGCGAGACGGTCAAGGAAATATCGATCAGATGGCCGTCCTTGTGCCGGCGGACCGTTTCGATGTCTTCCACGGGTTCGCCCCGTCGGATACGCCCGAGGATCATTGTTTCCTCGTCGTGGCGATCCTCGGGAATCACGACGGTGATCGGCTTCCCGATCACCTCATCGGCTGGGTAGCCGTACAGCCGCTGGGCGCCCGCATTCCAACTCAAGATCGTTCCTTCGAGGTCCTTGCTGACGATCGCATCGTCGGAGGACGCCACGATAGCGGCAAGGTGTTGCGCGGCACGTTCGGCTTTTCGCCGCGCCTCGATCTCCCTTTGCGCGGACTCGTGCAAACGCGCATTGTCGATGGCAATTGCGCCGTGGGCGGCGATGCCCACGGCCATCATCTCGGACTCCTCCGTGAAAATGCCAGGCTCCGGATGACCGAAGAAAAGCCCGCCCAGCACCTCGCCGGAGCGCGAGATGACCGGTACCGCGAGATAGCTGACGACGGGCAAGTGGTCCTTCGGCATCCCGTAGTGCGGGTCGTTCTTTCCATAGCGGGAGTCGGCGCGAATATCATTCGAGCGCACGACGCTTGTGCCCCGGAATGTTGGCTCGAAAACGGCGGTATTGCGCGGCACGCCGAATTTTTCGAAAGCCTCACGGGGCGCACCCGATAGGGTGTAGAGGACGAGGGCCTCACCCTCGTCGTTGGTGACATTATAGAAAAACGCCCCGTACTTGGCGCCGGTCAGTTCCGTCGCAACGTCGGTGACGCGCTGCACGACCTTGTCGAGTGCAAGATTGCCTGACACCGTCAGGGCAACTTCATTCAGCGTTTGGAAGCGTCGGCGCTGCGCGTCGAGAGCCCGCTCGGCAGCGGCCTTTGTCGTGATATCCTGTATGGTGACCAGCGAGCGTTCGCAACGTTTGCCTTGAAAGGCGATCGTGAACATCACGTCGAGCTGCCGGCCATTCAATGTCCGGACGACGGCTTCCCTTTCGACAAAGCTGCGGCCTTCCCACAGGGCCAAGAGTTCTTCGACGAACGCAGGCGCGGTCGCGGGCAGGAAAATACGATCCAGTCCCGAAAGCAGGTCCTGCTTGTCGGCGGCCTCGAACAGTTCCAGGGCGCGGTCGTTCACATCGACGACGCGGACCCGCCGAATGGCCTCATCAAGTCGGCCTGCATCGGATTGAAGCCAGGCGCGCAGATCGGTGACGCCGTTGCGGCGAAGGTCGTCGAGCATATCGACGACGGAAGAGAAATCCTCCTCCCAGATCGCCACTCCAAGGTTACGAAAGACATAGCGATCCCTAGGTTCGCCGGCGCGAGCGCGCTCACGCTTCGGCGATGCAATCGCTGACTTGAGACGAAAAGGCGAGATGCTACCCTGTTGCTCTGACACCGAAGCCTCCAACGATGTCGAACTATTCTTGGCCGGATTTTTGATCCCTTCCGGTTTGTTCGCCGGTTTAGTCACGCCCTCGATTCGAATAAACGGTCGGGAAAATGTCAATAATTTTAGTGTTGGAAACTTACCAAATTGAACCGAACAGCCGCCGGTACTCTGCTTCCGGTATGCCATAGGCACCGTTGGTCGCCGCCTTGAGCCCCCCTCGGTCGACGACGACAATTTTGGAACGACCGGAGGTAATGAGTCCCTTGCTCTCCAACAGCTTGATGGCGACGGTCACGCCTGGCCGGCGTACACCCAGCATATAGCCCAGGAACTCGTGGGTGAGCGCCATCTCGTCGCCGTCCAGCCGGTCTTGGGCCATCAGCAGCCAGCGCGCCAGACGCTCTTCAAGCTTGCTACGGCCGCTGGCCAGACAAGTCTGGGCCATCTGCACCAAGTAAACATGGGCAAAATGCAGGAGGTGTCGGCGGAGGCTGGAACTTGCGTCCAAGTGCCGGCGCAAATCGGCTATGTCCATCTCGAGCCCGCTGCCGGGGGACTGCATGTAGGTTTCCTGAGGAGAACGGTCGGTTGCCATCACTACGGGAAGGGCCGTGACCCCTTCCCGGCCGATAATGCCGACTTCGATGCTCTCGCCGGTTCCGTTCGCCACGACGGACGCGAAACCGCTTTCGAGAAAATAAGCCTTGTCGATCGGCTGATTGGGCCGCTCCAGCTGCATCCGCGCGGGAAGGTTCACGGCCCGCAGGTCCGGCTGAAGCATATCCAGGTCGGCTTTGGACAGGCGGTTCAGAATGCTATTTGAGGTAGCCGGGGAGTCTGTTGACATGGCTCTCGTCCCAAAAAAGGGCGAGAGCCTGTTCGTCTCTCCCAGCCGTCCGCGCCCGAACAATCGGCGAACGATAGTCTATTTATAGGCTTGAAGTTGGAAGAAAACAAGAAAATATAACCATTCGTTTCGATAGAAGATTCTGGCGCACGGAAGATATAATATTTTGCTATCAAGAATGTGAAAAAGTATATATCGCTCGCGGTACAACGAGTGCCGGATCAGATCGGTTCGCTATCAGTAACCGCGGATCTCGGTCGGGTCGCCTGGTCTTTGGTCATTGTAGACCATCCGTTACGGGTCGGCAGCCAGCCAAGATGGCGCATGAGGACTCGTTGCCGATAGATGGCGACCCTTACAGCTCCGATGCCAGGCTTCCGTCCGATCGACGCACGCGGGGTGGAACCTCCGCAAGCTGTTGCAGTTAGGTGATAATAAGTCCGACGCCGCGGTTGGCGTTGTCGAAGGGGACAACTATGGACCTGCGTCGCTTTGAACGGGGCGCGATTGTTGCGACTAGGTTCTTGACCCTGATCGCTGTATTCGGGTCACTTGCCGGATCCCTTCTCATGTTTTTTCTGGGCATCGTCAAGGTTTACACCGCTTTCAGCGACGTAATCCGAGAACCGTATGGAGACAAGAACATTGCCTTTGGAGCCAGCGCGATCATCGGGGTAATCGAGAGCCTCGATCGATTCCTGATAGCGATTGTGCTGCTTTACTTCGGTTACGGCGTTTACTCTCTTTTCATCCATCCGGAAGAGCGTGAGGAGCAATTCGCCTTACCGGCGTGGCTTCGGGTAAGACAGATCGGTCAACTGAAGCAAGTCGTGGCCGAACTGATCGTCGTCATCTTGTTCGTCCTTTTTCTCCGGCAAGCGTTGCAGTCGTTCTCCGGTGCCGATGCGGCGCTGACATGGAACGCAATCGTCACGCTGTTGCTCTTGCCGGTCAGCACTGTCCTGTTGGGGCTCGCTTTGAAATTGGTCGAACTCCATCCCAAGTCGGGCCTTCCGTCGCGTGGCGGCAGAGCAGATTCCTGACGATAGCAACGAGCCGACGGCACCAGATCGGTAGCTGAGCACGTCAATCTTGGAACGAACCGTCGCCCCGGCCATTAAGGATCATATGAACCGATGGTATCTCGCATTCGTGCTGTTGTTGGGGCTCGCCGGTTGCGGCGATCCCGACGATACGCGCGCCACGACCGAAGACGATCCTGACGGTCAGGGCGAGCTGGCGACTGCAGCCGATCGACCGGACGTGATCAACCGCTCGGAAGCTCCGAGCGAGGAAAGCGACCTGGCCGGCGTTCCGCTGAAGCCCGCGATAAACGAAATCGAGCGTCAGCCCGCCTACGTGGGCATCTGGGCGCCGAATCTTGCTTGGTGCGAGAACCAAGCCGGCGCTGAAGTCCCGATCCAGGTCACACCGGCCACGTTCGCGGGCTACGAGAATTCTTGCGAAATTACTCAGATCGACGAGACCGCCCGACAGGAATGGCAGGCCGATCTCACGTGTACCGGAGAAGGCCAAAGCGAATCCCGCCGTATCACCATGGCCGTCGAGGGCAATAGGATGGACGTCGTCTACCACGAAATCGCCGATCAGCGCGTCAGCTACTATCGCTGTTTGCCGGAGACGGCCGAAACCGACGATACGAACCCAGAGGCGCGAGAGCCTGTAGTTGTCGCGCCCGAGTGAGCCTCCCATGCGGGGCCAACGATTGAAGGGGGATTGTTTCGAGAGGATGCGCCGGATAGCCGGTGCCGGTCCAAGGCCGTGTCATGCGATCGATATCGGCACAGGAATTCCCGCCCGAGGTCGATCGGGTCCACCGCAGGGCCCGTCGGCTTCAGTGGATCACGCTTGGCTTCGTCGCCTCGTCAGCCACCTTTCTCTATCTGACCATGGGCAGCTCGCAAGCGATGCGGGCCAGCTTCTTCGAGGATGCGATCAGCGTGGTTCCCGCGATCGCTTATCTCGTCTGCACCGCGATCGCGCGGCGCGACCCGACCCCGGACTATCCCTACGGATTCCACCGTGCGACCTCGATCGGTCACCTCGTTTCGGCAATTGCCCTGAGCGCAATGGGCATCTTCCTGCTGGTCGAGGGCGGCTACAAGCTGATCTCCGGCGAGAGGGCATCGATCGGCACTATCGTCCTGTTCGGCATCGAGTTTTGGGCAGGTTGGCCGATGCTGCTCGCCTTGCTGTACACCGCCGTCCCCCCGATCTTCTTTGGCCGCGTCAAGTCAAGACTCGCGCCGGAACTGCACGCCAAGATTCTGTTTGCCGACGCCGGGATGATGAAGGCCGACTGGATGTCGGAGTCGGCCGCGGCTGTTGGGGTCGTCGGACTGGGTTTGGGCATCTGGTGGCTGGATCCGGTCGCCGCGGCGGTGGTTTCCCTCGATATCCTCAAGGACGGATTCGACAATTTGCGAGTCGCGGTCACCGACCTCATCGACCGGCGGCCGAAAAAAACAGATCAATCGGACTGGGAACCGATTCCCGACCGGGTCGAAGCCCTCTTGCGGCGTCTCGACTGGGTCGAGGACGCCGAAGTCCGAATGCGCGAGGAGGGGCACGTCTTCCTTGGTGAAGCCTTCGTCGTGCCGGTCGACCAGGATCAACTGGTGGAACGGCTGTCGGCGGCGGTCGACGCGGCCCTGGCGCTTGATTGGCGTGTCCATGAGTTGGTGATCATGCCGGTGGCGCGTCTGCCGGAGAATACGAGGCCGAACCGGGACGATTGAACCGGAACTTCATCGTTGGACGGGCATTGGGCACAGAGAACCGACGCTCAACGGGACAATGGACCGATGCGAACGGAACCCGGACTTGCCAAGGACACGGCCTTCTTCGTGGCGCTGCTTGCCACCGCCATCGCCCTTGGGGGCGCCCTCGCCCACGCGCTCGAGCTTCCAAACAAGATCGGTTTGTCCGGAGAGGCTTATTTTGTCGTTCAACAAATTTACAGTGGATGGAACCGATTAGCGTTCGTGTTGGCGGCCGAGCTTTTCGGTATCATCGCAGTGATATGGCTCCACCGCACGGAGCCCGGGGTCTTGCGGCCGACGCTCGCGGCATTGGTCTTTCTCGTTGCCGCTCAATCCGTCTTTTGGGTTTTCACTTTTCCGGCGAACGAAGCAACTGAGAACTGGACGCAACAGCCCGGAAACTGGGATGCGCTGCGCAGACAATGGGAATATTCACATTTGGCCGGCGCTGCCTTGCAGACCGCCGCGATGGCGGCGCTGATCGTTGCCGTGCTTCGACGAGGCCGGTGAGAGTGGCTTCTATCGGCACGCTGCAACGATGAACGCGCCTGCCGCCGACCACGCAATGGCGATGATCGAAAGGATTGCGATCAGTCGGAACATGGCGTCGTAGCTCGCCCGACCGGCGGCATCGGCCGGCAATCTGAGCGCGGCCGCCAACCTGATGCGGTTCGCCATGGCGAGGACGATCGCGGTGACGGCGACGACCGATGCGACCACCACCGCGGTCGATGCGAAGATCCCCGGCGCGCCCACCGTGCAGACGATCGTATGGACCATGTAGATTGCGGCGAACTGAACGCTCCAGACGATCAGGCCGAACAACAGATAGACCAGCGTGCCAACCACCGGGGGGTGCGCGACGGCCGAAAGGTCTTGCCGATGGTCGCTCATGACACTGCCCGCGGAAAGCCGTGGATGAGGAAGAGGCCGACGGCGACTTGGGCTGCGGTGTAGTAGTAGAGCAAGGCGCCGTTGTCGAAGCTGACGCGGCGGTCGCGGTCGAGCTTTCCGGCGAAATAGCGGGCGATGGCGAAGCCGATGAGGATGAAGACCGCGAACACGAGCTGGCCGTTCAGGGCGATCGACATGTAGACCATGGCGCCGTAAGCGTTCTCGGTCGGGCCTAGGCCGCTGGCCCAGTGGGCAGCGAGGTCGACGGCAACCGCCCCGATCAGGCAAAGGCTGCCGAGAGCGAGCAACAGCGGCGCCCACAGGTCTCTCTCACCCGGCGCCGGCAATGCCCGGTCACCGGCGAACATCGCCAGCGTCCCGACGACAAGCAAGGCTACGACCGCGATCGGCCAGCCCAACGCCGGCAGAGCCGGCGAGCCGGCCGGAGACCAGACCTCGGGAGACACGGTCCACAGATAGAGGTAGGAGAAGACGTAGGCGATGTAGAGTGACGAAGCGACCAGGATCAGCACGACCATCGCCCACCAGGAATGCGACGACGGTCCGGCGGCATAGGTCGCGAGCTTGATACCGCCGCCGATGTCCACGGAGCCCTTTCCTGGCCCGTGGTCCAGGCTCCAACCCCAGACCAGACAGCCCCCGACGGCGACGACCGCACAGAGGATGGCCGGAACGACGAGCTTGATGGTGAGAAGCAGAAACGTCGCGGCGGTGAAGAACGCGGCGACAACGTGGGCCCAGCCCGGCCCGGGCATCTGAATGATGTACTGCGGCTTGCCCTCGACCGCCGAGGTCACGATGGTCTCGCGACCGCCGGTCGGCGCATTGGGCAGGAAGTGCCGCCCTTCTTCGACCTCCCGGGCCAGGGTCGGCCGGTCCCACAAGGGCTCGCGACTGGTCACGTACGGGATGCTCCTGGTCGAATAGACGTCGCCGGGGAGCCACTCCAAGGTGCCGGCGTCCCAGGGATTGCCGCTACCGCCCGCGACACTCGGGCGAAACCGCCGAAGCAGATCGATCAAGAACAGGAGAACGCCTGCGGCGAGCATGTACGCGCCGACGGTCGAGACCATGTTGAGGGCGTCCCATCCCAGCCCTCCCGGATAGGTCCAGACCCGGCGCGGCATGCCGCGAAGGCCGGTGAGATGCATTGGAAAGAAGGCCACGTTGAAGCCGATGAACATCAGCCAGAACACCCAGCGTCCGACCGTCTCTGACAGCATGGTCCGGCTGATCATCGGGGCCCAGTAGTAGAACGTCGCAAACAGCGGGAAGACCATGCCGCCGATCAGGACGTAATGAAAATGGGCGACGACGAAGTAGGTGTCGTGGACCTGAAAATCGAGCGGCACCAGGGCGACCATGATCCCGGTAAGCCCACCGACGGTAAAGATGAAGACGAAGCCGAGGACGAACAGCGACGGCGTGTTGATCCGGAAACGCTCGCGCCCCGCCGCCATCGTCGCGATCCATGAAAACACCTGAATGCCGGACGGGATCGCCACCGCCATGCTCGCGGCGGAGAAGAATGCGAGACTGAGCGCAGGAATTCCGGTCGTGAACATGTGGTGGACCCATAGTCCGAAGCTGAAGAAGCTGGTGCCGATCAGGGCGACGACGATCAGCCGGTAACCGACCAGCGGACGCCGCGCCATCGTCGGCACGATCATCGACACCAGCCCGGCGGCGGGGAGGAATATGATGTAGACCTCGGGGTGGCCGAAAAACCAGAAAAGATGCTGCCAGAGCAGCGGATCGCCGCCCGCCCCGGCGGTGAAGAACGGCCAGCCGAACGAGCGCTCGATTTCGAGGAACATCGTCGCCAGGATCACCGCCGGAAAGGCAAAGATGATCATCGCGGCGAAGATCAGCATGGACCAGCCGAAGATCGGCAGCTTGTCGAGCGACATGCCGGGCGGGCGTGTGCGCAAGGCGCCGACGACGATCTCGACCGCGCCGGCGATTGCCGAGATCTCGATAAAGCCGATGCCGAGCAGCCAGAAGTCGGCGTTGTTGCCCGGCGAGTACTCGGTCAGGGTCAGGGGCGGATACATGAACCAGCCGCCCTTCGGCGCGAGCCCGTAGAAGACGGTCGAGAAGAAAACCAATCCACCGACGACATAAGCCCAGATGGCGAACGCACTGAGACGCGGGAACGGCAGGTCGCGCGCCGCCAGCATCTGCGGCAGCAGCATAACGCCGAGGGCCTCGACCGCCGGCACGGCGAACAGGAACATCATCGTCGTGCCGTGGACGGTAAATATCTGGTTGTAGAGATCCTGGGTGACGAGTTCGTTTTCCGGCACGGCCAGCTGGGTGCGCATAACGAGGCCGAGGAGGCCGGCAAGCAGGAAGAACAGAAAGGACGCGCCGATATAGAGGAGGCCGATGACCGTGTTGTTGACCGCGGTCATCAAGCGGATGCCGCGCGGCGCTGCCCAGATGCGCAGCAGCTCCCTTTCTTCGCCCACGGGCCGAGGCGCGTCGTTAGGCAGGCGGAATTCGTCGGGGTTCGCGGTCATGAAGTGCCCCTCAGCCCATAGAGCAGGACGACGCCGCCGACATAGACGACGATGACCAGTATCGAGTCGTATCCCATCCTGAGAAGCGAGCGGTCGCGGCGTTCGGCCAGGCCGGCCTGGAAGATGGCTGTCAGGACAATTGCGAGGAGCGCGCCGAACACGGCAAACCGATCGACTTGGTTGAGTACCGGGCCGCCGGTCGAGAGGACGTCGACGAGGAAGATCATCGCGACGTTGATCAGGTTGGTTCCGAGGATGTCGGAAATGGCGAGCGTCACAAGTCCCCGCCGGGCGGCGGACAGCGCCGTGCTCAGTTCCGGCAACGAGGTCGCCAGCGCCACCAGCACGAAGCCGGTGAAGCTCGATCCG
>Ga0075327_1000256_pt1 | contig 14078 bp, 11 predicted proteins | sample MayberrySE_Catta_2_FD_120056 | JGI IMG/M metagenome (GOLD analysis project Ga0075327, IMG submission 120056) | Natural and restored wetland microbial communities from the San Francisco Bay, California, USA, that impact long-term carbon... | ecosystem: Environmental > Terrestrial > Soil >...
GCACGACGCTCTGGCCCGCCGCGAGGCCGGGCCGCTCGGCGAGGTTCTCGGCGAGCGTCTTCCCGGTCACCGTGAGGCAGTCGCCGTGGAGGAGCCCGGCGTCGAGCAGGAGCTTCATCACGGCCGGCGTGCCGCCGACGCGATGCAGGTCCTCCATCACGTAGCGGCCGCTCGGCTTGAAGTCGGCGAGGAGCGGGGTCCGGTCGCTCGCCTTCTGGAAGTCGTCGAGCCGGAGCGTGATCCCGACCGAGCGCGCCATCGCGATCAGGTGGAGGACGAGGTTCGTCGAGCCGCCGAGCGCGATCCCCATCACCATCGCGTTCTCGAACGCCTCGCGGGTCATGACGTCGCGCGGCTTGATGTCGCGCTCGAGCAGGTTCCGGATCGCCGCGCCCGCGCCGCGGCACTCGGCGAGCTTCTCGGGCGCGAGCGCCGGCGTCGAGGCGCTCCCCGGCAGCGACATGCCGAGCGCCTCGATCGCGGACGCCATCGTGTTCGCGGTGTACATGCCGCCGCACGCGCCGGCCCCGGGGCAGGCGTGGCGGATCACGTCGAGCCGCTCGTCCTCCGTGATGCGCTGCGCGATCGACTCGCCGTAGCTCTGGAAGGCCGTGATGATGTCGATCGGCTGGCCCTTCGCGCTCCGCCCGGCCGCGATCGTGCCGCCGTAGACCATGAGGGCGGGCCGGTTCAGCCGCCCCATCGCCATCACGCAGCCCGGCATGTTCTTGTCGCAGCCCGGGATCGAGACGTTCGCGTCGTACCACTGCGCGGCCATCACGGTCTCGATCGAGTCGGCGATGAGGTCCCGCGACTGGAGCGAGTAGCTCATGCCCTCGGTGCCCATCGAGATGCCGTCCGAGACGCCGATCGTGAAGAAGCGGAAGCCGACCAGCCCGGCTTCGCGTGCGCCCTCCCGCACCGCCTCGGCGAGGCTGCCGAGGTGCATGTTGCAGGGGTTGCCGTCGTACCACATCGCGGCGATGCCGAGCTGCGGCTTCGCGAGATCCTCGTCCGAGAGGCCGGTCGCGTACAGCATCGCCTGCGACGCGCCCTGCGCCTTCGGCTCGGTGATGCGCGCGCTCACGCGGTTGAGCTTCCGGGCCATGTCGCCCTCCGGCGAAAGGGGCGAGGCTATCATCGGCGCCCTTTCCGAGCGAGCGGGAGAAGCATGCAGCGCTGCTGGGCGGTCCTCGGGGCCGCGTTGCTCTCGATCACGGGTCCGGATGCGCGCGCCGAGGCGCGCGCGCCCTGCGCGCACCGCGACGCCGAGCGCCGCCCCTTCTTCGGCGACCTCCACGTCCACACCGCGTACTCGCAGGACGCGAGCACGCAGGGCACGCGCGCGACCCCGCGCGACGCGTATCGCTTCGCGCAGGGCGAGCCGCTCGGCATCCAGCCCTTCGCCCCCGATGGCACGGCGCTCCGCAGCGTGCGCCTCGACCGCCCGCTCGACTTCGCGGCCGTCACCGACCACGCCGAGCAGATCGGCGAGGTGCAGATCTGCCGCACGCCGGGTGCGCCCGGCCACGGCTCGTGGGTGTGCCGGCTCTACCGCGGCTTCCCGCGCGTCGCGTTCTTCGTGATGAACGCGCGCTACTCGGCCGGGGGTGCGCGCTTCGGGTTCTGCGGCGAGGGCGCCGCGGGCTGCCTCGCCGCGGCGCGGACGGTCTGGCAGGACACGCGCGACGCCGCCGAGGGCGCCTACGACCGCAGCGCCGCGTGCCGCTTCACGAGCTTCGTCGCCTACGAGTGGACGGGCGGCGCGGACAACGGCAAGAACCTCCATCGCAACGTGATCTTCCGCGACGAGCCGGTGCCCGAGCTGCCGGCGAGCGTGATGGAGACCGGCATCGACGCGGCGCGGCTCTGGGACGCGCTCGAGCGCGACTGCGTGAAGGGCCTGCCCGGCTGCGACGTGCTCACCATCCCGCACAACTCGAACCTCGACGGCGGGCTCATGTTCCAGTCGGCCGAGACGCTCGGCGCGGAGGTCGGTGCGGCCGAAGCGAAGCGGCGCGCGCGCTGGGAGCCGCTCGTCGAGGTGATGCAGCACAAGGGCGACTCCGAGTGCCTGCTCGCGGGCGACACGACGGACGAGGCCTGCGGCTTCGAGAAGCTGCCCTACGACGACTTCCGCGGCCGCTATGCCTGGCTCGGCGCCGACCCGCCCGAGCCGGTGCAGTTCGTGCGCGAGGCGCTGAAGCGCGGGCTCGCGCTCGAGGCCGCGCTCGGCGCAAACCCGTTCCGCTACGGCCTCGTGGCGAGCACCGACACGCACCTCGGCGCGGCGGGCCTCGTCTCGGAGCGCGGCTTCCCGGGCCACGGCGGCGCCGGCACACCGGTCGGCGACACGGTGCCGCCCGGGCTCGCGGACGCGCTCGAGTTCGGCCCGGGCGGCCTCGCCGTGCTCTGGGCCGAGGAGAACACGCGCGACGCGCTCTTCGCGGCGATGCAGCGGCGCGAGGCGTACGGCACGAGCGGGCCGCGCCACGTGGTGCGCTTCTTCGGCGGCTTCTCGTACCCGCCCGATCTGTGCGAGCTGCCGGACTTCGTGGCGCGCGGCTACGCGGACGGCGTGCCGATGGGCGGCGAGCTCTCCGCCGGCCACGCGCCGGCGACGCCCCGCTTCGCCGTGCACGCGCTCCAGGATCCCGGCAGCGCCCGCGAGCCCGGCGTCCCGCTCCAGCGCATCCAGATCGTGAAGGGCTGGCTCGAAGGCGGCGCCGTGCACGAACGCGTCGTCGACGTCGCGGGCGGGCCGAACGACGCGAGCGTCGACCTCGCGAGCTGCGAGACGCAAGGCGCGGGGCACGCGCGGCTCTGCGCGGTCTGGAGCGATCCCGACTTCGACCCGAGCGAGCCGGCCTTCTGGTACGCGCGCGTCCTCGAGAACCCGAGCTGTCGCTGGAGCCAGCACGTGTGCGCCGCCGCCCGGGTGGACTGCGCGAAGCCCGACACGATCGGCCCGGGCCTGGCGGGCTGCTGCGATCCACTCCATCGGGCGACCATCCAGGAGCGCGCCTGGACGTCGCCGATCTGGTACGCGCCGTGAGGCCGCGCCGCGCGCTGCTGCGTTTCGTCGCGCTCGGCGCCCTCGTCTTCGCGCTCGACCTCGCGCGGCCGCCCGCGCCGGCGCCGGACGGCGCCGCGCTCGACGACGACGCGCTGCTCGTGCGCGAGGCGCTGGCGCGCGAGCTCCACCTCCACGACGACGTGGTGCGCCGCCGCCTCGTCCGGAACCTCCGCTTCGCCCGCCCGGAGGATGCGCGCAGCGATGACGCGCTCGTGGCGGAGGCGTTCGCGCTCGGCCTCCACGAGAGCGACCTCGTGGTGCGCCGGCGCCTCGCGCAGAAGATGCGGCTCCTCTTCGCGGCGCGCGCGCGAAGCGAGGAGCCGAGCGACGCCGAGCTACGCGCCTGGCTCGCGTCGCACGCCGAGCGCTTCACCGAGCCGGAGCGCATCGCGCTCACGCAGCTCTACTTCCGGGAGCGGCGCGCCGCGGAGGCCGCGCTCGCGGCGCTCGCGCCGCTTGCATCGGAGCGGGAGGAGGCGCCCGCGGCCGGCGAGCCGCTGCCGCTCCCGCGCCGCCTCCCGCCGCACGCGCGCGCCGAGCTCGCCGCGCGGCTCGGCCCCGGCTTCGCGGACGCCGCCTTCGCAGGGCCGGAGGGGCGCTGGTTCGGGCCGCTGGCGTCGAGCTACGGTCATCACCTCGTGTTCGTGCGCGAGCGGACGCCGGGCCGCCGCTCGGACCTCGCGAGCGTGCGCTCCGCGCTGCGCGAGGCCGTGCTCGCCGAACGCGCCGAGGCGGCGACGCGGCGCGAGATCGCGGCGCTGCGGGGCGGGCGGTGAAGGCGCTCGCCGCCGCGCTCGCGCTCGTCGCCGCGCTCGTCGCCGCAACGGGCGCGTCCGCGCATCGGCTCGCCCCGTCCTACCTCGAGCTCCGCGAGGAGGCGGACGGCCGCTTCGCGGTGCTCTGGCGCACGCCGCGCGTGGTCGCGCGGGGCGCGCGCGTCGCGCCCGAGCTGCCGTGCCAGGCGCTCGGTGCGCCGGACGCGGTCGAGGAGCCGGCGGCGCTCGTGCTGCGCTGGCGCATCGCGTGCAGCGCGGGGCTGGTCGGGCGCGAGGTGAAGGTGACGGGGCTCGACGGCAGCGGAAGCGACGCGCTGCTCCGGATCGCGTTCGCCGACGGCCGCGCGCTCGACCGGGTGCTCACCGCCGCCCGCCCGGCCTTCCGCGTGCCCGCGACCGCGGCCCCTGCGGCAGTCGCGGCGGCGTATCTCCGCATGGGGCTCGAGCACCTCGTCTCGGGGCTCGATCACGTGCTCTTCGTGCTCGGCCTCGTGGCGCTCCTCGGCGGCGGGCGGCGCCTCGTGCTCGCGATCAGCGCCTTCACGCTCGGCCACAGCGTGACGCTCGCCGCCGCGAGCCTCGGGCTCGTGCGCGTTCCCTCCGCCCCCGTCGAGGTCGGGATCGCGCTCAGCCTCGTCGCGGTCGCGCTCGCGCTCGCCCGGCCGGACGGGGGCGCCGGGGCGGGGCTGGTGCGGCGGCCGGGCGCGCTGCCCTTCGCCTTCGGCCTGCTCCACGGCCTCGGCTTCGCGGGCGCGCTCGCCGCGGCGGGCCTCCCGGCCGGCGCGCTCCCGCTCGCCCTGCTCTGCTTCAACCTCGGCATCGAGCTCGGCCAGCTCGCGCTCGTGGCCGTCGCGCTGCCGCTGCTCGCGGCGCTGCGCCGGACGGGCCTTCCCCGCCGCGCCTTCGTCTGCGAGCTTCCCGCGACCTCGCTCGGCGCCCTCGGCGTGTACCTGGTGCTCGAGCGCACGTTCACCTGGCTCACCGATCTGGCTGGAGAGATCCTGTGACGCATCCCTTCCGCTTCGGCGTGCAGCTGGCGACGCTGCCGCCCGCCGGCTGGCAAGAGCGCCTGCAGCGCATCGAGGCCTGGGGCTACGACTCCGTGTTCTGGCCCGACCACTTCGGCCCGCAGTGGGAGCCGGTCGCGGCGCTCGCGGCGGCGGCGGCCGTGACGAAGCGGCTCAAGGTCGGCTCGCTCGTCTACGGCATCGACTATCGCCATCCGATCGTGCTCGCGAAGGCGGCGGCGACGATCCAGCAGCTCTCGGGCGGCCGCCACGAGTTCGGCATCGGGGCCGGCTGGATGGAGTCCGACTACCGCGAGGCGGGGCTCCGCTACGACCGCGCGGGGCTTCGCATCGCGCGGCTCGAGGAGGCGCTCCAGATCATCCGCGGCACCTGGAGCCAGGACCACACGAGCTTCGCCGGGCGCCACTACACGGTCGAGAAGGCGCAGGCGGCCGTGCTGCCGCGCCCGGCCCCGCCGCGCGTCCTGATCGGCGGCGGCGGGCCGAAGATCCTCGCGCTGGCCGGCCGCCACGCGGACATCGTCGGCGTGAACCCGAAGGTCGCGGAGGGCCGCGTCACCGCGGCCGCCATGCAGAACGCGACGGCCGAGCGGACGCGCGAGAAGGTGCGCTGGGTGCGCGAGGCGGCGGCCGCCGCCGGACGCGACCCCGAGGCGCTCGAGTGGAACGCGCTCGTGTTCGTCGCCGCCGTGACGGACGACCCGCAGCCGCTCCGCGAGGTGCTCGCGAAGAACGGCGGCATGACGGTCGAGGAGGTGGCGGGCTCGCTCCTCTATCTGACCGGCTCGGCGCAGGAGGTGCGCGAGCAGCTGGAGCGGCGCCGCGAGGAATTCGGCATCCACTACGTGGTGATCCAGGGGCACGACGAGAAGGTGCTCGAGCGTTTCGCCGAGCACGTCGTCGCGAGGCTCGCGGGCAAGTGAGCATGGTGAAGCTCGCGATCGACTTCGAGCACGCCTCGCGGCGCTGGTGGGAGAACGGCGGCCAGTCGCTCTGGGACGGCATCCTGGACGGCTTCGGCGGCAGCTCCGTCGTGCTCGACGACCACGTCGCGGAGTCGTGGCTGGCGGAGGCCGGGCGCATCCCGGGCTGGGACGACGGCCCCGAGTACGCGCCGCATCCGATCCGCGCCTCGCGGGCCGATGAAGAAGACATGGACCTCTAGGGCGGCGCGCCGGCTGCGGCGCATCGCCCTGTGGACGCTGCTCCTCGTGCTCCTCGGACCCGCGCTGCCGATCGGCGCGCTGCGCTTCGTGCCTCCGCTCGGCTCGGCGCTGATGGTGGAGCGCTGGCTCGAGGCGGAGGGCGCGGGCCGGAGCTTCCGCGTCCGCTACGACTGGGTGCCGCTCGCGCGCATCTCGCCCGCGCTCCGCGCCGCCGTGATCGCCTCGGAGGACCAGCGCTTCTTCGAGCACGGCGGCTTCGACTGGAAGTCGATGCGGGACGCCGTGGACGAGTGGCAGGGCGGCGGCAGGCTCCGCGGCGCGAGCACGCTCAGCCAGCAGGTCGCGAAGAACCTGTTCCTCTGGCCCGGGCGGAGCGTCGTGCGCAAGGCGCTCGAGGCGTGGCTCACGCTCTGGATCGAGTGGCTCTGGCCGAAGCCGCGCATCCTCGAGGTCTACCTGAACGTGGCCGAGCTCGGCGACGGCGTGTTCGGCGCCGAGGCCGCCTCGCGCCGCTACTTCGGGCGCAGCGCCGCGAGCCTCGGGCGCGAGGAGGCGGCGCTCCTCGCGGCGAGCCTGCCGAGCCCGCGGCGCTCGAGCGTGGCCCGCCCCTCGGCATGGCTGCGCGAGCGCCAGCGCTGGATCCTCGGGCAGATCTAGCCGGCGGGCGCCGCTCAGCGCGAGCCGGCAGGCGCGAGCTCGACCTCGACGCGAGGCGGCCCCGACGCGGCGCGGATCGGCTCGGGCCGGACCTCGATGCGCGCCGCCGGCACGCCGAAGTCCTCGACGAGGCGCTGGCGCAGCGCGTCGAGGCGCGCCCGCGCGAGGGCCTCGGCGGAGGGCGCCGCGGGCGCAGCGGGCGGCGTCTCCGGCGCCCGCGCGCTCGGTGCGGGCTCCGCCTCGGGTGCGTCGTCGCCCGCGCCGAGCCAGCCGCTGAGCCGGTCGAAGAGGCCTTCGTCCTCGTCGCGCGGCGCGGACACGGGGGGCGCCGCCGGTGCCTGCGGGGCGGGCGCCGCCGCTCCGGCCAGCTCACCCTCCACCACCACGGGCTGCAGCACGACGCCGAGCCCCGGCTTCTCGACCAGCACGGAGGCGAGGTCCGCGAGGCGCTCGCGGCCCGCGTCGCTCGGCAGCGCGAGGCCCGGCTGGAACGGGATCGGCGCCGGCGCGATGGCCTCCACTTCGCCGTTCCGCGACACCACCGCGCCGAGCAGCTTGAGCGGCGTCGTGAGCGCGTTGAGGATCGCACGCGAGAGCGCGCTCCGGATCACGCGCAGGATCCCGACGTCCGTTCCCTCGCGGTCGATCCGGACCGGCACGGAGAGCACGATGTCGCCGCGCACGTCGCGGAGCAGCGCGAGGCCGAGCGCGAGCGAGACGCCGAAGTCGCGCTCGAAGGCCTCCTCGGCACCGGCCAGGTCGAGGCGGTGGAGGCGCAGGCCGAGCGTCGCCTCGTAGGCCTTCGGATCGGCCTCGACGTCCGCATTCAGCGTGAGCGCACCGGCCTCGATCGCATAGTCCGAGTAGGAGGTGACGTACGGGTTCAGCGGCCCGAGCGCGATGCGCGAGCCCTTCACGTCGAGCACCACGCGCTCCTCGCCGATCGTGCCCGTGATCTCGGCCGGCGCGTCGCCGAGGCCCGCGAGCTCGACCCGGAGCGCGTCGACCCGCAGGTCCGGCCAGCGGACGTCCTCGGCGACGCCGTCGATGTCGCTGAGCTCCTCCCGGTAGAAGGGCTGCACGGTGCGGTCCTCGACGGAGAGCGCGCCGTCCTCGATGCGTACGCTCGCGATCGCGACGCGGACGGGCGGCTCGGTCTCGCTCGCGCCGCCCGCCGCGGGCGCGTCCGCGGCCGGCGCCTCCGCCGGCGCGCTGCCGGCGCCGGGGAGGACGAAGCCCGAGCCGGTGCGGCGGAGCTTCACGGCCGGCGCCCGCAGCGCGAGGCGCGCGAGGCGCAGCTCCGGCGGGCCGGACCCGGTACCGAGCGGCACGCGCACCTCGTCGAGCTCCGCGGCGAGCCGGTCCCACGCCACGGAGAAGGCCTCGGGATCCTCCGCCGCGGCCTCGACGCCGGCCAGCGTCAGCGAGCCTGCGAGCGTGAGGAGCGCCGGCGGCGCGGCGGCGCCTTCGGCGGGGGCCGCCGGCTGCTGCGGCGCGAGCTCCAGCGCGAGATCGCCTCCAAGCGTCGCGCTCCGGAGCGCGGCCCACTCGAGGCCCGCCGCCCGGAGCAGCGGCGGCAGCGCCACGTCCTCGAGCCCGAGCGTGCCCGTGAGGGCCGGAGGCCCGAGCGCCGCGCGGCCCTCGAGCGCGGCGCGGCCCTCCGCCTGGCGTAGCTCGACCGACACCGGAAAGCGTCGCTCGGGCCCGAGCGCCTCGGCGGAGCCCGAGAATGCGATCTCGACGGGCGCGCCGAGGCCGTGCAGCGAGGCGCGGCCCTCGTCGACCGCGAGCGTCCCGAGCGACCACGTCCAGGGCGGCGCGGCGCCGCCCGCCGGCGCGGTGGGCTCCGGCTCGCTGCCCCGCTCCCACGCGGGCACGGCGGCCTCCGGCACGGTGCGCACGACCAGCGCGGGGCCGGCCAGCCGGAGCGACCGCAGGGCGGCGCGGCGCGCGGCGAGATCGATCGTGTCGGCGACCAGCTCGAGCGAGCGGAGCGCGAGCGCGGGCCGCTCCAGCCCCTCGGTCCGGAGCTCGAAGTCGGCGAGCGAAACGGTCCCCGACAGCGTCTCGCGCTCGCCGGGTACACGCGCGAAGGCGAGGTCGAGCGCGGCCCGCCCCGTGAAGTCGCCGAAGCGGCCGAGCTGCGGCACGTAGGCGCGCGCCCGCGCGAGCGGCACCTGCTCCGCCCGAACCCGGCCTTCGAGCGCGAAGTCGCCGTCGCGGCGCGGCGCGATCGAGGTGTCGATCTCGAAGGGCGCGCCGGCGATCGTCCCCGCGACCGAGAGCCGCCCCGGCCGCTCGAACGAGCCGGGCTCGAGCGAGAGGCGCCGCGTCTCGACCCGCTCGAGGTCGAGGCGCAGCCGCTCCTCGGCGCCGACGGCGAGGTCGCGGTAGCGGATGCGGCCGCCGCGGATGGCGCCGCTCTCGACGGCGATGCGCCAGCCCGCGTCGGCCTCGTCCTCGGGCGAGGGCTCGCGCTCGCGGAGGCGCGTCCCGAGATCGAGCTCGCCCTCGGCGCTCCGCGCCACCGCGAGGAAGGGCTGCTCGAGCACCACGTCGCGGATCCGGAACGTGCGCTCCCAGAGCGGGCGCCACGCCACGTGGATGCGCAGCCGCTCGACGTGGAGCCAGCGCTCGCCGGCGTCGGACGCCGGCCCCTCCGCGGGCTCGAAGGCCGCGACATCCTCGAAGACGGCGATGCCGCGGACGAGCGCGAGGTCGACGTCGCCGATCTCGAGGCTGCCCACGAGAAGGCGCGGCGCGGCGCGCTCGAGCGCGAACGCGAGCGCGGTGGGGAGCGCCACCCGCAGGCCGACGAGGAGCAGCAGCGCGACCGCGAGCGCGCTCCAGAGCGGATGCCGGCGGACCCAGCGCGCGCGCGCCGGGGCGCGCGCAGCGTCCGGCTCTCGCTGGGGCTCGTGTGCCATGCCGGACGAGGGCAGCAACGCGCGTGCCGGGTGCGCGCCGGCCTTCTCCGCCCGAGAGGGGGGCGAGCGGCGGAATTTTGTAGAAACGCCACGCGGCTCAGCGCGGCACGACCGCCTGCTGCGCCTCGAGCCAGGGGAGGTCCGACGCCACCACGTCGATCGCGAGCGTGGTGATGCCCGAGTCGACGAAGCGCGCGAGCTGCGCGCGGCACGCCGCGGCCGGCCCGTGCACGACGAGCCCGTCGAGCCACGCGTCCGGGATCGCGGCGAGCGCGGCCTCGCGCTCGCGCGCACGGAGCGCGGCGCAGACGCGCGCCACCTCGGCCGCGCGGCCGAGCGCCGCGTGGAAGCGCGCGTACGGACCGGCCGCGAGGTAGGGCGCGACGAGCTTTCGCGCCATGCGGCGCGCGCGCGCGGCGTCGGCCAGCGCGAACACCGCCACGCGGAGGAACACCTCCTTGCCGCGCCCGCCGGCCTCTTCGAAGACGGGCAGCACGCGCCGCACGTCGTCCGCGGAGAGGAGCGCGAGACAGACACCGTCGGCCTCGGCGCCGGCCACGGCGAGCATGCGCGGGCCGAGCGCCGCGGCGAAGAGCGCGGGCGGCTCGGCGGGCGGCCGCTCGAGCGAGAAGCCGCGCACGGCGAAGGTCTCGAACGCGGCGTCGACGCGCTCTCCGGCGAGCGCCCGCCGCAGGAAGCGCAGCGTGTCGCGCACGCGCGGGACGGGCCGCGCGAAACGCGCGGCGTTCCAGTCCTCGACGATCCGCTCGGAGGAGGTGCCGAGCCCGAGCACGAAGCGCCCCGGCGCGGCGTCGGCGACGGCGGCCGCCTCCATCGCGAGGAGCGCCGGCCCGCGCGTGTAGACGCCCGCGATCGCCGCGCCGAGCCGCGCGCGCGGCGCAAGGGGGGCGAGGGCCGCGAGCGGGACGAGCGCGTCGAAGCCGCGCACCTCCTGCGTCCAGAAGTCCGTGTAGCCGGCCGACGCGAGCGCCGCGAGCGCGGGGCCGTGCGCGCCGAGCGGGGTCTTCGCAAAGGGAACGGTCGCGGCGAAGCGCACCACGCCGCGGGTCAATTCCGCCCGCCGAGCCCGAGCGCCTGGCGCGCGACCACGCCCCGCATCACCTCGGAGGTCCCGCCCCCGATCGTCTCCCAGAGGCTCTGGCGCCAGAGCTGCTGGACGCGCGCGCCCACCACGAGCGACTCGGGGCCGCCCCACGCGAACGCGCGCCGCGCGATCTCCTGACACAGCTCGGTGTGGAACACCTTGTTCGCCGCGGCCTCGGCGACCGCGCTGCGCCCGGCCTGCGTGAGCTCCACGACGCGCAGGGCGAGCACCTCCGCCTCGCGCACCTGCACCGCGAGCTCCGCGAACTCGCGGCGCACGACGGGGTCGCGCTCGCGCCCGGTCTCCCGGAGCCACGCCGCGAGCTCGGCGAGATCGCGCCGGAGACGCCCGGCCGGGAACTGGATGTGGCGCTCGTCCGCGAGCGCCTCGGCCATGAGCCGCCACGCGCCGTGCTCGGGCCCCACGCGGCGCTCGGCCGGGACCTCGACGCCGTCGAAGCGGCAGGCCCAGAGCGCGTCGCCGTCGAGGGTCGGGAGCGGCGTCAGCGTGAGCCCCGGGCTCTCGCGGTCCACGAGGAAGAGCGAGAGCCCGGCCCCGCGGCTGCCCGCCTCGCCCGTGCGCGCGAGGAGCCAGAGCTGGTCGACGTGCCCCGCGTAGGACTGCCAGCACTTGTCGCCGTCCACCACGTAGCGGTCGCCGCGGCGCACGGCGCGGGTGCGCAGGCTCGCGAGGTCCGAGCCCGCCTCGGGCTCGGAGTAGCCGAGCGCGAAGTGGACCTCGCCGGCGCGGATCGGCGGCAGCCAGCGCGCGCGCTGCTCGTCGCTGCCCGCGCGGAGCAGCGTGCGCGCCACGATCGTGAGGAGCGGATTCCGGGCGGCGCGCGCGTAGGCCGCCTCGTCCCAGAGGACGTACTCGTAGCTCGGGGGCAGCCCGAGGCCGCCGTGCGCCTTGGGCCAGGCGAGCGAGAGCCAGCCGCGCGCTCCGAGGGCGCGGAACAGCGCCGCCACGCGCGGCCACTTCGGGCCGTGACACAGGTACGCGTCGAGGTCGGCCCAGTCGGCGAGGAAGGCCCGCACCTCGCTCCGGAACGCCTCCTCCTCCGGCCCGAACAGGCGCCTCACGCGAGGCCCGCCGCCGCGGCGGCAGCGGCGTGCGCGCCGGCCTCGTCGAGCGCGAGCGACGCCCACTGCCGGATGCGCCGCGTGAGGCCGAAGAGCGGCCCCTCGAGCGTGATGCCGACGGCGCCGAAGCTCTGGTGCGCGCGCGCAGCCGCCTCGAGCGCGGCGCGGCGCGCCGAGAGCCACGCGGACGCGCAGAGGCCCGCGGCGCCGGCGTCTCCCGCGTCCGCGTCGTGCGCGGCGGCGCGCGCCAGCATCTCGGCCGCGAGCACGCGGATCCACGCCGCGGCGAGCGGATGCGCCACCGCCTGGAACTCGCCGATCGCGCGGCCGAACTGCTTGCGCGCGCGCGCATGCGCCGCGGCGAGCTCGAGCGCGCGGCGGCCGGCCGCGGCGAGGAGCGCCGCGCCCGCGAGCCGGCCCGCCGCGAGCGCCTCCGCGAGGCCCGGGAGCTCGCGCTCCCGCGCGAGCTCGACGCGCCCCCACGGATCGCCCGCGAGCGTGTCGAGGGGGACGACGGGCCCGCGCGGGTGCGCGAGGTACGCGCGCCCGCCGGCGAGCTCGATGAACACCTGCGCCCGCGGCGCGAAGGCGATGAGCGGCGGCTCACCGAGCGCGACGAGGGCCTCGCCCGCGACGACCCGCTCGCGCTCCGCGTCCGGGAGCAGGCGGAGCGCGACGAAGGTCTCGACGAGCGGCCCCGCCGCGGCCGCGGCGCCGAGCGCCTCGCAGCTCGCGACGAGCTCGCGCGCTCCGCTCGCGCCGTCCGCCCCCACGGCGAGGACGCCGAGGCCGGCGAGCTCGCGCCAGCGTCCGGGCGCGAAGGCCGCGGCCTCCGTGTCGCGGCACCAGGCGGCGACGGCGTCGCGCACCGCGGCGCGCTCGGCGTCGAGCTCGAGCGCGGCGATCACGCGGGCGCGTCCCAGCGCTCGCGCGCGAGCGCGCGCAGCTGCGCGCCGGGCCCGCCGAGCTCGAGGCGGAGCGCCTGCAGACGCATGCTCCAGACGTGGAGCGCGTGCTCGGTCGTGTAGCCGATCGCGCCGGAGAGCTGGTGCGTCTCGCGGTGGACGCTGCCTGCGGCCGCGAGCGCGAAGCCGGCGGCGCACGCCGCGGCCTCGGCCGGGGCGCCCTGCGCCGCGGCCTCGTAGACGAGCCAGCGCGCGCCCTCGACCGCGACCGCGCACTCGGCGAGCCGGTGCTGTACGGCCTGAAAGGAGCCGATCGGGCGCCCGAACTGCTCGCGCTGCGACACGTAGCCGACCGTGAAGCGGAGCGCGCCCTCCATCGCGCCGAGCGCCTCCGCCGCGAGGCCGACGCGCCACCACGCGAGGAGACGCTCGCCCGCACCCGCCGCGAGGGGCTCCCCGCGCCGCCGCGCGGACTCGGCGATGCGTCCGACCGGGTAGCCGAAGTTCGAGCGCACCGGCGCCACGTCGCCCGGCGCGAGCGCGCCGATGCGCGCCGCAGCGCCGTCCGCGACGAGCAGCGTGCGCGCCGCGGGCGCGAAGCGGACCGGGCCGGCGTCGTCCGCCCGCGCGAGCGCGACGGGGCCGGGCAGCACGCGCCCCGCCACGAGCGGCGCCACCAGGCCGCCCGCGGCGAACGCCACCGCGCCCGCCGCCCGCGCCACCCGCTCGGTCACGAGCACGGCCTCGAGCGCGCCGGTCTCCGCGCCGAGCGCGATCTCGCCGAAGCCGGCCTCGGCGAGCGCGGCGTCGAGCGCGTCGTCGGCCGCACCCTTCGCCGCGAGCTCCGCCGCGCGCGCCGGCCCCGCGTGGCGCGCGAGCAGCGCATCGACCGCCTCGAGCACGGCGCGCTGGTCGTCGGAGAGCTCGAAGTCCACCCCTCATTCCCCTCGCATCGCGGCGCACTCGGCGCCGACCGATCGCACGCGCCGACTCCGAGCCCCGAGGAGGGCCGGGCGCATGCCGGAGCGGAAGTCAAGCGCAGCAGGAAACGCCCCGGGACGCCTGGTTCCGTTCCGACCGGTCCCATGACCGCATCCGGCAACGTGCGAGCCATGGAGCGGAGGCATGCGCCCGGCCCGACCCGAGAGCTCCTCCTTGCCAACGTGCCGCAAGATCAAGGCTCCCGCGGCAGCTCGAGCCAGCGCGCCGCGATCAGGTTCAGCTGCACCTCGGTGGCGCCGACCGCCACACCGGCGGTCATCGAGAGCCGGAAGTTCGCGGCGGCGAAGCTCTCGTACGCGAGCGCCTCGCTGCCGAACACCTCGAGCGCCAGCTCGCCCACCACCTTGTCCGCGC
>Ga0075327_1000257_pt1 | contig 14051 bp, 15 predicted proteins | sample MayberrySE_Catta_2_FD_120056 | JGI IMG/M metagenome (GOLD analysis project Ga0075327, IMG submission 120056) | Natural and restored wetland microbial communities from the San Francisco Bay, California, USA, that impact long-term carbon... | ecosystem: Environmental > Terrestrial > Soil >...
CTCGACCGGCCCTTCGCGTTCGCGCTGATCCGGCTCGACGGCGCCGACACCTGCCTCACCCATGCGGTCGACGCGGGCAGCGAGTCGAACATGCAGACGGGCATGCGCGTCACCGCGCGCTGGGCCGACGAGACGGTCGGTGCCATCCGCGACATCGTCGCGTTCGTTCCCGAGTCGGGAGGTCGGTCATGAGCGAGCAGGAGCCGGTCAAGAGCATCGTCACCCCGACGCGTACCGAGTACACCTTCACGCCGGGCCCGTCGGCGCAGCGCTACCTGCGCGCCCTGGTGTCGGGCCGCCTCATCGGCGAGACGTGTCCCTCGTGCAAGAAGGTCTACACGCCGCCGAGCGGCGCCTGTGCCCGTTGCGGCGTCGCCACCGAGGGCGAGGTCGAGGTGTCCGACCGCGGCACGGTCACCACCTTCTGCATCGTGCGCGTGCCCTCGGAGAACATCGACCTCGAGCTGCCCTACTGCTCCGCGCAGATCCTGCTCGACGGCGCCGACAGCTCCTTCTTCGGCCTGATCCAGGAGTGCCCGTGGGACGAGGTGCGCATGGGCATGCGGGTCGAGGCGGTGTGGAAGCCGAAGTCCGAATGGGGCCCCAGCGCCGAGAACATCCGCTACTTCAAGCCGAGCGGCGAGCCGGACGTGCCGTTCGAGAAGATCAAGGGGTCGATCTGATGCGCGACGTCGCAATCGCTTCCTTCGCCCAGACCCGGTACGTCCGCAGCCAGGTGCGGCTGACCGAGGTCGACATGCTGATGCCGGTGGTCCAGGAGGCGGTGAAGTTGTCCGGGATCCCGAAGCGGGAGATCGGCTTCACCTGCCACGGGAGCTCGGACTACATGGCCGGGCAGTCCTTCGCGTTCGTCGGCGCCGTCGACGCCCTGGGCGCCTGGCCGCCGATCGCCGAGTCCCACGTGGAGATGGACGGAGCCTGGGCGCTGTACGAGGCGTGGGTGAAGATCCAGTGCGGCGAGTGCGACTCGGCCCTCGTCTTCGGCTTCGGCCGCGCCTCCATGGGCAAGCTGCGCGAGACGATGAACCTGCAGCTCGACCCCTACACGCTGGCGCCCCTCGGTCTCGACGCCATCAGCATGGCGGCCCTGCAGGCGCGCGAGATGATCGACGCCGGCAAGATCACCGAGGAGCAGATGGCGAAGATCGCGGCGCGCAACCGCGCCGTCGCCAAGGACAACCCCAACGCGCAGGTCACGGGCGACTTCGAGGTGGAGAAGCTGCTGGCCGAGCCCTACCTGGTGTCGCCCTTGCGCGTGCACGACTGCCCACCCATCTCGGACGGCGTCTCGGCGGTGGTGCTGGCCGCTGGAGACGCCATCGGCCGGGGCGAATCGAAGCCGGTGTTCATCCGCGGCATCGACCACCGGCTCGACTCCCACCAGCTCGGCGGCCGCGACCTCACGCTGAGCCCGTCGACGAAGCGGGCCGGCCAGGAGGCGGGCGTCCACGACGGTCCGGTCGAGTTCGCCGAGCTGCACGCGCCCTTCAGCCACCAGGAGGTGATCCTGGTGGAGGCCCTGGAGCTGTCCGGGGACGTGCTCCTGAATCCGTCGGGCGGCGCCCTGGCCGCCAACCCCATGATGACCGCGGGACTGACGCGGATCGGCGAGGCGGCGAGCCGCATCGCGGCCGGCAAGGCCGGCCGCGGGATCGCCCACGCCACGTCCGGCCCGTGCCTGCAGCAGAACCTCGTCTGCGTGTTGGAGGGAGAGTGATGGCCGAGCGCTGCGCCGTGATCGGAGTCGGGCAGACGGTCCATACCGCGAAGCGGATCGACGTCTCGCAGGTCGGCCTCGTACGCGAGGCCGCGATGCGCGCCCTGGAGGACGCGGACTGCTCCTGGAGCGACATCGACGCCGTCGTGATCGGGAAGGCCCCCGACATGTTCGAGGGCGTGATGATGCCCGAGCTGTTCCTCGCCGAAGCCCTCGGCTGCGTGGGAAAGCCGATGTTCCGCGTGCACACCGCCGGCAGCGTGGGCGGGACCACGGCCATCGTCGCCTCCCAGCTCGTGAAGAGCGGCGTCCACGGCCGGGTCCTGACGGTGGCCTACGAGAAGCAGTCCGAGTCCAACGCCATGTGGGCGCTCTCGATCCGGATCCCCTTCCGGACCACCATCGTCGCGGGCGCCGGCGGCTACTTCGCGCCCCTGATCCGCGGCTACATGCAGCGCTCGAAGGCGCCGGAGGACGTCGGCATCCGGGTGGCCCTGAAGGACCGCCTGAACGCCCTCAAGAACCCCTACGCGCATCTCAAGTTCCCCGACATCGACTTCGACCAGGTGGCGAACTCGCCGATGCTGTGGGACCCCATCCGCTACCTCGAGACCTGCCCGTCGTCGGACGGCGCCTGCGCGCTGGTGATCGCCGACGAGGCGAACGCCGAGAAGGCGCCGAGGCAACCCGCCTGGATCCAGGCGACGGCGATGCGCTCCGAGGCGACGTCCTTCGCGGGCCGCGACCAGGTGAATCCCCAGGCCAGCCGCGACGCCGCCGCCGCCCTGTGGAGGACCGCGGGCATCACGAACCCGCGCGAGGAGATCGACTGCGCGGAGATCTACGTGCCCTTCAGCTGGTTCGAGCCGATGTGGATGGAGAGCCTCGGCTTCACCGAGGAGGGCGCCGGCTGGCGCATGACCTACGAGGGTGCCACGGCCCTCGACGGGGACCTGCCGGTCAACATGTCCGGCGGCGTGCTGTCGTCGAACCCGATCGGGGCCTCGGGCATGCTGCGCTTCGCGGAGGCGGCCAACCAGGTGCGCGGCGAGGCGGGGGAGCACCAGGTGAAGGGGGCGAAGCGCGCCCTCGGTCACGCCTACGGTGGGGGCTCGCAGTTCTTCTCGATGTGGATCGTGGCCCAGGAGCCGCTCTGATCCGGAGCGCGGCTCAGTCTCCGCTCCGGCGCAGCCAGCCTCCGGGCAAGGGGCGCACGTAGATGGCCTCCGCCTCGGCGGTCAGCTCTCCGTCCGCCAGGCAGCGTCCGCTCACGTGGGCGCGCCGGCGCTGCACGCGGTCGACGGAAGCCTCGAAGCGCAGGTCCGCGTGCAGGGGCGTCGGCTTCCGGTAGTCCACCGAGAGCCTGGCGGTGGGACCGGCCTGGCCCCGGGCGATCGCCGCCATGCCCAGCACCTCGTCGAAGATCGACGCCAGCACGCCGCCGTGGACGAGTCCCGGCGCGCCCTGGAATCCCTCCTGCAGGCGCACCCGTGCCACCACCATCTCGCCCTCCAGAGCAAGGGAGACCGGCGGCGCCAGCGGGTTGTAGCGGCCCGTGATGGGACTGAAGGGCAGCAGGGCGTTCAGGCCGTCCGGCCCGACCCCGTCGGGATCCGGGTGGTAGAGGGGGACGGGACGCCCGGACGCGTGCGCCAGCAGCTCGCGCGTGATCTCGGCGACCCGGTCCGCGAGCTCCCGCAGGCGCGCGGGGGGCGCGTCGAGCTCGACCGACGCGTGTACGGCGCGCCGCAGGGAGGTCACGATGCGCAGCCACTCGCCGCGCAGCTCCTTGGCGATCTCGAGGCGCGCGCCGCCGGACAGCTCGGAGCCCACGGGGCCGCTGGGGCGGAGATTTCCGGGGGCCGCCATCTCCACCACCTCCACCATCTCGGCCGCCTCGGGAAGCGCTCGCCGCTACTTGATCGTGATCGCCTGGCGCGGGCACAGACGCGCGGCTTCTTCGACCTTGGCGCGCAGCGCCTCGCCCGGCTCCTCCATGAGCACCGTCAGCGTATCGTCCTCTTCGACGCGGAAGACCTCCGGAGCGGCCTCCATGCACAGCGCGTTGGCCTCACACAGGTCGTAGTCGACGACGATCTTCATCGATGAACTCCGTTCATGGCGGGATGGCATCCGGAGATGGTGTCCGTCGCCCCGTCCCGGCAAGCGGCGTCCACGTTATCGCATCCTTGCGCCATCGCGAGTGGACATCCGACAGGCCGCGCGGCAGAATCGTCCCCGCCCGAGACTAGAACACGTTCCAGTCGCGCCCTGCCTCCCCCTCCAGCCGGAGCTCCTGCATGCTTCTCGATTTCACCCCCGAGCAGAAGAAGTTCCGAGACGAGATCCGGGCCTACTTCGACGAGATGATGACCGACGACCTCGTCCACGAGCTGCGCAGCGGCGGCGAAGGCGGCGGTCCCCGCTATCGGGCGGCCCTCCAGCAGATGGGCAGCGACGGGCTGCTGGGCGTCGGCTGGCCGGTGGAGTACGGCGGCCAGGGGCGCTCGCTGATCGACCAGTACCTGTTCGCCGACGAGGTCCAGCGCGCGGGCTTCCCCCTGCCCTTCCTCACCCTGGGCACCGTGGGCCCCACGATCATGCGCTTCGGCAGCGAGGAGCAGAAGCAGTTCTTCCTGCCGCGGATCCTGGCCGGCAGGCTGCACTTCGCGATCGGCTACTCCGAGCCCGGCGCCGGTACCGACCTCGCGAGCCTGCAGACGAGCGCCGTCCGGATCGGCGAGCAGTGGGTGATCAACGGCCAGAAGATGTGGACGAGCCTCGCCGACTACGCGGACTACGTCTGGCTGGCCGCGCGGACCGATCCCCACACGAAGAAGCACAAGGGGATCTCGATGTTCCTGGTGCCCACGACGGCTCCGGGCTTCAAGATCTCCCCCATCATGACGGTGGGCGGCGTGCGCACGAACGCGACCTTCTACGATGACGTGAAGGTGCCCCTCGACGCCCTGATCGGGGGCGAGAACAACGGCTGGTCGCTGATCACCGGACAGCTCAACCACGAGCGCGTCTCGCTGATGAACGTCGGCCCGATGCACCGCCTCCTCACCCAGGTGACCGAGTGGGCGCGGGAGACGAGGCTCGGCAGCGGCCGGGTGATCGACCTGCCCTGGGTGCAGAGCAACCTCGCGAGGGTGTTCTCCAAGCTCGAGGTGCTGCGGCTGATGAACTGGAAGCAGGCCTGGGCGACCACCCAGGGCCAGCTCCATCCGGCGGACTCGTCCTGCATCAAGGTCTTCGGCAGCGAGCTCTACATCGAGGGCTACCGCACCCTCCTCGAGGTGCTGGGCGCGCGCGCCACCCTGCTGAACGACTCCCGCGGCGCCGTCCTCAAGGGTCAGGTCGACAAGAGCTACCGCAACGCACTGATCCTCACCTTCGGCGGCGGCACCAACGAGGTGCAGCGGGACATCATCGCAATGGCCGGCCTCGGCCTGCCTCACTACAAGACGGGCTGAAGACGACATGGACTTCTCGTACAGCGACGAACAGAACGAGCTGCGCGAGCTCGCCCGCAAGATCCTGGGCGACCTCGTCACGAACGACCGCCTCAAGGACGTGGAGGCGAGACAGCCGGTCTTCGACGAGCAGCTCTGGCAGGAGCTCGGCCGCTCGAACCTGCTGGGCATCGCCGTCGACGAGCGCTTCGGCGGCAGCGGCTTCGGCTTCCTCGAGCTGTGCCTGCTGCTGCAGGAGATCGGCCGGGCCGTGGCGCCGGCGCCCGTCTACGCGACGGCGCTGCTGGGCGCCCTGCCCATCGCGCGCTTCGGAAGCGACGCCCAGAAGAGCACCTGGCTGCCGAAGGTGGCCGCCGGCGAGGTGATCCTGTCCGGCGCCCTGGTGGAGCTCGACGCCGCCGGTCCGCTGGAGATCGCGACCGAGGCCACGCCCGACGGTCCGGGCTTTCGCCTGACGGGCGAGAAGACCCTCGTGCCCGCCGGCAACCTGGCGGAGCGCATCGTCGTCCCGGCCCGGTTGGGCGACGCCATCGGCCTGTTCCTGGTGGATCCGGAGTCCGAAGGCGTCGAGGTCGAGTCCCAGGCCACCTGCGATCGCCAACCCCACGCCCACCTCGTGCTCGAGGGGGCCTCCGCCGAGGCCGTCGGCGAGGCCAGCACCGATGCCGCCAGCCTGCGCTGGCTGGTCGACCGCGCCACCCTGGGGTTGTGCGCGCTGCAGCTCGGCGTGGGCGAGCGCGCGCTCGAGCTGACCGCCGAGTACGCCCGCGAGCGGGTGCAGTTCGACCGGCCGATCGGCAGCTTCCAGGCCGTCCACCAGCGGGCCGGGGACGCCTTCATCAACATGGAGGCGATCCGGCTGAGCACCCTCGAGGCCGCCCTCTTCCTGGCGGACGAGCGGGACGGCGCGGCCATCGAGAACGCCGTGTCCGTCGCCAAGTACTGGGCGGCGGAGGGGGGCCAGTTCACCGCCTACGCGTGCCAGCACCTGCACGGCGGCATCGGCATCGACGTCGACTACCCGCTGCACCGCTACTTCATCTGGTCGACCCAGCTCGAGCACAGCCTCGGCTGCGCGCGCGACCAGCTGCAGCGCCTGGGGGCGCGCATCGCGGAGCACGGCATCATCGCCGCCAGCTGACATCTCCCTGCGCTGCGGCCGGCGCGCCGCGCGGTCTACGCCACCGGCTTGTTGAAGAAGCTCAGCTCCAGGGGTTGCTTGCCCCCGAAGTGCTTGCCCAGCACCTCGGCGATGCTCTCGTGGGTCCAGTGGCCCTCGGTGGCGTAGACGTCGTCGAGGCGCGGAGCCTCCACCACCGTCACCGACTGGCCCCACACGATGAAGAGATTGCCCGAGACGTTCGCCGAGTCCGGCGACGCCAGGTAGCCGACCAGGGGCGTCACGTTGTCGGGGGAGAAGGTGTCGAAGCCCTCGGCGGGCTTCTCGAAGGCCGCCGCCACCGGTCCCACCGCCACCATGCGCGTGCGGGCCCTCGGCATGATGGTGTTGGCGGTCACGCCGTAGCGCACGCAGCCCTGGGCCGCGGCGTTCGTCAGCGCCACGATGCCGCTCTTGGCGGCCGCGTAGTTCGGCTGCCCGACGGAGCCGAAGAGGGCCGCCTCCGACGCCGTGCTGATGATGCGCCCGTAGACGGGCCCGCCCTTCTGCTTGGAGGCGTCGCGCCAGTACGCCGTCGCGTGGCGGATGCCGCAGAAGTGCCCCTTGAGGTGCACCCGGATGACGGCGTCCCAGTCCTCCTCGCTCATGCTGAAGATCATCTTGTCGCGCAGGAAGCCGGCGTTGTTGACCAGGATGTGGAGATCGCCCCAGGTGTCGATCGCCTTCTGGATCATCGCCTTCGAGTCGTCCCAGTCCGCCACGTCGCCGCAGTGGGCGACGGCCTCGCCGCCCCGGCTCGCGATCAGGTCCACCACCTCCTGGGCCGCGTCCGCCGTCCGCCCCTGGCCGTCGCGGTCCGCACCGATGTCGCTCACCACCACCCGGGCGCCCTGGCTCGCCAGGTAGAGGGCCTCCGCCCGACCGAGCCCGTTGGCGGCGCCCGTGACCACCGCGACCTTGCCTTCCAGTGCTGCCATTTCCGTCCTCTCCATGACCGCCGCGCGCGCCCGCAGCTCGCGCTCGCGCCCGCGGCTTCGCGCTCGCGCCCGCGGCTCCGCGCTACAGGCGCTCGATGATGGTTCCCGTACCGACCGCCGCCCCGCAGCACATGCTGATGTAGGCGGTGGTGAGGTCCCGGCGCTCCAGCTCGTGGAGCGCCGTCACGATCAGGCGCGAGCCCGTCGCACCCACCGGGTGCCCGAGGGCGATGGCGCCGCCGTTCACGTTCACCTTGTCCGGGTCGGGCTCGTAGACCTGCATCCACGACAGCACCACCGCCGCGAACGCCTCGTTGATCTCGAACAGGTCGATGTCCTTCAGGTTCATGCCGGTGCGCGCGAGGATCTTGCGCGTGGCGTCCACCGGACCGTCGAGCAGGTAGTAGGGATCGGTGCCGACCAGCACGTCCGAGACGATCCGGGCCCGCGGCCGCAGGCCGTGCTCCCGGGCCTTCTCCGCGCTCATCCAGAGGATGCCCGCGGCGCCGTCGGAGATCTGCGAGGCGGTGCCGGGGGTGTGGATGCCGCCGGGCATCACCGGGTTGAGGGCGCCGAGGCCCTCGAGGGTGGTCTCGCGGATGCCCTGGTCCTGCTCGACCAGGCGCGTCTCGCCCGTCGGTTGGCCGTCCTCGCCGAGGACCGGCGCCTCGATGGGCAGGATCTCCCGCTTGAAGCGGCCCTCGGCGCGCGCCTGACTGGCGAGCTGCTGGGAGCGGAAGCCGAAGGCGTCGGTCTGCTCGCGGGTGATGCCCCGCTTCTTGGCGATGCGCTCGACGCTCGTGAACTGGTCCGGCGACGAGTCCCACGGCCAGTCCGGGGTCTGGAAGAAGCCGGGACCGTTGATCACGTTGGCGCCCAGCCCCACGTGGCTCATCACCTCGATCCCGCAGCCGATGCCGACGTCCATGCTGCCGGCTCCGATCATCGCCGACACGAGGTTGTTGGCCTGCTGACCCGAGCCGCACTGGGTGTCGATGGTGGTGGCGCCCACCTCGAAGGTCGCGCCCCTCGAGAGCCAGGCGTGGCGGACCACGTTGTTCGACTGCTCGCCCGCCTGGGTGACGCAGCCGCCGATGATCTGGTCGACGTCCGTGGGGTCGATGCCCGCCTTCTCGATCAGGCCGAACTGCACCTTCGCGAGCAGGTTCGCGGGATGGAAGCCCGAGAGGTCTCCCTTGATGGGCTTGCCCCGGGCGATCGGGGTCCTCAGTGCCTCGACGATGACTGCCTCTGCCAACTCGCTTCTCCTTCGTCCGTACCGGGTTTCACGTGCGGCGGTCCCGTGGGAGCGCCGCGGGATTCAGGCGCTGCGGCGCAGGCGCCGCTGTTCGGCCCCGAGCAGCATCAGCTCGACGCAGTCCCCCATCTCCTCGACCACGGTGGCCTGGCCGTGCTGCCCGCCCGACCAGCCCACCAGCAGCGAGAACCACATGCGCGTCAGGTTGTGGGCCAGGGCGCGCACCTCGAGGTCGACCTCCGGGCCGGCGTCGGCGCCGCTCGCGCCGCGGATGCTCGCCGCCACCATCGCGTGCATGCGGCCGTGGAACGCGGAGGTGCGCTTGGCCAGCTCCGGGTCGCCGGCGACGGCGGCCTGCAGCAGGGCGCGCGCCAGGTTGGGACGCCGCAGCAGGCCGCGGGTGGCCTGGGCGAAGAAGGCCGACACCCGCTGGGTGGCGTCCGCGCCGGTCGGGGGGCGCAGGCTGAAGCGCCGCTCCAGGTCCTCCGTCTCGAGCTCGAGGGCCGCCACCAGCAGGTCTTCCTTGCTGCGGAAGCGGCGATACAGGGTGCCGAGCGCGACCTCGGCGTGGGACGCCACGTCCCGCAGGCGCACGGCCTCGAAGCCGCCCTTTTCTGCCAGCTCGACGGCCGTCTCGACGATGCGTCTCGCGCGCTCTTCCATTCGGGGGCGGTATTGAAACACGTTTCACCCGGCTGCGGAAGGCGATACCTATTGCAAACAGGCCCGATCTGGTCTAGATTGGGTTCATGGCCAAAGAGCAGAAACCCTCTCCGATCCTCAAGGTAATCCGCAACGCAGCCTCCAGCGAAGAGGCCGCCTACGCCTTCCTGGAGGCCCAGCGCTGGGGCTCCGAGCCGGCCTGCCCGCGCTGTGGCGTGACCGACGTCTACCAGATGCGTGGACGGGACGGACAGCGCCACAAGCACTACCGCTGGCGCTGCCGGGGCTGCTCCAAGATGTTCAGCGTGCGGACCGGCACGGTCCTGGAAGAGTCTCGCCTGCCCCTCCGCGTGTGGGTCCATGCCTTCTGGCGCGCCAATGCCTCCAAGAAGGGCGTTTCCGCCCTCCAGCTCAGCCGGGAGTGCGGCATCACCCACAAGTCGGCGCTGTTCCTGCTCCACCGAATCCGGCTGGCCATGGCCACCGATCCCGAGTCGGCCCCCAAGCTGTCGGGAGACGTGGAGGCCGACGAGACGTATGTGGGTGGCCGGCCTCGCCATCGCCAGAGCCGCGACAAGTGGGACGGGAAGAAGCTCAAGGTCGGCCGTGGGACCGACAAGGCCCCCGTGTTCGCCGTGGTCGAGCGGGGCGGCAACGTGCGCGCCTCCACCATCCCCAGCGTCAACAAGAACAACCTCTACGCCGAGCTGCGGGCCTCCGTGGACCTGGAGAACGCCCGGCTCCTGACCGACGAGTTCCGCCTCTACAACCAGATCGGACGCGAGTTCGGTCAGGGTCACGAGAAGGTCAAGCACGGCAAGCACGAGTACGTCCGGGGCGACGTGCACACCAACACCGTGGAGGGGTTCTTTGCCCTGCTCAAGCGGGGAATCTACGGGACGTTTCACAGCGTCAGCCGCCATCACCTGCACCGCTACGTGAGCGAGTTCGAGTTCCGGTACAACCACCGGAAGGACGACGACGCACAGCGCACGCTGGCGGCGCTGCGAGGCGCGGAAGGAAAGCGCCTCTACTACCGGCAACCATCAAGCGTCGTCTGAGCACGAGCACCCGCGGGGCGGCAGCTTCATCAGATCGAATCGACCTCTCTTGACGATGATCTGATGGGCGGGTAGCTTCACCGCCACGATGCCTGAACACCGCGAACTCGTAGTGAAGGCGGCTATCCGCTTGGATCACCTCAGGAAGGAACGTGAGCAGCTCACGGCGGATCTAGACCGAGAGATCCAGCGGTGCGAGCTTGAGCTTGACGAATTGCTCGCAGGATCTGGGCGCGAGAACGGAGACGGCGAACCCACGATTCAGGACAAGCTAGTGGAGTTGATCCGCTTGGGTCCCATGAGTCCGAAGGACTTCGCGAAGGCACTCTACGGCGAGGCGAACCAGCAGACGGTCCACCGCGTTCGCTCCATGATCTGGACTCTGAAGAAGAAGGAGAGGATCTTCGAGACGCCTGAGGGCGAACTCGTCGTCTCGGATGACGACTAGAAACGCAAACAGCCGGCACTAGGCCGGCTGTTTGACAAAATTGAGAGTGCCTCACGGCAACCCCAACTCTGTGGCAGGACGCAGGTTACCCCGGGAGGCGCTCTCCAGCAATGGAGGGGATTCCCATGGGGAAGCCCTGGCGTCGGTGGGCATGGCCGCCGATTCGAGCACCAACAGGCCAAGCGTCCCCGGGCCTTAGCAGCAGCGCCAAGCCCCCAAGCCGACGCGCGCCGCTAAGGCCCACAAGGGGACGCCTTGTGTTGTGTATCTTAGCGGGCATGGGGACACGCAACTCAAGCTCAGACAAAAAGCCTGAGCGGAAGCGTCCGGGTCGGAAACCGGAGACTCTGAAGATCGACCTGGATCCCGAGGAAGGGATCCGTCGCCTCCTCGCGCCGAAGCCTCCGGCAAAGCACAGCCGCAAGTCGGGCAGCGCCTCTCAGTAATCGCGTCTGTCTCGTCGGGCTCAGGCCCGATCATGTTTCACCTCCCGGCGGTTTGCAACAAGTACCGCCTTCCGCCCGGCTGTGAAACACGTTTCAGTCGCGGGCCGGGACGTCCCCTGCGGACCCCGCGTAGGCCTCCAGGCGGTCGGCGAGCGCGCTTCCGAAGGCCGCGAAGCGATCCAGGTCGGCGGGGTCGAAGCCGCTCCAGACGGCCTCCAGGGCGCGCTCCCGGGCAGCCCGGAGGCGCCCCAGCAGGTCGCGGCCACTCGCGGTCAGGCTGTACTCGCGCCGCCGTGCATCCTGCGACGCAATCGACACCTCCACCAGGCCGCGCTCCAGCAGCTGCCGCAGGGTGCGCGAGACCGCCGCCGGCGAGGACTCCTGGGTGCGGGCGAACAGGGACGGCATGAAGTCCTCCCGGCCGATCTCCTCGAGCACCCGCCACTGCTGGGGACTCAGGCCCACCTCCCGCGCGAGCTGCTGGCGCCGCCTCTCCATCAGCTCCGTGAGCCTTCCCAGGCCCTCGATGGCGGCGTAGAGGGGCCCCCGGTCCCGCACGCCTCGGGCGGTCATCGCAGGCTCCCCGGTCCGCCGCTTCCCGACACCGCCTTCGGGCGGCTTGCGCATTTTATTATCATAGGTTAAATACTCCCCACCGATAACGACCAACGGATAGCAGACCGGGAGCTTCGACGATGGGTGTCAAGGAAGCGGTACGACAGCAGTTCGGGCGCGCGGCCGCCCGCTACGCGGTGAGCCCGACCCACGCGGGAGGACCCGACCTGGGCACCCTGGTCGCCTCCGTCCCGCTGCCGGCGGGCAGCCTGCTCGACGTCGGGACCGGCGCCGGCCACACCGCCTTCGCGTTCGCTCCCCACGTCGCGCGGGTCGAGGCCCTCGACCTCACCCAGGAGATGCTCGACCAGGTGGCCCGCGGCGCGCGCGAACGCGGCATCTCGAACCTCCGATGCCAGCTCGGCGACGCCGAGTCCCTGCCCTACCCCGACGACGCCTTCGACGTCGTGACGTCGCGGCTGTGCGCCCACCACTTCCAGGACGTCCGCGCCTTCGCGCGCGAGGTGGCGCGGGTGCTGCGGCCCGGCGGAACCTTCCTGCTGATGGACTCGATGGCGCCCGAGGACGACGCCCTCGACACGTTCTTCAACGCCTTCGAGCTGCTGCGCGATGCGTCCCACGTCCGCAACCACTCGCGCTCGCAGTGGTGTCGCATGCTGGCGGACGTCGGCTTCGAGACGGAGCACCGGGGCGACTGGATGCTCCACCAGGAGTTCGACGCCTGGGTGGAGCGCATCGGGACGCCGCCCACGGCGGTCGCTCACCTCCACCATCTGTTCGAGACGGCGGACGCGCGCACCCGCGAGGCCTTCGCCATCCAGGCCTCGCCGGGCCGCGTCGCCTCGGTGGGGATCCCGTCCTCGCTGATCCGCGCCACGCGACGCCAGTAGCCGAACCGCCCCGGCTGGCTCGCGCGCGGGAGATCGCCGACCCTGTCGCCATGCGCGACTTCTGCCTGGGGATCCTCGAGGACGGACGGCTCGAGGCGAAGCTCGCGCCGCCCGGTCGAGATCTCTTCGAGCGTCCCGCCGGCGCGACCGCGGCCGCGGAGCCGCCGGATCGGCCCGCCCGGAACCCGGAGATCGCCATGCGGGGCGGTGCCGAGAAGCTGCCGCGCCCCGGTCGGCTCGGGGACCCGGAGGCGAGGGCCCTCTGTCTCGCCCGCTTCGCGCACCACGAGCTGATGGCCGTCGAGATGTTCGCCTGGGCGATCCTGCGCTGGCCCGGGCTGCCGCCGGCGATGCAGCGGGGCCTGCTGGGGGTGCTGCAGGACGAGCAACGCCACTGCCGCCTGTACCTCGACCGCCTGCGGGCCCACGGCTCGAGCCTGTCCGACCACGTGCTGTCCGACTACTTCTGGAAGCACGCGCCGGCCATCGCGAGGTCGGACGCCGGACCGGCGGCGTTCTTCGCCTCCATGGGGCTCACCTTCGAGCAGGCCAACCTCGACTTCGCCCCCCTCTACCGCGACGCCTTTCGCGCCGCCGGGGACGCGGCGAGTGCGGACGTCTGCGAGCGGGTCCACCGGGACGAGACCCGGCACGTGCGCTTCGCCGCGCGTTGCCTGCGCGAGTTGGCGTCGTCCGGCGAGCCGTCCGATGTCGAGCTGTACGAGCGCGCCACCCCGTTTCCGCTGTCGGCGGCTCGCGCCAAGGGCCGTCGCTTCGACGCCGGGGCCCGTCGCGAGGCCGGCCTCTCCGAGGCGTTCATCGAGTACGTGCGCAGCGCCCGCTCCCCCCAGGAGCTGAGAGGCCAGCCGGGAGGGCAGCAGCCCGGGGAGCCGGAAGGAGCGCCGGGAGGCGGGGAGCGGGCGCGCAAGCCGGGCCCCGCGCGGCGGAGCCCGCGAGCGTGAGCGGCGGGCCGCTGCTCGTCCCCAACCTCGGCGCCGAGGAGGGAGTGGACTGGCGGCAGGCGCGGCTCGCGCCGCAGGTGGCCGCCGCGGCCCGGCTGTGGCGCTGGCTCTTCGCCGCAGACGCGGAGGTTGCCGGGCCTCGCGACGAAGCCTGGGACGCCTGGCCGCCCGACCTGGTCGGATCGCGGGACGCGCCGGCCTTCGACTGGCTGCGGGGCAGCGACTGCTACGCGTGGCTCGCAGACGACGGAGCGGCGCGCCTGGCCGCGGACGCCGGACGCGGCAGCGTCCACGGCCCGGGTCCCGAGACCGTCCTGCGGGTCCACGACAAGGCCTTCGCCCAGCGCGCCGCACGAGAGCTCGGGCTCGTGCCGAGGCACCTCGAAGGCACCACGCGCGTCTTCGAGCCGCGAGATCTCGAGCGCGTGGAGGA
>Ga0075327_1000258_pt1 | contig 14035 bp, 12 predicted proteins | sample MayberrySE_Catta_2_FD_120056 | JGI IMG/M metagenome (GOLD analysis project Ga0075327, IMG submission 120056) | Natural and restored wetland microbial communities from the San Francisco Bay, California, USA, that impact long-term carbon... | ecosystem: Environmental > Terrestrial > Soil >...
GAAGAAGTCCGGCTGTGCGCGGTGCATCTGGTACACGACGCGCTTTTCCTGATCCGTGTTGGCGCCCGTATCGCCCGTGACGGCGAAACGGTATGGCTGGCCGTGTCCCGCACGCGCCTTGCCCCTGGCGGAAAAGACGACCTGGCCGTGCTTCGACACGCGGTACTCGAATTCGCCGCCGGGCTCCAGCCGCGTCAGCGGCACGCTGAACAGGCGATACAGAGCGTCAGGCGCGCCCACGAGGCGGCCGCCCGTCACGATGGCCGGGCGCCACGGTTCGTCCCCCTGACGCACGTCGACGGCCCACCTGGCATCGGTCTCGTTCGGCGCCTGCCAGAGCACGCGTACCGGCGCCGAGGGCGAGAGCTTCGGCAGGTCGCCGAGCTGCAGGTACGGCTTGACGATGAACGGATTGTCGAGGGACGACTGGTCGGCCGATGGCCCGGCGTGGAGCGTGAGCGCCGCCAGTCCCGCGAGCAGCACGAGCGCGCACCTGGTCCGCGTCAGAGTGGCGGGGCGGGCCCGTGCAGCAGGCCTCGTGCGGGCAGTGATCATATCTGGCGCGATGGAAGCCTTCTCAAGAACACATCCGTGCTGTCCGTGTGATCCGAGGCCTTAGTCTACACCCGTGCCCTCGTCAGCCGCCGGCTCGGGTCGGCGTCACGCGAAGGTGCACCCATCCGCGGTCCATCATGCGATCGCACCAGCGCGCGGCCAGCGCGAACGCCTGATCGTGCCGTTCGCAGCGTTCGGTCCGCAGGATCGAACCATCCATCAGGACCCGCACCTCGAGGCCGATCGGCATGGCCAGCAGGACGCAGCGGGCCGAGGACTCGCCGCGGCCGCCCGAGGAACGTTCGTGGTCGTCCTGGCGGTCCGATGGTCCTCGTGCGATTACGGCCGCACCCGTCAGTCCGGCCAGAATCACGCTGCCGAAGCTCAACAAGAGATTGCGGTTCGTCTGCTTCATTCACACCCCCTCGATGCGATGTGGTTGTGCGCGCATCGTCGGCGCAACGCTATCGGCCGTGAGCTACGTCCTCATGTCTGTCCGACAACAGTTGCGTATCGGGTGACGCGGCGGCGATTGGAGGTGATTGCGTCCGTGGAGCGGGGCAGAAGTAGGCAATCGCCATTCACGCCGCGCGAGAGGGTCGAGAGCCTCGCGGTCACATGGGCGGGGACGCCTGGATCATGTTTCGACAACAGCCACTTGCGTCGCGGTGGCTGGAGTTCGGACCATTCCGGAACGGCGACCCGACTGACGAAGAGGGGGCCCGAATGGATGAGTTTGGCCTGCAGTTTGAGCGTTCCGCACCCAGCACTCGGGCGGCGATGGCGCTAAGTTGTTGGTAGTAATTAGGAGTGCAAACGCCCAAACGTGTGTTTACACGGAATTTACAGCGGTTCCATCGTCCAACTGGAGTACAAAGAGACGACGTCAACGAAGCGCTCGCAAGCGGAGGGGTGGGGAGAGACAAATGTTCGCCAAGGAACTCAGGCAGGCCGGTCACACGAAGCGGTTCACGATCTCGCAGGCGGGAAGCGAGGGCTGGGAGGTCCGCGTCGAGCAGGATAGCGAGGTCGTGCGGCGCGTCTGCTACACCGACTGGCACCGGGTCGAGCGTGCCGCTTTGATAATGTCCCTTCAGGTGTCGGAACTCGAAGAGAGCGGCTGGCGGGAGAGTCAGCCGAGCTAGCCCTCACCGGCGTTGGTCACTCCACGAATCGGTAGCCCAGCCCAACAACCGTTTCGATCTGCGTGCCCGCCGCGCCGAGCTTGGCGCGCAGGCGGCCGACGTGCACGTCGACCGATCGCGTCTCGATGAAGCGGTCGTATCCCCAGACACGTTCCAGCAGCCGGTCGCGCGACAGCACGCGATTGCGGTTCTCGACGAGGAACTTCAGCAGCTCGAACTCGCGGCGGGTCAGCCGCACCGCTGTCCCGTCGACGGCGATGGCGACCGCGTCGAAATCGGCTGTGAGGTGTGCGCCCGTGTAGACGTTGGCGCCGAGGCCCGAGCCCTGGCGGCGGCGCAGCACGGCCCGCACCCGGGCGGCGAGTTCGCGCAGGCTGAAGGGCTTCGTGACGTAGTCATCCGCACCGAGGTCCAGTCCTGTCACACGATCGGCTTCGCCGGTCCGCGCCGTCAGCATGATGATCGGCACGTTTGCGGTGGCCGGCCGGCCCCGCAGGATGCGGCACACTTCCGTGCCGCTCAACACCGGAAGATTGAGGTCGAGAATCACCAGATCGGGTGTCTGCTCGTTCACTGCCCTGAGGGCGGCGTCCCCGCTGCCCACGATCTCGACCTGCCCGTCTCCCGAACGCTCCAGCGTGTGCTTGATGAGGCCGGCGATGTCCTGCTCGTCTTCGACCACCAGAACGCGAGGGGCGCGGCTCATCGACGGTCCGGCGGGCCGCTCTCGAGTCTCTGACTTCGCATCGACGGGCTGCTCCATGGGACGATTCAGCTGGGGCTCGACTCCAGGGAAGCGTATCGCCCGGAGGTTTCCGAGCCGTGACGCGGGGGTTAATTGTGGGTAAACGGCCGGGGGCCGCGGGCCGAGCTCAGCGGGTGTGTCGCTGGAGCCGATCTCTCAGCGCGATGGCGGTGGCGTTCATGACGAGCAGGAGTCCGATCAGCACGAGAATCCCGGCGGCCGCATTCTCGGCGAAGGACGCCTGAGGTCTGGACACCCACGCAAAGACCTGGATCGGGAGCACCGTGAAGGGCGACCAGATGCTGTCGGGGGCAAACGGCACGTAGGTCAGCGCGCCGATGGTGACGAGCGGTGCCGTTTCGCCAATCGCGCGGGAGAGCGACAGGATGAGGCCCGTCAGAATCCCCGGGAAGGCCGCGGGCAGCACCTGGTTCCAGATAGTCTGCCATTTCGTCGCCCCGAGCGCGTACGACCCCTCGCGCAGCGAGTTCGGGACGGCCCGGAGTGCCTCCCGCGTCGACAGAATCACGACTGGCAGCACCAGCAGGGCGAGCGTCGACGAGCCGGCCAGGACGGACTGCCCCATGCCCATGGCGCGCACGAACAGACCGAGCCCGAGCAGGCCGTAGATGATTGACGGGACGCCGGCGAGATTCGCGATATTGATTTCGATGAGGCGCGAGAGCCGGCCCCGCCCGCCGTACTCCTCGAGGTGGACGGCTGCCGCGACGCCCAGCGGAACGGCGATGGCGGCCGTCAGCGCAATCACGAACAGGCTGCCGACGAGCGCTGCGTAGATCCCCGCATCGGCCGCGCGCCGGGACGTGTAGCTCGTCATGAACTGCCACGACAGCCGGCCGGCGCCGTCGGAAACGACGTCGTAGAGCAGGGCGCCGAGGGCGACGAGTCCGAGAAGCGTCGACAGGAGGCCGAACGATGTGAAGAGCCAGTCGCGGGCGTAGCGCGCGCGGGTCGTGCCGATCGTCCCGACCGTGCCGGCCACCGCACGTGTCATGCGTACTCTTCCCGGAAGCGCTCGCGCAGCCAGTTCGAGAACAGGTTGAGCACGAACGTGCTGATGAAGAGGAGCATGCCGACGGCAAAGATGGTGCGGTACTCGATGGTTCCGCCAGGCGTATCGCCCAGACTGACCTGCACGATGTAGGCGGTCATCGTCTCGACCGGCACACGCGGGTCGAGCGTGAGCCGCGGCTGCTGGCCGGCCGCGATGGCGACGATCATCGTTTCGCCGATCGCGCGCGAGACGGCGAGGACGCACGCCGCCGAGACCCCCGAGAACGCGGCCGGCAGGACCACCCGGAGCGCGGCTTCCATGCGTGTCGCGCCGAGCGCGTACGCGCCTTCGCGCAGGCCGTTCGGCACGCTCCGCAGCGCGTCCTCCGAGAGAGACGACACGAGCGGCAGGATCATGATCCCCATGACGATGCCCGGGCTGAGCGCGTTGAAACCGGCAAGACCGGGCAGCACCGATTGAAGCAGCGGGGTCACGAACAGCAGCGCGAAGTAGCCGTAGACGACCGTCGGCACGCCGGCCAGGAGCTCGAGCACCGGCTTGACGGTCCGCCGCACCGACGAGGGAGCGTACTCGCTCAGGTAGATGGCCGTCATGAGGCCGGCCGGCAGGGCGACGAGCATCGCGATGCCCGAGGCGAGCAGCGTGCCCGTGACGAGCGGCAGGACGCCGAAGTGCTTGTCGAAGAAGAGCGGCGTCCACACGGTCCCGAACAGGAACTCGGCGATCGGTACTTCACTGAGGAACGCGGCTGTCTCGAACAGCAGCACGAGGATGATCCCCGCGGTAATCAGGATCGACCCCGTCGCACTGAGGAACAGTACGCGCTCGATCACGAACTCCACGATCCGCCGCACCCGCCGCCGCGTCATCCCGGTTCCGGCGCTCAGCGCGTGAGACGCTGCTCGAGCGTCAGCTGGCTGTGGCTGTCGACGCCCTCGAACATCGAGCCGGTCGTCCGGGCGCTGAATCGGTTGCGTACCATCATGTACTCCTGGTCGGTCAGCGGAATATAGCCCACCTCGCGGACGAGCGGGATCCCCTGATTCAAATAGAAGTCGATGAAGCTCTTGACTTCGGGCCGTTCGAGCGCCTTGACCTTGGCGTAGATGAAGATCGGTCTCGAGAGCGGCCGGTACGTGCCATTTTTCACCGTGTCGGGCGATGGTGCAACCGGGCCCGCGCCGTTCGCGTCGTCGCCATCGTCGACCGCGACGAGCTTGAGCTTGTCGTGGTTCTGCTCGTAATAGGCGAAGCCGAAATACCCGAGCGCGTTCTCGTCGCCGCCGACGCCCTGGACGATGACGTTGTCGTCCTCGCTCGAGGTGTAGTCGCCGCGGCTGGCCTTGCTCTTGCCGACGATCGCCTCGGTGAAGTAGTCGAACGTGCCCGAATCCACGCCTGCGCCGAAAAGGTGAATCTCCCGATCCGGCCAGCCGGACCGAATCTGATTCCACCGGGTGACCTTGCCCTGCGCCGCCGGCTCCCACAGTGTCTTGAGCTCGGCCACCGTCATCGACGCGGCCCAGGTGTTCTTCGGGTTGACCACCACTGCGAGACCATCGTACGCGACGGGAATCTCGATGTAGGTCACGCCGGTCTTGGCGCACGCTTCCACTTCGCCCGGGGTGATGGGGCGGGAGGCGTCGGAGATGTCGGTCTCGTCGCGGCAGAACTTCTGGAACCCGCCGCCCGTGCCAGACGTGCCGACCGTGACCCGGGTACCGGGATTGGCGCGCTGGAACTCTTCGGCCACGGCTTCGGTCACCGGGGCGACGGTACTGGATCCGTCGGCCGTGATGACCTGCGGCGCGGCCGGTGCGCCGCTCTCCGTCGTGCCTCCGCCCCCGCAGGCAGCGGCGCCCACCAGCACCGGGAGGACGACAATCCACACACGCAGTGCACGAATCATGGGACTCATGGCTCTCACGTTATAACCAGAGCGGTTTCGCGCTCGTTTCGCGTATGAAAATTCTGTGTAAACGGCCCTTGCGCTCATCGAAAATCGGCTGACCCGGGTCCCCCGGCCCCCAACCGCGAGCCTCCAGGCGCCGGGCGCGAGATTCGTCGAGTCAAAAGCTGATCAGCGTGTGGACGGCCCAGCGCCGTTCGTCGGGCCTGGCCGGTACATAGGCGCGGCTGTCGACCTGCTCGTAGTCGAACATGACCGCTGCCGAAACCGCGCTCTGGCGAGGGAACCAGTAAGCAATACCCGCAATGGTCCTGTTCCGCTCGCCTTCGGTGGGCGTGCCGTCCTGCGCCTGGACGAGGTGGTCGAACCGCAGCAGCCCTTCCCAGCCGTGGCCCTTGGGGGTTTTCGGCGTCACCCAGATCGAATACCCGTGACCGTCGAGCTCGGGCGCAGCGGCGCGGCTTTGATCGGTCGTCGAAAGATAGTTGGCGCCCACGTTCGCGTACGGATGTTCGAAGGTGGCGCCTACGATCCGGCGCTGGCGCTCGGCATCGGCGACGTAGGCGTCCACGTCGAGGAAGCCGGTCACCCGCAGCCCGCGCAGCAGCGAATGGTCGGGAAGCGGGCGCAGCGTGCCGCGCACCATGAACGCTTTCTGGTCGTTCGCTTCCGCGCGATTGTAGTTGTCGCCGTTGTAGACGCCCCCGTGCAGGTCGCCATAGCTGGCGGGCAGCGCGTAGCGGAACGTCGCGCCCACGTCGGAGGACGAGAGGATCCCCTCGCGATCTTCCAGCGTCGGGCCCTGGAACCGGTACCGGTACACGCTGTCGATGAAGTCGATCCACGGCGTCGGCTGCATGCCGAGCCGGGCGAACGACCCGCTCCCCGTCCATTCGTCCAGGTTGAACTGGGCATACGCGTACTTGAGGCGGTAGACGTAGCTGCCGGCGCTCGAACTGCCGCTGCCGGTTTCGCGCACGATGTCGGGGGTGACGCGGAACGCCACGACCTTCGAGATGTTGCCCGTGATGTTGAGGTACGCGCGCCCGACATTGAACGAGTTGGGCGTGAACTCGTTGCCATCCACGTCGATGCTCTTCGGCTCGGCCGTGACAGTGTAGTCGACGAAGATCGTCGCGCCAACCCTGATCGACGGGGCGTCTGGCGGCGGGGAGGGCTGCGTCTGGGCCTGAGCGGCAGCCGCGACCGGGGCAATCGCGAGAAAGCACGCCCCCAGTGAGCTGATGACGCTGCTGGGTCGCATGGGCGTCACGATACCTCACTTCGGTCGGTCGGCCCGGGAACAGGCGATGTCCGGCCCCTGTAACCTCCTTGTAACTTTTTGCGCACCCGGTGGCGCTTAACGCAGGCGTAACGATTCCGTTGCAGCCGGTTCATACCACTCCCATAGGCTCCCCGAGTTCGCCCTGGTCCGGCAGGCGTACCGTCCACCGGCGAACGTCCGCGGCCCTCGTGCGGAAGTCTGTTCATCCTCCGGGAGGATTCATCGATGTGTAGAAGCCTAGGTTTGGCCATGGCCGTTGCCGTGACGGTAGTGGTGTCTCCACGAGTGGGCCTGGCGGCCGCCCAATCGGCCCCACCGCAGGCCGCATCCACCACGAAAGTGGTGCGCGTCACGGGTGTCGTCCGTGACGAGCAGAACGCGATGACGCTCCCCGGCGTCACCGTGACCGTCGTCGGCACGAATGAGGTGATCGTGACAGACGTGGACGGTCGCTACGTGGCCAACCTCCCGGCCGGCAAGCACCGGTTGAAGGTGTCCATGGAGGGCTACCAGGATCGGACGATCGACCTGAATCTGTCGGAAGGCCGGACGGTCACCGCTGACATCGCATTGCCGATGAACAGGTTTGCCGAGGAAGTCACCGTTACGGCGCAGGCAACCGACGCAGTCTCGTCGTCGCAGGAGGCTCAGCTCAGCCTGCGGCGCAATGCGTCGGTCATCTCGGACAACATCGGTGCACAGGAGATGCGCGCCAATGGCGACACCGACGCGGCAGCGGGCCTCGCGCGAGTGCCCGGCGTTTCGGTGGTAGACAGTCAGTACGTGTTCGTGCGCGGCCTTGGCGAACGCTACAGCAACACGACGCTGGGAGGGTCGACGATTCCCACGACCGAGCCGGACAAGAAAGTCGTGCCGCTGGACCTCTTCCCGACCGCGCTCATCGATAGCGTCCAGGTGTCAAAGACCTACACGGCCGATCGGTCGGCGGATTTCGCCGGGGGGCTGGTCGAGATCGTGCCGCAGAAGCTGCCGAACCGCCAGATGCTCGACGCCGCGTTCGGCCTCAACTGGTATGCCAACGCGACGGGCGAATCGATCCCGCTCAGCCCGCTCGACGGCCGCGACCGTCTGGGGTTCGACGATGGCGTGCGCGCGCTGCCCGGGGGATTTCCGTCGAACAAGGTTGTTCGGCGGGGGATCTTCACGCCCGATGTCGGGTACCCGCCCAACGAAATCACGACATTCGGGCAGCTGCTGGACATGTCGGCGTGGCAACCACGGTTCAGCGACGGGGAGGTGGGTCCCACCTACAACCTCTCGTATGGCAACCGCTTTGGCAAAGTCGGTGTGCTCGGCAGCGTCAACCAGTCGTACAAAGAGCAGTACGTCGAGGAGGTCCGCCGCTTCTACCGCATCGGCGACGCCGATCGACTCGAAGCCGTAACCGACTACGCGTTCCAGACCGGCACGCAGCGTGCGCAGCTCGGGATCATCGGCAACATCGCCTTCCAGTTCAACAACACCAACCGCGTCTCGTTCGAGAACTTCTACACGCACACCGGGCGCGACGAAGGCCGGATCTTCGAGGGACCGAACACCGAGAACAATTTCGTCTACCGGAACTACCGCCTCCAGTTCATCGAGGAGGGCCTCCTCATGAACCGCGTGACGGGCGATCACGTCTTCCGCTCGTGGGGAGACAGCCGGGTCGACTGGCGCGTCGGCTACGGGACGGCCAGCCGCGACGAACCGGATCTTCGAGAGGCGCTCTATCAGCAGACGTTGACGTCGGCCGGCACCGGCACCGGCCCGTTCAACCTCGCCGACGAGTCGCAGAGCGGGTTCCGGATGTTCAACACGCTCGACGATGAGACCTTCGATCTCGCGGTCAACTGGACCCAGATCAGCACGCTCGCCGGTCGGCCGGTGGTGTACAAGTTCGGCCCGGCGTACAACCGGCGGACGCGCGATTTTCAGTCCCGTCGATTCCGCTTCATTCCCGCGAATACGTCGGGTCTGAACCTGTCGCAGGAGCCCGAAGTGCTGTTGTCGACCGAGAACATCGGTACGCGATTCCGGTTCAACGAGGAGACGCGTCCGGTCGACGCGTACGACGCCGAGCAGACGGTGTTCAGCCTGTATGGCATGGGGGACTGGGTGTTGTCCAACCGGGCCCGGCTCGTGGCGGGCGCGCGCGTCGAGGACTTCGACGAGACCGTCAACAGCTTCGATCCGTTCGGGCTCTTCGTCACGACGGTGACGGCCAATCTCGAGAACACGGATATCTTCCCCGCTGTCAACTTCGTGTATTCGCTGCGTCCGAACACCAACCTCCGGCTGGGATACAGCACGACCACCAATCGTCCAGAGTTCCGGGAGTTGGCGGAGTTCGAATTCACCGATGTCGTGGGGAACCGCGCGGTGCGCGGCAATCCCGATCTGGTCCGCTCGCTCATCCAGAACGTCGACGCCCGCGTCGAAGCGTTCACCGGCGGGCGCGGCGTCGTTGCGGGCAGCTTCTTCTACAAGTACTTCGCAGACCCGATCGAACGCGTGATCAACGCCGGCGCTCAGCCGCTCCAGACGTTCGAGAATGCCGAGAGCGCGCGCAACGTCGGGTTCGAGCTCGAGGCCGGCCGTCAGCTCGGCGACAACTTCTACGGTGCCGTCAACTACACGTTCGTCGACTCGAAAGTGACCCTGACGCAGGAAGCGCTGCAGGTGCAGACGTCGCAGTCCCGTGCGCTCGCGGGACAGTCGAAGAACCTCTTCAACGTCGTCGGGGAGTTCACGGGCGGAGGCTTCATGGCGCGCGTGCTGTACAACTTCTTCGACGACCGTATTTCCGATGTCGGCGCCAACCAGGCGCCGGACATCGTCGAGGAGGGACGCGGCACGCTCGACGTCGTGCTGATCCAGCGCTGGCGCCAGTTGGCGGTGCGCGCGAGCTTCGAGAACCTGACGGATTCGGAGTACTTGTACACGCAGGGTGTCGAGGACCAGCGCTTCTACAAGACCGGCCGTTCCTTCATGTTCTCGTTCGGCTATTCGTTCTTCTGAGTCGGCTTGGCCGCGTTGACAACTCCAGAAGCCATCTCATAAACGGCGCGAACGAGCGGTAGCGAGTGAGCCTGGCGAGCGGCGCGGGGCGCAGGGGCCCCCACGAGCGCCCGCCTTCGCGCGAAGCGCTACGGCGCGTCCGCCGTAGCCTTGGCGGAGGCGGAAGCCAGTAGGGGGGCACGGGGGGCGAAGCCCCCCGGATGAGACTAGATACTGGATCAGTGGAGCCTCGGAGGGTTATCGGAATGAGACTGACACGTGTAATGGGAGCGTTCGCCGCGCTGGTGGTTGCGCTCGCGATGGGGACAAGCGAGCGCGCGTTCACGCAGGTGACGGTGCCAGGCATCGACAAGCCGGTGCAGGTCTTCAGTGGGACGATCACCGGCAATGTGACTTGGACCAACAATTACTATTGGGTCCTCCGCGGCGCCGTGTTCGTCGAGGAGAATGCCACGCTGACCATCCAGGCAGGGACAACCGTCGTCGGCGAGGCGGGCAGCGTCGGCTCGCTGATCGTCAAGCGGGGCGGGCGACTCATGGCGATCGGCACGAAGGAGCAGCCCATCGTCTTCACGTCTGACCAGGCGCCCGGCTCCCGGGCGCGCGGGGATTGGGGTGGCATCATCCTGAACGGCCGTGCCCCGGTGAACCTCGACGGTGGCGAAGGCGAAGGCGAGGCCGACACCGGGGTGTACGGCGGCGACGACCCCAACGACAACAGTGGCTCGCTCAGGTACGTCCGCGTGGAGTTTGCCGGCACTGAGTTCAGCCCCGACAACGAGCTGAACGGCATCGCGTTCCAGGGCGTCGGGCGGGGCGGTTCGTACGAGTACATTCAGATCCACATGAACAAGGACGACGGCCTCGAGTGGTTCGGCGGCACGGCCAGTATCAAGCACGCGGTCGTGACCAACGCGGGGGACGACAGCTTCGACTGGACGTTCGGCTGGCAGGGCAAGGCTCAGTTCATCGCCGTCTCGCAGCGCGGGGACGACGCCGACGCAGGCATCGAGGCGGACAGCAACGAGTTCAACAACGAGAACCTGCCCCGGGCGGCCCCGACGATCTATAACGCGACGTTCTGCGGCGACCCGGACCGGAACGAGGGCAGCGAGAGCGTCCGTGGCTGGCTCCTGCGACGCGGCACGGCGGGCGAATTCCGCAACTTCATCATCATGGGCTTCAAGAACGTGGGCCTCGAAGTCAACGGCACGTCGTCGTTGCGCGAGGCCGCGCAGGGCAACCTGCGTCTGAGCAACGGCGTCATTTTCCAGACCGGCGCCAATGGCACCACCTATGCCCCGGCGTCCACGCTGGCGCTGATTCAGAACGGAACCTTCCCGAACGTCCGGCTCGGAGCGGACCCTGGCATTGGCAACTGCTTCAATCACGCGGCGCCCGACTGGAAACCGACGTCGGTCTCGACGCTCGCGGGAGGTCAGCTTGCTCCAGCGACGCCGCCCAATGACGGATTCTTCGAGGTCACGACGTACATTGGAGCGTTCAGCCCGAATGCGGATGATGATTGGGCCGCCGGGTGGACGCGTTTCCCACAAAACTGAGTCACCCGTCGGACTTCGAATGACACGGCTGGGCCTCTTCGGTGTGATCGTGGCGGCGTCGTTGCTGAGCTCGGCATGCGGCCGGGCCACAGCGGCGCCGCTCCAACACTCCTTCAGCTCTCCGGCGGATCTGGCGCAAGCGGTGCTGGCGGGCGTAGCGATGGGCGATAGAACCGCTCTCGAAGCGATCGCGCTGTCCGAGAGGGAGTTTCGCGAGCGTGTCTGGCCGGAACTGCCGGCGAGCCGGCCAGCGCGCAATCTGCCCTTCGACTACGTCTGGGAAGACTTGAGTCAGAAGAGCCAGGCCCACCTGCGTCAGACCCTCGGCCAGCACGGCGGCCGGCGATACGCGCTCATCGGTGTCGAGTTCCTCGGTGAAACCACCCCCTACACGACATTCGACGTGTCGCGAAAGACTCAGTTGCGCGTCCGGAACGAGCGCGGCGAGGAATTGGTCATTCGCCTTTTCGGGTCAGTTCTCCGGAGCGGCGCCGAATACAAAATCTTCAGCTATGTCGTCGACTGATCGGCTCGGGCCGGGCCCAGGGCCCGGTGCGCTTCCTGACAATTAACGTTGGCGTAACGTACGTGTGACGTGCAGATAACACGCGGCCACTACGCTGCCCTGCGTTTGGGCCTGACCTCCGGCAGCGCCAGTCGACAGAGTCTCCTTCCGCGATCACCGCGCGAGATCGGGACCGCGGACCTTGGGGCGAGCTGTTACACAATCTCCGTCGCCGTGCCGACGCGCCGACACACGGGCGCGCTAGCGTGGGGGCGGGCTGGCGTCGGGAGGCCCGGAGGTGGCCGAAGGAGATGCCTGCATGCGAGCGACGGCAAGTCGATGGGGCTGGTGGGCGCTGATGGCGCTCCTGGCTGTGGCCGGTGGGGACCGATCGGCGGAGGCGCAGGGCCTCTACTACAAGGAGATCCGAAAAGACGGCCGCATTTACGTCTTCAACAACGCCGAACAAGCCGCCAGATTCGAGGCGTCCGGCGAAATGGGCGTCGGCATCACGCGACCGGGCACCGGTCCGAACGGCGAAACGGTCGTCGGCGACAACGAGCGGGCGCTCCAGCTTTTCTATTTCAAATACAACATCTCGGAACCGGTCCCCGAGCCGCCTGCCCCTCTCCAGCGCGTCGAATGGCGCGATGGGAAGACGCGCATCACCACCAATTTCGCGTACCTCGAGATTTCGAACCGCGTGCAGGCACGTTACACGCAGGAGTTTCCAGACGACACGATTACCCTCCCAGGAACCTCGAGTCCCGGCGACACCAAGGGCTCGTTCCGCATCCGCCGGGCGAAGTTCAAGCTGGAGGGGTGGATCTGGGTTCCACCCGAAGTCGCTCCCTGGATTCCGCCCGGAGCGGCTCCCTCCCCCCGCATCATGCCGAAACTGTCCTATGAGGTGCAGCTCAACTGGGCGGCCGTAAGCGCCAACGTCGGGGCGCAGCCGAGCAACGTCGGCGCCATTCTCGAAGACGCCAATATCGCCTGGGATCCACAAGGGATGGGCAAGTTTCGCATCGTGTTCGGGCAGTACAAGCCAGGGTTCGGACGCCAGGAGCTGACCTCCTCGGGCAACCAGCAATTCGTCGACCGGGCGCTGGTCTCGAACGAGTACGCGCGTGGCCGCGACATTGGCGTCTCTGTCCAGGGCGCAGTGTGGAGCAACAAGCTCGAGTACCGCGCGGGGATGTTCAATGGGAACGGCCTGACGCGGCCGGGGAACGACAACGCCAAGTTTCAATACAACGCCCGGCTGATGTGGCAGCCGAACGGCAATCAGGTGCTGGCGCAGCGCGCGTGGGTCAGTGGGGCGTTGTACTCCGAGGCGGACTTCGAGTCGACGACGACGGCGTTGTATGCGTTCGGTCTCAATTACGAGCACAACGATTTCCACAGCGCGACCACTGGCAACGATCTCAAGTCGGACATCGTCGGGATCGACGGCGTCTTCAAGTACAAGGGGATTTTTGCGACCGGTGAGTACTTCTGGCGCGAGCGCGATCCCGAGACCGGCAGCAGCTTCAACGCGGATGGTTACTACGTGCAGGCTGGCGTCATGCTCAATCGCATGCGCACGTGGGAGGCGGCATTCCGCTACGGGGACCGCGAGATCAACAGCACGCTCGGAAACGACGATATCACCGAGCTCCGCGGGGCCATCAGTTACTACTACCGCCGGCATGCGCTGAAGTTTCAGATGGACTTCGGACAGGTCGAAACAGGACTCGGGGCGACCAGCGGAAACAAGCGACAGGACAACGAGCTTCGGATGCAGGCGCAGTTCATCTTCTGAGGCATCCTCGATTGGCGGGAGAGCGACGACACCATTTGGCAATGGAAGGAAGGAACCATGAAGCGCGTATTCCCGATTGTTGCAGGCCTTGTGGTTATCACCACGCTCGCGGTCTCAGCCGGGCAGGAGGTCGTCAAAGTCGACCCGGCGATTCCCGGCTACCAGAAGGCGAGCGGCGTCTCTGGAAACCTGAGCAGCATCGGCTCCGACACGATGAACAACCTGATGACGCTCTGGGCCGAGACGTTCCGCAAGTACTACCCGAACGTGAGAGTGCAGGTGGAGGGCAAGGGTTCGTCCACCGCGCCGCCCGCGCTGATTGCCGGCACGGCGCAGTTCGGCCCCATGTCGCGGCAGATGCGCTCGACCGAGATCGACCAGTTCGAGTAGCGACACGGTCACAAGCCAACCGAGATCAGGACCAGCTACGACGCGCTGGCGGTCTACGTCCACAAGGACAACCCGATC
>Ga0075327_1000259_pt1 | contig 14033 bp, 12 predicted proteins | sample MayberrySE_Catta_2_FD_120056 | JGI IMG/M metagenome (GOLD analysis project Ga0075327, IMG submission 120056) | Natural and restored wetland microbial communities from the San Francisco Bay, California, USA, that impact long-term carbon... | ecosystem: Environmental > Terrestrial > Soil >...
GACGGAATGGCTCCCTGCGGTCCGCTTTATTTCCGCCAAAGGCATCTCCCACAGGGGATGCTGGGACAGCAAACTAGGACGCCTGTCCGCGCAACTCGGCCAGCACGGCCGGAACGTCCGGTTTGCGGCCGGTCCACAGCTCGAACGATCGGGCCGCCTGGGCCACCAGCATGCCGAGGCCGTCACTGTACGACAGGTCCGCGCCGCCGCAGGCCTGGCGCAGGGGTTCCGCCGCCGGCCCGTAGTTGAGGTCGTAGCAAAGGCCGCCGGCGGCCAGCCACCCCGGGGCGATGGCCGGCGCCGCGCCGCGATGACCCATCGAGGTGGCGTTGATCAGCAGGTCGAAAGGCGCTTCGGCGGCGATCTCCGCGAGCGGCCGAGCCTCGACGCGGCCCAGATCGGCGTGCCGCGCTGCGAGGTCGCGGGCCGGCGCCGGTGTCCGGTTGGCGATGACCAGCCGCGCCACACCCGCGGAAAGCAGGGCGGCCAGCACGCCGGCCGCGGCGCCGCCCGCGCCGAGCAGGCAGACCTCGGCACCGTCCAGCCGCCGGCCCAACGGCCCCTGCAGGTCGTCGACCAGGCCGGGGCCGTCGGTGTTGTCGGCGTACCAGTCGGCGGGGGCGTCGAAGACCAGCGTGTTGGCGGCGCGGGCGCGTGTGGCGCCGTCGCTGCTGCGCGCGGCCAGTTGCCAGGCCGCCTGCTTGAACGGAACGGTAACGTTGCAGCCGCGCCCGCCGCGGTCGGCCAGCGACCGGACCTGCCCGGGGAAGTCGTCCGCGCTGGCCTCGATGGCCTCGTAATCGACCGCGAGCCCGCACTGGAGGGCGAACGAGCGGTGAATGCGGGGCGACAGGGAATGGGCGACCGGCGAGCCGAAAACGGCCAGCAGGATCACCGCCGTTCGCGCAGCCACTCGGCGGCCTGCACCGCGAAGTAGGTCAGGATGCCGTCGGCCCCCGCTCGCTTCAGGCAGGTCAGCGCCTCGAGTACTGTCGCCTCCTCGTCGAGCCAACCGTTCTGCGCGGCTGCCTTCAGCATCGCGTACTCGCCGGAGACCTGGTAGGCGAAGGTCGGCACCTCGAAGGTTTCCTTCACCCGACGGATGATGTCCAGGTAGGGCATGCCGGGCTTGATCATCACCATGTCGGCGCCCTCCTCGAGGTCCAGTTCGACTTCGCGCAGGGCCTCGTCGGTGTTGGCCGGGTCCATCTGGTAGGAATACTTGTTGCCGCCACCCAGATTGGCGGCGGAGCCGACCGCGTCCCGGAACGGCCCGTAGAAGCTCGACGCGTACTTGGCGGAATAGGCCAGGATCTGCTTGTTGGGAAAGCCTTCGGTTTCCAGCGCCTGCCGAATCGCGCCGATGCGGCCGTCCATCATGTCCGAAGGCGCGACCACGTCGGCACCGGCTTCGACGTGCGACAGCGCCTGCTTCACCAGCACGTCGACGGTCTCGTCGTTGACCACGTAGCCGCGCTCGTCGATCAGGCCGTCCTGGCCGTGCGAGGTGAAGGGGTCCAGCGCGACGTCGGTGATCACGCCCAGCTCCGGGAAACGCTGCTTGAGCGCCATCACCGCGCGTTGCGCCAGGCCTTCCGGGTTCCAGGCCTCGCGGGCGTCGTCGGATTTGCAATCGGCCGACACCACGGGAAACAGCGCAATGGCCGGGACGCCCAGCTCGAGGCAGCGCTCGGCGGCCGGCAGCAGGCGGTCGACGGTCATGCGGTCGACGCCGGGCATGGAGGCGACGCTGGCGGTCGCGTCGTCCCCTTCCAGCACGAATACCGGCCAGATCAGGTCATCGGCGGACAGGGTCGTTTCCCGCATCAGGCGGCGGGAAAACGCGTGGGCGCGCATGCGGCGCATTCGAATGGCTGGAAAGCTCATGGTCTCGTTCCTGCGTTTTGCCGTCGATTCTAACGGTTCGGATCGGGCGGGTCAGCCGGATCACTTCCTGCGGCTGATCCAGGTTCGCCCGGTGCGGCCGCTGCGCCCAGGCCGTACCAGACGTTCAGGCAATCGATCAGTTCGTCCAGGCCTGAGCCCGTCCGGGCCGAGAACAGCTGGGCCGTGGCGCCGTCCGGCAGGGCCTTGCGGACCTGCAGCAGGGCGGCCTGCGCCGGCCCCCGCTTGAGCTTGTCGGCCTTGGTCAGCAGCGCGTGGCAGGGCACGCCGGCGGCCGCACACCAGGCGAGCATCTGCGTATCGAACGGGCGCAGCGGGTGGCGGACGTCCATCACCAGCACCACCCCGCGCAGCGACTGGCGGCGCTGGAAATAGGCCTCGACGGTCTTCCGCCAGTGGGCGCGCATCGCTGCGGGGACCTTGGCGTAGCCGTACCCGGGCAGGTCGGCGATGCGTCGCTCGGCGTCGATGGCGAACAGCACGATCTGCTGCGTGCGGCCCGGGGTCTTGCTGGTCCGGGCCAGTGCCTTCTGGCCGGTGAGCGTGTTGATCGCGCTCGACTTGCCGGCATTGGAGCGGCCGGCGACCGCCACCTCCCGGCCGCTGTCGGTGCCGAGCTGTTTCAGGTGGTGCGCGCTGATCACGTAGCGGGCCGACCGGTAGGGGTTGTGCTTTTGCTTTTCCGTTGGCATGGGGGCTCGGGTTGCGCTGGCACGCGGCCTGCGAAACCGCGATAATAGCGCCCCATTGTAGTGTCCTGTCCCGCAAATTTGTGGAACATGATACTGGCCTGATCACGAACCCTGGAAGTTCCGAGGAGATCGCGACATGAGTTTTTCGCCCCGGTTCCCGTCCCGCCCGTTGGCTTGGGCTGCCGCCTGCCTGCTGGCGGCGTTCGGCCCACAGGCGCTGGCGGCAGGGGATCCGACCGCCGGCCAGGCCAAGTCCGCCATCTGCGCCGCCTGCCATGGTGCCGACGGCAACAGCTTGGTGCCGAACTGGCCCAAAATCGCCGGGCAGCACGAGACTTACCTGCAGCGGCAGGTGCAGCTGATCAAGGCCGGCGCCCGCGCGGTGCCCGAGATGGTCGGAATCGTGCCGGGTCTGTCCGACCAGGACATCGCCGATCTGGCGGCCTGGTTCTCCGCGCAGGAAGTGAAGGGGGGCGTGGCCGACGATGCCACGGTCGAACTCGGCGAGCGCATCTTCCGCGCCGGTAATGCGGAGACCGGCGTGCCGGCGTGTATGTCCTGCCACGGGCCGGCCGGCGAAGGCAACCCGCCGGCGGGCTACCCGGCGCTGGCCGGCCAGCACGCGGTGTACACGGCGAAGATGCTGACGAGCTTTCGCGCCGGCGCAAACTGGGGCGAGGACGATGCGCCCAGCCGGGTGATGAACGGCGCGGCGGCCGAACTCAGCGACGAGGAAATCGCCGCCGTCGCCAGTTATATTCAGGGTCTGTACAGGCGCGGTGAGTGATACTGGGCGCCGCGCTGCTCGGCCGGATCGACCCATGGCCGGCAGCCTCGGGCCGACCGCGCCCAGTGAACTGATTGGCCCCGCAAGGGTCACTAGGAAAGTCTGTATAACCGCTGCAACGAGCGGGAGAAGGAAATGAAAGCAACGGCAATACGCACAGTCCTGATGACGTCCCTGCTGCTGGGCGCCCCGGCGCTGCAGGCGCAGGGCGCCAAACCGGTCCCCTACGAGGAGGGACTGCATTACACGATCATCGAGAACGCGCCGGCCGGCACGCCCGGCGAGCACGAACTTGTCGAAGCGTTCAGCTACCTCTGCTCTCACTGCAACACCTTCGAGCCGTACCTCGACGCGTGGAAGAAAAACAAACCCGAAAACGTGGATTTCAACCGCATCGCGGTCGTGTTCGGGCGGGGTTCCTGGGAACTCTATGCGCGCGGTTACGTCACCGCGCAAATGCTCAACATCGGCGACGAAGCGCACACCGCCATGATGGAGCGCCTGTGGACGGACAAGGAAATCATGCGCAGCATGGAGGAGTTGGCGGCCTTTTACAGCCAGTTCGGCGTCGACGCCGAGAAATTTCTCGCGACGTCCAAGTCGTTCGCGGTCGAGAGCCGGCTGAGCCGCGACCAGCGTAAGGTGCAGGAATACGGCGTGACCGGAACACCCACGCTGATCCTGGACGGCAAATACCGCGTCTCGCCGAGTCCGGCGGTAGGCAATTTCGACGTGATGCTGGACGTCGTGGACTTCCTGATCGAGCAGGAGAGCGCGGGGCCGCAGCAAGCCAGTGCCGCCGCCGACTGATTCAGCCGGAATCCCACGGCGGACGCTCCGCCTGCTGAGTTTCAACATCCAGGCGGGCACATCCACGGCCCGCTATCACCACTATGTCACGCACAGTTGGCGGCAGGTGCTGCCGCACACCAAGCGTGTCGAGAACCTCGACGCCATCGCCGGGCTGATTTCTCCGTTCGACATGGTGGCGCTGCAGGAAGTCGACTCCGGCAGCCTGCGGTCGGGTTATATCAACCAGTCGCGCTATCTCGCGACCCACTCCGGCATGCCCTTCTGGTGCCACCAGTCGAATCGGAAAGTGGGCAAGGTGGCGTACGCCGGCAACGGTTTTCTCAGCCGCTACGAGCCCGATGTCGTGGAAGAGCACCGGCTGCCGGGCGTCATTCCCGGCCGCGGCACCCTGTTGGTTCGCTACGGCAGCGGTTTCGGCGGGTTGGACGTCGCCGTGGTCCACCTCGCGCTCGGCAAGCGGGCGCGGATCCAGCAGCTGCGGTTCCTGGCGCGGGAACTCGATTCCGGGCGGCACCTCGTGATCATGGGTGACCTGAATACCCAGGCCGATACCGTCCCGGTCCGTGAATTCTGCGAAACACTGGCGCTGCAGGCACCCACTCGCGGTCTGGCCACCTATCCGTCGTGGCAGCCGCAGCGGGCGATCGACCACATCCTGGTCAGCGACCGGCTGGCGGCGGCCGGGGCGCGCGTCATCGACGTGGCATACTCCGACCATTGCCCCGTAGCCGTCGAAATCCAGCTGCCCGACCGCCTGCAGCTTATCGAGGCCAAGCGTCGCGTCCTGGGCGTGGACGCCGGTACTGCACCCTGAGTTCGCGGAGCCCGTTTCAGAAGCCGGTCAGCATGCGCAGTCCGACCAGTATCAGGAAGCCGCCGAACAACCGGCGCACCAACAAGGGAGGCAATCGGTGCACGGTGGCGGCGCCGAGCGGCGCAGCCAGGGCACTGGTCAAGGCGATGCCGGCGAAGGCGGCGCCGTGGACGTAGCCCAGCGCCTGCCCGGGAGCGCCTTCCTGCCAGCCGAGCAGCACGAAGGCCGACGTGCCGGCCAGCGCGATCGGATAACCGCAGGCGGCGGAGGTGGCAACTGCGTTCTGCGGCCGGATGCCGTGCCACATCTGCCATGGCCCGGTGAGGGCGCCGCCGCCGATCCCGATGAGGCTGGACAGCGCGCCGATGACCAGGCCGACCCCGCTGATTCCGGGCTGTTTGGGCAGCGGCCGTTCGCCGTCCGGATTGCGCCCCAGTATCAGCTGCAATCCGGCGAGGATGGCGCAGGCGCCGAAGACGCGGCCCAGCGACGCGGCGGGCAGGGCGTCGGCGATCACCGCGCCCAGCACCGCTCCCGCCACCAGGCCGCCGGCCAGCGACCGCACCAGCGGCCAGCGGATCGCCCGGCGCCGTTGGTGCGCGAGAATCGAGCTCAAGGAAGTGATCAGCATGGTGGCCAACGAAGTCGCCACCGCCATGTGGATGGCCCAGGGTGCCAGAGCTTCGTCCCGAAGGAACAGCAGCGTCAGCGCCGGGACGACGACGAAGCCGCCGCCAATGCCCAGGAACCCGGCCAGATAGCCGGCCAACAGGCCGATCAGCGCAAATTCAAGCAACATCCAGCCACCCGCGGCCGAGGTCCGCGCGCGGGGACTCGCGGCCGGGTCGCGGGCCTTGCTGCCGCCCGCCGCTATCCTTAAGCTGAAGTCCGTGAATAATCCTAGAAGCCATCTCAGGAGTACCCGTACGCCCCGTTACTGGCCCATTTTGCCGAGTGCAAGGCGGGCCACGGGTCACAGTAGCACGGCCTACGGGGCTTCTAATCTCTCCGAAAACCCTGCCCTTGTTCCTCGGCGGCAGCGGGCACCCCGCAGCATAACCGAAACCAGCCGCGAACGCCGTCGCGCCGGCCGCGCCGTACTGGCGCTACTCGCCTGGCTGCTGGTCGGCGCCGCGGCCGCCAGCCCCGACGATACGCCCTCGCTGCCGGGTAGCGATCCCGCGGCAGCACAGCGCGAGGCCTTCAGCCAGGCCTGGCAGGCAGCGGCGCGCGGCGACCGCGCGCGCTTCGAAGCGGCCTTGCCCGGCCTGCAGGATTACCTGTTGTACCCCTACCTGCGCTACGAAGACCTGCGCCATCGCCGCGGCCGCGTAGATCCCGACGAGATGGCGACCTTTCTTGCCGCCCATGCGGACTGGGCGTTCAGCGGTGCGCTGCGGACCGCCTGGCTCAGGGCGTTGGCTAAGGGCGAGCGCTGGGATCTGCTGCTGGCGCATGCCGGGGAGCAGCTGGACACGGCTCTGCGCTGCCAGGTCGCCCGGGCACGGATCGCATCCGGCGAAACGGCGGAGCTGATTCCCGTGACTCAGGCCCTGTGGGCGGTGGGGCGCTCCCAGCCCGACGAATGCGACCCGGTGTTCCAGTGGCTGCAGGCACGGGGCGGGATCACCCCCGGCCTGGCCTGGCAGCGCATCGGGTTGGCGATGGAAGCCCGCCAGCCGCGCCTGAGCCTGTACCTGGCGCGGTTCCTGCCCGAAGACGAGCGCGCCTGGGTCGATCGGTGGTACCAACAGGACCGCTCGGGCTACCGCCAGCTCGACCAGGCCCTGCGCTGGCCCGGTGGCGAGCGGCGCCGGCAGATCGTCGACTATGGGCTGCGGCGCCTGGCCCGCAGCGACCCGGATCGGGCCTGGACGCTCTATCAGGCGCTGCAGAACGACCTCGATTTCAGCGGGGACGTCCGCACTGGCATCCTGCAGGAAATCGCGCTCTGGTCGGCGGTCGAGGGTGTGGCCGAGACCGGCGAGCGCATGCGCGCGGTACCGGAAACGGCACGTGACGACCGCCTGCGCGAGTGGTGGGCGCGGTACGACCTGGCGCAGGCGGACTGGCCGGGCGTGGCCCGCACGATCGAGGCGATGAGCGAGGTAGCCCGGGACGACGGGCGTTGGCGTTACTGGTACGCGCGCGCGCTGCAGGAGAGCGGCGACGGCGCCCGGGCCGAGGAATTGCTGGCCAGCCTGGCCCGGGAAGCGAGTTATCACGGCTTCCTCGCCGCCGACCGGCTCGGCCTGCCGTACACGGTCTGCGCCGAAGCGCCCGGCGTGCCGGAAGCGGACCTGTCCGCGTTGGCCAGTGCGGCCGGCGTCGAGCGGGCGCTGGAGTTGCGCCGGGCCGGTGTGAAAAACTGGGCGCGCAACGAATGGCTGGGCGCCGCCCGCCGCCTCGACCACCAGGGCCTGCGCGCCGCCGCCGCCCTGGCCGTGCGCGAAGACTGGCCAGAGATGGCGATCTTCGCCCTGGGCGACAGCGGCGACCGGCAGTGGTACGAATGGCGTTTCCCCCTGGACCACGTGCCGCTGGTCGACGCCACCGCCGCCGCCCTTCACCTGGACACGGCCTGGGTGATGGGGCTGATGCGCTCCGAGAGCGCCATGGCCGCGGACGCACTGTCGCCCGCCGGGGCTTACGGCCTGATGCAGGTGCTGCCCGGCACGGCGCGCCAGCTGTCCCGGGCGCACGGCATTCCGTACAACGGCCACGAACAGCTGCTGCAGCCGGCGGACAACGTCCGTTTCGGCACTGCCTACCTGCGCGACCTGCTCGACCGCTACGGCGACAACCCGGTGTTGGCGACGGGGGCCTACAACGCCGGTCCCGGCGCAGTCGACCGCTGGCTCGCCGACCGGCCGGCCCGCGATCCGGCCATCTGGGTCGAGACCCTGCCGTATTTCGAAACCCGCGACTACATTCCGCGCGTGCTCGCCTTCTCCACGCTTTACGATTGGCGTCTGCAGCGGCCCGTCGCGCGCATTTCCTCACGCATGCCCGCATTTGATTCCCCCGCATTTGATTCCAAGGCCGGCGGCGGTACCATGCAGGCAGTGGAAACGGCCGAAGTCGTCTGCCGGTCGGCCGGTTGAGCGCCGGATGGCGCACCTCTGCTGACGACGCGGCGGGCCTGCAGGTCCTGGGAGGCCAACATGCGAATCGTGCTGCTCGGTGCGACGGGTTTCGTCGGGCACCGCCTGTTGCCGCGCCTGTCGCAGGCCGGGCATCGTTGCCTGGCGCTCAGTCGTTATCGGATGGGGTGTCGCGAACTCACGGTCATTCCCGGCGTCGACGTCCGTCAGGTGGACGTGTACGACCCGGTTCGTCTCGCCGCCAGCTTCCGCGGCGCGGACGCGGTCGTGAACCTGGTCGGCATCCTCAACGAGAAGGGACGCAGCGGCAAGGGCTTTCGCCGCGCGCACGTGGAACTGGTCGAACAGGTGATCGAGGCCTGCCGCACCGCCGGCGTGCGCCGCCTGGTGCAGGTCAGCGCGCTCAACGCCGGCCGTGGGCGCAGCCATTACCTGATCAGCAAGGGCGAGGGGGAGGAGCGCATCCGCGCCGCCGCCGATCTCGACAGCACGATACTCCAACCCTCGGTGATCTTCGGTGAGGACGACGCTTTCTTCAACCGCTTCGCACAGCTGATGAAGCGGCTGCCCATTCTGCCGCTGGCCTGTCCCGGAGCCCGCCTGCAGCCGGTCTGGGTGGGCGACGTGGCGGCGGCGGTGACGGCCGTTCTGACCGACCCCTTAACCGTCGGGAAGACCCTGGCGCTGGTGGGTCCGCGCAGTTACAGCCTCCGCGAGCTGGTGGAGTTCGTCGCCTGCCTGGCCGCCATCGAGTGCCGCGTGGTTGGCCTCTCGAACGGCCTGTCGCGCCTGCAGGCGCGCGTCATGGACTTCGTGCCGGGCAAGCCGTTCTCCACCGACAACTATCTCTCGCTGCAGACCGACAACACCAGCGAACGCAACGACCTCGAACGGCTGGGCATCGAACCGCGCTCTATCGAAAGCGTCCTGCCCGGCATGTTCGGCGCCTCGGTGCGGCAATGCCGGCTGGACGAGTGCCGTAAACGGGTCCGGCGTTGAAGAAAGCCCGGGCCGATATGGGCAGGGCGGTGTATCTGGTTGGCGGCGCGGTACGCGACGGGCTGCTGGGCCTGCCCCATCGCGAGCGGGACTGGGTCATCACCGGCTGCACGCCCGACGAACTGTTGGCCGAGGGCTACCGGCAGGTCGGCGCGTCCTTTCCCGTGTTCCTCCACCCCGAGTCGGGGGAGGAGTACGCACTGGCCCGCACCGAGCGCAAGCAGGGACACGGTTACCACGGCTTCAGCGTCGATTTTCACCCCGGCGTGACGCTGGAAGACGACCTTGCCCGGCGCGACCTGACCATCAATGCCATGGCCCGCGGCGCCGACGGCAGGCTGATCGACCCGTTCGGCGGCGCCCGCGATCTCGAGGCGCGCTGGTTGCGCCATGTTTCGCCGGCATTCCGGGAGGACCCGCTGCGAGTGCTGCGGGTCGCGCGCTTCGCCGCGCGGTTGGCCCCGCTCGGCTTTCGCGTGCACCCCGCGACGCGGGATCTGATGCGCGAGATCGCCGACTCGGGCGAGTTGCTGCATCTCGTTGCCGAGCGGCTGTGGACCGAGATCGCGTCTGCGATGGCGGCAGCCGAACCGGGCCGGTTCATCGAGGAGTTGAGGGATTGCGGAGCCCTGGCGGTGTTGCTGCCGGAAGTGGACCGCCTGTTCGGGGTGCCGCAGGCGCCCGAACACCATCCCGAGATCGATACCGGCCGGCACGTGGTGATGGCCATGAACATGGCTGCCCGCAGCGGGGCGTCGCCGGAAGCGGTGTTTGCCGTGCTGCTGCACGACCTCGGCAAGGGCCTGACGCCGGTCGCCGAGTGGCCCGCTCACCGCGGACACGAAGACAGCGGCACGCCATTGGTGGAGGCCGTTTGCGAGCGCTTGCGCGCTCCGGTCCGGTTCCGTGAGCTCGCGGTGACCGTGTGCGCGCTGCACTTGCGCGTGCATCGGCTGCAGGAGCTGCGGCCCGGCACGGTCATGCGCCTGATCGAGAACGCCGACCTGCTGCGCCGGCCGGACCGCCTTACGGACCTGCTCGACGCCTGCGCGGCCGACTACCGCGGGCGCGCCGGCCGGGAAGCAGCCGCATTTCCGCAGGCCGATTTGTTGCGCGCGGCGCTCGCAGCGGCCACCGCCGTGCAGGCGCGGGACCTGGACACCGCGGGTCTGGACGGCCCGGCGATCGGCGCCCGCCTGCGCGAGGCACGCATCGCGGCGATCGCCGCGGTGGCCCGCGGAAACGGCGGCGCTTAGGGTCAAAAGCTGGTGGGTGGCTCTGGTGCGTTACCGGCATCCCCTGCGGGAGAGCCTTTGGCGGAAATAAAGCGGACCGCAGGGAGCCATTCCGCCAAAGGCTCTCCCGCAGGGGATGCCAGCCGCGCCATCACTAGTACCCTGCCAAGGTGATATTGCTGCATTCAGTTGGCCTGTCAGCGTTCCTGGCAAGGCGCGGTGAGCGCGGTGTAGCACCGCTACATGAGCGAGCCGCAACGCCGCCAGGGGCGCTGACAGACCAACCCGGAGGGCGCCTCTGTGGTGTCCCGCCGCGGCGTTGCGCCGCTTGACAAGGGCTGGGCCATTGCCTGCGCGACGCGCCTTGCGGCGAAACACCACAGGGGCGCTGAATGCAGCAATATCACCGTGACAGGGTACTAGAGCCGATAACGCAGATCCTGCAGACTGAAACCGGACAGCGGAGCGGCGTCGTCCGCACCCCCATCCAGTTGGCGGCCCAGCGCCATCACCTGGAAGCGCTCACCCATCATGCCGGGCAGGGTCAGCTGGCGGGCTTCGGCGCCCAGCGAGAGGCTGCCGCCGGGGTCTTCCGCGCTGGCTTCGGCCAGTACCTCCGGCAGTCCGCAGCCGAGCAGGAACATCGCCTGGCTGCAGTAACCGAGCACGTCCAGGCCGCAGGCGGCGGCCGCTTCGGCCAGGGCGGTGAAGTCCACCCATGCGGTGATGTCCTGCAGCCCGGGCCAGAAGAACACGTCGCCGTGCGCACGGTGCCGGTAGTGGCACATGAGCGTGCCGTCGCGGCGCTCGGGCAGGTAGTACTCGCGGCGCGGGTAGCCGTAGTCGACGAACAGCGCCAGGCCGCGCCGCAGCCGGGCCGTGATCTCGCTCAGCCACGGCGCCAGGGTGAGCTGGATTTCGGAGCGGTAATTCTGGCCGAGCGGCTGGTACAGGGAGGTCGCGATGCGGTCCACGGCCGCGCGCAGGTCGGCGGGTGCCGGGCGGTAGGCCCAGGCGAAGCCGCTGCCGGTGTCGGCCACGCAAACCTGCTCGACCTCGCCCGCCGTGAGTCGGAAGCGTTCCACCGCCAGCGCGTCGATGACTTCGTTGGCCAGCAGCAGGCCTGACCAGTCGTCTTCCGGCGGGCGCTCCAGCCAGCCGACCCGGTCCAGCCATTCCGGTGCGGCGGCCCGGATGGTTTCGCCCTGCACGCGGCGCAAGTCGCCGCTGGTCTCGAGGATCAGGTAGCGCCGGGGTGGGTGGCGGGTGCCCAACAGCGGCAGCAGGCGGCCGGCCAGGCTGCCGGTGCCCGCCCCGATCTCCAGCACGTCGTAGCTGCCGAAGCGCGCGCCCACCTCGGCGATCTGGCGCGCCAGGCAGGCGGCGAACAGCCCCCCCAATTCCGGCGCCGTGACGAAATCGCCGCCCGCGCCCAGCTTGTGCAGGCCGGCCGAGTAATAGCCGAGCCCGGGCTCGTACAGTGCACGCTGCATGTACCGCGAAAACGGCACCATGCCCTGCTCGCGGATCTCCGTCCGGATGCGGCCGGCCAGCGTTTCGCTGAGGCGCTTGAGCTGATCGGGGGGTTCGGGCAGGATGGGTTGCGCCATGGGTCGCCAGTGTGTTGGAGGGGCAATCGCATGTCCAGTGAGAATCCCGGTGAATCCGTTCGGGCCGCCCTGGTGACGGGCGCCGGGGCGCGCATCGGCGCCGCGATCGCGGAACGCCTGCACGGGCGGGGCTGCAATGTGCTGCTGCACTACAATTCGAACCGGGAGGGCGCCGAGATGCTGGCGGCGCGCCTCGAGGCGCTGCGGCCGGGCAGCGCGGGGGCAGTCGGCGCGGACCTGTCGGCGCCGGGGGAGATCGACGCGCTGGCCGACCGGGTGCGGGCACGGTTCGGCCACCTGGACATTCTGGTCAACAATGCTGCGCGCTTCTACCCGACGCCCGTTGGCGAGACTCACGCCTGGCAATGGGACGACCTGATCGACAGCAACCTGCGCGGGCCGTGGTTCCTGGTGCAGGCCCTGCTGCCGGAGCTGCGGGCGGCCGGCGGCTCCATCGTCAACATACTCGACGTGCACGCGGAACGCCCCATGCCGGCCCATCCGGTCTACAGCATTTCCAAGGCGGGTCTGGCCATGATGACGAAAGCACTGGCCGTGGAGCTTGGCCCCGCCATCCGCGTCAACGGCGTGTCCCCCGGCGCCATCCTGTGGCCCGAACGCGAACCCGGGCCCGTAGAGAAGCAGTCCATACTGGGCCGCACCGCGCTGGGCCGGCTGGGCGATCCCGCGGATATCGCTTCGGCAGTTACCTACCTCGCTCTGGACGCCCCCTACATCACCGGCCAGATCCTGGCCGTGGACGGCGGGCGCAGCCTCCACATCTGAGCGCGGCGCCCGCCGCGCCTTGCACCCGACACGCGTTCGCCTTCGCCGGCGGGTCCGGTCACGGCAGCTGGCGCACTGGTGAGAGAATTGCAGTCGATCCCACACTAGTATTCCTGTAGGGGTCCGGGATACCTGATCAAAATGATAAAGTGACAACCGTGACGGTAACGGCCACGGACGAGGCAGATCCATCGTGATGACACCACGCAGCCTGGTGCTGATCGCGTTGGGGACGCTGCTGGCCGCCCTCCTCGTTTTCATCGCTGTCGCGGTTACCATTTACGTGCCGTACCGGCAGGAGTTCCTGCAGGAAACCGCACGATTGACGCGAGCCCTGGAAATCCAGGAACTCCTGCTGCCCGGCCTGCTGCCCCAGGTTCCCGGCGCCGGACTGCCGGACGCCGGACCCGGGCTTGCAGCCGGCGACCGAGCCGCGAACGAGGCGGCCACCTTCGTGCTCAGCAGTCTCGATCCTGCCTTCACCTATTACATCGGGCGGCGCTCCGGGGACGACGCCGAGGTACTGTATCGCCTGCGCGCACACGGCGTCGGTGTCGAGCGCCGGCGCCTGGAGGCCGTCAGCCCGCTGGCGACCGCCATCCGGCGTGCGCTCGACGGCGAGCACGCCACCCTGGTCGGTCGCGACGACCACGGCGAGCGGATGCTCTATGCCTTCAAACGGGCGCCCGGCCACGAGCTGGCGCTGGTCGCGGCACTGCCTTTTTCCGCCGTGCAGGGGCCGGCCATCCATGCGGTCGTGGTCGGGTCCTTGCTGTGGCTGGTCACATTGACGGTGCTCGGCATGCTGTACTTTTTCCTCAGCCCGACCCGCAAGTTGCTGGCCCTGCGCGACTCGGGCTATCGCGCGGTAGTCAGGTCGACGCCCGACGCCATCATCGTCATCGATCGCAAGGGACGCATTCACAGCAGCAATCCCGCCGCCCGCCGGATGTTCGGGTTCAGCGCGCTGGAAGCACAACGCAAGACGGTGGACGATCTGTGGGAGGAGCCGCATCGCGTCCGCCGGGAAACAGCGATCGGCCTGTTCCTGACCGGCGGCGAAATGGCTTCCTATGGGCCGCAGGATGTGAATGCCGTACGCTTCGACGGGGAGGTCTTTCCGGCCCTCGTGCAGGCCAGCGGGATGTTGCTGGAAGGTGAGGCGCTGCTGTTGCTGAACCTGCGTGACGTCACCGAGCAGCGCAAGGTGGCGCAAGCCCTGGTCGAAGCGCGAAACGCGGCCGAAAAGGCCGCACAGGACCGGGCCCGACTGCTCGCGAGCATCAGC
>Ga0075327_1000260_pt1 | contig 14024 bp, 12 predicted proteins | sample MayberrySE_Catta_2_FD_120056 | JGI IMG/M metagenome (GOLD analysis project Ga0075327, IMG submission 120056) | Natural and restored wetland microbial communities from the San Francisco Bay, California, USA, that impact long-term carbon... | ecosystem: Environmental > Terrestrial > Soil >...
CACCGCGCGGCTGCCTTCCACGTGGGTGTTCAGCGTCTTCTGCAGCTCGAGCTCGAGCTCGTCGAGCCGCTCGCGCGCGCGGACCACCGAGGGATCCTCGGCGGCGCCGTCCGTGCGCTCCGCGTCGAACGCCTCGCGCAGGCTCTTCTGCTCGGCCTCGAGCCCGGCGCGGCGCTCCGCGAGCTCGCGGCGCGGATCCGCGGCGGCGAGGCCGGGGTACTCGGCGTGGAAGGCCGCGAGCGCGCCCTCGGCCTCGGCGAGCGTCTGCTCCTCGGCCGCGATGCGCTCGGCCAGGAAGCGGCCGCTCTCGGACGGCGCGAGGGCCGCGCGGCGCAGCTCCTGGAAGCGCTCGACGAGCCCGTTCACGGTCTCGGCCGCGAGCGCCGCTTCGCCGTGGCGGAAGGTCACCTCGATCACGTCGCTGCCGGGCAGCGTGCGCACCGAGAGCGCCTTCCGGACGCGGTCGGTGGCCGCGGAGAGCGCCGCCGTCGGCTCCTCGCTCGCGAGCCCCGGGAAGAGCGCGGCGACGCCGATCCGCTCGATCGCCTGCCGCACCACCTCGGAGCTGCGCAGGATCTCGATCTCGGACTGGAGCGCGCCGTCGACCGCCTGCGGCACGGTGCCGTTGCCGTTCGGCGGGCGGATCAGCACGGCCGAGCGGGCCTCGTAGACGCGCGAGGCGACGAGGAGCAGCGCGGCGCCGAGGCCGAGCGCGAGCGCCGCGCCGCCGGCGCGCTGCCAGCGCTTCCGCCTCCGCCGCGCGCGCGAGGCCTCGTCCTCGTCCCAGTCGCCGCCGCCGAGCGGCGCGAACTGGAGCGGCACCGCCGGCTCGGGGCGAGCCTCGAGCTCGCTTCCGCTCGTCACCGAGCGCGGGCCGATCGCGCGCGTCATGGCATCTCCCTGGCGGGCCCATCCCCCGCTGGGCCGCGAGGGGGCTCGCCCGGTGGGTGGCCCGGAACCGCCGGGGAGGTGGCGAGCCGGGGCGCGAGCCAGGCCTCGATCCGCTCGTTCACGGCCTCGGGCGCCTCCTGCTGCACCCAGTGGGAGACGCGCGGCAGGTACCGCACCGTGAGGTCCTTCACGTAGCGCTCGGTGCCGTAGGTCGTCTCCTTGCCGAGAGCGCGGTCCTCCTCGCCCCAGAGCAGCAGCGTGGGCGTCTCGATCGGGGACGCGGTGCCGAGCCGGCCGAAGTGCCGGCCCGCCGCGCGGTACCAGTTCAGCATCGCGGTGAGCGCGCCGGGCTGGAGCGCGTTCTCCCGGAACACCGCGAGGACCTCGTCGGGAAAGCGCGCCTTGTCGATCGCCATGTCGCGGAAGGATCGCCCGATCACGGCCGCGCCGCCCCGCCGGAAGAACCACTCCGGCAGCCACGGCAGCTGGAACAGCACGGCGTAGAACGAGCGGCGCCGCTGCGCACGGTTCGTGGCGAGCTCCTCGCGGAAGCGCGCGGGGTGCGGGACGTTCAGGATCACGAGCTGGTCGAGCGGGCCGGCGCGCCGCGCGGCGTACTCCCAGGCCACGAGCCCGCCCCAGTCGTGGCCGACCAGCGTCACCTGCCGGGCGCCGGACGCGGCGACGAGACCCGCCACGTCCGCGACGAGCGCCTCGATGCGATAGCTCGCGACGCCCTGCGGCTTCGACGACTTGCCGTAGCCGCGCTGGTTCGGCGCCCAGACGCGGTAGCCGAGCCGCGCGAACAGGGGCAGCTGGTGGCGCCAGGAGAAGGCGTGCTCGGGGAAGCCATGGAGCAGGAGGGCGAGGCGCTCGCTCGCGGGGTCGCCCGCCGTCCAGACCTCGAAGCGCTGGCCGTTCGTCTCGACGAACTCGATCGCGGGGTGCGCCACGCTGCCCACTCCTCCAGCCCGAGCCACCGCAGCCGCGAAGAGCGGGAGGATAGCCCCACACCCTGCGCGCTGGCGATCCCCGTCGGCTCCCGATCCCGCGACGGGCGGCCACGCCGCCCGTCCCCTCGGACGGGCGGCTACGCCGCCCCGGGCAGGGCGACCGCGTGCGCCGGCTCGTGGGGGAGCGCGTCGGGAAGCTGAAGCGAGAGGTCCGTCCCCTGCTGAAGAGCCGGGAGCTCGGGGCCGCCGACGAGGCGGGCGCGGGCGCCGGCCGGAAGCGTCACGTCGCGCAGCGTGACGCGGCCCGCCGGGCGGCCGAGCAGCGTCGCGTAGAGCGTCCCGTCCTTCTGCGTGAAGCGGACCGGGAGCGCTTCGGCACTCGTGCCCTCGGCGCGCCGCCACGGACGCGTGCCGGTGAGCGCCTCGCCGCTCCGCGCCATGAAGCTCGCGAGCCAGCCGAGCCGCTCGAGCTGCGGCTCGGGGATCTCGGCGTCCTCGCCGCGCGGGCCCACGTTGAGGAGCAGGTTTCCGTTCTTGCTCGCGATGTCGACGAGCGAGTGGACGAGCGCCTCGCGCGAGAGGAAGTCGGCGGGCTGCGAGGCGCGGTTGTAGCCGAAGCTCTTGTCCATGCCCCGCACGCACTCCCACTTCTCGCGGCGCGCCTCTGCGAACACGGCGTACTCGGGCGTCCGCGCGTCGTAGTGCGGCGGCGGGGGCGGCGCGAAGCGCGCGCCCGGCTTCCGGAACGCGCGGCGCACGGCGCGCGTCAGCACGCGGTCGACGACCGCGCGCACCGGGGCGAGCTTCATCGCGCGCGTGAGCCAGTTCGCCGCGAGCCAGCGGTCGTTGATCACGCCCTCCGGGATCTCGTTGTAGTAGTCCGCGACGAGGCGCAGGAACGAGCCGAGATCGCCGGGCCACGCGATGTCGTTCCAGAGCACGTCGGGGCGCACGCGCTCGATCAGCTCGCGCATCTGCGCCTCCGCGTAGGCCGGGTAGTCGCCGAGCGGGATCGCGGCCATCAGGTCGCCGATCCCGGCGATGCGGCGGCCGTCGAACGTCCAGTCGAGCCCGGCCGAGTAGTAGACGCCGAAGCGCAGGCCCCGCGCGCGCACCGCCGCGGCGAGCTCGCCCACCAGATCGCGCGGGCAGCACCAGCCCGGGCGCCGCGGGTTCGCGACGCGGCTCGGCCAGAGGCAGTAGCCGTCGTGGTGCTTCGTTACGAGCACGACGTAGCGCGCGCCCGCCGCCGCGAAGCGCTCGGCCCAGACGTCGGGCCGCCAGCGCGCGAGCGCCTTCTCGTACGCCTCGCGGAAGTCGGCGTAGGGACGGCTCCCGTACGTCTCGCGGTGATGCTTCGCCACCGGGCTGTCCGGGAACTGGAGCGAGTTCTCGTACCACTCGGCGTAGGGCGAGAGGCGGTTCATCTCGCCGGGCCGCTCGCGCAGCAGCTCGACGACGTCGTGCTCGCGCGGCGCGAAGCCCGGCACCGAGGAGAGGCTCCAGTGGATGAAGATTCCGAGCTTCGCGTCGTGGTACCACGCGGGCACGGAATGGCGCCGCACGCTCTCGAGCGTGGGCTCGTACCGGATCGGGTGCACGCGCTCGGCGCTCCCGCGCTCCGAGCCGTCGGGCACGCACTCGCCGTCGACGTGGAGCTCGGTGCCGGGCATGGCGCCGCAGCATACCCCGGCCGAGGGGCGCCCTGCGCTACGAGCCGCTCGGCTCGACCAGAGCCTTCGCCTTGCGGACCAGCTCGACGAACTCGCGGCGGTGCGCGTCGCCCCCAGCGGCGCCCGCCTCCTCGGCCATGGCGAGAACCGCGTCCCAGGTCGCCTGGCCGCGGTGCGGCGACTCGCGCAGCAGCATGCCGAAGGCCGCCACCGCCGCGGCGAAGCGTCCGTCCGCCGATCCGGCGGCGAAGGGCGCGCCGCCGTCCACGAGCGTGCGCTCGAGCGGAATGCTCCCGCGGCCGTCGGGCTCCTGGTAGCGGACCTTCACCGTGAGGAGCTCGTCGCTCGCCCCGACGGTCTCGCGGGGCGTCTGGTACTTCAGCGGGTCCACCGGCCGTGCGCCCGCTGCCGCGCCGGCGGGGATCACCTCGTAGAGCGCCGTCACGCGGTGGCCCGCGCCGATCTCGCCCGCGTCCTTCTCGTCGTCGCGGAAGTCCTCCGGCGCGAGCAGGCGGTTCTCGTAGCCGACCAGGCGATAGGCCGACGCACGCGCCGGGTTCCACTCGACCTGGATCTTCACGTCCTTGGCGACGGTGAGGAGCGTGCCGGTGAGCTGCTCCACGAGCGCCTTGCGGGCCTCGTTCATCGTGTCGATGTACGCATAGTTCCCGTTCCCGCGGTCGGCGAGCTGCTCCATGGTCGAGTCCTTCAGGTTGCCGCGTCCGAAGCCGAGCACCGAGAGGAACACCCCGCTCTTCGCCTTCTTCTCGATCAGGCGCGTGAGCTCGCCGTGGCTCGTCACGCCGACGTTGAAGTCGCCGTCCGTCGCGAGGATCACGCGGTTCGTGCCGCCCGGCCGGAAGCTCTCGCTCGCGATCCGGTAGGCGAGCTCGATGCCCGCGCCGCCGTTCGTCGTGCCGCCCGCCTCGAGCCGCTCGATCGCGGCGAGGATCTCTTCCCTTCGGCCCCCGTCCGTCGTGGGCAGCACCAGGCCGGTGTTGCCGGCGTAGACCACGATCGCGACCCGGTCGCCTTCGCGGAGCTGCTCGACCAGGAGCCGCAGCGCGCTCTTCACGAGCGGGAGCTTGTCGGGCATGTCCATCGAGCCCGAGACGTCGATCAGGAAGACCAGGTTCGCCGCGGGCCGCTCGCCGTGCGGGATCTCCTTCGCCGCCAGCCCGATGCGCACGAGACGGTGCGAGGGCTCCCACGGACAGCCCATCACCTCGCCGTGCACCGCGAGGGGCGCGCCGTGCTCGGGCCGGGCGTCGGCGTACGAGAAGTAGTTGACGAGCTCCTCGATCCGCACCGCATCGGCGGGCGGCAGGCGGTTCTCGGACAGGAAGCGCCGCACGTTCGCATAGGACGCCGTGTCCACGTCCGCAGCGAAGGTCGAGAGCGGGTGCTCCGTCACGCTCCGAAAGTCGCTCTCGTCGATCCGCGCATAGGCCTCGGTGTGGAAGCCCGCGTACGAGAGCTCGTATGCGGCCTCTGCATGCACCGCCGCGCCCGCGAAGCCGCCTGCGCGGGCCTTCTGGAGCGCGCCCCGGGGCGACTGCGGCGCGGGCGCCGCCGCGTCCCCGCCCGCCCCGGTGCATCCTCCCGCCAGGGTCAGCAAAGAGGCCAGAACCGGTACCCGGAAGTCCATACGCCCTCCCCGCTCGTGTTCGAGCGCGCGTGGAGACACCGGCGCCCGTCGCGCGGTTTCGAGCGCGGCGCTCATCCCGCGGGGCGGCTCAGGGCAGCGTCTGCGCCAGCACCCGCAGCGCGTTCTCGCCCATGGCGGCGCGGATCTCGTCCTCGCTCCAGCCGCCGGCGAGGAGCCCGTCCACGAGCGCGGCGAGGCGGGTCGTGTCGAAGGCCGTGCTGACGGCGCCGTCGAAGTCCGAGCCGAGCGCGACGTGCTCGGCGCCGGCGACGTCCTTCACGTGCCGCAGCGCGCGCACGACGTGCGCGACGCTCGTCCCGCACACGGCGCCGTCGAAGTACGCGATGCCGATCACGCCCCCGTTCGCCGCGACGGCGCGGATCTGCGCGTCGGAGAGGTTGCGCGGCCCCGGGCAGGTCGCCGCGACGCCCGTGTGCGAGACCACGACTGGCTTCGTGGCGAGCGCGAGCGTGTCGGCGACCGCGGCGGGCGCGACGTGCGCGAGGTCCACCGCGACGCCGAGCGCCTCCATGCGCCGCACCACCTCGCGGCCGAGCGGCGTGAGCCCGTGCTTCTCGACGCCCGCGGAGGAGCCGGCCACCGCGTTGTCGAAGAAGTGCGCGAGCCCGATCATGCGCACGCCCGCGGCGAAGAGCGCGTCGAGGCCCGCCACCGTGCCGTCGAGCGCCTGCGCCCCCTCGACGCCGAGGAGCCCCGCGACCCGTGCGGGGTCGCTCGCGCGCGCCGAGAGGAAGCTTGTGAGGTTCGCGCCCGTGCGGATCACCGCGAGGCGCCCGCCCGAGCCCGCCGCGAGCGCGTCGAGCTTCGCGGCCTGGTGCCGCGCGCGTGCGAGACGGCTCTGCCACGTCGCGAGCGGCCAGCGCTGGAGCACGGCGAGCAGCGTGATGGTGTCGGCCGTGTCGGCCGAGTTGCGCTCGAAGTTCTGTCCGAAGGGGCTCTGCGTGACGAGGCCGAACACCTGGAGCGCGACGTTGCCCTCGAGAAGGCGCGGCACGTCCACCTGTCCGTGCCCGAGCCGCTCCGAGAGGTCGCGCTGCCAGAGCAGCGGGTCGGCGTGGAGGTCGACCACGCGGAGCGAGGCGAAGAGCGCCGCCGCGCGCGCCGAGGGCGGGGCCGGCGCCGGCCCCGTCACGCGGTTCAGCGCGCGATCGAGCAGCGTCGGCCCGAAGGCGAAGGCGCCGACCACGAGGAGCCCGAGGACGAGGAGCGCGCGGCGCATCAGGGCTCGGGCGAGGCTTCCGGCACGAGGCGGCGCAGCGCCTCGAGCCGATCGTCGAGCTCCGCACGCAGCCGCTTCGGCAGATCGCCCCCGAGCGCGTTGCACACCTCCTCGTAGTACCAGCGGATCTGGCGGGGCTTGCCCGTGAAGCGCTCGAGCGTCTTGGCGCCCTCGGTCTCGAGATCGGCCACGATCGCCGAGAGGTTGTCGAGCTTGTCGCACGCGGCGACGAGCCGCGCGCGCGCGTCGACCTCGGCGAGCCGCGCCACGAAGCGGGTCTTGCGCTCGCGCCAGGGCGCCTTCCGCTCCGGCGTGTCGCCCTCGAGCACGTCGGAGAGGTCGCGCACGGCGCGCGCCACCTCGGAGCCGAACGCCTCGTGGAGCTCGGCGTCGGAGACGCCACAGTCCTCGATCACGTCGTGAAGGAGCGCGATCGCCATCTGCGTGGCGTCGCCGCCGTGCTCGAGCACGAGACCGGCCACGCGCACCGGATGGCTCGCGTACGGCACGTCGGGGCGGCCCTTGCGGGTCTGCCCCGCGTGCCTCACGAGCGAGAACGAAAGAGCCCGGCCGACGAGATCGGCGGCCTGCGGGCTCACCCGCCGAGCGCCGCCTTGATCTGGTTCAGCACCTCGAGGTTCTTCTGGAGCTCGCTCACGTGCGTCTGCATGTCGTTGATGGTGGTGCCGAGCTGCGCGGCCGTGCCGAGCGCGCCGCCCGAGCCGGCGGCCTTTCCGAGCAGATCCTTGCCGAGGTCCTCGACCTGCGCCTCGGCCGGGCGCGCGTCGAGCGTGCCGAGCCCGTAGCCGCCGGAGAACACGAGGCCGAAGGCCGCGGCCTGCGCCACGCGCCGGAGGAACGAACGCGAGAACGTCATGGGGGACCCTCCTCGCGCCCATGCTAATACGAACGCAGCGCCTCCGCGGGGGGCACGCGCGCCGCGCGCACGGCGGGCAGCGTGCCGGACAGCACGGCGACCCCGACCAGGGCGGAGGCCACCACGAGCGTGGTGAAGGGATCCGGCCACGTGCCGACTGCGATGCCGGCGCGCTCGAACACCGGAGCCGTGACGCGCAGCAGCGCCAGGCCGGCCCCCGTGCCGAGCACGCCCGCGCCGAGCGCCACCACGACCGCCTCGCAGAGGAACTGCACGAAGACGTCGCGGTTGCGCGCGCCGAGCGCCTTGCGGACGCCGATCTCGCGCGTCCGCTCGCCCACCACGACGAGCATGATGTTCATCACGCCGACCGCGCCGACGAGCAGCGTGAGCGTGCCCGCCACCGCCATGAAGAGCTGGGTCGCGAAGAGCATCCCGAACAGCACCTGCAGCGTGTCCCAGAAGTTCACGGACCAGACGGCAGCGTCGGAGCGCGGATCGAAGCGGCGGTGGAGCGCGGTGAGCTCGCGCGCCTGCTCGATCGCGAGCGCGCCGTCCTCGCGGCGCTCGGCGGTGAGGATCACCTCGCGGAGGAGCTTCGTCTGCGTGAAACGCCGCTGCGCCGTGGTGTACGGAATGATCACCATCAGGTCGTCGGGGTTGCCGACGTCCGTGATCTGCTCGCCTTTCGCCACGGCGATGCCGATCACGCGAAAGCGCTGCGACGCGATCTGGACCGTCTCGCCGAGCGCGGGCGCGGCGCCGAACAGCCGCTCCTTCGCCGCGGGGCCGAGGAACGCGACGGGCGCGGCCTCCGCCACGTCGCGCGGGGAGAGGAAGCGCCCCTCGGCAGGGCGCAGGTTGCGGATCGGCGCGGCGTCCCAGTCGAAGCCCACCACGTTCAGCAGCTTCGTGCGACGGCCGCGCCGCACGGGCTGGTTCGGGAGCTCCACGCTCGGCGAGGCGTGCTCCACGAGCGCGAGCGCCTCGATGCGCGTCACGTCCTCCGGCTCCATCTCGACGGCACGCGAGGCGCGCTCGCCGACGCGCTCCTTCACGACGACGCCCGGCCCGAGGATCACGAGCTTCGGGCCGATCTCCTCGAGCTCGTGGCGGAAGTGGCCCGCCATCGCGCCACTCTGCGCCGACAGGAACGTGAGCATGAGCGCGCCCCAGCCGACGCCGAGCGCGGCGAGGCCGAAGCGGAGCGCGTGCGCGCGGAGGCTCGCGAAGGTCTCGACGAGCAGATCGGGCATCACTCGACCCGCAGCGTCTCAGCGGGATCGATGCGCGCGGCGCGCCAGGCCGGGACGAGCCCCGCCGCCAGCGCGACCGCGCCCATCGCGAGGACGGAGAGCAGCACGACCCCGGCCGAGAGCTCCGGCACGGGCACGAGGTCGCGGAGGGCGGCCGGGATCCGGCCGCGGAAGGCGCCGCTCGCGAGGAAGAGCGCGCCGCCCGCCCCGAGCGCGACCCCGAGCGCGCCGCCGAGCGCGACGATCGCGACGCCCTCCCACAGGAACTGGAGCAGCACGTCGCGGCGGCGCGCGCCGAGCGCGAGCCGCACGCCGATCTCGGCGCGCCGCTCCTGCACCGAGTCGAGCATCATGGCGAGGATGCCGATGCCGCCGACGAGCAGGGTGGTGAGCGCGATCAGCAGGTAGAGCCCGTTCTGCTGATCCACGGGCAGGCGCTCCAGCATCTCGACCGGGCTGAAGATCGGCACCGCCTCCTCGTCGTCGGGCGGAACCCCGAGCCGCTCCGCGAGCACGCGCCGCAGCTCGCGCTTCGCCTCGTCGATGCGCTTCCGGTCCTTCGCCCGCGCGAAGATCGTGCTGAGCATCGGCTCGTCGAGCCACGGGTTCGGCCAGAGGGCGAGGTGCACGCTGAGCGGCACCCAGAGCTGGTCGTCGATCTCCTCGCCGTCGCGCGAGAGCTGCGTGCCGACGCGCTCGAGCACGCCGACCACGCGGAAGGGCGTCCCGTCGAGCCGCACCCAGCTGCCGAGGCGCCCGTCCGCGCCGAGCAGGCGCTCGCGCGCGCGGTGGCCGACGACGAGGACGCGGCGCCGGTGCTCGACGTCCGCGCGCGAGACGAGGCGCCCGGACGCGAGCGGCACGTCGCGGATCGCCTGGCTCTCGGGGTCGACGCCGCGCACCTCCATCGAGAAGGCGCGGCCGCGGAAGGAGGCCGGCGCGTAGGTGCGCGCCTCGGCACCGACGAGGTCGCTCTCGCGCACCCGCGCGCGGAGCGCCGCCACGTCCGCGGGCGTGTACCAGAGCCAGCGCCGGTCGACGGCGGGCGAGAAGTCTTCGGAGATCCGGCCGGGCCAGGTCTGCACCAGGTTCTTGCCCGCGCGCTGGAACGCGGTGTCGAGCATGGTCTGGAGCCCCGCGCCCCACGACAGCAGGAAGATCACGGCCGCCGTACCCCAGACGAGCCCGAACAGCGTCAGCAGCGAGCGCAGCGGCTGCGCGCGGAGCAGGCGGAGCGCCTCGCGCAGCGACTCGAGCGGGCTCATCGAGCCTCCTGACGATCGGACTCGATCTCTCCGTCGCGGATCGCGATGCGGCGCGGCATGCGCGCGCCGATGCCAGGATCGTGCGTCACGATCACCACGGTGGCGCCGTCGGCATAGATGCCCTCGAGCAGCGTCAGGATCTCCCTCCCGTGCGCGCTGTCGAGGTTGCCGGTCGGCTCGTCGGCGAGGAGCAGCTTCGGCCGGTTCACGAGCGCACGTGCGATGGCGGCGCGCTGGCGCTCGCCGCCCGACACCTCGCCGGGCCGGTGCGCGGCGCGGTGCTCGAGCGAGACGCGCGCGAGCGCGCCGAGCGCGCGCTCGTGGCGCGCCCGCCGCGGCACCCCGCGGTAGAGCAGCGGCAGCGCCACGTTCTCGAGCAGCGTGAGGCGCGGCAGCAGGTTGAAGGCCTGGAACACGAAGCCGATCGCCTCGCCGCGGAGCCGCGCGAGGCCGTCGGCGTCCACCGCGTCCACCGCGGTCCCGTCGAGCCAGTAGCGGCCGGCGCTCGGGCGCGAGAGGCAGCCGAGGATCTCCAGGAGGGTCGACTTCCCCGAGCCCGAGGGCCCCATCACGCTCACGTACTCGCCGCGCGCGATCTCGAGGTCGATGCCGCGCAGCGCGTGGACCGCGCTCTGCCCCACCTCGTAGCGCTTGTGCACGCCCGCGAGCCGGATCGCGGCCGGCGCGGCATCGCCGGCGCTCATCGCAGCGCCACCTCGTCGCCCTCGGCGAGGCCGTCGGCCACCTGCGCGCGGTTGCCGTCGATGATGCCGATCGAGACGTCGCGCGGCGCGAAGCCCGCCTCGCCGTCGCGCGCGTCCACGTAGACCTGCTCGCCCCGGTAGCGGAGCGCCGTCTCGGGCACGAAGAGCGCGTCGTCGATCACCTCGGTGATGATCTCTGCGTCGCCGCTCATGCGCGGGCGCAGGCGCTGCGCCTCGGGGTCGGTGACCTCCACCTCCACCTCGAAGTACGTGACGTTCTGGACGCGCTGGCCGACGGGCGAGATCTTGCGCACGCGGCCCTCGAACGCGCGGTCGCCGAACGCCTCGGTGCGGAGGCGCGCGGGCTGGCCGACCGCGACGCGCGCCACCTCGTTCTCGTCGACCAGGCCCTCGAGGTGCAGCGTGCTCGTCGCGGCGAGCGAGAGGAGGAGCGTGCCGCCCGTCACCGCGGTGACCGGCGACACCGCGCTCCCCTCCTCGGCCGGCACGTCGAGCACGCGCCCCGCGAGCGGAGAGGTGACCCTCGTGTAGCCGAGCTGCGTCGCGAGCGTGTCGCGCTTCGCGCGCGCGGCGGCCACGCGCGCGGCCCCGCCCTCGTGGCGCGAGCGCATCTCGTCGAGGTGCTGCTCGGACTGCACGCGCTGCTTCACGAGCTCCTCGGCGCGCCCGAGTTCGAGCGCGGCGAAGCGGAGCGCGACCTCCGCCTCGGCGAGCGCCGCCTGCGCCTCGGCCGCCTGCGAGGCGAGGAGCTCGCGGTCGATCTCGACGAGGAGCTGCCCCTCGGAGACCGCGTCCCCCGGCTCGACGTGGATCTTCTCGACGATGCCCGGAATGCGCGGCCGCACCTCCACCTCGCGCGCCGGCTCGATCGTGCCCGTCGCCACCACCACGCGCTCGAGGCGCCCGCGCTCCACCTTCGCCGTGGCGGGCGGGGGCGCGGCGTCGCCGCCGCAGGCGAGGACGCAGAGCAGAGCCGCGAGCAGGCCGGTGCGCAGGGAGGCCAAGGGCGAGACCTCGAGCGGGCGCGTGGCCCACGAGGCTACCCCAGACCGCTGCGCGGGAGCTACGCGCCGCCCGTGTCGGGCACCCAGTTGCCGTGGAAGCCGAAGGGCACGCGCTGCGGGAGCGGAACCTCGGCGACGGCGGGCTTCGCGAAGTCGTGGGCGTCGAGGATCACGAGCCGGCTCCCGTTCGTCGCCTCGTCGAAGACGAACGAGAGCACGTACCCCTCGTCCTCGCCGGCGCCCGGTCCGGCCGGCACGAAAACCCCCTCACCGGTCGCCGAGCCGGGCCCGAAGTCGTGCTCGACGCTGCCGCCCTTCTCGAAGTCGTACTTGAGGAGCCCGCGGAAGCCCTCGTCCGCGCCGCCCACCGCGGCGACCGTGTAGCCGTACCGGTAGGGGAGGCCGCTCCGGCGCTCGTCGACGCGCGGGAACTCGATGGCCCGCTCGTCGAGGCGCTCCTCCTTCACGGTGCCGCTCCGCGGCTCGAGCGTGAAGCGGTGCGCGCTCGCCGTCTCGAAGCGGCCCGCGCCGGTGCGCCAGAGCTCCGGGTAGCGCGCCACGTCGAGCACGATGCGCCCGTCCGCCGTCTCGTACGCGTTCCAGGGATGGAACACGTAGCAGGGCTCCACCTCGTACCAGCGGAGCTCGGAGACGTCGCCGCCCCGCGGCATCACGCCGAGGCGCGCGCCATGGTCGTCGCTCCAGTGGTACGGCATGCCGCCCGCGCCCGAGAGCGCCTGCTCGAGGTCGAACACGACGGGCAGGTCCATGAAGATGACGTGGCGCTCGGTGATCGCGAAGTCGTGCATCATGGTCGGGCCGGGCACCGGGATCTCGAGGCTCCGCACGAGCTCGCCCTTCGCGTCGAGCACGTGGTACGTGAGGAAGGGCGGGAAGAAGCCGTAGCCGAAGAAGTGGAGCTCGCCGGTCTTCGGGCAGGGCTTCGGGTGCGCGGTGAAGGCGGACTGGAGCCGGCCGCCGAAGTCGCGGAGGCCGAGCGTGTCGAGCTCGCGCGACAGCTCGGTCGGAAAGGCGTTCTCGACGAGCGCGTAGATGCGCCCCGCGTGGCCGATCACGTTCGTGTTCGCGACGGCGACCGTGCGGTCCACCGTGCCGTCCTCGCGCACGAAGGGGAGCTCCGGGTCCGCGAGCGCCTTCGTCCGCACCCAGCGGTTGCGGTACCAGGCCGCGCGTCCGTTCTCGAGCCGCACGCCGTGCACCATGCCGTCGCCCACGAACCAGTGCGGCGACGTCCCGCTCTTCGGGTTCGGGCCGTTGCGCAGGTAGAGGCCCGAGAGCGCGCGCGGGATCGCCCCGCGCACGGGGAGGTCGAAGGCCGTCACCTCCTGGTCGACGGGCGCGTAGTTGCCGCGCAGGTGGAAGGGAAGCTCGGTCTCGGCGGCCGCCATCGGATCTCCTCGTGCGCGCCGGGCTAGGATAGGCCCTCCGCGGAGGAGGCCCCATGCCGAGCGGCCCGGTTTCGATCTCGCAGGCGCGCGGCCTCCCCGGCCTCCGGCTCGTGGTGATCCAGGGCGTGCCGAGCCCGTGGTCGCAGGCCGCGAAGGCGATCGTGCGCGTGAAGGGCATCGACCACACGCTCGTCCACCGCACGGCCGACGACCCGCCCGGCGCGCTCGAGGCCTGGACCGGCCAGGCGAGCTTCCCGGCCGCGCTGCTCGACGACGAGCGGCCGCGCTCGGGCTGGGCCGAGATCCTGCTCCTCGCCGAGCGGCTCGCGCCCGCGCCGGCGCTCGTGCCGCGCGACCCCGCCGAGCGCGCCTTCTTCTTCGGACTCTGCCACGAGGTGTGCGGCGAGATGGGGCTCGGCTGGTGCCGCCGCCTCGAGGGCGTCGCGGCCGGCCTCGCGAAGACGCCGCCCGACCCGATCGCGAAGTGGCTGGGCGACAAGTACCGCTACCACCCCGAGAGCGCGGCGCAGGCCCCGCGCCGCGTGCGCGACGTGCTCGGCCTCCTCGCGGCGCTGCTCGCCGAGGCCCGCGCGCGCGGCGGGCCGTACCTGTTCGGCCCGACGCTCAGCGCGCTCGACCTCTACTGGGCGACCTTCTGCAACATCGTCTCGCCGCTCGCGCCCGAGCTGCTTCCGCTCCCCGAGCCGCTCCGCCCGATGTTCACCTCGCCCGACCCCGAGGTGCACGCGCTCCTCGCGAAGAGCGGCCTCCTCGAGCACCGCGACCGCATCTACCGCGAGCACCTGGAGCTGCCGGTGGTGCTGTGAGGCGCCTCGTCGGGATCGCCACTCTGCTGCTGCTCGCCTCCTGCGGCTCGCCCGTCGCAGTCCGCGACTTCCCCGCGCTCGACCCCGGCTCCGCCTCGTTCTTCGCGACGCTGGCCGCGCACACCGATGCGCGCTTCCTGAACGGGAACCGGGTCGAGCTGCTGCTGAACGGGGACGAGACGTTCCCCGCGCTGCTGGCGGCGGTGCGCAGTGCGAAGCGGACGATCACGCTCGAGCAGTACATCTACGACCGCGG
>Ga0075327_1000261_pt1 | contig 14015 bp, 10 predicted proteins | sample MayberrySE_Catta_2_FD_120056 | JGI IMG/M metagenome (GOLD analysis project Ga0075327, IMG submission 120056) | Natural and restored wetland microbial communities from the San Francisco Bay, California, USA, that impact long-term carbon... | ecosystem: Environmental > Terrestrial > Soil >...
ACGCGCTCGCCGCGCCGCTCGAACGCCTGCGCCTGGTCCTGCGAGGGCACGTTGCGCCAGGCCGGGGGCAGCGCGGCGAGGACGCGCGCGCCCGCGCGCCGCTCGGCCTGGAGCGCGAGCGCGGCGGCGAGCGCGTGGAGCCTCTCACCGGCCGCGTCGAGGAGCGGCGCCCCGAGCACGTCGGGGCGGTGGCGCTCGAGGAAGTGCGTGTCCGTCTCGCCCGCCAGGAACTCGGGGTGGCGGAGGATCCGCACGAGGAGGTCGCGGTTCGTGTGCGGCCCGTGGAGGCGCGCGCGCGCGAGCGCGGTCGCGAGGCGCGCGGCGGCCTCCGCGCGCGTCTCCGCCCAGGCGATCACCTTGGCGAGCATCGGGTCGTAGTGGACCGAGACCTCGGAGCCGTCGGCCACGCCCGCGTCGACGCGCAGGCCGGGCGCGGGCTCGAGCGCGAAGCGGTGCACGGCGCCGGTCGAGGGCGCGAAGCCGCGCTCGGGATCCTCCGCGTAGAGGCGCGCCTCGATCGCATGCCCGCGCGGCGGCGGGATCTCCGCCTGCGCGGGGAGCGCCCCGCCCCGCGCCACCTCGAGCTGGAGCCGCACCAGGTCGAGGCCGGTCACGAGCTCGGTCACGGGATGCTCGACCTGGAGGCGCGTGTTCACCTCGAGGAAGAAGAACTCACCGGAAGGCGCGAGCAGGAACTCGACGGTGCCGGCGTTCTGGTACGCGATCGCCTCGCCCGCCGCGACCGCGGCCTTCGTGAGCGCCTCGCGGAGCGCGCCCGAGACGGCGGGGCTCGGCGACTCCTCCACGATCTTCTGGTGGCGGCGCTGGATGGAGCACTCGCGCTCGTGCAGGTGGATCACGCGCCCGTGCGCGTCGCCGAAGATCTGCACCTCGACGTGGCGCGCGCCCTCGAGGTAGCGCTCGAGGTACACGGTGGCGTCGCCGAAGGCCGAGAGCGCCTCGCGTCCCGCGGAGGCGACCGCGTCGGCGAGCGCGCCGGCGTCGTGCACGATGCGCATGCCGCGCCCGCCGCCGCCGGCCGACGCCTTCACGAGGAGCGGCAGCCCGAGCTCGCGGGCGAGCTTCGCGAGCGCGGCCGGCGACGCGGACGCGTCGAGCTCGCGGCTCGGCAGCTGCGGCACGCCCGCCGCGGCGAGGCGGCGCTTCGCCTCGAGCTTGCTGCCCATCGCGGCGATCACGCCCGCAGGCGGGCCCACGAAGACGAGGCCGGCGTCCGTGCAGGCCTTCGCGAAGGCCGCGTTCTCGGACAGGAAGCCGTAGCCGGGATGCACCGCGTCCGCGCCGGTCGCGCGCGCCGCCGCGAGGAGCTTCGGGGTCGACAGATACGACGCGCCCGGCGTGGCGCCGCCGAGCGGCACCGCCTCGTCGGCCTCGCGCACGAAGGGCGCGAAGCGGTCGGGCTCCGCGTACACCGCGACGCTCGCGATGCCGAGCTCCCGGCAGGTGCGCTGGATCCGCCGCGCGATCTCGCCCCGGTTCGCGATCAGGAGCTTCTTCAAGCGCGCCTCACCTCACATCCGGAACACGCCGAAGCCGCGCGCGCCGGCGACCTCGTTCGAGCACGCCGCGGAGAGCGCCAGGCCGAGTGCGGCGCGGCTGTCGCGCGGGTCGAGCACGCCGTCGTCGAGGAGCCGCCCGCTCGTGAACTCCATCCACGACTCGCGCTCGATCTGGTCCTCGATCGCCGCGCGGCGCTGCGCGTCCGCGGCCTCGTCGAAGGGCTTGCCCGCGGCCGCCGCGGCCTGGCGCGCCACGATCGAGAGCGTGCCGGCGAGCTGCTCGGGCCCCATCACGGCCGTCTTCGCGTTCGGCCAGAGGAACAGGAAGCGCGGCTTGTACGCGCGCCCGCTCATGCCGTAGTTGCCGGCGCCGTAGGAGCCGCCGACCTGGAGCGTCAGGTGCGGCACCGCGCTGTTCGAGACCGCGTTCACCATCAGCGCGCCGTGCTTGATGATGCCGCGCTGCTCGTAGCGCTTGCCCACCATGTAGCCGGTCACGTTCTGGAGGAAGAGCAGCGGCGTGTCGATCTGGTTCGCGAGCTGGATGAACTGCGCCGCCTTCTGCGACTCCTCGGAGAAGAGCACGCCCTGCTCGTTCGCGAGGATGCCGATCTCGAAGCCGAACAGGCGCGCCCAGCCCGTCACCAGGTTCGTGCCGTAGAGCGGCTTGAACTCGTCGAGCTCGGAGTCGTCGACGAGCCGTGCGATCACCTCGCGGATCGGGAACGGCACCTTGGGGTCGGCGGACGGGATGCCGAGCAGCTCGTCGGGGTCGTAGCGCGGCTCGGCGGGCCGGGCGCTGGGCGCGGGGCCGCGCTTCGTCCAGTGGAGCCGCGCCACGATGCGCCGTCCGAGGCGGAGCGCGTCGTGCTCGTCCTGCGCCATGTAGTCCGCGAGGCCCGACTGGCGCGCGTGCATCTCGGCGCCGCCGAGCTCCTCGTCGTTCGCGTCCTCGCCGGTCGCCATCTTCACGAGCGGAGGGCCGCCCAGGAAGACCTTGGCGCGCTCCTTCACCATCACCACGTAGTCCGACATGCCGGGCAGGTACGCACCGCCGGCCGTCGAGCTGCCGAACACGAGCGAGATCACCGGGACGCGCGCCGCCGACGAGCGCGTGAGCTGGCGGAACATCGCGCCGCCCGGGATGAAGACCTCCGCCTGGCGCGGCAGGTCCGCCCCGCCCGACTCGACCAGGAAGAGCAGCGGCAGCCGGTTCTCGAGCGAGATCTCGTAGGCGCGCAGCATCTTCGCGAGCGAGTACGGGTTGATCGATCCGCCGAGGCTCGTCGGGTCGTTGGCGAGGATCACGCACTCGGTGTCCTCGATCACGCCGACGCCCGTCACCAGGCTCGCGCCCACCCGGTACTCGGTGGTGGCGCCCGCCAGCGGCGAGAGCTCGAGGAAGGGCGCGTCGGGGTCGAGCAGCCCCTCGATGCGCTCGCGCGCGAGGAGCTTCCCGCGCGCGCGGTGCCGCTCGACGTAGCGCTCGCCCCCGCCGGCCCGCGCCTGGTCGAGGAGCGCCTCGAGCCGCGCGAGCTTCTCCTCCATGGCGGCGCGGTTCTCGCGGTAGCTCTCGGAGGCCGGGTCGAGCTGTGAGCGCAGGACGGGCATGCTCGACGCGCACTCTAGTGGATCCAGGGGGGTCGGATCAGCCGCGGCTCATGGACTGACTACCAGGTCATATGATCTGGGTTACAGTCCGACCACGTGCTGGAGGGCATCTTCGGCAACCGGACGGCCGAGCGGGTTCTGCTCTACCTCGAGCAGTATGGGGAGGGCTACGCGCGCGCGATCGCCGGGACCTTCGGGGACGTGTCGGTCAGCATGGCCCTGGCCCAGCTGAGGCGATTCGAGTCGGCCGGACTCCTCGTGAGTCGCCAGCAGGGCCGAACGCTCGTTTTCACCTGGAACCCGCGCTGTGTCTTCCTCGCGGAGATCCGCGCGCTGCTCCAGAAGGCGCTCGCGGCGCTACCCGAGCCGGAGCAGAGGCGTTACTTCGGCCAGCGTCGCCGGCCCCGCCGTTCGGGCAAGCCCCGGTGAAGGGACTCTCGCGCGAAGAGGCCGCCGCACGCGTCTGTCAAGCGCTTGCCGACGACGGCATCCCCGTGGTGCTGTCCGGCGGCGCCGCGGTCTCGATCTGGTCCGAGAACCAGTACGAGTCCTTCGATCTCGATTTCATCCAGACGGGCCTGGCCCGCCGCGTCGATGCCACCATGCAGCGGCTCGGCTTCCGGAGGGAGGGCCGCCATTGGACGCACGCCGACTCGCCCTTCTGGGTCGAGTTCCCACCCGGGCCGGTCCAGGTGGGCGAAGCCATCGTCTCGGAGTTCGCGAGCCGGCGCACGGCGACCGGCGTGCTGCACCTGCTGGCGCCGAGCGAGTGTGTGATGGACCGCCTTTCCGGCTACTACCACTGGAGCGACCTCCAGTGCCTCGATCAGGCCGTTGCCGTCTCCCGGCGCCACGAGGTCGACCTCGGCAGGATCGAGGCGTGGTCCCGGCGGGAAGGAGCGGGGCGCAAGTTCGAGGTGTTCCGGGAGAGGCTCGAACGGGCGCGCGCCGCGCGCGAGTGATGCTCCCACTCCCGCTCGAGTAGAGTGAGCAGCGGAAGGAGGAGGCATGGCGATCCCGAGTCACGCGGCCGTCGCGACGGCCCCGGCCGGCTTCGGGCTCACCCCCGAGCAGGAGGCCACGCTCGAGCTGGCCGACAAGTTCGGGCGGGCCGAGCTCGCCCCGCTCGCGCGCCGCATGGACGACGAGGAGTGGTGGCCGCCCGAGGTGTTCCCGAAGCTCGGCCGCGCGGGGCTGCTCGGCGTCACGATCCCGGCGGCCGAGGGCGGCCCCGGCCTCGACGTCTTCGCGAGCGCGCTGATCCTCCAGGGCCTCTCGCGCTGGAACCAGGCGGTCGCGCTCTCCTGGCTCGCGCACGAGAACCTGTGTGTGAACAACCTGCTGCGGAATGGCAGCGCCGAGCAGCGCCGCCGCTTCCTGCCCGGCCTCGCGGACGGCACGCAGGTCGGCGCGCTCGCGCTCACCGAGCCGGGCGCCGGCTCGGACGCGCTCGGCAGCATGGCCACGACCGCGCGCCGCGACGGCGACCACTACCTGCTGAAGGGGCGGAAGCTCTACATCACGAACGGGCCGATCGCGGACGTGATCCTCGTCTACGCGAAGACCGCGCCCGACAAGGGCGCGCGCGGCATCTCGGCCTTCCTCGTGGAGAAGGGCTTCCCGGGCTTCTCCGTCGCGCAGAAGCTCATCAAGATGGGCTGCCGCGGCTCGCCGACCGGCGAGCTGGTCTTCGACGACTGCCGTGTGCCCGTCGCGAACCGGATCGGCGAGGAGAACGCCGGCGTCGCGATCCTGATGAGCGGGCTCGACCTCGAGCGCGCGGTGGCGGCCGCGATCTCGGTCGGCGCCGCCGAGCGGCTGCTCGAGCTCTCGCTCGCCTACGCACGCGAGCGCAAGCAGTTCGGCAAGCCGATCGCCGAGTTCCAGATGATCCAGGCCAAGCTCGCCGACATGTACGTGGGCGTCGAGACGATGAAGGGGCTCGCGTACAAGGCGCTCGCCGCGGTGAACGATCTCGAGCCCGGCGCGGGCGGCCGCGGCGAGGTGCACAAGCTGTGCGCCGCGGCGCTCCTCCACGCGGCGGAGGCGTGCTCGAAGGTCGCCGCCGACGCCGTCCAGATCCACGGCGGCGCCGGCTACATGTGGGAGATGGAGGTGAACCGCATCTATCGCGCCACGAAGCTGATCGAGATCGGCGCCGGCACGAGCGAGGTGCGGCGCATGATCATCGCGGAGGAGCTCCTCCGCTCGTAGCGCGAGCGCTGTGCGATGATTCGCGCCGCTCATGCGGATCGCGGTGGCATCGATGCTCCTCGCGCCTGCGGTGCTCGGCGCCGTCTCGGCCGGAGCGCGCACGTTCGAGATCGGCGAGGTCGAGGGCACCGCCAACGTCGAGCTCAGCTACGGCCTCCTCGCGCGCGTCGAAGAACGCGACCCGGATCTCGTCGGCATCGCGAACGGAGGCGAGGCGAGGTCGGCGAACTGGGACGACGGGGACCTGAACTACGACGAGGGCATCGTCTCCAACATGGTCCAGGCCAACGTCGAGCTCGCCGCGCGCTGGCGCTTCCTCGGCGCCTACGCGCGCGGCATCGGGTTCTACGACTTCGAGACCGAGCTCTCGGATCGCGAGCGCACCGAGCTGAGCCACGACGCCGGCCGCTGGGCCGGCAAGGACGTCGAGCTGCGCGACTACCACCTGGAGACGAGCTTCCGGGCGGGCGGGATGCCCGTGCGCCTGCGGCTCGGCGACCAGGTGCTCAACTGGGGCGAGAGCACCTTCCTCCGCTTCGGCGTCGAGACGGTCACGCCGCTCGACATCGCGGCGGGCGTCCGCCCCGCGAGCTCGCCCCGCGACCTCCAGATCCCGCAAGGCATGCTCTGGGGCGCGGCGACCGTGACCGAGACGCTCGCCGTCGAGGCCTTCTACCAGTACGACTGGGAGTCCGTGCGCGCGCTCCCGGTCGGCTCGTACTTCTCGGACAACGACGTGCTCGGCGTCGACGGGCTCGGCGGGGCGATGTCCGGGGGCGGCGTCTTCTCCGACCTCGGCACCGACCTCGACGCCGCCTTCCAGCTCCCCCCCGGTACGCTCGGCTTCGATCCCGACTTCATGCGCATTCCGGGTCGCGGCACCGACGAGCCCAGCTCCCAGGGTCAGGGCGGCTTCACGCTGCAGTGGATCCTGCCGTACCTGAACTCCACCAAGCTGGCCTTCCACTTCCTGAACTACCACAGCCGGCTACCGATCGTGAGCGCGCGAAGCGCGGATGACGCGGCCGTCGCCGCGACCTCGCCGGCGGCGGTCGCGGCCCGGGCCGATGCGCTCGCCGCCGTCTACGAAGCGGAGGGGCTGCCGCCCGACGCGGCGGCGGCCGCCGCCGCGCAGGCCGCCTCCGTGCTCACGGTGGGCGAGTACGCGAGCGCGGCGTCCCTCGCGGTCGAGTATCCCGAGGACGTCCAGATGGTGGGCGTGAGCTTCAACACCGCGACGCTGCGGACGGGGACGCTCGTCTCCGCCGAGATCTCGCACCACTTCGACACCCCCTTCCAGATCTTGCCGCTCGACGTCTTCGGCGCGGCGTTCTCGGCGATCGAGTTCGATCCCTCCTTCGGCACGGGCCCGCTCGGCGACGTCGGCCCGGACGAGCGGATCTCGGGGGTCGAGCGGCTCGACAAGACGCAGCTCGAGCTCGGGCTTCGCCAGCTGCTGGGTCCGCGCCTCGGCGCCTCTCAGGCGATCCTCGGGCTCGACTTCGGCTGGGTACGCGTCCACGACATGCCGGACGGAGACGGCGGCGGGCTCCGCCTCGCCGCTCCCGGGCTGACCGGCGCGAGCGACTTCGACCACCTGCCCGACGCGGACTCGTGGGGCTACCGGCTGCTCGCGGCGCTCAGCTACGACAACGTCCTCGGCGGGCTCTCGGTGCAGCCGCGCGTCGCGTGGCTCCACGACGTGAAGGGCGTCACGCCGACGCCGGGAGGCGCCTTCGTCGAGGACCGCAAGGCCGTGAGCGTCGGCTGCTCCGTCGACTACACGAACACCTGGCTGCTCGACGTCGGCTACACGCGCTTCTTCGGCGCGGGCCGTTTCAACCTGCTCCACGACCGCGACTTCGTCCGCCTCCAGCTGACGTACTTCTACTGATCGTGTCCCGCGCCCCTCGCAGAAACCCGTGCTGGCTCGCGCTGCTGCTCGTGCTCTTCGCTTCCGCCGCACGCGGCGGGGTCTCCGCCGAGGAGGCGGCGCGTCTCGACGGCGAGCTCACGCCGATGGGCGCCGAGCGCGGGGCGAACGCCAACGGCACGATCCCCGCCTGGACGGGCGGCCTCGCCACGCCGCCGCCCGGCTTCCAGCCGGGCGAGCGCCAGATCGATCCCTACGCAGGCGACCGCGTCCTGTACACGGTCACGGCGGCCGACCTCGAGGCGCGCGGACCCCTGCTCTCCGAGGGCCAGAAGGCGCTCCTCCGCGCGCATCCGGAGACGTGGCGGCTCCGCGTCTACCCGACCCGTCGCTCGGCCGCCTCTCCCGCCTGGGTCGGGGAGGCGGTGCGCGCGAACGCGACGCGCGCCCGTCTCGTCGTCGAAGGCAAGGGGTCCGTGGCGGATGCGCGCGTCGGCCCGCCCTTCCCGATCCCGAAGTGCGGCGTCGAGGTGGTGTGGAACCACAACCTCCGCTGGCGCGGGGTGCGGATCGAGCGCAAGGAGGGCAGCGCCGCGGTGACGCGGCTCGGCCGCTACCGCGTCATCCTGTTCGATCAGCTGCTCGGCCTGCCCTACGGCGCCCGGCGCACCGACGCCTTCGGCAAGGCCCACCCGAACGTGCTGCTCGCGCTGAAGTCGAGGATCATCGAGCCCTCGCGCCTCGCGAACAACGCTGCGCTCGTGATCGAGCCGATCGACCAGACGCACGACCCGCGCCGGTCGTGGCTCTACGAGCGGGACCTGCATCGCGTGCTCCGCGTTCCGTGGGTCGGCTACGACTTCCCCGCCTCGTACAGCGAGAACCTCCGCACCGTCGACGACCTCTGGCTCTTCAACGGGCCGCCGGATCGCTTCACGTGGGAGCTCGTCGGCAAGCGCGAGCTCCTGATCCCCTACAACGCCTACCGCCTCCACGCGGGCGACGTCGGTCCCGAGGAGATCCTGCGGCGCCACCACATCGAGCCCGAGCTGGCGCGCTACGAGCTGCACCGCGTGTGGGTGGTCGCGGGGACGCTCGCGCCCGGCGCGAAGCATGTCTACTCGCGGCGCGTGTTCTACCTGGACGAGGACAGCTGGCAGATCGCCGTGGCCGAGAGCTACGACCTCGACGGGCGCCTCTGGCGCGTGAACGAGGCGCATGCCGTCGAGCTCTACGACGTGCCCGTGCTGGCGAGCACGCTCGAGGTGTTCCACGACCTGAAGGAGCGGCGCTACCTGGTGAACGGCCTCGACAACGGGCACCACGCCTGGCGCTTCTCCGAGGGCAGCGACCCTCGCGAGTTCAGCCCGAACGCGCTCTCCTACGAGGTTCGTTAACCGGAGAGGACCCCGCTCAGAAGCGGTAGACGGCCCCGAGCAGCGGGCCCGCCATCTCGAGGTCGACGGCCTTGCGCTCGAACTCGAGCGTGCGCCAGCCGGCCGCGAGGTCCCAGTGCTCGCCCAGCCGGTAGGAGAGGAAGCCCTGCAGCGACCAGGTGCGGTGCGAGGAGCTGCCGATGTCGAAGCCGCCGTAGTCGCCCGCCACGACGAGGCCGAGCTTCTCGGTGAGCCGGGCCCGCACACGCGCTGCGCCGACGAAGTCGACCCAGTCGATCGTCTCGTCGAAGCGGCGCGAGAAGGGGCCGAGCGGCACGCCCGGCTCGAGCTTCACGTGGACGTGCTCGTCGAGCCACATCACCCGCGCGCCTGCGCCGAGGTCGAGCGCGATGCGCCGCGGGTCCGCCTCGCCGAAGAGCGGGAGCGAGAACACCTCCCAGGTCGGGCGCAGCTCGAAGATCAGCAGGTCGGCCGTGACCCGGACGCCGAACGAGCCCGGCGAAGCGCCGGGGAGGCGCGGGCTCGTCGGCCGCTCACCCTCAGGCGAGAGCTTCAGGTAGACCAGGTTCGACGTGATGGCGAGCTTGCCGCGCCGCGCCTCGAAGGAGCCGAGGACGCCCACGTCGAGCTCGTCGAGGATGTCGGAGAAATCCACGTCGATGTCCGACGAGACGCCGTCGCCCTCGACGCTCCCCTCGAGCCCCGCGCCCCAGAGGTACGGCGCGAGCGTGAACTCCCACCCGGGGCCCGTGTCGGCGGGCGGCTCCCCTGCCGCAGCGAAGGGCGAGGCGAGCACGAGGAGCAGGATCAGCATTCGACCGGGAATCACGGCATGTCTCCGGGTGGCCCTCACGAGCCTAGAGCAGCTCGAGGTCGTACTGGATCTCCAGTCGCACCTCGTTCTGCGTGGGGTCGGCCTCGTCGTCGTAGAGGACCGCGCCGCGCAGGCGCAGCCAGAGACCGCGCCACCGGCCCGCGAGCGGCTTGTAGTCGAGCGTGAGGTCCGACTCGAGGCGATCGCTCGGCATCCCGGAGTCGTCCTCGCCGCCCCAGCCCTGCGTCACGTCCCAGCGGAGGCTCAGTCCCGGAGCGCCGGACTCCTCGAAGCTCCACACGAGCGCGAGCCCGAGCGCGTTCTCGCCCGCGCGGCTGAAGCCGTGCTGCATGCGATCGAGGTAGCTCGGGCTGCTTCCGAAGCGGCTCTGGATGGGTCCTCCGTCGTTCGTGTGGGTGGCGGCCAGCTGGGCGAGCCATCCCTTCCAGCTCACGCTGCCGCGCAGTCCGAGCTGCCAGGTGGTGAACCGGTCTCCACCCGCCAGCAGCGCGTCGCTCACGGTGCGTACCGAGGTTGCCTGGCCCTCGAGGCGCGTCGTGACGCCGCGCGGAAGCTCGCGCAGCCAGCCGGCCTCGACGTACGAGGCCACGCCGACGTCCCGGCTGTAGTACCCGAAGGCGCCCACCTGGGTGTCGGCCGTCGGCGTCCAGTTGAGCCCGACCAGGCTGAGCGGGCGGTTCGCCTCCTCTCCCGCGAGCGCGGGGATCGACACGAACTCGTCCTCGTCCCGCGGCTTGATCCGCCAGATCTGGGAGGCGATCCAGTCTGCGTCGTCGCCCTCCCGGCGCAGGGTGACCGCCTCGAACGTGTTCGGGACCATGCGGCTGTCGTTGCCGTTCACGTAGGGCAGATCGAGCTCCTGTCGATACGCGACGAGCGTCCACGGGCCCGTGCGCAGCTTCAGGTTCGCGACGCCGAGCACACCGAAGCCGTGCTGGCCGGGCTCGAGGTAGAGCGCTCCGTCGCGATCCGGGTCGCCCTCGAGCCGCTGCGAGGTGAAGTAGCCGAGCTCGACGGAAGCCGTGTCGGCAAGCCAACCGGACTGGACGTGCGCGGAGCCTCCTCCCGCCCAGGTCTCGGCCCGGGTGTCGTCGAAGCGACGCCGGTGCAGGTAGCGGCTGCGGAGCCGCACGGACGCGGTCGCGTCGCGAAAGAAGGGCGGAAGGTCCCGAAGCGCGTCGCGCAGCGCCGGGAAGAGCGGTGTGCGCTCAGGCGTGGGCTCGAAGGGGCGCTCGAGCTGACCGGCGATCTCCTCCGCGGAAGCCGGCGGAGGGGCTTCCTCGAGCTCGCTCTCGCTGGCGTGCGCGCGCGGCGCGGTGACGGCGAGCGCGATCGGCAGGCTCAGTCGGATCAGCACGGCTGCGATGCGAGAGAGATTCACCGCGCGCGCATGGCAACACGATCGAGCCGTGACCGCAATGCGGCTCAAAGTGATCGGGGCTGTCATGACGGAGGTGCGTGGTAACGTGGCCGCGCCATGGGCCGGCTTCTTCTCTGCGCGCTCCTGATCGGCGTCGCGTCGCTCGCCCACGGCCAGGAGACCGAGCCGGAGGAGTGGATCCCGACCGAGGCCGTGCCCGCTCGCGCCGACGCCCTGCTCGGCGAGCTCGAAGCGGCGCGGCCCGCGCCCGCGAAGCAGGAGCGTCTCGACGACGTCGAGGAGGATCTGGAACGTCGCGCGTCCGACCTCGAGGGCCTGGTGGCTCGTGTGGATCCGGCGCTCGCTGCCGCCGCGCCGCTCGAGGATCTCGCCGAGCTGAGACGGGAGCTCGATGCCGAGGCGGCGACGCTCGAGAGCTGGCGGGACGAGCTCGACGCCGAGGCTCAGCAGGTCGCCACCGGGCTGGAGCAGCTCGCTCGCGCGGAGGCGCTGTGGTCGGAGACGCTCCGCCGTCCGGAGATGGCGGAGGCGGGCGAGGTGGTGGAGCGGCGGATCCGGGCCGCCCTCGCGGGAATCGCGGAGACGAGCGCGCTGCTGCGCGACTGGCGCGATCGCGTCCTCGCTGTCGAGGATCGGGTGGTCGGCCGCCGCACGACGTTGGCGGCGGCGCTCGCCCGGGTGGAAGAGGCCATGGCGGCGCGGCGGGCGACGCTCCTCGTGCCCGACCGCGCGCCGCTCTGGCAGACCGGGGTCGTGGCGTCCTTGCGCGAGGAGATGCCGCGCGTTCCCCGCGCGATCCGCGACTTCTCCGCCACCACGTTCGACTACGTGAGGCGCGACCCGCGCCCGCTGATCCTCCAGCTGCTGCTCTGGGCGCTGCTCGCGGGAGTCTTCCGCGAAGCGGGCCGGCGAGTGCGGCGGCGCGCCGCGGGGGAGGTGGAGCCGGAGCGGACACGGGTGCTCGAGCGTCCCGTCTCGATCGGGCTGCTCCTCGCCCTCTTCGCCACACCCTGGCTCCATCCGCTCGCGCCGAGGCGCCTCACGCAGCTGCTCGGGCTGCTCGCGCTGCTCCCCGTGGCCCGCATCGTGACGCACGCCTCCGCCGGGGTGAGCCCTCTCCTCCTCGCGGGCCTGTTCGCGATGATGCTCCTCGACCGCCTCGATCTCGCCGTCCAGGAGCTGCCCGCCGTCGCCCGGATCCTCTTCCTGCTCGAGATGGCGCTCGGCCTCGCGCTCGCGGTCGGCGTGATGCGCCGCGGCGGGCTTCCGGGGCGCGCGCGGAACGTGCGCATCGGGGCCCGGCTCGCCGCGGTGGCCCTGGCGACCGCGCTGCTGGCCGAGCTCGCTGGCTGGACGGCGCTCGCGGCGTTGCTCGGGCGCGGTGCCGCGGTGCTCGCCCTGCTCGCCCTCTACGTCTGGGCGGCGGTCGTCGCCCTCGACGCCCTCGTGTGGATGCTGAGCTCGCCGGGTCGGAGCGGCTGGCGGGCGCCGGCGCAGCGTCGGGCGGGGCTGGTGCTGCGTTGGCTGGGTGCGTTCGTCTGGCTCTACATCGGGCTCGGCGCCGTCGGATTGCGCGAGTCGGCGATCGACGGCGTGCGGCGCCTGCTCGAAGCGGGGATCTCCGTCGGCGCGCTCTCGCTCACGCTCGGCGGCGTGCTCGCCTTCCTGCTGACGATCGTCGCGGCCCCGCTCCTGGCGCGCGCCATCGACGTCGCGCTCCAGAAGGGGGTCTATCCCCGCGCACGGCTGCCGCGCGGCATGCCGTACGCGATGTCCACGCTGGTACGCTACGCGGTGTACACCTTCGCGTTCATCGCCGCGCTCGCGGCCGCCGGAGTCGAGCTCGGTCAGCTCTCGATCCTGCTCGGCGGGCTCGGCGTCGGCGTGGGCCTCGGCCTCCAGGACATCGTCCGGAACTTCGCGGCCGGTCTCACGCTGCTGTTCGAACGGCGCGTGCACGTGGGCGACGTGGTCCAGGTGCCGAGTGGCGCGATCTTCGGGCGCGTGCTCGAGATCGGGATGCGCGCCTCCCTCGTTCGCAACTGGGACGGAGCGGAGGTGGTCATCCCGAACGCGGATCTCGTCGCGAACGCCGTCACGAACTGGACGCTCTCCGACCAGCTGCGCCGCATCGAGCTGCCCGTCGGTGTCGCCTATGGGACCGACCCGCAGCGCGTCGTCGAAAACCTGCTCGCGGTCGCGCGCGGCCATGCCGACGTGATCGACCATCCGCCGCCCCAGGTGCTCTTCCAGGGCTTCGGCGAGAGCTCGCTCGACTTCCTGGTGCGGGTCTGGACCGGCTCCGACTACGATCGCACGCTGGCGATCCGGAGCGAGCTGGCGCTCGCGACCCACCACAGCCTCGCCGAGGCCGGCATCACGGTTCCGTTCCCGCAGCGCGATCTCCACCTGGCCAGCGTCTCGCCGGCGGTGCGCGCCGCACTCGCGGGAAGGGAATGAGCGCGGACCTGGTCGCGCCGAGCGCGCTGCGCCGCGGCAGCGATGCGCCCAGCTGAGCCGGCTCGGCGCGCCGAAGTCCGGTCATCCGAGGCCACACGACGGGAGCCCGGTCCACACCAGGGCAGAGCGTGCTAGGGATTTGCGCGTGTCCCAGCGAACCGCTCGTGCGCTCGCGGCCAGCCTCGCGGCGGCTGCCTTCGCGACGGGGTGCGCCACCCCGGTCGGCATCTCGACCGCGAGCCCCCGCGTCGTCCACCGCTACCTGACCCAGAGCGCGCTCTCGGCAGACGAGCCCAGCACGTTCTCGCTGATCGAGCTGCGCCGCTACGACCTGCTCCTCTCGTTCGAGGACGAGCCCGACGCCGCCCTGCTCGAGAAGCGGCAGCCACGTCGACGCGAAGACGTCGGTCTCACCGAGGCGTCGCTCGCGGTGCGCGAGCTCGAGCAGGAGATCGACGTGTGCGTCGGCGATCACACGGCGACCATAGACGGGCGGGGGTTGACAGCGGTGCGGTCACCGCGTTAGTTTGGTCGTCCTCCATACAAAGTCGTATGGAGGCCGCGCCGATGCCGACCCAGTGCCCGCCTTGACGGAGCAGCCATGACTTTCGACGCGAGGGCTCGCGGCAGCCGCGCCGACCAGACGACCGTTCGGAGGGCGAACCTCGGCGTCGTCCTGCGCGACATCCTCGCGGCCGGCGCCTGCTCGCGCGCCGACGTCGCG
>Ga0075327_1000262_pt1 | contig 14005 bp, 13 predicted proteins | sample MayberrySE_Catta_2_FD_120056 | JGI IMG/M metagenome (GOLD analysis project Ga0075327, IMG submission 120056) | Natural and restored wetland microbial communities from the San Francisco Bay, California, USA, that impact long-term carbon... | ecosystem: Environmental > Terrestrial > Soil >...
GTCTGACCGAGTACCGCCGTCTCGCCAGCGAAGCGTGGGAAAAGCTCCCACCGCGCGTCGGTCGGGCCGAACTCTCTTCAGCCTACTATCAGCTAGAAAGCATCCTTGACTACTTCGCCGCGCGCGACGGCGATTTGCAGGCGCGGATCGATATCCGCGCGAAGGATTTGTCGTCTCCTTGGAAATACGTGCAGTTGGCGGAGTTTTGCCTCTCGCATGGGCGGAAGGAGGAGGCTCTGAGGCGAACCGAAGAGGGCTTATGGGTGTTCGAGGACGAGCGGCCCGACGAACGCCTGGTGTTTTTCGCCGTCGATCTCCTGCTGAAAGCCGGCCGCAAGAAGGAAGCCGAACAACAGTTGTGGCGGGCGTTCGAAAAGGAGCCAAGTCTTCAGCTGTATGGGCGACTGCGTAAGCTGGGCGGCAAGCAGGCGCGTGAGCGTGCCCTCATATACCTCGAAGTGAGGCTGGCGGAAGACAAACCGACCCGGTGGTACGCGCCCTCCGATCTCCTCGTCAGCGTGCTCATGAAAGAGAAGATGTACGACGCTGCCTGGGCAGTAGTTCGCAAACGCGGCGTTTCGGCGAGCCTTGGAGAGTCCCTTGCCAAGGCGAGCGAGACGACCCACCGCGAGGAAGCAATCGCGGTCTACGTCAGACGGGTCGAAGGGCTCGTCAACACCGGCGGCAATGCCGCTTACGGGGAGGCTGAAAAACTGGTCGAGCGCATGGCCGGCTTGCGCAGCAAGGTCGAGCAGGCGGCCTACGTCGCCGATCTCAAGGTGCGCTATCGCCGCAAGCGAAATTTCATGAAGCTCTTGGCGTGACCGCGCGGTCGTCGTCCGATCCCGACTTGGTGCGGTCGCCCACAGGATGGCTCGTGGCGGCATGACTTAGCCGCAGATCATGCCATCAAGCTTCAGACATCCTTACTGACATACTCCGCGAGCACCACAGCGTGATTGCGCTCGTGGTCGCGTGCAGCAAAGAGAAGCGTGACCGGACCCTCTTTCAGGTGCTTGCGCAGGCGTTTGACGGCATCGGGGTTGGCGTCGAGCTCGGCACGATAGCGGCGGCCGAACTCCGTCCACTGCGTCGAGTCGCGATGGAACCACTGGCGCAGGCCGGTGCTGGGTGCGATCTCCTTGAGCCATTCGGTCAGTTGGGCTGCGTCCTTGCTGACGCCGCGCGGCCAGATACGGTCGACCAGGATACGGGCCCCGTCCTCGGAAGAAGGAGGGTCGTAGATGCGCTTGATCCGGAGGTCGGCCATGGTCCGCGGTTCTCGATTGGCCCGTATACTGTAGCACCTCGGCACCTCAGAACAGACCGTATTGCCGCCCGTCGGCGCGCGGCGTTTGCTTCGCCGACCGCCGCTCACCGGGGCCGGCGGACCACTCTTACCTTGCCGCTGCTTCCGCCGCCGCAGAAGAATCGATCGCCGCCGTCGGATTCGAGGCCCGATACGCCGACGCCGGCCGGCATGTCGATCCGCTCCAGAACGTCTCCCGTTTCGGGATCGATCCGCCTCAGATCGCTCTCATCATTTTCCCAGGTGCCGTGCCAGAGTTCTCCCTCTACCCAGGTCACGCCGGTGACGAAGCGGTTACACTCGATCGTACGAAGGATCGTGCCGCTTTCAGGGTCGACCTGGTGGATCTTGCGGCCCCGGTGCTGTCCCACCCAGAGCGCTCCTTCGGCCCAGGCGAGCCCCGAATCACCGCCGGCGCCAGGGGCCGGGATAGTCGAGAGGACGTTGCCGGTCTCAGGATCGATCCTCTGGATGCGATCTCCGGCGATTTGGAACAGATGCTCGCCATCGAAGGCGGTTCCCGCATGGGCGGGGACATCGATCGAGCGCAGCGTCTTCCCGTTCATCGGGTCGAGGGCGTTCAGCCTGTCGCCCGTGGCGAACCAGACGCGCTCACCGTCATAGGACACCCCACCTACGCCGTCGACGGCCGGAAAGGGACCATATTCACGGATGATCTCGGCCTTTGATTGTTTCATGCACCCATCCTAGCCGTTCGGTAGTGGGGCGGGGAGTAACAAGCTTGTCGGGAATCCGGGCACGGGCGGGGTCATCCAACGGCGCGCCCGCGCCCGTCCGAATGACTGCACCTTCCCGTCAGCCGCGAGCACATCGAGCGTCCGCTGTACGGTGCGCTGGCTGGTGCCAAGCGCGAGCGCCAGCGCAGAGCTTGACCAGGCCTCGCCATCGGCGAGCAAGGCGAGCACCGTCGCATGCTCTTCTTCGACGGGTGGCGCCAGCACGACGACCTCGCCGTTGCGATGCGGGATCAGCGCAAAACCCTGCTTCGTCGCGCTCACCTCTGCGAGTGCCCGAACCTCGGCGCGAAGCCGCCCGATTTCAACCCTTAGCCGTGCGCGATGCGATTCGTCGACCTCCTTGGCGCGAAAGGCGCGTGCGAGGAGGGCGCTCCTTGAGACGTCCCCGGGCCAGGCTTCGGCCAGAGCGCGCAGCAATGCGAAAAGAACCGGCCGCGTCGCGAGCGAAACGACCATGCCTGTGCCCCTCACCACATTGCGGCACGCATCAACGATGAGGACGTCCGACGCCAGCAGAGCTTCGACCTCATCGAGCAGGAGCGGGCGTTCCTCGCCTCGGGCGAGCAGACGGGCCGCGGGCGCTTTCAGGACGAGGACCGCGCTCTCGACCTCCGCCATCAGCGCGGGGATGCCTGCCCGACGCGCTGCAGTTCCGGCCCGAACGAGCGCACAATGCGCCGCCTCGGTCTTGAGACGCCGGATAGCGATTCCCGCAAGAACCAACTCGTAGGCGGCGGCCAAGGCCGGCAGGAAGGGAGTGGGGTCGAGCCCGAGAAGCAAGCTCTCGGCCTCATCGAGGCGTCCGATCAGGAGGAGGCGACGCCCCCCGAGATACCGTGCATAGGCGGCATTGACCCGGTCGCCATGCGCTTCGAGTGTCGCCTGCGCTCGGTCAAGTGCCTTGGTCGGCCAGCTGAGGTCGCGCGAAACGAGCGCGATTTCGGCTTCGGCGACGACGCATCTTGCGCGTGCCACCGCCTCCTTCGGACCAAAGGCGCGCGCTGCCCTTTTCAAAAGGGCCTTGGCCCGATCGAGATCGCCGAGCTGCGCCATTGCGATGCCTCTAAGCGCAAGCGCCGGCGCGTCGTCGCGCAGGGCGATTTGGTTCAGTGCGCCGAGCGGATCACCGACCGAAAGGGCACGCGCGGCAGCTGTGATCAGGGAGTCCATTCAAATCCCGCCACACTTGTCACTCTCACCGTTCGATGAGCGCTCCTAACCTTAAGGCGCGATGACCGACGAGCAAGTCGCGTCGAGACAGACAAGGAGATTAACGATGACCATGCACCATACCGCAACTCGTGATGAGTGGCTTGCCGCACGGCTGGCTCTGCTCGAGGCGGAGAAGGATCTTACCAGGCGCAGCGACGAATTGGCGCGGCGGCGGCAGGAATTGCCCTGGGTGCGGATCGACAAGGATTATCGGTTCGAGACCGACGATGGTCCGGCCTCGCTGGCCGATCTGTTTCGAGGCCGTTCGCAACTTCTCGTCTACCACTTCATGTTCGGGCCTGACTACACTGCGGGCTGCCCGTCCTGTTCGGCGATCGCCGATGGCTTCGACGGTATCGCCGTCCACCTCGCGAACCACGACGTAATGCTCTGGGCGGTGTCGCGGGCGCCACTCGCAAAGCTGCAATCCTACAGGCAGAGGATGGGCTGGACCTTTCCCTGGGCGTCTTCCTTCGGAAGCGAGTTTAATGCCGATTTCGCCGTCTCGTTCACTGAGAAAGAGCAGCGCCAAGACGGCATCGAGTACAACTTTCGGCGCGAGCCGCCCATTCCCACCATCCGGTCAACCACAACGCCCGACGGAGCCTCGATCGGTGCAGCCATGAGCGGAACCGATGCGGCGACCTATTCGCGCGAGCGACCCGGCCTAAGCGCCTTCGTGCTCGACGACGGCATCGTCTACCACACCTATGCCGCCTATTCGCGCGGGGTGGATGGGTTGTGGGGCATGTATCAGTGGCTCGACCGCGCGCCCCTCGGGCGCAATGAGACCGGCATGTGGTGGCGCCGCCACGACGAGTACGACAATGGCTGACACTTTGATGCGACCGCGCTCTATAGGTGAGCAGGCCGTGTTCGCGCATAGTCGCCAGTCGGCCATCATGGCTGGTACCCGCCCCACCACCAGGTGTGCCAGTTCCGGGAGCGGCCAGCTGGCCGCCCTCGGTGTGGCCGGCTGGCTATCCCTCGCAGCGGCGCCGACCTTCGCGATTATGGCGCTGATTGCGGGCGTTTCGGCCATTGGCCAGCCGGATGTGATTTGCTCGGCCATGCACGAGATGTCGCCACTGACCGGCATGGTCTCAATGTACGCGTTGATGAGCGTCTTTCATTTGAGGCCATGGCTGAAGTTGGCCTCGCGGCGACGAAACCGCGTCAGCCCGTCGTGACGCGGTCCGGCAGAAACGAAGGTTTCGCAATCAGTCGCGACGCCCAGGGCGCGATGGGGTGCCCGAGGCGCGCGATGCCGCGTATCGCGGCCGGAACGGGTGGATCCTTCGGATACTTCGCGAAGACCGGCGTCGCTTAAAACAGACTATATTGCCGCGCGTCGGCCCGCGGCTTTTGCTTCGCCGGCCGCTGCTCCTCGATCAACTCGGGGGCAATGTCGGACAGGAACGGCGAGGGTGGCAGCGCGCGTCGTTCGCCTCGCCACATTCGCTCAACGGCCCGGCTAAGGTAGAGCCGGTCCTTGGCGCGGGTGACGGCGACGTAGAACAGGCGGCGCTCTTCGGCTTCCGTCCGGTTCGTCTCAGCCTCGTCGCCTTCGGAAGCACCCCACGTGAACGGCATCAGTCCGTTCTCCATGCCGACCACGAACACGACGGCAAACTCGAGCCCCTTTGCGGCGTGCATGGTGGTGAGCGACACGCGGTCGGCGCGGGCGTCCCAGAAATCCGACTCATTGGAAAGCGCAGCCTGCTCGCGCAAACGGGTTTCGTCGCCGGCAACCGCCTCCGACTTTGCCAGCGCAACCAGCCAGTGCAGCGCCTCTGATATCGACGCTGCATCCAGCACATCCGTCTCACCGCGCAGGGTGTCCGCTGCAGCGGCAAGCCGCGCCCGTATGTCGCCGCCGGCTTGGTGCGCCAGCGCCGCAAGCAGGGCCGGCACTGCAGCCTCATCGGAGATCGGCGCCGGCGAGCTTTTCTTGAACGGAATCCCGGCCTCGTCGAAGGCGGTCCGCAGCACTGCCGACTGGGCGTCGGTGCGGTAGAGTACGGCGAAGTCCGCGAAGCTCATCGCGCGACCGCTGCTGTTGTCACCGTTGGCGGTCAGCATGTTGTGGCCGCCGATCAGCGTTTCGATCGTCGAAGCGACGAATGTCGCCTCAGCTCGCTCGTCGGGTGCGACGTAAACCGTGATCTTGTCGGCCATCGGCCGGGTGATCCCCGCGGGCTCACTGCTGCCGATCACCTTTGCGGCGGCGGTGGCAATGGTGCCGGTCGAACGGTAGTTGCGTCCGAGCCGGAGCGTGGGCGCGGTCGGAAAATCTCGCCTGAAGCGGGCAAAGCAGGTCGCGTCGGCGCCGCGGAAGCCGTAGATCGCCTGGTTGGGATCGCCTATGACGCAGACATCGCCAGCGGCCGGCGCAAGCAGACGGATGAGGCGATATTGCTGCTCGTCGACATCCTGAAACTCGTCGATCGCAATATGCTGGAACCGAGATCGCCACTGCGTGGCGACATCTGCGTCAGCTTCCAGGATCTCGGCCGGAAGGCCGACAAGGTCGTCGAAGTCGACCCAGTTCTGCGCGATAGACAGCCCTCGGAGTAGGCCTGCCGCCTCCCGTGCCTCGGTGTTACCCGCCGCGCCCGACCGCTTGAAAAGCGAAGCAGCTTTTAGAAGACGGGCGGCCTTGCCCTGGGTAACGCTCATGGCCGCCGCAAGCGCCGTCCGGCGCTCGCGCTCATCGGCGACGCGGACATCGCTGGCGAGGCCGAGGACCGCCCCGTGCGCGCGCAGGATCTGAAGCCCGAGAGCATGGAAACTCAGCACCGCGCACTGACCGCTCTTTGGCGGTAGCAGCGCGGAGAGTCGCTGCTTGAGCTCGGCGGTCGCTCGCCGGGTAAAGGTGACGGCAAGGCAAGCCGCCGCCGGAACGCCGCATTCGAGCACGAGGTGGGCGAGGCGATGGGTCAGCATACGGGTCTTGCCGGAACCGGGGCCGGCAAGGACAACCAGCGGCCCGCCGATTGTCTCCGCCGCCAGTGCCTGATCGGCGTCGAGCTTCGCAAGCACCCCGGATCGTCCCGATGGTTTCGGCGGCGCCGGCTCGGGCGCCGCGGGCTCCGGCCTCAAGACTGGCTGAGGCGTTTTCTTGTTGGTGCGCTTGCGCTGTCGCCGTGGCGTATCGAACAGCAGCGAGGTACCGTTCAGCCGATCGAGCTCGTCGTCCTCGAACAATCGGATAACGCCGTATTCTCCGTCATATCCGGCCTCGCGAATGACGGTCCCGGCGCGTAACCGTGTCACCGCCTCGGCGAGCATCGGCTCGGCATGCGCGATATCGTCGGTCGGCAGCTCCTCCAGCACCGACAGTTCGGGTCCGAGCGCCGCCGTGGCGCGGTCGTAGGCGCGCTTCACCGTTTGCGAGGCAACGCCGGTCGCCAAAATCTCCGAGAGGATCTCAGGCAGCGGCACCAGACTTGCTGCCGTTCCGGCGGTCGGCGGCGGGACGGCCTCTGCCTCGCTCCGGTCGGCGAGGCGCTCGACCCGATGGGCCACCCCGATGGTCAGCTTGCCGCCGCAGACCGGGCAGCGCCCGCCGTTGGCGAGGGTCTCCATAGGCTCCTGGCGAACGCCGCAGGCGCGGTGGCCGTCGAGGTGGTATTTGCCCTCCTCGGGGAAGAATTCGATGGTGCCAGAGTAGCCGTCGCCGGTCTCGAGCGCCCGGCGGATCGAAAAATAGTCGGGGGTGCAAGAAAAGCGGGTTGCCTCGCGGCCGAGCTTCCCCGGTGAATGGGCGTCGGAGTTGGACGTCAGCCGATAGCGATCGAGGAACGAGACACGCCAGTTCATCGCCGGATCGGACGAGAGTCCAGTCTCGACGGCGAAGATGTTGTCGGCGAGGTCGCCGTAGCATTCCTCGATCGTATCGAAGCCCGACTGGGAGCCGAGCGCCGCGAACCAAGGCGTCCAGATATGGGCAGGGACCAGATAGGCGTCGGGTCCGGACTCGAGCGCAATTTCGAAAAGGTCGCGCGAATCGAGGCCAAGGATCGGCCGTCCATCCGATGCGATGTTGCCAATGCGGGCTAGGCTCGCTGCCAACCTCTCGACGGTCTCAAGGTCCGGCGCATAAATCAGGTGATGGACCTTCCGGGTGCGCTCGCCCTTTTTGTAGATGGTCGAGATTTCGGTCGACAGCATGAACTGCACCGGCCGTCGGCAGGACGGCGGCAGGGTCCGTGCGATCTCGTCCTCGATGTCGGGCTTCAGGCGGAAGAGCCCGCAGCCCGACGGGACGAGCTTGTCCCTGATCTCCACCAGCCATCCCGGATGCACGCAATCGCCGGTGCCGACGACCGCGATGCCCTTGCGCGCCGCCCACCATGCCAGATGCTCCAAATCGAGGTCGCGGCTCGTCGCCCGCGAGAACTTTGAGTGGACATGCAGATCGGCGAGGAAATCCATGGCCCGGGCGCGCTCCGACTCGTTCCGTTAGCCGTAGCCGAGCCTACTGAGTCGCTCAATTCTGTCTTTACGATTGGCTGTGGACGAGAAGCGCGCGCTCGCGCGCGCTCTTTTGCTCTATGGCGTAATGACGGCAAGAATGCTTCGCTCGACGCAAAGCCGCTCCGTCCGGAGGAAACCCATGGCCGTCACCATCTACGGCATAAAGAACTGCGAAACCATGAAGAAGGCACGCGCCTGGCTCGACGTCGCCGGCGTTGCCTACGATTTTCACGACTATAAGAGCGCCGGTATCGACCGCGACCGCCTCGCGAAGTGGTCAAAGCAGGTCAGCTGGGAACGGCTTCTCAATCGCGCCGGCATGACGTTCCGTAAGCTGCCGGAGGCGGATAAAACCCGGCTCGACGAGAAGAAGGCGATATCGCTGATGCTGGCCAAACCGTCGATGATCAAGCGGCCGGTCCTCGACGTGGACGGCAGGCTCTTGGTCGGCTTCAAGCCTGAGGAGTACGAGAAGACCCTGGCCACAACCGGGTCGGGCTATCGTTCTTGAGCGGGAAGCGAGATGGTCGCGGTTACACGGCGCTTGGCCACGCGGTTTACAGGGACGGTGCCTCGCGAATTGTCGGCCAGGGGTTTACCGCCAACATCCAACCTGGCCCGGTGCCGTTAAATTGCCACGGCTGCGGCTTCAAATTTTCCACATCGCGGCAGCCGACGCGACACGCGCAAACGAACGTCGGCAAATACGGAAACACGGATGTCGAACAACCGCACTTTCGCCCTGTCGCCGGGGATGTCTCTTGCTGCCTTGCTGGTGATCATGCCCCTGTTGGGCGCTTGCAGTGGCGGCGGCGACAATGGGAAAACCGAATCGACGGCAAGCGCGCCAGCGCCCGAAGCGGCATCCACCCTCGGGGCATGCGATCTGTTGACCATCGGTGACGCCGAAGCCGTCATCGGTGGTGCGGTCGGTGAGCCCAAGGCTGGCGCCCCGGTAAGCAGCGGCACGGTGCGCCTGACCGATTGCACCTGGAGCGACTCCGGCTCCAGTCGCAGCGTAACAATTATCCTGCGCCGCTCCCAAACCGCCGACCATACCGCTGAGGCGATCGCCGGCATTCGGGCGGAATTGGCCACCGGCGGGCCGGTCGAGGATGTCGACGGCCTTGCCGATGGCGCCTTCTGGGGCTCGGACCAGCTTCACGTTTTCTACGACGGTCGCGACTACCTGACGGTCTCGGTGGTCGGGTTCGGGGACGCCCGATCTGCTGCTCACAGGATCGCCGAGACTGCAATCGGCCACCTCTGACCCAGCCGAGAAGTGCTGCCGCCGTTCAGGAGCGAGACCGAACGGCGGCGCATTGAGGATCGGGCTGGACGCCGGTTTGCGAGGGGGAGCGGGGATAGCATCCTGAGTGGGGGGCTCTTTGCTCCGGTCCTGGACTTTCGTTTGTTCCCTATGTCGGCTTGTTTCTGTTGCTGTCTCAGACTGTTCGGGCGACTTTTGGCGTTCAGTCGGCAATGACGATCTTGGTTGTGTGTTTGCCGTAGGTCTTGACCAGATCGAAAAACATCGCGGCCTTGTCCTTGGCGAGGCGGACGCAGCCGTGCGAAGCGGGCCGTCCAAGGCGGGCAACAGAGTCAGTCGCGTGGATCGCGTAGCCGCGATGGAAGAACACCGCATACGGCATCGGCGCGTCGTATTTCTTCGACCAGTGCCGGGGCGACAGCCAGGTCGGACCGTAAGCACCCGTCGGCGTACCGTAACCGGCCTTGCCGGTCGATACTTTCCATATGTAGGTCCTAGCGGCACCGTTCTCGTCGAGGACCTGAAGGACCATGCGCTGTTGGCTGATCGAGACCGTGGCGGTGACGCTCGGCGCGCCGGTGATGAGCGGCCGCAGTGTATTGAAGGGCGTAGCCTCGGCAGGGGCGGTCACCAGACCGAACATCAGGCCGATTGCCGCGGCGTATTTGGTCAGCGTGTTCATGGCTGTCGCTCCGGTTTTGCTATTGGCCCTCGGAGGCGCCGTCGGCGTCGTTCGTGGAGCTATAGCTACGCCTGACCGCGAACGACCGCAGTGAACCGCGTCACACCATGCGTCAAAGGATCGGACCTATGCGGAAAGCGATCCGGCGCGCCGGGATGCTGGTCAGCGCACGACGGCTAGCAACGCCGCGGCCGCGTGCGTTCGCATCTTCGGCCTTAGCGAGTCTAGTGGGTGATCACGACGCGGGTATTGCCCATGCCGTATCTTTGAACCAGGGAATACAGCACCGCCGCATTACCCGGGTGAAGCCGGATGCAGCCGTGCGAGGCGCGGCGACCGAGGCGACCGACCGATGTCGTGCCGTGGATCGCATAGCCACCGTGGAAGAAGATCGAGTGCGGCATCGGCGCCCAATCGTATTTCCGCGAACGCCAGTATCGCTCGAGCCGCTGCGGTCGATAGGTACCGGAGGGCGTGCTGTACCCCATCCGTCCGGTCGAAACCTTCCACTTGTACTGTGTCTTGCCGTTGACCTTGACCGTCATGCGCTGCGACGAAAGGTCAATCTGGGCAACGACTTTGGCCGCATACGCCGGGAGCGCTGTACTCATTACGACAGCCAGCACCACAACAAATCGAAGTAGCTTCATGTCACATCCAGCCCCACTGTCTGGCGACCCTGTTGCGGGCCGCTAATTTCGCCTCCACCTAATAAGAATTAACATGATGACGATGAACGGGGAGTGACCTGCGATAACAAAATTGTGAGCATCCATCCCTGCCCGCGACGTTGCTCCCGGCACGTGGTTCCAACCCTATCCTCTCGACGGCGGGAACGTGCTATTTAGTGCGGCGCACAAACGAGAGTTAACCACAAATGGCGATAATGATCGCTGGCCTGGTTCTGATGCTGGGCATCCATTCGGTCAAGCCAACAGCGCCAAACTGGCGCGAAGCGGCCATCGCCCGTGTGGGCGACGGCCCGTATAAAGGCCTCTATTCGCTGATTTCCCTGATCGGTCTGGCTCTGATCGTCTGGGGATTTGGCCGCGCCTGGGAGGCTCCGACCTTTGTCTATACGCCCCCGGGTTGGGGGCGCCATGTCGCGATGGCCCTGATGATTCCGGCGCTGATTTTGGTGTTTGCCAGCATCTTTCCGGCACACGGCATCAAGCGCTTCGTTGCCCATCCCCTGCTGTTCGCCACTGCTCTTTGGTCGGTCGCCCACCTCTTTGCCAACGGTGATCTCGCCGGAGTGGTGCTTTTCGGTGCGATTCTCGCGTGGGCCCTGATCGATCGGATCGCCCAACCCTTGCGGTTGGAAGCTGAAGCAGAGACCGGCACATTCGGAAAATGGGACTTCGCCGCGGTGCTGGCCGGCGTTGCCCTCTATATTGTGCTGGTCGCCGGTCTCCACTATTGGCTTTTCGGCGTCAGCCCGATTGCCTGATATCCTGACGGGCCAGCGAAAACAAAGAAGGAACCATCACGTGTCCGCCGAACCAATGAAGCGCCGTCTCACCGCGGTCGACATCCGCAACCGCAAAGGTGGTCAGCCGATAGTGTCGCTGACCTCCTATCATGCGCATACGGCCGCGATCATCGACAACTTCGTCGATTTCATCCTGGTCGGCGACTCGCTCGGCATGGTCATGCACGGCCTCGAGAGCACGGTGCCCGTGACTCTCGACATGATGATCCTGCAGGGCAAGGCGGTCATGCGCGGCGCCAGTCATGCGCTCGTCGTTGTCGATATGCCCTTCGCCAGCTACGAGGAGAGCCCGTCCGTGGCTTTCCGCAATGCCGCTCGGATCATGAAGGAGACCGGCTGCGGCGCGATTAAGCTCGAGGGCGGCCGTCACATGGCCGAGACGGTCCGCTTTCTGACCGACCGCGGCATACCTGTGATGGGCCATGTCGGCCTGACGCCGCAGTCATTCAACACGCTCGGCGGTTTCAAGGTTCAGGGTCGCGATGAAGAAGGCGCCGAGGCAATCAAGGCCGACTCAATCGCGGTGGCCGAAGCCGGCGCCTTTGCAATCGTCATCGAAGGTGTTGTCGAACCGCTCGCCCGCGATATCACCGACTTGGTTCAAGTTCCGACCATCGGAATCGGCGCCTCGCCTGCATGCGACGGCCAGATCCTGGTGCTTGAAGACATGCTCGGGCTAAGCCCGCGCGTGCCCAAGTTCGTGCGACGTTTTGGCAGTCTCGCCGCGCATATCGAGGGAGCGGTACGAGACTACGCAGACGAGGTGCGCGCCCGAACCTTTCCGGCCAGCGAAAACGTCTATCTCCCGAAAGTCAGTTCGGAGTAGGGCCACCGCCGGCCGGTTCCGAGCGGCCGCGATTATACGTTGCCGAAACGCGCGACTCGGACGGATGGCAGGTGTGAGCCGCGGTCCGGCGCAGCCGCGTCAACCATGCCGTGAACTGGCCATAATATATTATAATACTAATTAGCTATGTATGACTAGCTGGTTGCCGCCTGGTCTTGCGGTGTCGGGATGTCGTCGAAGAATTACCTGGCCAGTGGCGCCAAGCTTGCATCGCATATCGGCAAGCCAAAGCCCAGCAATGCTGGTGGTGAACGGCCTGCCCGCCGATGTTCGCAGGTGCGGCGATGACCGAACCCGGAGCAGCGCATTTCGTTGCGGCGTTGCCCCGGGATGAGAGCCGCCAGGTCCGATCCAGTCAAAGCGTCTACATAGCCGACGTCTGCACCATACTTCCGAAGAGGGTCGACGCTGCTGAGTTTGCTGACATCGTTTTCTCCAAGGACCGCGTCGGTGCCCGCATCAATCGTATTGCCGCAAAATTCGTAGATGCCGCGGGAATTGCGACTAGGCCCTCGGTCATCGACCTGGATAGATTTCCGAAGATCGCCCTTGGTGACCGATCGGATGAGCCGCTTTGCTGGGGAGAGCGTATTGTCGAGCGCCTGCGGTCGTCGATATGTCTCGATGACGTCGGCTTCTTAGGTGTCGTCTATAACAACTCCTCTCATCGCGACCATGTGCCTAGCCTCGCAGCACAAATCGCTTTGAAAACCGGGCTGCGTCTCGACGAACCGCCGCACCAGCATACACACCTTGGCTGCGCAGCACCCCTCTTCAGCCTCGAAATTGCGACCGACTATTGCCGCCGCCGCGACCGGGCCGCCATTGTCTTCTGCTTTGATCAAAACACTTGGCATGTCATCACCGACTTTCATCCCGACGATCCGAAACTGAAGCAGAAGATGCGCGCCAACCTGCTGTTCTCGGATGGTGCGGTCGGGCTGCTTCTGATTCCCGAGTCGATGCGCCGGAACTACACCAGGCCGCTGCCCAGGATATTGGACAATGTCACCAGTTTTCACGCTGGCGACTTGATGCGCACGCACAATGGCGACTTTCTGGTTGAGCGCGACGTTCCCAAGGTGATGCCCCCGCTTGTCATGGAAAAGCTGGTAAGACCTGCGATGGCTCGGCTTGAGATCGCGACCGAAGACGTGACTGAATGGTCGATCCATCAAGGTGGTTCGGCCGTATTGGACGAGCTTTGCAAGGAAGCTCATTTGGGACTAACCGATGAGCAAGCGATCCGTTCGCGAGACCTATTCCACCGATACGGAAATCTGAGCGGTCCGAGTTGCCTGTTCGTTCTTGACGATTACTTTCACGAGTCCGCTGTGCGACCCAAAGCGCCAGAGCTCGGGTTGGTCGTCGGCTTTGGTGCCGGCTATTATTTTGGGCTGACAGCCTACCAATGGGACGTCTGACGGGCAGGAAGAGACGAGTTCAAGACCAAGCAAGGGTTGCTGCAGCAGATTTGTGGCGCGGCGGAACAGTCAGGTTTGAGGGCCGCGCTGCGTTTGCATGCCGGCGAGGCGGCATATATATGAGGCCGCGCTGGAAACGTGCGTGAGGCATCATGTCCGACATCTTCCGCGAAGTTGACGAAGACCTTCGCCACGAGCAGTACAAGCGGCTGTGGGACCGTTTCGGTCCCTATGTGATTGGCCTCGCCGTGCTTATCGTCGCAGTCACCGCCGGGTGGCGGCTGTGGGAATACTGGCAGTTGCGCTCGGCCGAGGCGACTGGAGACCGTTTTGTCGCTGCTCTGGCGCTTGCGGACGAGGGCAAGCATGAGGAGGCGATTGCGGCGCTCGGCGAGGTTGCCGCCGACGGCAGTGGCCTGTACCCGGTTCTCGCAGATTTTCGTGCTGCCGCGGAAAAAGCGGCCACCGGCGACACCGAGGGCGCCGTCGAAGCTTTCGACGCCATCGCGGTGGCGTCGCGGACGCCCGACAC
>Ga0075327_1000263_pt1 | contig 13998 bp, 14 predicted proteins | sample MayberrySE_Catta_2_FD_120056 | JGI IMG/M metagenome (GOLD analysis project Ga0075327, IMG submission 120056) | Natural and restored wetland microbial communities from the San Francisco Bay, California, USA, that impact long-term carbon... | ecosystem: Environmental > Terrestrial > Soil >...
ACGAATGTCGGCGAGGTTGATAACGACAGCGTTGGCTGAGCGATGAAATCATCGGGGTTGGCCTTGATCTTTTCGGAGAAGGCCGCCCGTGTCTTGTCGTCGGCGGCGGGACCGATCAGCATTCCATATCCCCCCGAACCCGATACCTCCTTGACGACGAGATCCGAAAGATTGTCGAGAACGTAAGCAAGGGCATCCTTCTCGCGACAGCGCCAGGTCGGGACATTCTTGAGGATCGGCTCTTCGCCCAAATAGAAGCGGACGATCTCGGGCATATAGGAATAGACGGCCTTGTCGTCGGCTACGCCCGTGCCGACCGCATTGGCAAGGGTGATGTTGCCGGCACGGTAGGCATTCATCAAGCCGGGCACTCCGAGGGCCGAGTGCGGGTTAAAGGTCAGCGGGTCGAGGAAATCGTCGTCGAGACGGCGATAGAGCACATCGACGCGTTTCGGTCCCTCGGTCGTCCGCATCAACACGACATTGTCTCGGACGAACAGATCGCGGCCTTCAACGAGTTCGATGCCGACCTTGTCGGCAAGAAACGAGTGCTCGTAATAGGCGCTGTTGTAGGAGCCGGGCGTGAGCAGGGCGACCGTCGGCTCGTCGGGCGCCGTCGGCGGTGCAACGGATTTCAGCGTTGCCAGTAGCTCGTCGGGATAGTTTTCGACGGGCGCTATCCGATATTGCGAAAAGAGATCGGGAAATATCCGCATCATCACTTCCCGGTTCTCGAGCATATAGGACACGCCGGATGGCGTGCGTGCATTGTCCTCCAGAACGTAAAAGTCGTCGGCGTCGACCCGGACGACGTCGATTCCGGCGATTTGCACATAGCTGTTATGGGGAAGGGGCAGCCCCGACATCTCCGGCCGGAAGTATGGATTGCGGTAGACGAGATCGGGGGGGACGACACCCGCCTTGAGAATGACGGCGGTATTGTAGATGTCCGCAAGGAACGCATTGAGCGCCTGAACCCGTTGCTCAAGGCCGCGCGCCAGGCGCTCCCATTCGGACGCCGTCAGAATGCGCGGGATGATATCGAAGGGGATGATGCGTTCTTCGGCGTCGGAGCTGCCGTACACGGCGAAGGTGATGCCAATCCGGCGGAAAAGCAGTTCCGCTTCCGATTGGTGGATTTTCAGCCGTTCAACCGGGGTCGAGTTCAGCCAAGCCTTCACGAACTCATAGCCGGCACGGCATTGACCGTCGGCGAGGTTCATTTCGTCGAAGGCTTTGGGCATTTCCAACGAGTACTCCTTCTGCGGACGTCGACGGCCGTCAATCTAACCGGATTTGCAAGAAAAACGCCAATTGGCGGCGGTAACACTTGTGACGGGGAAAACTGCTCGCGCAACGGGAAAGAGGCGCGTACCAGGCGGGGAGAAAAGCGGCTATGCTCGGCTTATTCTTCGCGTGTCGCAGCGTTCAGCGACTGGTCGGTTCTGGCCCGCAGCCGGCGCGGAGCGCAATCCCGGAAGCATCCCCTTACGATCAAGGCAACACGGCTAAGTAAAATTGGGGCGATTATGCGCTCCAATGTAATTAAATGCATAATCTTTTCCAATCTAGGACAGTACACGCCGGCTTCTAAACGTGGTATATTATTCCAAGTCTGTGCGTTGAAAGTGTGTAAAGCATTAGGAGGAAAATATGAGAAACGCTCCGTTCGTTCTACTGGCCGTAGTTCTGGCGGCAGGTTGTTCCGGAAGCGCCATGGCAGATGAGACCATGACCGGCGACCAACTGGCTGAGCTCCTTGCGGGCGGCAAAACGATCATGCTCGGAGGGCCCGGAACCGGCTATTCCGGCGAACTCGTGCTGACTGCTGATGGCAAGGGCAAGGGTGAGGCCAAGACCGACGATGGATCCAAAACGTTCGTCATCGAGGGGACATGGGAGGTCAGGGATGACAAGTTTTGCCGGATCTGGACGGAAATCAGCGAGGGAAAGGAGGTGTGCGAAACTTGGGTCGTCATGGCGCCCAAGAAGGTCAAGGTGATGGACGGCGAAAAGGAGATCGGCGTCAATTACTGGGAGTAAACCGGCAGGTTATCGGTCCCCGCCGCGATCAGCCCCTTATATCAACTCGAGCGCGCGAAAGCTCGCGTGACCGTTTTTTCCTACAATGATGTGGTCGTGGACGGCAATGCCGAGCGGCTTGGCGATGTCGACCACCGATTTGGTCATGTCGATGTCGGCCCGCGACGGCGTCGGGTCGCCGGAGGGATGATTGTGTACGAGGATCACGGCGGTCGCCGACAGTTCCAAAGCCCGCTTGACCACCTCCCGCGGATAGACGGGCGTATGGTCGACGGTCCCGCTCTGCTGCACCTCGTCGGCAATCAACTGGTTCTTCCTGTCGAGAAACAAGATGCGGAATTGCTCGATCGGGGCGAAGGCCATGGCGGCGCGGCAGTGGTCGACCACGGCGGTATAGGAATCGAGCACCGTCGCCTTCCGGATCGGATCGCGGGCGAAGCGCTGGGCGGCTGCGAGCAGAACCTTGAGCTGGTGGGCTACGGCGTCGCCGACGCCATCGATCTCCTTCAGCCGCTCCTCGGGCGCGGCGAGGACCTCGGAGAAACTGCCGAAACGAGCGAGCAGCGCTTTGGCAAGCGGCTTGGTGTCGCGGCGCGGCACCGACTGGAAGAGGATCAGTTCGAGGAGTTCGTAGTCCTGTAGACTTTCGGCGCCGGATTGGCGGAACCGCGCCTTGAGCCGTTCGCGATGGCCGTGAAAGTGGGGGAACGTCCCGCCTTTCTCGCCGAGGCCCTTCATTGCGAGCGTGCGAAGTCCGGTATCGGTTCGCGCGGCGTTAGAGTGAATATTTCCACTCCGGTCTCGGTCACGCCGACGGAGTGCTCGAACTGGGCCGACAGCGAACGGTCACGTGTCACCGCGGTCCAGCCGTCCGAGAGGATTTTGACGTGCGGCCGGCCGAGATTGATCATCGGCTCCACGGTGAAAATCATGCCCGGCTTGAGCGGCGTGCCTTCGCCGCGATTGCCGTAGTGCAGGATGTTGGGAACGTCGTGGAAAAGCCGGCCGACGCCGTGACCGCAGAAATCGCGGACAACGCTGCACCGTTCGCCCTCGGCAAATTCCTGGATCGCATGGCCGATGTCGCCGGTCCTTGCGCCCGGGCGAATGGCGGCAATGCCGCGCATCATCGCCTCGCGCGTGACCTCGATCAATCGTTCGGCGGCGCGCTTCGCGTTGCCGACGGTGTACATCCGGCTCGAGTCACCGTGCCAGCCATCGAGGATCAGAGTGACGTCAATATTGACGATGTCGCCGTCGCGCAGTGGCTTCTCGTTGGGGATCCCGTGGCAAACCACATGGTTCACCGACGTGCAGGTGGATTTGGTATAGCCCTTGTATCCGAGCGTTGCGGGGTAGGCGCCGTGCTCGCGGGCGAAGTCGAAGACGAAGCGGTCGATTTCGTCGGTCGGCACACCGGGACTGACGATGTCATCGAGGGCGTCGAGACATTCGGCGACCAAGCGGCCGGCTGCGCGCATCCCGACGAAGTCCTCTGCCCGGTAGAGCTTGATTTGGCCGTCGTTGCGGCGCGGCGCCAATGCGGCGTCGACAAATGTCATTCCGATGGTCCCTGTCCGACGACGGGCCGACAGTTCTTGATCCGGTAACCGTCGTTCCGTGAACTGTCAGGATATGGCGACAAATAGGAGCCGGCGCAAGCACGACAATCCCGGGCGCCGCCTATCGGGCATCGCGGATGGGGACCCTGCGACCGACGGCGATCTCTTCGAGGCTCAGTCGGCAGTCGTAGGCGATCGTCTCGACGCCGGCCTGTCGCGCCCGATCGAACGCGTCGGCGTAAGCAGGATCGAGGTCGCGAGCAAGCGCGAATTCGGCCGTGTCGCTGCGCTGAATGAGATAGACCATGATTGCTCGGTGTCCCGACGCCGCCATGGCCGACAGTTCGGCGAGATGCTTGGCCCCTCGGGCGGTTACCGAATCCGGGAACTCGGCAAGGCGCTCTGCTCGCGACAAATGGACGTTTTTGACCTCGACATAGGCGCTGGGGCGGGTACCGTCCGAAAGCAGAAAATCGATACGAGAGTTCGTGCCGTAGCGAACCTCGCGGCGCACGTTCCCATATCCGGAAAGTTCCGGGATCGCGTTCATCGCGATCGCTTCGCCGATCAAACGGTTGGGGTGGGAGGTGTTGATGCCGACGAGACCGCCGGCAATTTCGACCAGTTCCCACGACCAGGGGAGTTTGCGCGTCGGGCTCTCGGACCTTGACAGGAACACCCGCATCCCCGGCTCGGCAAGGCCGATCATCGAGCCGGGATTGGCGCAGTGGACGGTCGCCGTCTCGGCGTCGGCGAGCCTCACGTCGGCGAGAAAGCGCTTGTAGCGGCGGATCAAGCGGCCTTCGACGAGGGGGGAAGCGAAGCGCATACCACCGCTGGTAGCCTGCCTCTTGAGAGCGACGCAAGGCCGGTGTAGACGAGCCTGTCCGGGAGGCCAAAATGTCTCAAACTGAAATCAGCGCAATCGAAACCACAGATACCGCAGTCACTGCGGCGATTCTCGTGATCGGCGACGAAATCCTGTCCGGTCGGACCAAGGACAAGAATATCGGCTACATCGCCGAGTATCTGACCAATATCGGCATCGATCTTCGCGAGGTCAGGGTCGTTCCCGACGTCGAAGAGGAGATTGTCGCCGCGGTGAACGCGCTCCGCTCGCGCTACACCCACCTGTTCACCACCGGTGGGATCGGCCCTACCCACGACGATATCACCGCCGATTCGGTCGCCAAGGCTTTCGGCGTTCCCATCGACGTCGACGAACGCGCGGTGAAATTGTTGCTGGAGCGGATACCGAAAGCCGACCTGAACGAGGCGCGGTTGCGTATGGCGCGGATTCCTGAAGGTGCCGACCTCATCGAGAATTCGGTTTCAAAAGCGCCAGGCTTCTCGATCGGCAACGTCCACGTTATGGCCGGGGTGCCGACGATCATGCAGGCGATGCTCGATGCCGTGACACCGCGGCTGAAGACGGGAACGAGGATGCTGTCGCGCTCGTTCCCGGCCCGGGCCAAGGAAGGCGACGTCGCCGTACCGCTGCGTGCCGTGCAGGAACAGTTTCCCGACGTCAGCATGGGCAGTTACCCCACCTTCGAGGAGGGCGTCGGTCCGACCACGAACCTGGTCCTGCGCTCGCGCGACGAGATCCGGCTCGACGAGGCCGAGGCGGCGGTCAAGGCAATGTTGGAGCAAGTTCACATCGCTCTTGCCGGAAAAACCTGAGCACCTCGCCCAGTGGACGATCGCCAGCCGGGAACCAGTCATAAGGCGAACGTCACTCGAACTGCGGAGAAGACTATGGCCGATCCACGGTCGGAGAAAGCGTTTCCGGTTTCCTGGGACCAGTTCCACCGTGACGCGCGGGCACTGGCGTGGCGCCTTTCCGACAAGGGGACATGGCAGGCGATCGTTTGCGTGACCCGCGGTGGACTGGCGCCGGCACAGATCATCGCCCGTGAACTCGGCATTCGGCTGATCGAGACGGTCTGCGTCGCGTCCTATCATGAGTACCAGGATCAGGGCAGGTTGGAGGTGCTCAAAACGATAGGCCAGTCGATCGTCGATCTGGCGGGAGGCGGCGGCGCCGGGGTGCTGGTCATCGACGATCTGGTCGATACCGGCAAGACTGCGCGCTTGGTGCGCGACATGGTGCCGGAGTGCCACTATGCGACGCTCTATGCCAAGCCGCAGGGGCGCCCGATGGTCGACACATTTATCACCGAGGTCAGTCAGGACACCTGGATCTACTTCCCTTGGGACATGGGGCTGTCGTTTCAGCCGCCGATCGCAAAGGGAGCCTGAGGGCTCGGATGGGATCGATCGATTTCCTCAGTTCGCTTTACATAGCCGATGTCGGCCTTGGCGTTGTCGCCGCTCGTTTGCTGGCGGCATGCATTCTCGGCGCTGTACTCGGTATCGACCGCGAAATGCTCTCGCGGCCGGCCGGTATTCGCACCTTCATGCTGGTTTCGGTTGCCGCGGCGACGTTTACTGTCGTCACTTTCGAGGTTCTCGCGCGTGCGCAGGCGGAAGGTGCGGGCAACGTCGATCCGATCCGGATTATCGAAGCGGTGACCGCCGGCGTCGCTTTTCTTGCTGCCGGTGCCATCATTCAGGCGCGCGGCAAAGTTCACGGCATCACCACCGGGGCGGGACTTTGGCTGGCCGGTGCCGTCGGTACGGCCTGTGGCGTCGGCGCCTATCCGATTGCGATCCTGGCAGCGGCGCTCGGTTTCGTCGTTTTGACGCTGTTGCGTCCGCTCGACCGTGTGCTGCCGAAGAAAGCGCCGCCGCCCGGCGACAAGGCCGACGCCTGACGTCTCACCTACGCAGATACGGCGGCGCAGGCGAGCGCAATTCGCTCGATATGGCGATGGTCGGTTCCACAGCAGCCGCCAAGCACATTGAGGTTGCCGACCTTGCGGCGCATCGCCAGATACTGCTCCGCCAATTCGACCGGGTCGCCGGAATCGAGCTCGGTCGCCTGGTCGAGTTCGGCGTGGCTAAGTTTCGAGGCGTTGGCGCGCAAACCACGAACGCGATTTTGCCAGGATGCTCCGCTGGCCACGACGTGTTCGAAATGCGTCGGGTGGACGCAATTGATCATATAGTAGGCCGGTGCGGCAGCGGTTGCGTCGTCGACCTCGGCAATAGCACTATCGAGCGGCTGTCCGGTCGGTAGCCGTCCATCGGTTTCGAGCGTGAACGAAATCACCGACGGCATCCCGACGGCAGCTGCCGCTCGGGCGACGCCGATTGCCTCCTCGACATAGTTCATGGTGATGGCGGTGACCATGTCGGCCTCGCTGTCGGCGAAGATTTCGGCCTGAAAGGCATGATAATCTGCCGCCTCTTCGACGGTCATCTTCTTACGCGGATCGTATCCGTCGCCGCGCGGACCGAGGCAGCCGCTGATCACCATCGGCGAACGGTCGGTCTCGAATTCCTCGCGCAACTCCACCATCAGATCGACTGCCTGGCGGTTGATCCGGGTCAGCTGTGCGGCAGAGTATCCGAGTTGGTTTGCCCAATCGGGATTGGCGCGCCATGTCGGGCTTTCCAGAACGAAGCCTAGCTCGTGCGCTCTGGCGATCGATGCGTAGCGGGCGAAATAGTCACGCAGGCCCGTAAGCCCCTTCTCGGTCTTGAAAAGATCGAAAGCGGCGAACATCGGCAGGTCGAAGCCGTCCAGATAGATAAGCGAAGTCTCGATTCCGCCGTCGGTGAGAAACAGCCGATCCGACAATTGTGGCAAGCGCTCGCGATATTTAGCCATGGATATTGTCCTAATTTATCGAAATGAGATTGCCGGCGTCGAACAAACCGGCTCGGTCCGTCGGGTGCGCAAGAAGCGCCACATGATCGCCGAGCTTGTCTGCGGTCGCCGGCCAGGCGTCGCAGTGTCGATGCGCAGGCACTAACAGATCGGAGGCTACGCCGGTGTGACGAATGTCACACTCAAAGATGCTCAGCCGCGAGTGACCAGACGGATGCCAATGGCAATCGGCACCACTCCGATCAGATCGGCGATCGAAACGGGCTCGCCCAGGATCAGCCAGCCGAACAACAAGCCGAGCGGAGGTGTCAGGAAGAGGAGGGACGAGGCGGCAGAGGCGCTGGTGCGCATCACCAGCAACAGCCAGAGAGAATATGAGCCGACTGCTGTGATGACTACAATGTAGGTGAATGCGAGAAACAGGCTCGGAGACGGGTCGACGGCCGAAATGTCGTCGATGAGCAGCATTGCGGGAAGCACGCCAATGGCGGCAGCGACGAACTGGATTGCCTGGCCGAACCACAGTCCGCCCCTTGGCATGAGCTTCTTGTAAAGGATTGTGCCGCCGACCAGTGACAGTGCCGCGACAATGACGAAGACCGCGCCGAGTGGATCCTCGACGCCGCCTGCGAGCCGCGACCGCAAGACGATTGCGACGCCGGTGAAACCGAGAGCGAATCCGAGTGCTTTGACCCGGGTGAGCCGCTCTCCGAGGAAGATTGCGGCGAAGACGGCGGCAAGGATCGGGCTGGTCGAGAATAGCATTGCGGCAAAGCCCGCGGAGACGAGGCTTACGCCGTAGTAGCCGAAGCCAAGATGGAGCGCGTGCATCGTGAGTCCGACGAGGATCAGCGCAGCGTAGTCGCGTCTAGTCAGGCGCGGCAGCGGTTCGGTCGCGAGGCCGATCGCAAACAGGACGACGGCAGCAACCGCGAAACGTGCAGTCAACAAGACCAGCGGCGGACAGTCGATGAGGGCAATCTTGGTGATCGGGAAAGACGACGACCAGAACAGGCAGAAGATTGCCGCATAGACGAGGTAGATGCCCGTCAACCGATCGGTCGTCGTCGGCGAGGGGGCGATGGCGAGACTTGCGCGGCTCAATTTCTCGGGCGGTCGTTCGGCGGCGGCGATGGACGGATGAACACCGGTTCTAGCCCGACCGTATCTTCAGGCGCCGCTCGACGTCTGGCAGGAAGGCGGCGACGAGGCCGATTGCCGGCAAAAACGAGCTCAGTCGGTAAACGAATTCGAGACTGGTGTAGTCGGCGAGCTGACCGAGCAGCGCCGCACCGAGGCCGCTCATACCGAAGGCGAAGCCGAGGAACAGGCCCGATACCATACCGACTTTGCCGGGAATAAGGTCCTGGGCAAAGACGACGATGACCGGTAGCGAGGACGCCATGATCATACCGATGACCATCGTCAGGAGCGCGGTCCAGAAGAGATCGACATAAGGTAGGACGAGGGTGAATGGCAGGGCGCCGAGAATCGAGAACCAGATGATCGTCTTTCGGCCGAAGCGATCGGACAGCCAGCCGCCGGTCAACGTGCCGATCGCGATCGAGAACAGGTAGAAGAACAGATATATCTGCGCTGTCGGCACCGGTACGCCGAACACCTCGATCAGGTAGAAGGTGTAGTAGTTCATCAGGCCGGTCATGTAGAACTGCTTGGAGAAGATCAGCAGCAGCAGGATGCCGATGGCAACGGCAATCCGGCCCGGCGCGTAGGGCAGCGAAATTTCGACCGGGTTGCGCTTGCGGGCGGCAGCACGTTCGGCGATTTGAACCTTGTACCAGCCGCCCACCTTCCACAGGATCACCATACCCACCAGGGGAATGAGGACGAACCAGGCGATGCCGGAGCGTCCGATGACGACGATGACGAAGGCGGCGAGCAGGGGCCCCATGGCGCTGCCGGCATTGCCGCCGACCTGGAATACCGATTGGGCGAGGCCGCGCTTGTTGCCGGCCGCCATGCGGGCGACGCGCGACGACTCGGGGTGAAAGATCGAAGAGCCAAGCCCGATGCAGATGGCGGCGAGCAGCAAGAGCCCGTAGCTTGGCGCTGTCGCTAGCAACAGAACGCCGGTACAAGTAAATGCCATGCCGGTCATCAGCGAATAGGGCATCGGCCGCTTGTCGGCGAAATGGCCGACCAGAGGCTGCAGTAGCGAGGCGGTGATCTGGAAGGTGAGGGTGATGATGCCGATCTGCACGTATGAGAGCGCGAACGACTGCTTGATGACCGGGTAGAGCGCGAACAAGAGCGACTGGATGGTGTCGTTAAGGAGATGGGCGAAGCTCATGGCGAAGAGGACGGTGAATACCGTCGTCTCGGCCGGGCGGCCGCCGATCGTCCCGGTCTCGGCTTGCGCGGTCACGGTGATCTCGTTCTCGTCGTCGCCTCGCCGCCGGGCGCGAGCGCATTGGCCGTCCGTCCCGGCGGCCGGTGGGGCAGGCGCAACAGATTGCTGCGAGGCGTGTCTTGGTTCTGGGTCGGACCTTTTGAGTAGCATGCTTTGGCGCCGGCGCCATCACATTTTGCGACGACCGGCTACGGTTTTTCGTCCCCCGGCAGGCAGCGCCCGGGACGTCAGGTCCGGGCGCCTTGCTCTTGCGGAATGCCGCTAGCCGAGGTCGATATCCGCCTCGCTCCCAGCGTCCTCGACGGGCTTGCGGATGGCGGCGGCTGCTTTCTGAAGGATCGCCGCGATGCGCCGTTGCTCCTCTTCGGAGGCGTCGAGCTTTTCGGCGATCGCAGCCTTGAGCGCGCGGCGCGCCTCGTTGACCTCGGGCACGACCCCGGGCATGTCACGGTCTGACCGCTTGCGGCGTCTCGGACGGTCCTCTTCCTCGAGCCACGCACGGGCCCGGGACATCTTTTCGCCGACCCTCGCGATCTCCGCGAGAACCGCATCGGCGTGCTCGCGGTTTTCGTCGAGATGAGCGCGGCCGCCGTCGGTGATTGTGTAGACGCGTTTGCTGCCAGCACTTGCCGCAGTGGCATAGCCGGCATCCTCAAGGAAGGTGAGCGTCGGGTAGACAATCCCCGGCGAGGGGCTGTAGACGCCACTCGAATGCTCCTCAAGCGCCTTGATGATGTCGTAGCCGTGGCGCGGCTCCTGGGCGAGGAGAGCGAGCACGATCAGGCGGAGGTCGCCGTCTCGAATCATTCGACCGATACGGAAGGCGCCGCCCCCGCCGCCGCGCCCGCGGTGGAGGCGATGTCCACCGCCGCGACCGTGGCTGCCCCTCCCGGAGCAGTGCCGTTCGCGGCTGCTTTCGCTGTGAACGTGACGATGGTGCATGTTGAAACTCGATGGTTTGTATCTAAAGATGCATCATAAGATCATAATACGCTTTCGTCAAGATATATCTTTAATCAATGCGGAGACGGTCGTTTTGCAGGAGTAGGCTGTGTGCAACCTGACAGACGGGCGAAACTAGAGGGAGTGCCGGCGGACCCCGGCTTGCCATCGTCGGCGACCCGGCTTACCCAGAGGTGGACTCGCGGACGTGGCGGAATTGGTAGACGCAAGGGACTTAAAATCCCTCGGAGGGAACTCCGTGCCGGTTCGATCCCGGCCGTCCGCACCATCGAATGCGAACGACAAAGCCTGGGATGATACGCTCGACTCGGCAGCTTTCGTGTGAGATGAGACTCAGGCGAGGGCCAAGAATAAAACAAGAATAAAAGAATGAACGCCTCTCACGCCGCCGGCCTGACGGCAATCATCGCTATGGTCGGCTCCACGCTTTGCTACCTTCTCGGCGATACCGCGGTGAAGCTCGCGGCCGAGGCGGTGTCCGTGCCGCAGATCATCGTCATCCGCGGTGCGCTTACCGCGCTGCTGGTCGCGGCTGCCGCTGCGGCGGCCGGAGTCTTGCGATACTGGCGCGGGATGTTCTCGCGGCCGGTGCTCGTGCGCGGGGTTTTCGACGCTGCAACCACGCTGATGTTCACCAACGCCCTTGCCAATATGCGGATCGCGGATGCGACCGCGGTGATCAACGCCGCCCCGATCGCAGGCACGCTCCTTGCGGTCGTCATCCTCAAGGAGCGCGTCGACGTCCTTCGCTGGTTGGCGATTATTCTCGGTTTCGTTGGCGTCTTACTGGTACTGCGGCCGGGGGCGGGTGGCTTCAATCTGTACGGATTGTTGGCTCTCGGTGCGATGGTGACGGTGGCAGGACGCGAGGTCGTCACCCGGCGCGTTGCCGCGGAAGTCCCGTCTCTGATCGTCACCTTGTGGTCGACGCTGACCGTCACTGCGGTTGGTTTGGCTGCGACTGTGACGAGCGGATCATGGACCCCGGTCGCCTATCCGGAATTCGGCCTGATATTCGTGTCGGCGCTCTTCCTGTTCGGCGCCTATCACACATCGGTCATCTCGTTGAGACTTGGCGAAGTCTCTTTGGTCGGGCCGTTTCGCTATCTGATCATCGTCTGGGGTCTGCTCGTGGGCTTTTTGGTATGGGGCGATGTCCCCGGGTTCGTGGAACTCTCGGGCATGGCCCTGATCGCAGCCGCCGGCTTTGCCGTGTTCCGAAGGGAACTCGCCCGCTCCCGCAAGAGCGGCTCGTGACGTGCAGCCGACTTGACAGGCACAGATTGATACGCCCGGCCGAACCCGGTGTACGATGGGCCATACGACTTGCGGAACGAGGACCGGGATGGAAACGCCAAAGGTCGGCATGGTGATCGGGGCCGGCGGCGTCACCGGGACGCCGCTGGCTGAACAGCTTGTGCTTGCCGGCTGGAGGGTCTACGGCGTGTCGCGACGGCCGCCGCAGTTGCGCAGCGGTTCTCACCCACAGTTCCGCCATGTACCGGTCGACTTGACCGACGCGAGTGCGCTACGCGCGGCTTTCGCCGGCTGTACGGACGTTACGCATGTATATCACTGCGCTAACGACGTCCGGCCCGACGCGAGGTCGGCGATCATTGCCAACACGCTCGATGCGGTCGAGGCGGCAGCGCCAGGGTTTGCCAACATCACTCTCATGCAGGGGGCCAAATACTACGGCAGCTATCTCGGCCCGTTCAAAACGCCAGCGAAAGAGAGCGATCCGCGCGTTCCACAGGGCGATTTCTATTATTCCGAGGAAGACTTGGTGAGGGAACGGCAGCGCGGGAAGCGCTGGAACTGGACGGCCGTGCGGCCGACCGCGGTCTGCGGATACGCGCAAGGCAATCCCGTTAATCTGGCAACCGTATTGGCAGTCTACGGCTCGTTGCTTCGGGAACTCGACCAAACGTTCGGCTTCCCCGGTTCGGCCGCCTGCTTCAACTCGCTGGTTCAGGTGATCGACGCTGAACTCCTGGCTCGGTCGGCGATCTTCGTCTCGACGACGCCGACCTGCGCCAACCAGGCGTTCAACGTTGGCAACGGTGATATGTTTCGTTGGCAGCATATGTGGCCGGAGCTCGCTGAATTTTTCGGCCTCGAAGCGGCCGGCCCGCAGCCTCACTCGCTGAAAGAGTTCCTGTCCGATAAGGGACCCTTGTGGCAGGCGATGACCGCCAAGTATTGTCTCAAGCCTTTCCCGTTTGAGCGAACGCCGGATTGGGCGCAGGGGTCCTTCACTCCGCCGAACTCGCGGCTCGCCTGTGAATACGACTTCCTCATCGACACGCTGAAAGTACGGCGTAGTGGTTTCCACGAGGTCATCGACAGCGAAGAGATGTTCCTCGCCCTGTTTGCTCGCTTCCGGGACGAGCAGCTCATTCCCTGAGACGCCGGGACGGCTTGGTTAGTCCTTCAACTCGGTGCGTAGCTTGACCTGGGTGAGGCCCGGAAAATCCCGCTGCAGTGTCGGCTCCGGCTGATCGTCCATATTCGCTAGGCCCTCGAGGGCCAGTCCGTAGCCCTGCATATCGAGCATCTGGCGCCTGAGGGTCTGGATCAGCAGGGTTCGCGCGTGGCGCAACACCAGAGGCGGTTTGCGCGCAAGCTCCTCAGCGAGGTGCCACGCCCGATCCATGAGGTTGTCCTTGGGAACGACCTCGTTGACCATGCCTAGGTCGAGTGCCTGCTTTGCGGTGATCACTTCGCTGGTGAGCAGAAAGTAGCGAGCGCGATTGAGCCCCATCAGAAGCGGGTAAACGACGTGCGCGCCATCGCCCGGCACCGTATCGCAGAGCATATGACCGTCCTGGAACGTGGCGTGGTCGGCGGCGAGCACGATATCGCACAGGAAGATCAGGTCCGCGTGCTTGAGGGCCGGACCGTTGACCGCACAGATTACCGGAACGTCGATGTCGAGCAGGCTGCCCTGCATGTGTCGGCCCTTCCAGTTCGACCGCTCCCAGCCGCGCGCTGTACGTGGAGGTGACTTGCCGCTCGACTGAGGGCCGGAAAAGGCATCGCCGGCACCGGTCCAGATCACCACCTTGTTCTCGACATCGCTACCGATGGCGTGAAAGGCTTCGCCGAGATGGTAGTAAATTCCCGGATACAGGTCGGTATCGTCATAGGCCCACTGAAGGGTGTCGCCATGGGTGTGGGTGGTCATCAGCAGGATGCCGTCGCGCCGTTCCATGCGGACGCAAGGAAACTTCTCCGAATATTCATCGAATGTCAGCATCACGTCCCCTTATTGTTGCTTCTGGGGATTGAGATGAACGACTGGTGGCGGAGACGAGCTTTGC
>Ga0075327_1000264_pt1 | contig 13978 bp, 15 predicted proteins | sample MayberrySE_Catta_2_FD_120056 | JGI IMG/M metagenome (GOLD analysis project Ga0075327, IMG submission 120056) | Natural and restored wetland microbial communities from the San Francisco Bay, California, USA, that impact long-term carbon... | ecosystem: Environmental > Terrestrial > Soil >...
ACGGGCGACCTCCTCAGCGTCGATCTCGTGGTCGTCACGCCGGAGCTGGCGAGGGCGTGGGAGACGCGCGAGCCCGTGAGCTGGGAGCAGGGTCTCGTCACCGTCGTGTCCCGGGCGGGGCTCGTGCGGATGAAGCGGCTGCGCGGGAGCGGACAGGACGAGGACGACATCCGCGAGCTGGAGGGGAGCGATGGGGAGGCCTGACATGTCGGCAACCGCCGTGACGCTGCGGCTGGCGCGAACGGCCCAGCTCCGGCGGCTCTGTCTGGCGCTCGGGCCGACGCGCCGGCGAGGCCGTCCCGGGCTCGCCGAGGGAGGGGTCACGACGATGCGCGATCCGATCCACCGCTGCGTCGAGGTGTGGCACCGCCTGCTGCGCGGCGAGCTGCCGGGCGGGCTCGACGCCATCCTCGCGGACGACGTCGTCTTCCTGTCGCCGATCGTCTTCACGCCGCAGCGCGGGAAGGAGCTGACGAAGCTCTACCTGAACGCCGCGAGCGCGACGCTCCTCGGCGGCGGCCAGCCGGGCGCGGATGAGGAGCGCCCCACGAAGTTCCGCTACGTGAAGGAGGTCCTGTCGGGCCGCCATGCCGTGCTCGAGTTCGAGGCGGAGGTCGACGGCAAGTACGTGAACGGCATCGACATGCTGACCTGCGACGAGGCGGGGCGCATCACCGAGTTCAAGGTGATGATCCGCCCGCTCCAGGCCATCCAGCTGCTGCACCGGCAGATGGCCGCGCTGCTCGCCCAGCAGCCGGGCGCCGCCGCCGCGCGGGCGCCCCGGGCGTAGGGCGGGGATCGGACGCTGCCATGTCGGCCGACGCCGTGCGAGCGCTCCTCGACGAGCGCGCCATCCGCGAGACCCTGTTCCGCTACTGCCGCGGCGTCGACCGCATGGACCGCGCGCTCGCGCGCGCGTGCTGGCACGAGGGCGGCAGCGCCGACTACCGCGGCATGTTCGAGGGCGGCGCCGACGCGCTCCTCGACTGGATGTGGAAGCTCCACGAGCAGATGGAGACGCACTCGCACCAGATCACGAACGCGCTGATCGAGCTCGACGGCGACCGCGCCGTGAGCGAGAGCTACGTGACCGTCGTGCTGCGCACGAAGGCCGGCCGCGCTCCGGCCCGCGACATCTGGAGCCGCGGCCGCTACCTCGACCGCTGGTCGCGCCGGGACGGCCGCTGGGGCATCGACCACCGGGTGTTCCTGAACGACTGGGCCACCTCGCTCCCGGCGGGCGAAGAGCCGGGCGCGCCGACGAGCGGGCGCCGCGACGGCAGCGATCCGAGCTACGCGGCGTTCGCGGAGCTGCGCGGGCGGTCCTGAGGCGGACCCCACGTGCGGACGCTGCTCGAGGACCGAGCGCCGCCTCCCTGCGCCGAGCGGGCCGGATAGACTCCCGGCAGAGGAGGCCCCCCATGGCCCAGACCGCGCAGCTCCGTCGCATCGATTCCCCCGAGAACGAAGCCCAGCGCATCTTCCGGCGCCAGCGCGAGGCGTACCTCGCGCACCCCTACCCGAGCCTGGACGAGCGCCGCGAGCGCCTCCGTGCGCTCGAGCAGGTGCTGCTCGAGAACCGGGATGCCATCGCGAGCGCGATCCACCAGGACTTCGGGCACCGCGCGGCGGAGGAGTCGCTCATGCTCGAGCTCTTCACCTCCGTCGACGGGATCCGCCACACGCTCCGCAAGCTGCCCGGCTGGATGCGGCCGGAGCGGCGGCGGATCTCGCTCCTCTTCGCCACCGGCCGCGGCCGCGTGCTGCCCCAGCCCAAGGGCGTGGTGGGGATCGTCTCGCCGTGGAACTACCCGCTCTTCCTCACCGTGTCTCCGCTCGCGGACGCGCTCGCCGCGGGCAACCGCGTCATGGTGAAGATGGCGACGAGCTCCCAGAATCTGTGTCGCCTGCTCCACGCGAAGCTCGGCGCGCGCCTCCCGGAGGACGTCGTCGCGATCCTCCCGGGCGTCCCCGCGCGCGACTTCTCCACGCTGCCCTTCGACCACCTGCTCTTCACCGGCTCCGCGGACGCCGGCCGCACCGTGATGCGGGCGGCGGCCGAGAACCTGACGCCGGTCACGCTCGAGCTCGGCGGGAAGTCGCCGACGATCGTCTGCGACGACTTCGACGTGGCGGAGGCGGCCTCGCGGATCCTCTACGCCAAGTTCGTGAACGCCGGCCAGACCTGCCTCGCGCCCGACTACGTGTTCGTGCCCGAGGCGGCCCGCGAAGGCTTCGTCGCCGCCGCGCGGCGCCTCCTGCCCGAGCGCTACCCGGACATCAAGGACTCGAGCTACACCTCGATCATCGACGAGAAGTCGTACCGGCGACTGCGCGCCACGCTCGAGGACGCGGAGGCGAAGGGTGCCACCCTCGTCCCCCTCGTGCCCGGCGCCTCCTTCGACGAGGGGCTGCGCAAGATCCCGCCCCACCTCGTGCTCGACGCGACGGACGAGATGAAGATCCTGCAGGAGGAGATCTTCGGGCCGCTGCTCCCCGTGAAGACGTACCGCGACCTCGACGAGGTGATCGCGTACGTGAACGCGAAGGACCGCCCGCTCGGCTTCTACGTCTTCACGCACGACCGGGCGCGGCAGGAGAAGCTCCTCACCTCGACGCTCTCGGGCGGCGTCACGATCAACGACTGCATGCTCCACGTGGCGCAGCACGAGCTCCCGTTCGGCGGCGTCGGTGCCAGCGGCATGGGCCAGTACCACGGCCACGCGGGCTTCCTCGAGTTCAGCAAGCTGCGCCCGATCTTCACGAGCCCACGCATGGCGGCGCTCAAGCTCTTCTACCCGCCCTACCGGCCGCGCCACCGCCGGCTCGTCGACGCGCTCTTGCGCTGGAAGCGCTGAGCGGGGCGCCGGAGGCGCGCGTGCCTCGCCCTCCGCGGGCGGGCGGTCCCCTCGACGCACTCGCGCTGCCGCTCGCGCCGGCTAGTGCTGCGCCTCGCGGATCGCGACCAACTCGGCGAGCACCTCCAGGTCCTTCGGCCGCCCCGCGGCCCGCTTCACCTCGATCAGCTTGTCGAGGCCGAGCACGAGGCAGCGCACGCCGAACAGCTCCATGGGAACGGCGTGGGGCTCGAGCGCGGCGTAGCCGCCGCCCCCGACGATCTCGCCGAGCAGGTCGAGGTCGCCGAGCTTCGAGCTGAGGGTGAAGTTGAGGCCACGGCGCAAGGTCTCGGCGTCGAGCCGGAAGGGAAGGCCCTCCGGCGCTCCGCGCAGGTAGGGCTCGTGGGGTGCGAGCGCGCGCGCCAGCCTTTCCAGATTCTCGGGCGAGCGCTCGTACACGACGTCGAGGTCCGGCGTGAGCCGCGCCGAGCCGTGGGCGGCGGCCGCCGCGCCACCCACGATGACGAAGCGCACGCCGGCGTCGTGGAAGGTGCGCAGCAGCCCCGGGTAGTCGATCAACGGCCACGCGCCTCGCGACCCGCGCGCCGCAGCTCGGACGCCATCTCCTGGAGCGCCATGAGCTGGCGCAGCCGCTCCTCGGGCGTGAGCGCGAGGTTCTTCGCGATGAGCGTCCGGTCCACGCCGGCCAGGTAGGCGCGCACGACCGGATCGGGCTCGGGCCTCTCGTCCATGGCGCTGCGGAGTCTACCGGCCGGCGTGCCCGCTTGCCGGAGAACGGGGCTACGAGACGAGCCGGAGCTCCGTGAGCCGTTCGATGCGCCGGAACACCGCGTCCGTGGAGAGCAGCACCCCTCGGACGTCCATCGCGCACTGCGCAACGTGGGCGTCGGGGGTCGACACGCTGAGCCCCCGGCCGCGGAGCCTGCGGCGCAGCTCGCCCACGCGGACCCAATGCGTGCGCGGCGTCTCGACCAGCTCGAGCTCGCGGACCAGATCGGTCACCTTCTTCGCGTCCCCCCTCGAGGTCGCTCCGGAGACGAGCTCTGCGACCACGATGGGCGGCACCAGCACGCGCCCCTCCGCGAGCGCCTCTTCGAGAGCGGGAATGTCCCGCCCGCGGAAGAACTCGATCCAGACCGAGCTATCGACGACGACGGCGCTCACGGGAGACGTCCAGGTCGACGCGCAGTCGCAGCTTCCCCTTGAGCGCCATCGCCTTCGCGTGGGCGCGGCTGCGCCGGACCAGGCGGAGCCCTTCCGTCAGGGTCTCGGTGATCCCCGCTCCCGTGGCCTCCATGGCCTCGTCGAGCAGCTCCTCGGGGAGGTTCGCGGTCACCCGGCGGGTCGCTCCGTTCATACCGGCATACTAACGCAGATCAGGACGTCGTCAGGTTGCGGATGCGAACGCGGCCGGGCTGCGGGTCGCGGCGGCGCCCCGGCTCGCCACGGGCCTGTCTTCGTGGGGACCACCGCTCGATGGATCGCCTGATCTGGAGCGCGGTCGGGAGCAACCGTCGACTCGCCGGGCGCCTCGACTCAGCGACGGCCGACGCGTACCCTCCGCGCCGAGGTCCGGGGAGACTCCGATGGCCAAGATGACCGTTGCAGAGGCGGAGCGGAACCTGGTGCGGACCGTGGAGCGGGTCGCAGGCGAGGGCGAGCGCGTGACGCTCACGAGTGACGGGAAGCCGGTGGCAGCGATCGTGCCGGCCGAGGATCTGGAGCTCCTCGAAGCGCTCGAAGACGCCTCGACATGGAGGAGGCGCGCCGCGCGCTCGCCGAGGACGGACCGAGCGTCGCCTGGGAGAAGGTGAAGGCGGAGCTCGGGCTCTGAGCCCCGAGCGGGCCTACCGGATCGAGCTGCGCCCCTCGGCGCGCCGCAGCCTGGCGTCGCTGCCCCGCGAGGCACAGGCGCGCATCGCTGCCGCGAGCGACTCCCTGGCCGGCGATCCTCCTGGTGCTGGTGGTTCGTGTTGGCCATCGGCGTGAGGTGTACCGCTGACGGCTCTCTGCGCCTCTGCCAGGCGAGCTGGGCGGGATCCGCGAGGCGGTCGGCGGACGCGGCGCGTGCTCGCTTGATTCCAGGGGCTCGGACGGGCCATCATGCGGGCGTCGCGCAGGCTGCGCGCCGAGGGATCAGCGATGCGCAGCTCGAGACGGATCGACTGGCTGCTGCTCGCGACACTGCTTCCGTTCTATGGGCTGATGCAGGTGGCCGCGATCCATGCGCAGCTCGCGGCCGCGGAGCGGACGCTGGCCCTTCGGCTCACGGTCGCTCAGGGCTCCGAGGGCTACCCGCTGGTGTTGTCCTTGCGGGGCTCGGCGCCGGGAGTCAAACCGGGCGACACGGTCATTCGCATCGGAACCCTCGACCTGCGAGGCCTCTCGCGCGCCGCCATCGAGTATCGGACCCGCCCGCTGCTCCGGGCGGGCCGCCCCTTCGAGGTCGAGATCGAGCGCAACGGATCGCGCGAAGCCGTGCAGGTCGAGCCGGCACCGCACCCGACGTGGTGGTGGACGATCCCCGTCTGGCTCTCGTTCGTGCTCACCGGCGCCTTCCTCCTGTGGCGCGCTCCCCAATGGCACCTGGCACGTCCCTACCTCGTCTGCATGGTCGCGTGGGGATGCTTCGGGGCGAGCTACTACCTCCCGGTCCATCCGCTCCACGTCTTCGCCCTCGTCTCGGCCCAGGGCCTGGCCGTCGGCTTCGCACTGTGGTGCGGACTCTCCTGGAACGAAGCGCCTCGACGAAGCCGTGGAGCGATCGTCCTGGCGAGCGCCCTCGGGCTGGCACAGTTCGCGACGATGGCGGCCAGCTACCTATGGACGCTGCCCGCCCGGACCGTGCCCTACTCCGCAGCTGCCGGCGTCTCGGTCGTGTTCATTGCGTTCTACCTCGCCGCCCTGGTACGCGCGCATCGCCGCTCCGAGGCGCTCGAGCGGCGGCGGCTTCGTTGGATCCTCTACGGGCACTTCGTCGGTCTCGTTCCGATCGCGATCCTCGCGGTGGCGCGGGAAGCAATGCCGTTGATCCGGCCCGAGGTCTTCTCGCTGGCCTGGCTTCCTCTGACAGCGGTTCCGCTCGGCTACGCGGTGGCCATCGTGGGCTACGGCTGGCTCGACATCGACCGCGTGATCAGCGCGAGCGCGGCGGCCAGCGTGCTCGGCGTGGCGCTCGTCGGCGGCCTCCTCGCGGTCGTGCCGCCGGTCGCGAGCGCCGCGAGCACGGGGCTCGGCATCGACCCCGAGACGGGTCGCCTCGCTCTCTCGATGGGTCTCGCAGGGATCGTCGTCCCAGCCTACCGGCGCCTCCGCCCCTGGCTCGACCGCTGGATGTTCGCCGAGCAGCACGCGCTGGCCGAGCGCTTCGAGAAGCTGCGCGCCGAGCTCGGCGCCTCGCGCGGCGTCGAGGAGATGGCGACGCGCGCGGGCGAGGGCTTCGAGGCGCTGCTCAAGCCGGAGTCGGTGGCGATCTACGGCCGTGCCGGCGAGGCCTTCACACCGCTCTTCCTGCGCGGGAAGGCGCTGCCGCCCGCCTTCGAGGCGAACAGCATGCTGATGCAGGTGCTCGAGGCGAAGCGCGCGCCGCTGTTCGCGCGCTCCAAGGGGCTCGGCCCCTTCGAGCGCGCCGCCCTCGAGACGCTCGGCGCCGAGGTGGTGGTGCCGCAGCTCCGCGGCGAGCAGCTCGTGGCCTTCACCTGCCTCGGTGGGAAGAAGTCTGGGGACATCTACACCGCGACCGATCTGGCTCTCATGGACTCTGTGGCCGAGCGCTGCGGCGAGGTGATCGAGCGGATCGACCTCGAGACGCTGGCCAAGGAGTCGCAGGCGATGCAGTCGGCGCTGCGCCGCTACGTGCCGGGAGCGGTGGCGGACCGCGTGCTCGCGGGCGACGCCCTCGAGCCCGCCGAGCGCGAGGTGACGGTGCTGTTCGTGGACATCCGCGGCTACACCGGGATGGCCGAGCAGCTCGCCGCGAAGGACGTCTTCGCCACGCTGAACGAGCACACCGAGCGCGTCTCGCGGATCGTGCAGGAGAACGGCGGCACGATCGTCGAGTTCAACGGCGACGGCCTGATGGCGGTGTTCGGGGCGCCCGACCCCTTGCCGAAGAAGGAGCAGGCCGCCGTCGAGGCGGCGCGGAAGATCGTGGACTCGATGCCGGGGCAGCTCGCGGTCGGGGTCGGCGTCGCCACCGGGCCCGCCTTCGTGGGGAGCATCCGCTCGACCGATCGCCTGATCTGGAGCGCGGTGGGGAGCACGACGAACCTGGCCGCCCGGCTCCAGGCGCTGACGCGCGAGCTCGACGCCTCGATCGCGCTCGACGAGACGACGCGCGAGCGGGCGGGTTACGTGTGCACGGACTTCGCCCGCCACGAGCGGCTCGCGATCCGCGGCCGCAGCGGGCGCTTCGACGTGTTCGCGCTGCCGCTCTCCGTCGGCCGAGCGACGCTCGTCAGCCCGCCGCCGATTCGTTAGAAACGCGGCATGGCGAGCCCGGGTGACGCGGCGCTGCGAGAGGCGGAGCACGGCTTCGCGGAGGCGCGCGGGCTCCGGGTCGCGCTCTCGCCCTACCTGTTCCGCGCGATGCTGGTCGGCATGGCCGCCGTCGCGATCGTGCTCGACCGCACGACGGGCAAGCGCGACCTCACCTGGCGCTTCGCGAAGGCGCGCGCGCGCAATCTCGCGCGGTGGCTCGGCGTCGAGGTGACGGTCCGCGGCGCCGAGCACCTGGCGGCGGGCGGCCCCTTCGTGCTGACGCCGAACCACCAGAGCCATCTCGACATCCTGGCGCTGCTGGGCTTCCTGCCGGGCCGGACGCGCTTCGCGGCCAAGCGCGAGCTGTGGCGACATCCGATCGTCGGCGGCGTGCTCGACACGCTCGACATGGTGCCGATCGACCGCGAGAACCCCGAGGTCGCGATCGCCGCGCTCGGGCGCGCGGACGGCCGGGCCGGCTCGCTCGTGATCTTTCCGGAGGGCACGCGCTCACGCGACGGCCGGCTCCGCGAGTTCAAGAAGGGCGCCTTCGTGCTCGCGATCCGCGCCGGGCTTCCGGTGGTGCCCGTGATCTGCCGCGGCACGCGGCGGCTCATGCCGCGCGGCAGCCGGCTCACCGTCGTGCCCGGGCCGGTCGAGCTCGTCGTCGAGGAGCCGATCCCGACCGCGGGGCTCGGCTACGACGACCGCGACGCGCTCGCCGCGCGCGTGCGCGCGGTGATCGAGCGGCACCACACGGGCTGGTGAGGTGGCCACCGCCGTCGGCGATCGCCCGACCTCGTTCTGGCTGAAGCTCCTCCAGCAGCGTCGCGAGCGCATGCACGACGAGCGGCTCGACCTGTCGCACCCGATCGCCTGGGAGAGCCCCGAGGAGCAGCACGCGGCGCTCAAGTTCTTCAACGCCGCCTACCGCGCCGAGGAGTCGGGCCTGCGCCAGGCCCACGAGATCGCGGGCGAGGTCGAGCCGTGGGACCCCGAGCTCGCCGCGGCGCTCCGCCTCTACGGGGACGAGGAGGGCTGGCACCGCGAGCTCCTCGCGGAGTTCCTGGGCTGGCTCGGCGGCGGCGTCCGCCCGATGGGCCCGACGACGCGGAGCTTCTATCGCCTCTACGCGCGCGCGAAGCGGCACGAGACGATCGTCCTCACCAACCTGATGTTCGAGACGATCGGCGCGACGACCTACCGGCTCGCGCTGCGGACCGCGAAGCCACACCCGAGCGTGCGGCAGATGCTCACCATCCTCGCGCGCGACGAGTCGTTCCACGTCCCGCTGAACGTCCACTTCCTGCGTCGCATCCTCGCGCGCACCGACGCGAGCGCGCGGCCGCGCCTGCGCCGGCTCTACCACCTGCTCACCGCGAGCCTGATGGCCTCGGCGTACGCGAGCCGCAGGCGCGCGCAGCGCTTCGACCACATCCCGTTCCGGACGCTCGCCCGCGCCTACGCCGAGCACCTCGGCAAGCTCTTCGTCCACGCCGAGGACCTCGGCTTCCGCCCCTCGCGGCTGCTGCTCGCGACGGTCGGCCTGCGCCCGGACGATCTCGCCGTGGCGGACGACGTCACCTCCGTCGCAGCGGCCGAGCGCGCGGCGGACCGGGCGCAGGTGCGTGTCGAGGCGCTCTGAAGAGGCGAGCTGCGCCGGACACCGCGCGCTGCGGCTCCGAACGCTGCTGCCCTGGCTCGGGCTCTTCGCTGCAGCCGTCGTCGTTCGCTCTCTGGAGATCGGTCTCGTGTTCGTGGAGCGCGAGGTCCTGTTCCCGATGGGCGCGGACGAGATGTATCACCTGCGGCGGATCTGGTTCACGGTCGTGAACTTCCCGGCCTCGCTCGACTTCGACTTCTATGTGAACCATCCCGAGGGAGCGCCGCCGCTCTGGCCGCCCTTCTTCGACTGGGGCCTCGCCGCGCTGGCGCGTCTCCTCGCGGGGCGCGACGACCAGCACGCGGTCGAGGTCGTCGTGGTCTGGGTGCCGCCCGTACTCGGCGCGCTGGCCGTGATCGCCGCCGCCTGGCTGGTGCGGCGCACCTTCTCCCCGACGGCCGGCTTCCTCACCGGCGCGCTGCTCGCCGTGCTCCCGGCCCACGTGCTCCACTCGAGGCTGGGGCAGGTCGACCATCACGTGGCCGTGGGCCTGTTCGCAACGCTGCTGCTGGCGGCCGCCATGCGCACGGCGGGCCCGCTCGGCCCCGCCGGCCGTCCGCGCGGCGTCGCCGCGACGGGCGGCATGATGGGAGCGGCGATCCTGCTCTGGCCCGGCTTCCTGCTCCACGTCCTGGTCGTGCAGCTCTTCTTCGTGGCACAGCTGCTCGCGACCCGCGAGCAGCCCAGCGCCGTCGCGCGTGCGCGCGGCTTCGCCGCGATGCACGGCGTCGCCGCGGCCGTGCTGCTGCCCTTCGCCGCTGGGCGCGACTGGCCGCAGTTCGGCGCGTACTCGCCGCAGGTGCTCTCGAATTTCCAGCCGCTCTGGTTCGGCGCGGGCGCGGCGCTGCTCGCGCTCGTCGCCGGGCTGTGGTCGCTCCGGGCGCTGGGCGGAGCCCGGGCGCCGCGCATCGTCTCCGCGCTCGGGCTCGGCGCGCTCGGCCTCGCCGCAACCTGGCTGCTCCTCCCGGAGCTGTCCGCGGGAGTGCAGGCAGGGGCCGGCTGGTTCGGGACGGACCGCTTCCTCGGTGTCGTGAGCGAGCTCCGGCCCCTGCTCTACCGCCGAGGGCATTTCGAGAGCGCCGTCGCCCATGGCCTCTTCTCCCCTCTCTTCTGGGTATTCCCCTTCGCGCTCTTCGGGCTGGGCTGGCAGGCGCTCTCGCGAGGGCGCGCGGACGTGTTGCTGTTGCTGGTCGGGTCCGCCGGCTTCTGTGCCGCGGCGCTGAACCAGGTGCGCTTCGTCGACGTGTTCGCCGCGGGCTTCGCCTGCGTGGTGGGGCCGGCGCTCGTCGAGGGCCTCCGTGCGGCGAGCCGGAGCGTCGGGGCGCCGCGGGCCGTCCTGGGCGCCGCCGCGCTGACCGCTCTGGCCGCGCTGTTGCCGCAGGCGAATGCGTACCGCGAGGACGCACTCGCCTCCGCGGCCGCGCTGCGCGGAGATCCGCTCCATCTCAGCAGCGACCTGCGACTGCGTCTGGTGCTGCAACGCGTGGGACGCTGGATCGCCTGGGCGACGCCCCCGACGCGCGGCTATCTCGACCCGACGCTGCGCCCGGAGTACGGAGTCCTGTCTGCCTGGGGACACGGCCACGTGCTGCGCTACTACAGCGAGCGGCCGATGGTGCAGGACAACTTCGGCCCATGGGCCGGGCGCGAGGGCTTCGCCGCCGCGCGAAGCTACTTCGCGAGTCGCGACGAGGACGCCGCCGTCGCGATCGCGGAGCGCCTCAGGGCGCGCTACGTGGTCGCGACGCCACGGGGCTCGGGTCAGGAAGCGCCGCGGCCGGGCTCGATGGCGCGGCGGCTGCCCCTGGTCCGCACGGACGGCGCGCCGGCCTTCCCGGGCGGGCCGAGGGACGCGCTCACGCGCCACCGGCTCGTGTTCGTGGCCGACGACGACGTGCTGCCGCGCCGCGCGGGCGAGCCGTCCTGGATCGCGGCCGTGTACGAGATCGTGCCGGGCGCGCGCGTGCTCGGCTCGGCGCCGGGCGCGTCGGCCGTGAGCTTCGACCTCGCGGTACCGGTCCCGTTCGGCACGCCGCTTCGCTACCGGGCAGAGGCTCCCGTCGACGGCTCGGGACGCTACGAGATCCGCTTGCCCTACGCGACCGGCGCGGGCTACGCCGTGCGCGCCGGCTCCCGGCGCGGCTCGCTGGTGCTCTCCGACGAGGACGTGCGCGAGGGCCGGACGGTCGTCGTCGGGCCGGAATTCGTGCGGTGAAGACGCGGCGTGGCGCCCCGGGAGGGAATCGAACCCCCGACCCGCTGCTTAGAAGGCAGCCGCTCTGTTCCGCTGAGCTACCGGGGCGCGGACGCGGAGGGTAGCGAGCCGCTCGCGGCGGGCGCGCTCCGAGCGGTCTTCAGGGCTCACCGATCGCGATCTTCGCGGATCAGCCGCTCGGAAGGTGTGCCCGTTCCGTACCTGCGATGGATCGCCTCGCGCAGCTCTTCGATGCGCGGGGGCTGGGCGACGCTGGCCATCACAGCAGCTCCTCCGCCACCAGCTCGAGCGCCTCGGGTCCGCCGCCGACCTGGAGCGTGTGGACCCAGCCCTTCTTGCCCGCCTCCTTCCAGGCCTGGAGCCGCTCCCGGATGCGGGCCTTCGGGCCGACCAGGTGGACGGCGTCGACGAGCGCGTCGGGCACGGCGGCGGTGGCCTCCGCCTTCTTGCCGTCGAGGTAGAGGTCCTGGATGCGCTTTGCGGCCTCCTCGTAGCCGAGGCGCTTCGCGAGGTCGTTGTAGAAGTTCTTGTTGCGCGCGCCCATGCCGCCGATGTAGAGCGCCATGCCGGGCTTCACGGCGCTCCTCGCCTTCTCGACGTCGTCGCTCACGATCACCGTCGCGCCCGCGACGACGGCGAAATTCGCGAGGCTCTTGCCGCCGCCCGCCTTCGCGAAGCCCTGCTCGAGCCAGGGCAGGTACACGCGATCGAACTTCTCGGGGTCCATCATCATCGGGAAGACGCCGTCCGCGACCTCGGCCGCCGTACGCAGCCCGCCCGGGCTGATCGACGCCACGTAGATCGGGATCGCCGGGTTCCCGTGCAGGATGCTCTTCAGCGGCTTGCCGAGCCCGGTCGTGCCCGGGCCCGTCGCCGGCACGTCGTAGAGCTCGCCGTGGAACTCGAGCGGCTTCTCGCGCGCGAAGATCTGGCGCAGGATCGCGACGTACTCGCGCGTGCGGACCATCGCGTTGCCGTAGGCCACGCCGTGCCAGCCCTCGACGACCTGCGGGCCGGAGGCGCCGAGGCCGAGCACGAAGCGCCCGCCCGAGAGCTGGTCGAGCGTGAGCGCGGTCATCGCCGCCATGGCGGGCGTGCGCGCCGGCATCTGCATGATCGCGGTGCCGACCTTGATCCGGCTCGTGTGCGCGAGGACCCACGTCGCCGTGGTGACGGCGTCGTTGCCGTAGGCCTCCGCCGTCCAGACCGAGTCGTAGCCGAGCGCCTCCGCGCGGCGGATGCGGTCGAGGTCGATCTGCACCTTCGGGCCGAAGCCGACGGCGCCGGTTCCGAGCTTCATGGGGGCTCCTTCGCGTCGTGCGGGGTACGATGGCACAGCGCGCGCGGTATCGCGCGAAGGAGAGCGGGTGGAGGAGCGAGTCCGCATCGAGAAGAAGGACGGCATCGCCGAGGTCCGCATGGCGCGCGCCGACAAGCTGAACGCGATGGACCTGCCGATGTTCGCGGCGCTCGTCGAGGCCGGGCTCGAGTGTGGGGCCGACCGCTCGCTGCGCGCCGTCGTGCTCTCGGGCGAGGGGCGGGCGTTCTCGGCCGGGCTCGACGTGCAGGCGGTGATGTCGAGCCTCGGGGAGCGCAGGAAGGGCCCGCGGCTGTCGGACCCGAGCGACGAGAGCCCCGCGAACGCCGCGCAGCGCGCCGCCTGGATCTGGCAGGAGGTGCCGGTGCCCGTGATCGCCGCGGTGCACGGCGTCGCCTACGGCGCGGGCCTCCAGGTCGCGCTCGGCGCCGACATCCGCTTCGTGGCGCCGGATGCGAAGCTCTCGATCCGCGAGACGCACTGGGGCCTCGTCCCCGACGTCGCGCTCACGCAGACACTCCGCAACGTGGTCGGGCTCGACGTCGCGAAGGAGCTGACGTTCACCGCGCGCGTCGTCAGCGGGACGGAGGCGAAGGAGCTGCGCCTCGCGACGCACGTCTCCGACGACCCGCGCCGCGACGCGCTGGCGCTCGCGCGCGAGATCGCGGGCCGGAGCCCCGACGCCGTGCGCGCCGCGAAGAAGCTCCTCAACACCGCGCTCCTCGGCAGCGTCGCGGACGGGCTTCGCCTCGAGGCGGAGCTCCAGGGCACGCTCATCGGCCGGCCGAACCAGCTCGAGGCCGTGAAGGCGAACCTCGAGAGGCGCGAGCCGCGCTTCCGCGATCCCGAGTAGGCGTGTTCGACGCCGACGGAGCGCCGCTCGATCCACGCTTCGAGACGCCGCGCGCCCATCCGGGGGCGACGCTGCGCGGCGTCTCGTACGCGAGCGGGGGCGGCAGCGACGAGCGCGTGGCGGCGTGGCTCGCCGTGCCCGAAGCCCCGGGCCCGCATGCCGGCGTCGTCTTCCAGCACTGGGGCTTCGGCAGCCGCGACAGCTTCCTCGCCGAGGCGCTCGCGCTGGCAAGGAGCGGCGCCGCCTCGCTGCTGCCGGATGCGCCGGGCTACGGCGGGCGGCGCGGGCCGCGCCCGCTCTTCCGTGCGGCGGGGCCCGCGCGCGCCTACGCGCAGCAGGCCGTGCGCGAGCTTCGGCGCGGGCTCGACCTGCTCGCCGCGCTCGAGAACGTCGACGCGGAGCGGCTCGCCTTCGTCGGCCACAGCCTCGGGGCGAGCGTCGGCGGCCAGCTCGCGGGCGCCGACGCGCGCGTCCGCGCGGCCGTGCTGATCGGCGGCACCGGCGCGCTCTCGCGGCTGTGGCTGCGGCGCGCGACCGAGGCCGAGCGCGCGGCGCTCGCGGAGCTCGACGCGGTCGCCTGGATCGGGCGCGC
>Ga0075327_1000265_pt1 | contig 13961 bp, 26 predicted proteins | sample MayberrySE_Catta_2_FD_120056 | JGI IMG/M metagenome (GOLD analysis project Ga0075327, IMG submission 120056) | Natural and restored wetland microbial communities from the San Francisco Bay, California, USA, that impact long-term carbon... | ecosystem: Environmental > Terrestrial > Soil >...
CCGACGCCGGGTCGGACGAGGGCGGCACCACGAGCCGCAGATCGGTGAGCCCGAAGTTGGCGAGGGCGCGCGCGGCTGCGCCGCGGCGCCGGGGAACCCAGGCTCCGAGTAACATCGAGGTTACTTGTAGAGGTTACGATACGTCGTGAAGACTAACACGCCAGCGGTAATGATCGCCGCGATGATCACGGCATGTTTCAGCACGTCGGGGAGTTCGGACAAGTCCGTCATGCGTCCCTCGTCCACACGAATAACGTGGCCCGCGCGTTCGCGCCTCCGGTCGTGATCGTGACGTCGATCGATTCGTTCGCGATCGCGATCGGTTCGGGGATCGTGTTCATGCCGTCATACGTCAGGGTGACACCGGCCGTCGTTTGCGCGAACGATCGCGGTTGGCGCGTGCGCCCGGCCCCGGCCCCGAGCGCGTTCGCGATCGTGCTGTCCGCGGCCAGGACGACGCCCGACGTGGCCCCTTGCAGGACGAGCACGGCCGTGCCAGCGAGCGGGACCGTGCCGTCCTGCACTAATCGGAGCTGCGCCAGGAGCCCGTTCATGGCCGGGAGCCGGCCGGCGAACGCCCCGGCCCCGTCCGTCACGATCGCGAGCTGGCGCACGTCCATGTCAGAGCAGGAACACGATCGCGAGCGCGATGCCGGCGACCAGGATCAGCAGCGACAGGCCATCGCCCGCGGCGCCCGGCTGCGGGATCGCGTTCGTCGGGCTGGACGATCCTCCGAACCACGGGAGCGCGAGCGCGGTCCCGAGGGACGCGAGCTGTTCGATCGTGCCGACCGTGCCGACGATGCTGCCCGTGGACGGCACCGTGGCGCCCGTGACGGGGTCGAACACGGTCCCACTTGGCGGGAGCGGGAGCGATCCCCCACCTCCCCCGCCTCCCCCGAGCTTGATGATTTCTTCCGCGCTCAGATTCTGCCCGGAGATCACGTTCCCGCCACCGATGGACGTGATCTCGGTGATATACCACGGGACTTCTTCGTAGAGCTTGGTGTGCAGCGGGCGATCGTCTTCAAAGATCGGCATGGTTACTTCCCTCTCAGCCCGCGGCCGGTCATGTCTTCCAGTAACCGGATGATGGCTTCGTTACTCCGCACCGATTCCTTGATCACGGCGAGACATTCGGTCGTCAGCCCGCGCGTCTTGAGGAACATAAAGACGACCAACCCGCCGAGCGCGGATTTTTCGATGAGCGTCACGATGATGTCGGTTTCCATCGCGCTACTCACGATTCGAGAACCGCGCACCGATGCCGCCCACGCCGATGGACTTGAACGCGGCGACGAGCGTCGAGGCATTGACGAAGCTCTGAAACGAGCGCATCGCGGACACGACGACGTTCGGCCCCACGTTCGCCGTGACGGCGACCTCCGGCCCGTCATTGATCGACGCGAACAGCGTCCGCACGGGCGCGACGACGTATCGCAGCCGGAGCCGATAACTCGTGTTGGCGACCACGGCGACCCCCAGGTCCGTGATCGTCTGACTCCACACGGCGCCGTTCTCGTTCCCCACAACCAGCATCCAACCCGGATCGGCGGCAGCCGTCGAGAACCGGAACATGGCCCCCCAAATGCCTTGATTCGCGGCCACGCCACCCCAATACGTCTGGAACGTATCGGAGTTGCCAATGACGGGGATCGCGGAGTTCCAGACCAGGGCCCCGATCCCGAGCCGGAGGTTCAACAGGTCTGTCGGCGCGCTGGCGCTCGTGGGCCGTGGCGTCGTCCGGATGTCACAGAACCAATCGAACCCGAGTTCGTTGTCCGCGCCGTTCTGCCCGATGATGGCCGGCATCGGGTTCACGTTCGTATGCGCCCGGAACGTCACGGTCGAGCCAGCCGCGGCGGCTGGCGTGTAGGCCATTTTCCAGGGCCGGTCAGTATCGAGCGCGGTCCCCTCCGGGAAGATGTTCCCCGACAGGCCCCCGACGATCGTCCCTTGCACGTCGGCGCCGACCGTGTAGAGGTTCGGCGTGGCGGCACCGCGTGGCACAGCGCGAAACCAGCCCGAGCGCAGGTCCGCGATCGAGGGTTCCTGATACCAGCCCCATCGACTGAACCCGCCCCCGAGCTTCAGATACTTCGTCCCGGTGATTTCGTTGTAGAACTCCTGCCCGATCGGCGCCGGCACCCGTCCCTGCGGGTTCGACACCCCCAGGAAGCGCCGACCCGGGACGACTAGCACAGGTCCCTCTCGCGCGTCATGAGCACCGACAGGACGCCCGTGGAGCCGACCCCGGGCCCGGGCGCGACGTCGCCCGCTTGCGCCACGATGATGGCCCGGATGAAGTAGCCTTTCGGGATCGTCCGCTTGAACCCGGTATCGAGGGTGAGTTGCAGCGCGAACGGCGCGCCGAGCCCGCCGACGATGGCCGAGTCGAGAAAGGGATCGTTGAGCGGCAACCCGAACCCGCGCGCGTTCGGGTTCCAGCCGGCTTGCGCTTCCGCCAGCGTCTCGATCGGCGTGTTGGGCGGGCACAGGAACAACCCCGACACTGGCGGCGCCCCTTGCGTGGACGGGCGCTTGCCCGTCAGCGTCGCCAGGAACGTCACCGACTCTACGATGTAATGAATGTTCGGATCGGTTGGCGGCACGACATCGACGATGAGCGGTTCATCACCCACCGTGACGGCGGACGCCGACTTGAGTTCCAGCGCCGACGCGCGATGACGATCGAGTTCCGGCATGGATCACCCTTGCGCGAAGTTGCCGAAGTCGCCCGAGATCGGCCCGGTCGGTTCCGGAGCGCAGCAGCAGCCCCCGCTGAGCCACGGAGCGATCGCGCCTCCGTTCGTGAATTGGGACGTGCCCACCCCGAAGCTCGCCCCGATGGGCCCGACCCCGCCGGAGAACCGGAACCCGGCGCGGCCGAACGCCCACCACGCGAGTAGGAGCAGGCCGAGAATCCAGAGCAGCCGTTCGTCGTCACGTGTCACGTTGATCCTCCCACTCGCCAGCCGACCACGGACGTTTGCGGCCAGCCCAACAGCGCATAGCCCAGCGCCACTCCGAGCCCGATCCCGATGAGCAGTTTCACGACCCGGGCACCAGAATTTCCGTCTGCACCGTGGCCGCGGTTGCGCGAGCCCAGGCGTAGAGCGTGATCCCGACGAGCACCCCGAACAGGAGCCGATCCATCAGCAGCCCGTGGCCGTCTTGAACGTGAACGTTTGCCAAGCTGTGATCTGCCCTCCGTTCCCGGTCACGTGCCCCTCCGCATCCACCGTGACGTAGGCGCCGGCTGCGGTTTGGAGCGCACCGCGATCCGGGCGCAGCGACACGGGCGACGGGAGAATGGCGAAGCGGGTATCGGCCGCGGGCGCCGCGCGATCCGCCCACAGCCCGGACGACGTCGCCCGGAGATACTTCCCGCTCACGACGTGTTGCAGCGACACCGCGCCGGCCGTGTCGAGCGGAATGAGTCGGAAGACTTCGCTCGCCACCGCCGCGCCATCAACCGCCGTCCGCATCGCGCTCACCCGGCCGTCCGACGTGTTGACGTTCAGGTAATGGCCGTTCGGTGCCCAGATCGCGACACACGCGACTGGCGGCAAGCCGCCCCCCGTGGCCGGCGGCGCCGTCGAGCCTCCGGCCGTGGCGCTTCCGGCGTTCGTGGGATTGCTCGTGCCGGCTGTCGTCGAGCTGCCCGCGGCGCCCGACGTCGTGCCCGCGGCGCCGGCCATGGTCCGCTGGCGGTAAATCAGGTAGAGCGCGACGACGCCGACCCCGATCAGCACCCAATCACGATTCGTCATGATCACCCACCGTCCCCATAGCCCGCGCAGTGCGGCACCTCAAGGGCGAGCCGACCCCACGCGCGCGATCGATCGGCCAACGTGAACGCATCCCCGAGCCCGCGATCGACGTTCATCGAGTAGCTGCCATACTCGAATCCGACCACCTTGATCGGTTCGTCCGACGCGCCATGCCGCAAGTATTCGCCGTCGAAATTCTGATAGCCCTTGCCGCTGGCGCCGCGCGTGGCATTCCACAGATCGACTTCCGGCCCCGACGTTGGCGCATTCGGCCCGCGCCCGTAGCGGAACCGGCGAATCTTGTCGAGCAGATCATACTGGAATTGCTGTTCCCCCGTCCGCCCGTCTTGCGTGTTGCCCTCGAACGCCCATGTGTCCTGCATCAAGAAGACGTGAATGTAGGGCTGAATCGGCACCCACAGCGACGCCTCATTCGGATAGGGACCGCCTTCACTGGCGAGATCGGCATGGACGCCCGGCGCGCCGCGCCCGGATGGAAAGTGAATGCACCGGACTGCGTTCGGAAACACTCGCGCCATCCATTGCACGCCCCATTGATACGTCTGCGCGTCGTAATCCGGTTCCCACGCGAGCGTGACGATCTTCGCGGCGGCTTGAATGCGCGACGATCGATAGATCGGTTCCAGGACGCCGACGACAAAGTCCCGATCGATCTGCCGGCCGTTCGCACCGAGCCCGTTGTCGGGCAGCAGCATCAGATTCAAAAAGAATTCACTCGCAATTTCTTCGCACCGATCCGCGAAGACGCCCGGATTCGAGATCCAATTCGTGTCGGGATACTGCCCATGGTAGCCGGTCTGCGCCACCGGGCCCATGGTCCAATGCGTGTAGCCGTGCTGGCGATAGCGCGCGCGCATGTCGGCACGTCGGCCGGCGTCGTAGCCCGGCGAATCGTATTGTGCCGTAAAGAGGACGTTGTCCGCTTGGTTCGGGCGCGGCCCGTAGGGATTATTCCCCCACAGCACCGTGGCGATCGCGCCGCGCCACGCGAGCAGCGACGGGTTCGGCGCCGGCCCCGGGAGCGGCGGCGGCTGTGACGTCGGCGGCGCCGGCCCGTTCGAGGGTGGTGGCACGTCTGGCGGGGGATCGCCCGGCTGCCCGATGACGTCCACGCACGGCACGTCTTCGACGCCGAATTCTTCCCAGGGCCCGGCCACGGGACGATTCACGTTGAGCGCGTTCCCGCCCCCGTCTTCCGCCACGACGAAGGCCCCATCGTCCGCTTGCAGCGCGAGCCGACCCCCGCCGAGCGTGAACACGCGAAACGCCTCCCAGGCCCCGATCGCCGTCCGGTTGGCGTTGAGCGCGTCATGCCCTCCCCCTTCTGCCGCGACGTAGCGCCCATTGGCCGCACGCAGCGCCACACGGCCGTCTCCGGCATCATCGATCCGAAAGGTTTCCCACGGCCCGGCCCCGGTCGCAGTCGCGTCCAGGCGCCCGTCAGGGGTGTCGAGCCCGGCCCTGACGTAGAACCCGCTACTTGTCCGCAAGGCGACACAGCGACCCGGCGCCGGCCGGACCCCCGGACTGGACGCCACGGGTGCTGTCGCGCTGCCCGAGCTGCCCCCGGCGCCCGGCGTAACGGCGCTCGGCACGATCGCAGCCCCGCCGGTCGCCGTGGGCGCCGGAGACGTGGTTGGCGCGGCGGGCGCCGTCTGCCGGGACCGGCGATCCCACAGGAGCCAGCCGAGCGCGCCGAGCGCGAACAGGGCCGGGATCATGACGGATCGAACTCCACGTGAAGATGATCGGATTCGAGCACGACATCGTAATCCGACCCGAGCCGCGCGCGGACCTCGGCCACCATCACCGGCAACACCGACAGCGGCACGTCTCGCGTGCGGTAGTCTTCGGCCAGCCCGTTTGGATGCAGTGACCCTTCCGAATGAACCCCGTCCAGGCCCGACGTCACGACAGCCTGATACCCGAAACGGGCCCACACTTCGGCCACAATGCGGCGCGCGGCGACGATCTCCGGCCGCGTCGAAAGCACAACGCCAGCCTTGACGGTGACGGTGCCGAATTTACTGACCACGATCGCCAACGTTGTCACCAGGAGCACCCATAGCAGCCGGGGATCCATCACACGAATTTGAGCGCGGCTTTCCGTCCTTCAGGCGACGTGGCCAGCGCGTAAATCAGATACAGCGCAAGCCCGAGAATGATCAGGATCACCCAGGGGAGCGCGGCTGAGAGTGTTGAGAGTCCAGAGACGAGATTCGTAATCGCCGTGCTGATGCCGTCCAGGAATCCGCCCCCGGCTTGTCCCGGGGTCGTCGTGCCCGTCGAAACGGACCCGATCGACGCGATCCCGATCGCGGCGGGCGCATTCCCCGAGCCGACGAGAATGGCGCGCCCGACGTCGATCGCCACGGCATCAGGACTCGGATACTCGGCCGTGGTCTGCACGACCCACGTGCCGACCAGCGCGGCTTGCAGGATGCCGTAGAACGACAGATCGTAATCCGTCTCGCAGCGCCGCACGACGAGCGGCAACCGTTCGGTGATCACCGCTTGCGTCACCCGGCCGCAAAACGCGGACAGGTGGAACCCACGATCGTAGCAGTCCGCGACGACCGTTAGCTCCGTGCCTGTCCGCACAACAGCCATGACGTTCTGTCCTACTTCCGGAACGCCATGATGAGCGCGACCCCGAAGATCGCGAACAGCACGATCAGCCCGGGCGATAGCGTGGCAGACACGCCCGTCGTGCCCACCGACACGCTACCGGAGGACGTTGTCGCCGGTTGCGAGATTTCTCGCCACCAGCCGAGCACGATCGCGTTGATCGCGGCGACTTGATCGAGCCAGGACGCCTGTTGAGGATCCATCGGTGCCCCTTCCGGCTAGCGCGTCGCCGCCCACATCGGATCGTTGGCGTCCGCGTAGATCTGCTCTTGCAGCACGTTGATCCGATTGTTCGCGTTGGCCGCGATGATGTCCGAGTAGAGCGCGAATTCCGCCCCCGGTGCGACAACGGTCGCCAGATCCGCGCGCAGCGCCGAACGCGAATGCTGCGTGTCGATAAACGAAAAGAGCTGGTAGCCCTCCGGGATCACCGTGTTGTCTTGCAGCATCATGTGTTCCTTGAACGTCCGATCGCTCTGGTTCTCTCGGAGGTTCCGGTTGTCCACGCGCGGCTGCGTGTTGTCGGTCAGGGCATCGGACAGCGACGCGAAGACCGTCACCCCGGCTGACGTGCCGGTCAGAATGACGCCGGTCTTCGTGAGGATCGCCGTCGTCTTCTGCTTCTGAAGGATCGAGAGCCGGACGCTGTTCGCGACACCCGCGATCCCGCCCGTGATCGGGTTCTCGCCCCGCACGACGCACGCCGAGCTGAACCCGCTCCGGAGCGGACCGAGCGAGAGATAGCGCGTGTAAATCTGAATCTGCGGCGCGCCAGCCCCCGAGCCGAATGCCGTGAAGGTCGTCGTGCCTCCCCCGCCGAGCGTCCCGAAACTCGTCCCGTCACCCGTGTCGATCTGGACTTCCAGGGTGTCGTTCCAGTCGCGCGGCTGCCAGCAGTAGGGAATGCAGTCGAACGACCGATTCGCGGGCGCCACGATCGGCCACATCGGAATGAAGTAGAAGATGTCGAGATCGTAGGTCCCGATGTTGCCGAAGTTCGCAGCCGCCTGTCCGAACGGGATTCCCGGATCGGCCTGTCGCACGCCGTTGATCATGCACGACGAGCCTTGCCGGTAGTAGATCCGTGGCAGCGTCGCGAATGCCGTGGCGCCGCTCAGATCGATCGGCGTGAGCGCGGCACCCTTGTAGGTCCCGCGCACCCGAATCCGGTTCAGGATCGTTTGTGGCGCTTCTGCCGCCACCGCGGCATAGTTGGCCCCGGCGATCGCCACCCGGCCCCGGAACCGGAAGATGAGCGCGTCGAGCGGACGATTCATGCTCAGCGTCTTCGGCACGACGATCGTAGACGTGGGCACGAATGGGGTGGTGTGAAAGAGTTCCGGCCCTTGGTTGCGGCCCGCATAGGCCGCGAACACCGTCGGCGGGAGCCCGGCGAGTTGTCCATTCATGGTGAGTGTTCTCCCTACCGCGGCATGATCGTGCCCGGCCACAGGGACCGGATCAGATACTTGTTGACCGCCCCACCCGCGACGACGAGCGCGACGATCCAGAAGGCTTTCTGCATGATGAGGGTTCTCCTAGAACAGCCCGAGATAACGCTCGTTCACCGCGAAGGCGAGCGCAATCAGGAGCACCGTGATCAGGGCTTGCGTCAGATCCATGGGTCGGTCCCTTTCGTGAGTGTGAACAAGCTTACAACGGAATCGTCGGCCGGCGTGCCGTGGCCGCTTTCACTTCGCGGAGTTCCGTTTCGATCCGGTCACGCTCCTGCGAGACCGCGGCCAGGTCGGCCGTCAGGCGTTCGATCTTGTCGCCCTGTTTCTGAAACTGCGTCGCTTCCGCGCCGCGCCGCAACACGTCGCCGGACGGCGCGAGCGTGCAGCCGCAAAACTCGCACACGACGGACTTCGAGCTGCGCGGTTCCGGGGTCGGCGCTGGCGTGGCCGGAAGTGGCGCTGGATCGGGCGCAGGCGGCGGGAGCAGATCATCACTCATCGGAATCACCGTTTTTGATCAGCCGTGGCCACCCATCGGTCGAGCGCATCGACCAGATCGCGCGCGGCTTTGAGCACGTCCGGCGGGATCGTCGGACGTGATTCGATTTGCGCGAGCACCAGCCGAAATTGCGGAAGCAGGAGTTTCGCGCCACGGACATCCATCGTCTAGGAATCCAGGAGCAGATGTTTCCGCTCGATCGGTGCCGGCGGCAGGTTCAGGCGATCCGCATCGCCCGACCCGACCGATCCGACCGGCACATACCAGAGGGTCGGATCGCGATAGATGCGCATCTGCGATCGCGCATCGTCCCACAGCACGAATTCCCGCGGCTGCAACCGCTGCACTTCCGCGCGGACCCGTTCGCCGCACCGTTCTTCGATCGCGTCGAGATCGTGCCGCTGCGTCGTCCGGAAGATGCACCAGGAATCCGCCAGCGCGCGGATCGTCGTCGGAATGTCCTGCGGCCGATGCGCCGTCAGGATCACCAGCAGACGTTGGCGTGGCGAGCAGCGAAACACCCAATCCCATCCTCGGAGATCGAGCAACGCCGCTTCGTCGAGCACAACCGCCAACGTCTCGCCATCGCCGCTCGTGACCGACCACTGACGCACCAGCGACGCCAGTCGATACGTCGTCTCGTCCAACCGATCTTGCGGCTGAACGACGATCTGACGGACCTGCGGATCGTCGAGGCGCGCCAGGAATTCGGATTCGTCACCCGGCAGATCGTGAATCGGATCCGCACTCGGAATGAGCGCGCGCGGATCGAGAATGATGGACTTGGCTTTCCGTTGAGCGAGATACAGCGCGAGCGTGGTCTTGCCAAGCTCACGCCGGCCGAGACAGAGCGCGATCATCGGTCAGGATGCCCCTTCAGGCGAATCGGTCGTCTCGGCCGGCGTAATCGGCACGACGCGCGGACGCGCGTCGGATGACGGCTGCGCCATCGTCTCTCGCACCGTGGCGACTTTCATCATGGTGATCGACGCATAGGCCGTGAGCAGCGACACTTCGTCGGCCCACTTCGACAGCACGGCCCCGCCATACTTCTGAAGCACGGCGAGCGCGGGCCCTTCGATCGCCGCGCGTTCGGCGGGTGTCCACGCTACGGTTTTGACGGTCGCGGACGGCGCCCCCGTCAACCGCGCGACGATCAAGAGATCGAGATCGGCCAGGACGTTGACGAGCGCAGTCCCGAGCATCGGGGGAAGTGTGACCGCCGACGCACTTGCATCGAGCCCGAGACTGCGCGCCGTCTCCGGATGGCTCAGCAGGCGTGCCAGCGCCTCCCGCGTATCCGTCCGCATCCGATCCGCGGCCACCGTCCCATCGTCCCGCAGAGGGATCGCCAGACGCCGGAGCAAGGGCGGACGATCGACAGGAGCGGACACGTCAGGTTTGGCAGCGGGCAGCGGGTCGGAGGGTGCCGGACGACGAGCAGATCGAGCCATCGCGCGCGAGCCTATCACGGATCCGGCTCGGACCCCGATCGGTCGATTTTGCTTGACACGGAGATCGGCCGTCCCGTAGAACATGGAACATCTGCATGGCAAACCTCCCTAATAGAATTTACTGGAGCCTACCCCCCCATGTTCCCGAAATGAGATTGGACCGTCGTCCCCCTATGTCGGCCTTGTCGAGCGCCGACAGAAGACCCTATGTCGGTCGTGTCGAGCATCGACAGGAGCCCGTGATCGCATGACCTACGCCAGCCTTGTCGAGATCGTGACCGCCGTTCACCTCGCCCGCTATGTGACGAGCAGTCACGAACAACGTGGCGGCTTGATGCTGGTCGCCCCCGCCGGGCAATTGAAAACCTCCGCGCTCGAAATTCTGGATCACTATCCGGACGCGAAGATCGTCAGTGACCTCAACGTGCAGTCGATCATTCGTCTCCGCGACGATCTGGTGTCCGGCGAGATCGCCTCGTTGGCGTTCACCGATTTCGAGAAACTCTACAAGCGACACTCAGCCGTGGCGTCGAACCTTGAAGGGATCCTGTCCGCGCTCGTTGAGGAAGGATTCAGGAAGGCGTCCTTTCAGGATCAACGCATGGTCGCCGTGCCCGCTCGCTGCACCGTCTTCGGCGCGCTCACCTTGCGTGCCTACGAACTCCGCGCGGCCGATTGGGCGGACAGCGGTTTCGCGAGACGGTTCCTGTTCTTGCACTATCGCATGTCGAATCCGCACAAGCTGGAAGACGCCATCCGCCGATGGGAACGCTACACCACGGATCTGGACTACATCGCGAAGGTGCCCCCGACCCGGAAAATTTCGTTCGCCGTGACGGACGGCCAGCAGCGCGTGATCGAACGCGCGTTGAAGCACCAGCGCAGCCGGTTGTCGCCGCGCGTGCTGCTCATGAAAATCTGCTCCGTGTTGAATTGGAAATTTCGAGGCGACGAGAAACGCATCGGCGTGATTCTCGCGGACCTCGCGGAAGGACTCGGCCCGAATGGTGCCGTGCTGCACCTGTGACCCTCGATTGCGTGTTTTGTGGGAAGGGGTATCGCGAATTCAATTCGCTAGCTTTCCACGTCCGTTGGCAGTGCCGGTCCGCACCGCCCGACGTTCTCGCTGCGCGCCGAGAACCATCGTCACCTCCCGCGCGCCAGGAGCGATCGCCCATGGCGAAGAAGACGACTAAAAGTTACGACACGACCGAACCCGAAGCCGGGGAAGGTTACCCCTTGCTGAAGATCGGCATGATGGGCAAGAAGGGCACCGCGACCGTGATTTGCACGGGCGACGTGCGTTCCTACGATGGTGACTACGGCGACGGCTGGTTTGTCGCCGTGAAGATGGCTGGCAAGCTCTACGACCTCCGCGTGAAGCGGGACAGCGGAAACCATGCTCGCCTCAAGAAGATCGGAAGCACGATGCGTGCGCTCAAGGGCAAGAAACTCGATCTCGTCACCAAGGAATTCAAGGGCAACGAATACATCGCCATCAAGTAAGCTCCAAGCATGGCGAAACGCCGCCGTCCGTTGTCCGTGCCCGCTCGGCTCCGTGGGGCCCGCCCACGGGGCCGGGACGGGCGATTCCTGTCCACCGCCCAGGCCGCACGACAGCGGCGGTATTACGCCCATGAGCGACCGACCCGGACAGTCTCGAAACCGCGCGCGCGTCCGACGCGCGCGCGTCGGCGCCCGGCGCCGCGCCCGTCGAAGGTTCCGCGCGTGGCTCCGTCGGCTGGTCGCCGCGTGGATCACTTGCTCACGTTCCGCTTTCGAGCTGGCATCCGGCAATATCGCCGGGACCTCATCGTCCCGGCCCCCGCGGGCACCAGCACGGCCAAGCTCATCACGCAGGCCCGCGCCGAGCTGCCGGCTGGCGCCGCGTCCCTCAAACCGTTCCTGACGCGCCAGCACGCGATCGAGGTGCTGGAAGGGCCCCCAAGCACCCGGCAGACCACGGAGCTGCGCTAATGACTCGACGACACTGCCCGCCAGCCCCATGTCCGGAATGCCAGCGCACGGACGACGCCCTCCGTGAGCTGAGCGCGTGGGCCGAGATCGCGACGTCGCCCGCATGGGAGTCTCCAGACGCGGTCCATAAGGCTCTGATATCCCTGCTCCACCGACTCGACCTCTGGAGACCCCGATGACCCGACGACGCTACCGCCCGGCGCGCCCGGATACGCTGCAATTGGACATTGACAGCGCGGCCGATCTCGTGCACTTCCATCGGTGTCTGCCGTGGCTGTCCTGTATCTGCGCCGAGCAGGGCATGGCGATCCGCTGGCTCACGGAAACCCGCAGCCGCTCCGGACGGCATTGGCACGTCGAGATCCGCGTCGGGCGCAGGTTGACCATCCTTGAGCGGATCGCGCTCCAAGCCATCCTCGGCTCCGACCGGATGCGCGAACTCTGTAATTGGGAACGCTGGAAGTGTAAGAGCACGCACCCGATCCTGCTCATTGATGCCACGGTTCCCCGGCGATTGACGCTGGCACGGTCCATGCAATCTCCCAGGTCGAGAAGGAGATTACCATCATGACCGCACACGATTTTGTCGTCAGTCTCGTCGGGAAGACCGTGCGCTCGGACGCCATCGCCATCGTGAACCGGATCGGCTACGACGTGCCGAAGATCAGGATTCGCGCGGCTCCCGCTGTCCTGCGGAACATTCTCGAATACGCATGGACGCAAAACCTTCGCACGTATATGTCCACGTCTGGAACGCTCACGTTAATCGTCTGGGGCTTCGAGCCTGAATCGCCCACCTGCCACTGCGGGAGCGTGACGCACACCAGCGAGCGACACGATGAGGTGTTCCGGCATCGCATGCCCGAAGCGAGTTGGGACTAACATGGCGAAACGCACACGCACGACTCCGTTACCCTTCCTTATGATGCTCATAGGATTTACGCTCGCTATGCATAGTGAATCACTCGCCTTCATAGCGATCGGCAGTCTTATGGTTGGATGGGCATGGGCAATCGGATACGACGACTGAACATCATGGCGAAACGCACGCGCGCGACTCCGTTACTCGACGACCTCGATCCGCGACTCAACGCGATCGCGCGCGTGCGCGAGATCCTGCTCAAGCACGCCGGCACAACGAAAGCGCATAGCGACTCGATCGAAGTGCCACGTCGAGACGGCACAATCGACAGCACTCGCCTGCAACCGTTCGACGCCGACGAAGTGCGCCGACTCATCGGGCGTTTCGAGCTGCGTCCATAGGAGATCAATCCACGCGACAAACCCCCCTGACCTGTGATAGGCTCGCTAGGTCCGACCCGTTCACCCCGTTTCCCAAGGAGTATCCCCTATGGGCTTCAAGCACCGTTTCACCGTCGTGCCGGTCACCATCGCGATCGCCGCGTTGACCGGCTCCAGCGCCGCCAACCCCGCGCTCGTCTCACAGTCGCAGATCATCGGCGTCGTGCCGGCGGGCCTTGCGACCACCACGGGCGTCATCGAATCGGCCGTCCTGAACGCGGACGGTTCCGTGACGGTCGTCACTCAGGCCGCCGTGGCCGATGCCGACATGGTCGTCAACGTCGTCGTCGCCACCACCGTCAACGCCGAGTAACGCGATGTCGAACCCTGACATTTGCGCCACGTGCGGACACTGGCGATCGTCGCACGCGGACGGGAAGGGACGATCGCTGCTCGATCCAAACTGTCGCGCGTTCGCCGGGAATGTCGAGTTTCCCGGGATCGTCGATCCGGATCCGCCGATTATCGGATCCGCGCACGACGTGCCGGACTTGCTCAAGACCGTCCAACCGAATGCGCTTGTCGATGGCATCATGGCCGCGCTCGACAACGCAATCCATCGGATCAACGGCTTTGTGACGACGCTCGAACTCCAGATCTCCGAGCTGCGCACAAAGATCGAAGACCGACACAAAGATCAGGAGAACCAGAACCGCGCCGCTGAGAACCGGATCAACGCACTGTCCGACAAGATGGAAGATGCGATCGCGAGCCAGAACGAATTCGACAAGACGATCATCGATCGCCTCAACGCGCTCGACGCGCGTCACGTCACGCGCGCAGCCGAGCTGGATGAGATCCGAACCGCGTGGATCGCGTTCATCAACGCCGGCATCGTCCCGATCCCCAC
>Ga0075327_1000266_pt1 | contig 13950 bp, 14 predicted proteins | sample MayberrySE_Catta_2_FD_120056 | JGI IMG/M metagenome (GOLD analysis project Ga0075327, IMG submission 120056) | Natural and restored wetland microbial communities from the San Francisco Bay, California, USA, that impact long-term carbon... | ecosystem: Environmental > Terrestrial > Soil >...
CTGCGCGCCGTGATCGCCCATGCCCGCGCCAGCCGGGCAGTGGCGGCTGAGTGATCGTCAACTGCCGCTGACCGGCGCGTGCCAGAGTCCGGATTCGATGTTGGAGGCGGCAATCACCGCCTGGGTCCGGCTTTCGACGCCGAGCTTCTGCAGAATGGCCGAGACGTGCGCCTTGACCGTCGCCTCGGAGACGCCGAGCTCGTGGGCGATCTGCTTGTTGAGCAGGCCTTCGGAGAGCATCATCAGGACGCGAACCTGCTGGGGCGTCAGCGTCACCAGGCGGGACATCAGCCCGTCGTCGTCGGCCGGCTCGAGCACGACATCGGCCGGCACCCAGACGGCGCCGTCGAGAATCGCGGTGATGGCCGTGTCGATGACGTCGGTCGCGAGCGACTTCGGGATATAGCCGGAGGCGCCCAAACCGATCGCGTGGCGGATGGTGGCGGCGTCCTCGCTGGCCGAGACGACGGCGACCGGAACCGTCGGATATTGCGCCCTGAGGAACATCAGGCCGGAGAAACCGCGCGCTCCGGGCATGGCGAGATCGAGCAGGACGAGGTCGGTGTCCTCACTCGCCACGAGACGAGTCTCGACCTGATCGAGCGTCCCGGCCTCGTCGATCTCCGATCCCGGATAGCGCGCCGCCACGATCTGCTTTAGCGCATCGCGAAACAGCGGATGATCGTCGGCAACCAGAAATCGGAACGAACGTCTGTTCGACACCCTTCCCCTCCCGCGAATCGATTCGCCTTCGATTCGCTCCGGCACTGCCGGAGAACAACTATAGCATTTTCCCGGAAAGATTCGTTGCGCTCCAAGGGCGGATGAGAGACGACCGAGCGGCCGCCGGCAGGGTGCGGCGCACCATCGAGAAACACCTGGTGTGGTGGAATTGACGTTCGCTCCCTCATTTGCGGTTGGCCATAAACGAATATCAATTCCAAAACCACGCCAGGTTCTTGTAGTTGCTCGTGTCCTTTCGAATCCGACATTCGTCCGGCGCCTGCCGGAAACGGGATACGAATGTCGGATTCGGGACACGAGTGCGACAGTGACACACCCGGTGAATGCTGCGGTGCATGAGCGGCGGGCGACGGAAACGGCTAGGCGCCTTTTCCACACCCTTACACCATCTCCATCATCCGAAAGTCGAATGGGGCCGGAACGCGACAGGTGATAGATTCGTCTGCAATCCGGCGGGAAGGAGTGTCTTCTTGACGACGCCGGAGAAGGGGGCTGGCACGATCGTGCCAATGCCTCGACGTGGGGACGGCGCCGCGCGCCGGCAAGCTTGGGAGGCGAAAACCCATGCCCAGTATCGATGAATCGACCTGGTGGTCGAAAACCTGGAACCTGATGGTCACCGTGCTGGTGATCTGGGCGATCTTCGGGTTCGGCATCCACCTGTTCGCGGTGCCGCTCAACCAAATTGTCATCTTAGGCTTCCCGCTCGGCTACTACATGGCCGCGCAGGGCTCGCTGATCGTCTTCGTCGTGCTGATCTTCTGGTTCGCCAAACGCCAGGACACGATCGACCGCGAAGCCGGCGTGGCCGAGCCGGATTGAGGGAGGCGATCATGGCAAACACCTCAAGCTCCGGCGGCAGCGACTTCACCGCCAATCTCGGCAAGATCTACGGCATCTACACCGGCGGCTTCCTCGCCTTCGTGATCCTGCTTGCCATTCTCGAACAGGTCGGCCTGCCCAACCGGATCATCGGCTATCTGTTCGTGTTCTTCACCCTCGCCGTCTACGCCGGCATCGGCATCCTGTCACGCACCATGCAGGTGTCGGAATACTACGTCGCCGGACGCCGGGTTCCATCCGTCTATAACGGCATGGCGACGGCGGCGGACTGGATGTCCGGCGCTTCCTTCGTCGGCATGGCCGGCACACTCTATGCGCTCGGCTATGACGGGCTTGCCTTCGTGCTCGGCTGGACCGGCGGCTACGTTCTGGTCGCCGTGCTGGTCGCGCCCTACCTCAGAAAGTTCGGCGCCTACACCGTGCCCGACTTCCTCGCCGCCCGTTTCGGCGGTCACTTCGCCCGCTTTCTCGGCATCATCGTGCTGTTCTGCTGCTCGTTCACTTACGTGACGGCACAGATCTACGCGACCGGGATCATTGCATCGCGCTTCCTCGGCATTCCCTTCGAAGTGGCGGTGTTCGTCGGGCTGCTCGGTATTCTGCTGTGCTCGATGCTCGGCGGTATGCGGGCGGTGACCTGGACGCAAGTTGCGCAGTATATCGTTCTGATCGTTGCCTACCTGGTGCCGGTGGTGCTTCTGTCGTCCCAGTGGTACGGACTGCCGATCCCGCAGTTGACCTACGGCCAGGCTTTGCAGGACATCGCTGCGCTCGAGCAGCAGATGGTGGCGAACGGGCTCGCCGACCCGGCGACCTTGAAGCCATACATCGAGCCTTTCACCAACTACGACCCGTTCAACTTCTTCGCGCTGATCTTCTGCCTGATGGTCGGCACCGCGTCCTTGCCGCATATCCTCATGCGGTACTTCACGACGCCGAGCGTGCGGGCGGCGCGTAATTCGGTGGCGTGGTCGTTGCTGTTCATCTTCATCCTCTACTTCACGGCGCCGGCTTATGCCGCCTTCGCCAAGCTGGAGGTGTTCACCAACGTCATCGGCGCATCGATGGACGCCTTGCCGGCCTGGATCTATACCTATGGCAATCTCGGCCTAGTGCAGGTCTGCGGCGTCGACGCAACCACCCTCGATGCGATCAGGGCGGCCTGTCAGGCGGCCGGCAGCGCCGACAACATCCTCGCCCTCGGCGACCTCAAGATCAACAACGACGTGATTGTCATCTCGATGCCCGAGATCGCTGGCCTGCCGTATGTGATTGCGGGCCTGGTTGCCGCCGGCGGCCTGGCGGCGGCGCTATCGACCGCCGACGGGTTGCTGCTGGCGATCGCCAACGCGCTCAGCCACGACATCTACTACCGGATGCTCGACCCGAACGCGCCGACCCATCGCCGGCTCGTTGTCGCCCGCATCCTGCTCGTCGTCGTGGCGGTGTTCGCGGCGTGGTTGGCCTCGACCAAGCCGGGCGACATCCTGTCGATGGTGGCCTGGGCGTTCAGCCTCGCTGCCGCCGGCAACTTCCCGCCGCTGGTGCTCGGCATCTGGTGGAAACGCTGCACGACGGCGGGCGCGGTCTCCGGCATGATCGCCGGCTTCGGGATGACCTTGTTCTACCTGATCATGACCCGCTACGGCGGCATGGCGCTGTGGCCGATCCCTGGCCTGACCGACGGTATCGCCAACATCTCGGCGGCGATCGTCGGCCTGCCGATCGGAGTCATCGTCACCATCGTCGTTTCCAAGATGACAAAGGAACCGTCGAAGGAGATGCAGGACCTGATCGACGAGGTCCGGCGTCCGAGCGGCGAAACGATCATGCAGGAGAAAACCGTCTAGTGTGGTGGATTTGAAGTTCGTTACAGAATTTGCTGCCTGCTCACAAACGAACTTCAAATCCGAAACCACACTAGAATCATAAACTTGCTAGTGTCCTTATCGAATCCGAAGTTCGTACGGAGCAGGCTGAATAATCTGACGAACTTCGGATTCGGGACACTAACCTCCTACCGAGCCTGCAACCAACCTGGCGGGGCCCCGGCCCCGCCTTTTTCTTGCCGGGCAACGGTTTTCATGCTTTCAGCATGAGACCTGGAGAGCGACCGCCAACCGACAAACCGATGCTGGCCAACTGGTATTTCCATCTCCCCAACTATCTGCTGGCCGCGGTGATGTATTCGTTCGTCGGCCGTTTCCTGCTCTCGCTTTTCCTGCCGCCCGACTCCAAGAACTACATCTTTCGCGCCTTCGTTCGCATTACCGATCCGATGCTAGCCCCGGTCCGTTTCATCACCCCGGCCATCGTGCCGCACATGATTTTGCTCATCTTCGCGGCATTGTGGACGCTGGTGCTGCGCTTTGCGCTGCTCGCCGCACTTGCCCCCACACTGACGCCGGTTGCGACAGGGTGACACGCACCATGACCCTGCAGCCCTACATCATCGCCATCGTCGCCTTCGGCATGTTGAGCGGCATGTTCTCGACGGTGCTCGTCCCCAATATCTATGGCGCGCTCCTGCTGCTGGCGCCCGGCCTGCTCGTCGCCAGCCCCAATGTGCTGGTCTTCCTCGTCTATCTGGTCGGCGCCACCCTGACGATCATGATCGGCGGCATTCCGGCGGCGCTCTACGAGCGGACCACCGGGTCACGCGAGTCGGGCGTCGTTTCGATGTGGATCTGGCTGGCTGGCACGGCATTTGTATCCTTGCCGGCAATCGCGACGTTCCTGGAACTCGGCTTCTAGTGGAGCATTAGAAGCGGGTATCCTTGGCGCCCCGCCACGGCGCGCTAGGTATATCTCACGCGGTCGCGCGGACGGAGACGGACGGTGGAGCATCTGCGGCAGGCGGCAACAATATCGATCGGCCGGGCATGCGGCTTTTTCGGCCTGGCGATCGGGTGTGTGATGATCGGGCTCAGCTTCGATCCGCCGCAAATGGTGCGGGCCGGCGCCATTCTGACTCTGCTGCTGGCGCTCGGACTGTGCACCAAGGCCTGGATCGCAGCCAAACAGGATTACCGCGGCACCGAGACCTGGCTGATCCTGCCGCGCGAACACAAGCCGCCGGCCGAAATCGCCATGAAAACCCTGCCGGCGGTGCTGCGCGAGACCTATTTCCGTTTTGCCCGCCTGGCATCCGGAATATCAGCCAGCCTGTGGTTCGCGGCGATCGTGCTGCCGACAACCTGACCCCCCGGCGGCAGAGCCGGCCGCTTGACAAGCCGGCTTCGTGATCGACATGATGAAATATCACCAGGGGAGCCCGGTTACGGGCTGAGAAACCGCTGGCCGGAGGCAATGCGGTGACCCTTCGAACCTGATCCAGTTCGCGCTGGCGTAGGGATGGTGCGACGACTTTGCGGGGCCGGCACGTCCGGCCCGATTGCCGGGAAACCCGGCACCCGATCCGTGCAAAGCGCCTACCTCATCCGTCCGGAAAGAAGATGGTCACCGCGAGCGAAGGCCGGCTCGTGCGACTGGAGGCATGGAGGTTTGCGAGTTCTCGTCAAAGGCGCCGGCGTTGCCGGACTGACGGCCGCGTTCGAGCTTGCCCGAGGCGGCGCCAGGGTCGTCGTCATCGACGCGAAAGCCGGGCTCGCCGGCAGTGCCTCGTGGTTTGCCGGCGGCATGCTTGCGCCCTTCTGCGAGCGCGAGAATGCCGAGGAAGCGGTCGTCAGCCTTGGCCTCCAGGCTGCAGCATGGTGGGAGCGCGCGGTTCCCGGCAGCGTCAGCTTCGAGGGGACGCTGGTGGTGGCGCCGCGCCGCGACGCCGGCGAGATCGACCGTTTCGCGGCACGCACGCGCAGTTTCACCCGGCTCGGCGCCGACGACATCGCCGCGCTCGAGCCCGACCTCGCCGGGCGCTTCGAACGCGGCCTCTTCTTCAAGGAGGAGGCGCATCTCGACCCGCGCCAGGCGCTGAACCGGCTGCAGGACCGACTCGCTTCCATGGAGGTCGGCTTCTGCTTCAGCCGCACCGCGCCACCGGGCGACTATGTGCCCGACGTCGTCGTCGACTGCACCGGCATGGCCGCCGCCGGCGTCCTCACCGACCTGCGCGGCGTGCGCGGCGAGATGCTTCACCTCGAGACCATGGAGATTGCCCTGTCGCGGCCGGTGCGGCTTATCCATCCGCGCATTCCCATCTACATCGTGCCGCGCGGCGACGGGCGGTTTATGGTCGGTGCGACGATGATCGAGAGCGCTTCGGACGAACCGATCACGGCGCGATCGATGATGGAATTGCTCAATGCCGCCTACGCCCTGCATCCGGCCTTCGGCGAGGCGCGGGTGGTCGAGGCGGCGAGCGGGGTCAGACCGGCCTATCCGGACAACCTGCCAAGGGTGACGCAGCGGTCCGGCACGGTTTATGTCAACGGCCTCTATCGCCACGGCTTCCTGCTTGCACCGGCGCTTGCGCAGGAGGCGGCGAAGCTGGTTCTCGGCGATAACGCCAGGAAGGAAGACGTCAATGATGCTGATCGTCAATGGCGAGACGCTTGAGGCGCAGTCGACCAATCTTGCTCAACTGCTCGCCGAACTCGGTTACGAGGGCGAATGGATCGCCACGGCGGTCAACGGCGAAGTCGTCGCCCGCCGCCAGCGCCAGGAGACGGCCCTTGCCGACGGCGACCGGGTCGAAGTGCTGACGCCGCGCCAGGGAGGCTAGGATGTCTTTGGAAGTCTACGGCGAATCGCTTTCCTCGCGGATGTTCCTCGGTACGGCGCAATATCCATCGCCGTCGATCCTCGCCGATGCCGTGCGGGCCAGCGGGGCCGAAGTGGTGACCGTATCGCTGCGCCGCGAGCAGGCGCAGGGCCAGGCCGGCGGCCGCTTCTGGTCGTTGATCCGCGAGCTCGACGTTCGCGTCCTGCCGAACACCGCCGGCTGCCATTCGGTCAGCGAAGCGGTGACGACGGCAAAGATGGCGCGCGACCTGTTCGCCACCAACTGGGTCAAGCTCGAGGTCATCGGCCACCACGACACGCTGCAGCCCGACGTGTTCGGACTGGTCGAAGCGGCGCGCGCGCTTGCCGCCGACGGCTTCGCGGTGTTCCCCTACACGACCGACGACCTGGTGGTGGCGGAACGCCTGGTCGAGGCCGGCTGCAAGGTGCTGATGCCATGGTGCGCACCGATCGGCTCGGCCAAGGGGCCGGTCAACGTCGACGGGCTGAGGACGTTGCGCGCGCACTTCCCCGACACGCCGCTGGTGGTCGACGCCGGCCTCGGCCGGCCGTCGCATGCCGCCGCGGTGATGGAACTCGGCTACGATGCGGTGCTGCTCAACACCGCCGTCGCCAAGGCCAAGGACCCGGTCGCCATGGCCGCCGCTTTCGCCAAGGCGGTGGAGGCGGGTCATGCGGCCTTCGCGGCCGGCTGGCTCGAGCCGCGCGACATGGCCGTACCGTCGACGCCGGTGATCGGGCAGGCGGTCTTCTCGTGACGCTCGACCCGTTCTATCCGATCGACGACAGCAGTGCCTGGCTGGCGCGCCTGGTGCCGCTCGGCATCAAGCTGGTGCAGCTGCGAATCAAGGACAAGGACGACGCATCGCTGAGGGCCGAGATCCGGGAGGCCAAGTCGATCTGCGCCGACCACGATTGCCAGCTGGTCATCAACGACTATTGGCGACTGGCGATCGAGGAGGATTGCGACTTCGTCCATCTCGGCCAGGAGGACCTCGCCGAGGCCGACGTCGCGCCGATCAGAGAGGCCGGCATCCGGCTCGGCCTGAGCTCGCACGACCACGCCGAACTCGACACGGCGCTCGCCCATCGCCCGGACTATGTCGCGCTCGGCCCGATCTTCCCGACGCTTCTCAAGAAGATGAAATGGGCGCCGCAGGGCGTCGCGCGCCTGGGCGAGTGGAAGGCGCGGATCGCGCCGCTGCCGCTGGTGGCGATCGGCGGATTGACGCCGGCGCGCCTGCCGGACGTGTTCGCGGCCGGCGCCGACTCGGCGGCGGTGGTCACCGACATCCTGACCAGCCCCGACCCCGAGGCGCGCACACGCGAATGGATCACGGCGACCGAGAGGTGGCGGTGAGAGCGAGGCCGTATAGTTGATACGGTCGAAAATCCGCGTAGTGTACGCGCCGTTTCGGCAGCACTTCGACGATCACGCCTGCCGCAGGGAGGGGGAAGCGTGTCAACTGTAGAAATCCGCTCGGTCCGCAAGACCTTCGGCAATCTCGAGGTCATCCACGGCGTCGATGTCGACATCGACGACGGCGAGTTCGTGATCCTCGTCGGTCCGTCGGGCTGCGGGAAGTCGACGCTTCTGCGTATGATCGCCGGGCTCGAGGAGATCACCGAAGGCGACATCCTGATCGGCGACCAGATGGTGAACGACGTTCCGGCGAAGGATCGCAACATCGCCATGGTCTTCCAGAACTACGCGCTCTACCCCCACATGACGGTCGCGCAGAACATGAGCTTCTCGCTGCGGCTTCGCCACGCGCCCAAGGCCGAGATCGAGCGCCGGGTCAAGGAAGCGGCCGAGATTCTCGGCCTGACCGAGCTCGTCCATCGCCATCCGCGGCAACTGTCCGGCGGCCAGAGGCAGCGCGTCGCCATGGGCCGCGCCATCGTCCGCGATCCCGAGGTCTTCCTGTTCGACGAGCCCCTGTCCAACCTCGACGCCAAGCTGCGCGTGGCGATGCGCGCCGAAATCAAGGAGCTTCATCAGCGGCTCAGGACCACGACGGTCTACGTCACCCACGACCAGATCGAGGCCATGACCATGGCCGACCGGATCGTGGTCATGCACGACGGCATCGTCGAGCAGATCGGCACCCCGCTCGACCTCTATGACAATCCGCGCAACTTGTTCGTCGCCGGCTTCATCGGATCGCCGGCGATGAATTTCATGCGCGGCCGCCTCAGGGTCAACGGACAGGCGATGCTCGAGACCGAAGGCGGTTTCGTGCTGCCGGTCGCCAACCCGCCATCGGGCTCCGACGGGCGCTCGCTGATCTGCGGCGTCCGGCCGGAGCATCTGTCGATCGACGCCGGGGGCATTGCCGCCGAGGTCGTGGTCGTCGAGCCGACCGGGTCGGAGACGCAGGTGATCGCTCGCCACGGCGACCAGGAGATCACCTGCCTGTTTCGCGAGCGCATTACCGCGCGGCCGGGCGAAAACATCCAGATTTCGGCCAATCCTGCCCTCATTCACCTGTTCGATCCGGACTCCGGCAACCGCCTCTAGCCGGCGGACCGGATACTGCAGCCCAAATTGACATACTGGCATACTGCTGTTTTAGTATCGCGCAGTCTTGTCGAGAGCCGGAAAAGCCCCGGAAAGGCGGGTCAAGAGGCATTCATGGTCGAGCTTCGCCCTGTTCCCGAGCGGTGACGAGCGTGGCAGCCGAGAACGAGGCCGGCGGTGGTGCCACGCCTCAGGTTCGGCCCCCCGCCGACGCGCGCAACGCCTGCCCGTGCCGCCGTGCACGGTAGCCGGCCGGTCCGGCCGGCTGTCGAAATTCAGGAGCAACGAGCATGAACGTGGCGACCGGATCCAACGTCCTCAACGGTGGCCAGGTCATCGTCGACTATCTCATCCGTGAGAATGTGCCCTACGTCTTCGGGCTTTGCGGGCACGGCAACATCAGCTTCATCGACGCCCTGTACGAGCGTTCCGAAGAAATCGCCTCGATCTCGGTCCACCACGAGAGCGTCGCTGGCTTCATGGCCGACGTCTACTACCGCGTTTCCGGCCAGCCGACGGCAACCTTCACCTCTTGCGGCCCCGGCTCCGCGAACCTGCCGATCTGTCTCGGCAACGCTTTTCTCGACTCGGTCCCATTCCTTGCCATTACCGGCAACGTTCCGACCAGCCAGTTCAACCGCGGCGCCTTCCAGGAGCTTTACCGCCACTATCAGGCTGACTTCCCGTCGACGGTAAAGGCTTACTGCAAGCGCGTCTTTCAACCGACGCGCGGCGACATGGTCCCGGTGGCGATCCGCCAGGCGTGGAAGACGATGGTGACCGGACGCCCGGGCCCGGTGGTGCTCGACGTTCCCTTCGATATCTTCAAAGAGGCGTCAACCACCGAGCCGGTCCTGCCGGAGGAGTGGAACGCCAATATCTCATGCCGCTGCGGCGCCGATCCGTCCGGCGTCGCCAAGGCCGCCGACATGCTTCTGGCGGCGGAACGCCCGGTGCTTTTCGTCGGCCAGGGCGTCAAATACGGCCGCGCCACCGACGACCTCGTGCGGCTTGCCGAGCGGCTGCAAATCCCGGTCGCCTTCTCCGCCAGCGGCCAGGGCGCCATCCCCAGCGACCATCCGTTATGCCTCGGGCTGATCGCACGAAACGGCCAGTATCAGTCGAACCACGCCGCCCGCCAGGCCGACGTCCTGTTGGCGCTGGGCGTGCGCTTCGACGACAGGACATCGAGCTCGTGGCTGCCGGGCTATTCCTTCAGCATCCCGCCGACCCGGCTGATCCATGTCGACATCGATCCCGACGAGATCGCCCGGAACTACCCGGTGGCGCTCGGCCTAATGGCCGATGCCGGCACCTTCCTGCGTCAGCTCCTCGCCGAGATCGACCGCCGCAAGGCGGAAGTTTCCGCTTCGCGGCAGAATTGGCTCTCGGCAATCGACGGCTGGCGCAAGGAGTGGGATGCGCTGGTCGAACCCGGCTTCCATGACGATTCGAGCCCGATCAATCCGCAGCGCGCCGCCCGCGAGATCGATCTGGCGCTGCCCGACGACGCCATCCTGGTTTCCGACATCGGCATCCACCACAACTGGCTGATCCAGTATTGCCGGCCGCGCCGGCCGGACTCGCTGATCGGCTCGATGGGCTTCGGGCCGATGGGCTTCGGCGTTGCCGGCGTCCTCGGCGCCAAGCTCGCCGCGCCCGACCGGCCGTGCGTTTCGGTCTCGGGAGACGGCGCCTTTCTGATGCATGCAAGCGTGCTTGCCACCGCCGTCGAATATTCGCTGCCGGTCGTCTGGGTGGTGTGGAACAACTATGCCTACGCCTCGATCCGCGGCCTGCAGCGCGGCTATCTCGGCGGCCGCGAGCTGGCCACGGATTTCAAGCATCCCGACACCGGCGCCCCCTACAACCCCGACTTTGCCGCCATGGCCCGCGCCGCCGGCGTCGAGGGCGTCAGCGTCGATCGTCCGGGCGACCTCTCCGATGCGGTCCGGGCCGGCATCGCCGCAGGCAAGCCCTATCTCATCGACGCCAATATCGGCGCCGACCGCAACCCGGGAGGGGCGGGCGTATGGGAGCTGCCCGGCCTCGGTCACGGCCAGCCGATCATCGGCGGCCGCTACGAACATGCCTGAATTCCGGGCGAGCGTGGCGACGGCGATGCGAGATTACGGTTTGCTGACAAACCGATCCTTCCATATAAGTTGCCGCGGTTCGTGAACCGCAATCCGGGATTTCTCTGCCCATGAGAAAACTAGAAAAACCGGTATCTCTCGCGGAAGTGGTCACCGCCCGACTGCGCCGCGAGATCGTCGACGGCGAGTTCGAGTTCGGCCAGGCCCTGTCGGAATCGAAAATCGCAGCCCGCTACGGTGTCAGCCGGACGCCGGTCCGCGAAGCCTTCGCCCGTCTCGATCTCGAGGGCCTGGTGCGCACCGAGCCGCAGCACGGCACCTTCGTGCTGACCATGGACCGCGAGCAGTTCGCCCAGATCAGCGAAACCAGGGCAATCCTCGAAATCGCCGCCCTGCGCCGCGCCGTCGAGCATAACCGCAACGAGCTGATCAAGCGCTGGAAGCGTCATGTCACGGCGATGAAATCGGCCAAGGAGGACGGCGACGGCAAACGCTACTCGCGCATCGACGGCGAATTCCACCAGTCGCTGTTCGATCTTGCCGCCAACCCCTTCCTCGATGCCGCCGGCCAATCCTTTCATGCCAAGATGGCGGCGGTGCGCAACCGTCTCGGTTCCCAGCCTGAGCATATGGTGCGCTCGTTCGCCGAGCATGTCGGCCTGCTCGACCTGATCCAGCGAAACGAAACCGACCACGCGGCAGTGGTTCTCGAGCGTCACATCCGTTTCAAGGGCGAGGCGTTCTGGGCGGTCCCGGAGAAGACCGTGGAGAAGACCCGCTGGCAAAAAATTTCGGAGCTGGCCGAATAGAGCGCATCCGGCGCCGAACCGGAGCATGAACAAAAACACCAGTCGGCGGCGGAGCGACCGACCGCAAGGGAGACCGATCGTGACAGACCTCCAACCGACCCGCGAGCTCGCCGGGTTCTTTGCAAATCTCCGATACGATTCGCTGCCCGCTGCGGTCAGGGACCGCGTCACCGACATCGTTCTCGACACGGTAGCCAGCGCGCTCGCCGGCCGCCACGGCGACGAGACCGCGCAGATCGAGGCGCTTGCCGAGGCGATCGGCGGCCCGAAAACCTCGACCGTGATCGCCGGCCCCAAGCAGTCGCTCGCCGGTGCGACCCTGGTCAACGGCTACCAGGTGACCGCGGTGACGGTCTGCGACATCCACCGGCCGACGCTTTGCCATGTGACCCCGGAAGTGGTGCCGCCGGCGCTTGCCGTCGCCGAGGAGCGCGGCGCCAGCGGCCGCGGCCTGCTGGTTGCCGTCGCCGCCGGCCTCGAAGCGGTGGTCAGGGCCGGCGCCGGCATGCGCTACAAGTCGATGCGGGCGCGCGGCTGGCATTCGCCGGGCGTCATCGGACCGTTCGGCGGCGCCACCGCCGTCGGTTCGCTGCTCGGGCTCGACGCCGCCCGCTTCCAGAACGCGCTGTCGCTCGCCGGCACCCAGTCCGCCGGCACCTTCGCCCATTGGGGTACGCCGACCATCAAGTTCCACCAGTCGCGCGGCGCCTATTCCGGCTTGCTCGCCGGCCTGCTCGCCGAGCAAGGCTTCAAGGCCGGTCCGGAAATCTTCACCGCCGACCACGGCGGCCTGTTCAACCTCTACTCCGACGGCGGCGATCCCGCCGCGGCCGTCGCCGGGCTCGGCGAAGACTGGATGCTCAACACGATCTCGCTCAGGCTGTGGCCGGCGGCGAGCTCGATCCAGTCGGTGATCACCGCGATGCTGGCACTGGTCGAGGCCAACGATCTCCGCCCCGCCGACGTCGCGCGAATCGACGTCGGCCTGTCGAAGACCGTCTACGACATGCACGGGACGCTGCCGTGGGACAACAAGTTCCGCGCGCTGTTGTCGACGCCCTACGTCACCGGCGTCGTCCTCTTCGACCGCAAATGCTGGCTCGACCAGTTCGAGCCGGCCCGGATCGCCGACACCGAACTCGACATGTTCATTCGCGAGCGCATCCACGTCGCCGCCGACGACAGCGTCGAGGGCACCGGCGCGGTGGTGACGGTCAGGACCGGCGACGGGCGCACGCTGAGCGACCGCCGCGCCTTCCCGCGCGGCGACATGGCCGACCCGCTGTCGCGCGAGGAAATCGTCGAGAAATTCCGCGGGTCCGCGACCGGACTTCTCGACCGCGACGACACCGAACGCGCTATCGACATGCTCATCGGTCTCGCCGACCTCGCCAAGGTCTCGGACCTCTGCGCCACCCTGTCGCGCAGCAAGCGCGTCGCCGCCGCAGCGTAGGGGAGGCTCCGATGGACACCAAGCCGACCGAAGCGCTGGCCGGATTTGCCGCCGCGATCACCTACGACGACCTGCCCGCCTCGACCCGCGAGTTCACCCGGAATTTCCTGCTCGACAGCGTCGCCTCGGCGCTCGCAGGCGACCTTGGCGACGAGACCGCAGCCTATGCCAGGTTCGCCCGCGCCGCCGGCGGAATCGGCGATTCGACGGTGATCGGCTCCTCCGAGCCACTGTCGCTGCTCGGCGCGACGCTGCTCAACGGCTACATGATCACCACGGTCACAGTCTGCGACACCTATCTGCCGGCGCATGTCCATATCAGCCCGGAGATCATTCCGCCGGCGCTCGCCGTCGCCGAGCGCGATCGCGCGAGCGGCCGCGCGCTGATGACCGCCGTCGCCATCGGCGCAGAGGTCGCTACCCGGGTCGCTGCGGCCATCGACTATTCGGTCGCGGGCAAGCGTGGCTGGCATTTTCCGGGCATCGTCGGCCCGTTCGGCGCCGCCGCCGCGGTCGGTCATTTGCGTGACCTGACGCCGCTGCAAATGCGCAACGCTTTCGGCCTTGCCGGCAGCCAATCGGCGGGCAGCTGGGCGTCATGGGGCTCGCCCACGGTCAAGTTTCACCAATCGCGCGGCGCCGCCTCAGGGCTTTTGGCCGGCCTGCTCGCCGAACAGAATTTCACCGCTTCGGCCGAGATCCTTGCCCATCCCGACGGCGGCATCTTCGCGGCATATTCGGACGGCGGCAAACCGGAGCGCGTTCTCGCCGAGCTCGGGCAGC
>Ga0075327_1000267_pt1 | contig 13929 bp, 11 predicted proteins | sample MayberrySE_Catta_2_FD_120056 | JGI IMG/M metagenome (GOLD analysis project Ga0075327, IMG submission 120056) | Natural and restored wetland microbial communities from the San Francisco Bay, California, USA, that impact long-term carbon... | ecosystem: Environmental > Terrestrial > Soil >...
CGACGCATACCACCGGCTTCGCCGAGCTACGGGCATCGGTCCGCGACTGCACTCCTGAGCGCGTCGCCGGCATTACCGGTCTCGCGCCAGACCTCATCCGGCAGACCGCGCTCACGTACGGCCGGGCCCGTGCGGGGCTCATCGCTTGGACGATGGGTGTGAACCACAGTACCAAGGGTACCGAAACGGTCAACGCCATCAACAATCTGGCGCTCATCACCGGACACATCGGGCGGCCCGGCGCCGCGCCGCTCTCGATCACGGGACAGTGCAACGCGATGGGCACGCGCGAAGCGGGCTTCACGTCGTCGCTGCCGGGGTACCGCAAGTTCGAGGATCGCGCGGACCGGGAGGAGTTGGCGGCGCACTGGGGCGTCTCGATCGACCGCATTCCGACGCGCCGCGGCCCGGCCTATCCCGACCTCATCGACGCCGTCCGTGCCGGACGCATCCGGGCGCTCTGGATCATCGGCACCAATCCGGCGGTGTCGTTTCCCGACTTCGGCGCGCTCCGCGCGGCGTTGGCGTCGCTGGACTTCCTGGTCGTCCAGGACGGGTTCCACCCGACCCCGACCTCGGCGCTGGCGAATCTCGTGTTGCCCGCGGCGATCTGGGGCGAAAAGGAAGGGACGTACACGAACACGGAACGGCGGGTGAGCAAGGTCAATCGCGCGGTCGAGCCGCCTGGCGGCGCGCGCGCGGATTTCGACATCGTCCTCGACGTGGCGGCGAAGCTTGGTCTCCGCGACGAGCTCTTTCCGGGCTGGCGTCGGCCGGCGGACGCGTTCGACGAGTGGCGGCGGGTATCCGCCGGCCGCCTCTGCGACTACTCGGGCATGACCTACGCCCTCCTCGAGCATCACGGCGGTCTGCAGTGGCCGTGCCGCGCTGGCGAGGGTGAGCCCACCGCTCCCCGTCGGCTCTACACCGACGGCGTCTTCGAGACCGACGACGGGCGCGCGCGGCTGTTGCCGACGACATGGGAGCCGTTCCCCGACCAGCCGACGCCGCGCTTCCCGTTCGTGCTCAACACCGGCCGCACGGTGGAGCACTGGCATACGCGGACCAAGACCGGTCAGGTCGCGATTCTCGAGCGTCTCGCGCCGCACGCCTGGGTCGAGATGAACCCGCGCGACGCACGCGCGCTCGGACTGGGCCGGCAGGATCGCGTCGACGTCGTCTCCACGCGCGGGCGCGTATCCGGCATCGAGCTCCGCCTGACCGAGACGATCGCGCCGGGACAGGTTTTCGTTCCCTTCCACTATCCCGAGGCCAACGCCAACTGCCTGACGCAGGCGGCGTTCGACCCTATCTCTCGCGAGCCGAACTACAAGCAGTCGGCCGTGCGCGTCGAACGGGCCCGGTCATGACGACGCCAGCAGCGGTGACGCGACTCGTCGTCGTTGGCAACGGGATGGCGGGGATGGGATGCCTCGAGCAGATCCTGACATACCACCCGGCGTTTCAGGTGACGGTCTTCGGCGACGAGACGTACGTCAACTACAACCGTGTGCTGCTCTCGGCGGTCCTGGCCGGCGAGAAGGCCGACGACGAGATTGTCCTGAATCCACTCGAGTGGTACCGCCAGCACCGCATCGATCTACGTCTCGGCGTACGCATCGCGGACGTCGACGCCGGCGCGAAGACCGTAACGGGGAACGACGGGAGCGTCACGCCCTACGACAAGCTGCTGCTCGCCACGGGCAGCACCGCGTGGCTCCCGCCCATCGAGGGGCTGGACCAGGACGGCGTGCTCGCGTTTCGCACGCTCGATGACACGCGTGAGCTGCTGCGGCGCGCGGGCGCGGGGGTCAGGGCCGTCGTCATCGGCGGCGGACTGCTCGGCCTCGAGGCCGCGCGCGGACTTCAGGTGCGGGGCTGCGAAGTGACCGTCGTCCACCTGTGCGCGTCGCTCATGGAGCGTCAGCTGGACGCCACCGGCGGGTCGTACCTGCTCGACAAGCTGCATGCCCTCGGGGTGCGCGTGCTGCTCGGACGCGCGACCGCGGCCCTTCTCGGCGACGGCCACGTCACGGGTGTGCGCTTCGCGGAAGGCGGGACCATCGACGCGGACCTCGTTGTCGTCGCCGCCGGCATCCGGCCGAATGTCGAGCTGGGCCGGCGCGCCGGTCTCGAGGTGAACCGTGGCGTCGTCGTGAACGACCACCTCGAGACCTCCGACCCGGATGTCTTCGCCGTCGGCGAGTGCGCCGAGCACAACGGCGTGTGTTACGGGCTCGTGGCGCCGGTCCTCGACCAGGGCAAGGTCCTGGCGGCGACGATCACCGGGCACAAGGGGCCGCGCTACTCGGGGACGCTTCAGGCCGCGAAGCTGAAGATCGCCGGCGTCGACGTGTTCTCGGCCGGCGTGTGGGCCGACGGCGACGGCCACGAGCCGGTCCGCTACGAAGACCCGTCGCTCGGCGTCTACAAGAAGCTGGTCGTCCGCGACGGCAAGCTGGCCGGGTTGATCCTGGTGGGGGACACCTCCGACAGTCATCGCTACATCAACTGGATGCGAGCCGATACCGATCTCACCAAGCAGCGCAGGCAGCTGTTGTTTCCGGCGCCCTCGGCCGACGACGGCCACGACGTGGCCGGAATGGCCGACACGGCGACGGTCTGCGGCTGTGTCGGCGTGACGAAAGGCGGGATCATCCACGCGATACACCAGCGCGGCGTCAATACGCTCTCGCAGCTGAAGGAGGCCACGCGGGCGAGCACCGGGTGCGGCAGCTGTACCAAGCTCTGTCAGGATCTCCTCCGTGCCGTCGCACCCGAGTTCGAGGACGAAGTGAAGCGGGTGCTGTGCACGTGCCTTCCGTTCTCCGAGGACAAGCTGCGCGAGATCCTGCGCAGCCAGCGCCTGCGCTCGGTGCAGGAAGTGCTCGAGATCTACGGCAACGGGCAGGGGTGCGAGGTGTGCAAGCCGGCGCTCAGCTACATGCTCGACATGCTCTGGTGCGGCGATCACGAGGAGGACCGGTCGGCCCGATTCATCAACGATCGCGTCCATGCCAACATCCAGAAGGACGGGACCTTCTCGGTGATTCCCCGCATCCGCGGCGGCGTCACCAATCCAGCCGAGCTGCGGCGCATCGCTGACGTCGCCGAGAAATACCACGTGCGGATGGTCAAGATCACCGGCAGCCAGCGCATCGACCTCCTCGGCGTGCGCAAGGCCGATCTCCCCGCGGTCTGGGCCGATCTCGGGATGGTGTCCGGTCAGGCGTACACCAAGGGCGTACGGATGGTGAAGACGTGCGTCGGCACCGAGTTCTGCCGGTTCGGCACGCAGGACTCGACCGCAGCCGGCATCGAGATGGAACGGCGGTTCGAGCACCTGTTCACCCCGCACAAGGTCAAGATGGCGACCGTCGGCTGCCCGCGCAATTGCGCCGAGGCCACCGTCAAGGATATCGGCCTGGTGGGTCAGGACGGCGGCTGGCAGGTCGTCGTCGGCGGCGCCGCTGGCAAGTCCGTGCGCCGGGCCGACCTGCTCGCGACGGTGGAGACGACGGAGCAGGCCCTCGAGGCCTCGCAGCTGTTCTTCCAGTACTACCGCGAGAACGCCAACTATCTCGAACGCACTTACGACTTCGTCGAGCGGGTGGGGATCGAGAAGATCCGCAAGGAGACGGTGTACGCGACCGACGCGGCGCGAGCCGCACTGCTCGACCGCTTTCGCAAGTCAAAGGCGCGGTCTCGCGACGCGTGGGAGGAAGGCGCGGCGCCTCTGCATCCCACCCAGTTCGCGCCGCTCGAATCCCAGGATACGGTGATCAGATGAACGAACGCTGCTGGATTTGGATCACTCACGTCGAGAACGTCCCGCCCCGCGAAGGCCGGTCGGTGACGGTGGCCGGCCGGGAGATCGCGATCTTCAACCTCGGCGATCGATTCGCCGCCATCGACAACCGCTGCCCCCACAAGGGCGGGCCCCTCGCCGACGGCATCGTGGCTGGTGAGTCGGTGGTCTGTCCGCTCCATGGCTGGCGGGTGGCGCTCGCGAGCGGTCAGGTGGATCGGCCGGCGGACGCGGCCGCGTGCGTCGAGACCTTTCCCATCAGAGTCGACAACGGGATGATCGTCGTTGGCCTGCCGGCCAGCCTCGCGCCCGAGGAGACAGGCGAAGCCGCCTGAACGTGATGCATGCAGTCCAAAATCGTTGGCATTGACGCGGCGATCCCGTCGAAGACGGACATCGACCTCCTTCATGACATCGGCAGCCGGATCGCCTTCGCCGATCCGCTGCACACCGTCCTCAGCCGCATCGTCCATGTCGTGACGAGCGTCGTGCAGGGGGACTCGTGCTTCGTCTACGTGCTCGAGCAGAACGACCTGGTCCTGCGCGCGTCGAAGACGCCGCATCCCGACATCGTCGATCGCCTGAAGCTGCGGGTCGGGCAGGGGATCACGGGCTGGGTCGCCGAGCACCGTCAGCCGGTGACGATCGGCGTGCGGGCCTTCGAAGATCGCCGGTTCCTGCTGTTCAACGAGTTGCCGGAGGATCGCTACGAGGCATTTCTCTCGGTACCCATCCTGACTCGCGGCAAGCTCGTCGGGGTGATCAACGTGCAGCACCGGCAGCCCTACGTGCACCGCCCGCACGACGTGCAGGTCATCTCGATGGTCGGGTTTCTCGTCGGCGCCGAGATCGAGATCGCGCGTCTGGCGGCGGAGAACGCCCACTTGTCGGAGCGCCTCGAGGAACGCAAGGTCATCGACCGGGCCAAGGGCATCCTGCAGCGCGAAATGGGCCTCAGCGAAGAGGATGCCTACGCCGCCATTCAGCGGCAGAGCCGGCAGCGCCGCAAGTCCCGGAAGGAGATCGCCGAGGCCATCATCATCAGCGACGAGCTCCGCAACAGCAGGGACGACGCCTGACGCCGATGTCCTTCCCGTCGCCGAGCTTCCAGGGCCGGTCGGTGCTGGCGTTCGAAAGCCGGCGCGCGAAAGAAATCGAAGCGCTCATCGCGACATTCGGCGGGCAGCCCATCGTCGCGCCGGCCGTGCGCGAAGTGCCGACGGCATCCGAGGACGCGCAGATGGAATTCGCGCATGCCCTCGTCCGCGGTGAGTTCGACGCCGTCGTGTTTCTGACCGGCGTTGGGGTTCGCGCGCTCGTCGATGTGGTCGAGCGCGCTGGCCTGCGTGCCGCGTTCCTCGCGGCGCTCGGCCGGACGAAGGTCATCACACGGGGGCCCAAGCCGGTCGCGGCCCTCCGCGAGCTCGGGGTGCTGGTCTGGGCCAACGCGGCCGAACCGAACACCTGGCGCGAGGTGCTGGCGGCCGTCGACCGGGAGGCGGGATCGTGGCCGTTGGCAGGCAAGCGGGTGGCCGTCCAGGAGTACGGGGTATCGAACGTGGAGCTGCTCGAGGCGCTGCGGGCGCGCAGCGTCCAGGTGACGGCGGTGCGGGCGTACGAGTGGGACATGCCCGAGGATCTGCAGCCGCTCGAGACGGCGGCCGCCGCACTCTCACGCGGTCAGGTGGCGGTCGTCCTGGTGACGTCGGGCATTCAAATCGTCCACTTCTGGCGTATCGTTCGGGATCGAGGGCGCGAGAGCGACATCCGGCGCGGGTTGTCGGCGGCGCTCATCGCGTCGATCGGTCCCTCGGCCTCGAGCGAGCTCCGCCGCCACGGCATCGAGCCTTCGCTCGAGCCATCCCATCCGAAAATGGGTCTTCTCGTCCGCGAGGCGGCCGAGCGCGTGTCGCGCAGCTGACCGCGTCGGACGCCCGGCCGCCGGCGCTGCGCGCGTAATCTCAGGGATCAGAGATCAGGGATCAGAAGGCCGGGAGCTTTTCCGACCGTCGAATGATCCCCGATCCCTGATCTCTGATCCCTGATCCCTGATCCCCTGATCCCCGATATAATCTCGCCCACGCTGTGGGCACACTGAATGTCGTCGTCCTCTACGACCGATGGGAGGAGCCGGAAGACTCCATCTCCAGCGCGTCTGACAAGGCGCCGCTGACGCGGACGCTCGACAAGAAGGAAGTCGAGGACGAAGTCGCCGAGGCGCTCGTGAAGCTCGGGCACGAGGCGACGCTCCACGTTCTCGACGGTTCGACGAAGAGCCTCCACGCGCTCGCGCGCATGGAGTGCGATCTCGTCTTCAACCTGGCCGAGTCCTTCGCGGGCAACGACACCGCCGATTATGCGATTGCCGCGTACCTCGAGCTCATCGACAAGCGCATCACCGGTGCCGGCTCGCACGGGCTCCTCTACGCGCAGGACAAGGCCGTCGCCAAGAAGATTCTCGAGTTCCACGGCCTCCACACGCCGGTGTTCGCCCGTTCGTTCCGCGGGCGGCTCGACTTCTCGCACGACCTCGCGTTTCCCGTCATCGTCAAGCCGGCGCGCGAAGACGGATCGATCGGCATCGAGTTCAACGCCGTCGTGTCGTCCATCCGCGAGCTGATGGAGCGGATCGACTGGCTGCATGCGAACTTCGACTCGCCGGTGCTCATCGAGGAGTACGTCGAAGGGCGCGAGATGTACGTGGGCGTCCTCGGCAACGACAATCCGGTCGCGCTGCCCGTCGTCGAGCTCGACCTCTCGAAGCTGCCGGAGGGCACACCCCGGATCGCCGGCGCCGAAGTGAAGTGGGGAAAGGGGACGGCCGCCTACCGGGACACCAAGTCGGCCATCGCCGAGGATCTTCCGGAAGACACGGCCACGCTGCTGCAGACGACGGCCGTCGCCGTGTTCCAGGCGCTCGAGTTGCGCGACTATGCCCGAATCGACATGCGCCTGCGCCCGGACGGCCGCGTGGCTGTCATCGAAGCCAATCCGAATCCCTGGCTGGCGTCGAAGGCCGAGTTCGCGATGGCCGCCCGGAAGTCCGGCCGCAACTACACGCAGCTCATCGGGGAAATCGTCGACCTGGCGCTTGCCCGGTACGGCGGCTGACCAGCCGCGCACCTGCCTACGGTCTGACCTTTCCGTCGGCTTTCCACAGGTAGAGCGTCACCTCGTCCCCTCGGGCGCTCCTGAACTGCTCCACCTTCTCGGCCGGCCAGGCTGGACCCATGCTGAAGGCGTGGGAGACGATCCGGGCGCCGGGCCGGAGCTGCCGGGTCAGGACGGGCCGGAGGGCGGCGTTGCCGGAGCCCAGCATGTAAAGCGTCACGACCGTCGCGGGGGAGACGTCGGCTGCCAGCGCGTCCGCGAGCCGGAACTCCACGAGGTGCTCGACGCCCGCCGCTCGAGCATTGGCCCGCGATTCGTCGATTCGCCTCGGGTCGATATCGATGCCTACCCCCCGGGCTCCGTAGAGCTTCGCCGCAGCGATCGGAATACGGCCATCCCCGCATCCAAGGTCGTACACGACGTCGTCGCGGGTCGTTCCTGCCAGGACCAGCATGCGCTCGACGACATCCTCGGGCGTCGGCACATAGGGCGCGAGGCTCTGGGCTGGCCGCGCCCCGGTGACCCTGGTCTGCCGGATTTCGGCGCGGCCTGCACCCGCCTGGCAGGCCAGGACCAGCGAGAACGCCACGGCGGCCGGAAGAGCCGGACGGGGCCGATTCATGTCTCGATCATACGCCCGCGAACGTGACCAGCGGTTGGGTATCCGACCGCAAACCCTTCCCGCATATGGCCTTTAAGAGACCGGCCCCAGCGCGAATCCGCCCGGGACAGTCCTGCACAGCCGGGCACAGAAAATGGCAAAAAGTGGCCGGTTTTGGCCGGTTTTTCGTTGCGGGCGCGCAGATGATCCGTTATACTGAGGGAACTGCTCGTCGCTCGCACACCTAACCTTCTCAACCTACTCTGTGGGGGACACGTGACATTTCAGGTTGGTGACAAGGTCATTTACCCAAATCACGGACTCGGCGTCGTGCAAGGCATCGAAACGAAGACAATCCTCGGCACCACCTGCGGTTTTTATCATCTCCGAATGGTCGCGAACGAGACCACCGTCCTCGTTCCGGTCGATAACGTCGATGGCGTCGGCTTGAGGCGCGCCATCGAGGATCAGGAGATCGAGCGGCTCTTCTCGCTCCTCGGCGACGGCAAGATCGACAACCATCAGAACTGGAAGGGACGCTTCAAGGACAACTCGGATCGGATGCGCACCGGGTCGATCTACGACGTGGTCGAGGTCCTCAAGAGCCTGACCTTCCTCGCGCGTTCGAAGAACCTGTCGTTCCGCGAGAAGCGCATGCTCGACCGCGCGAAGTTCCTCGTGGTCTCCGAGATCTCCGAAGTCTCGCGCGAAGTGACGATCATGGTCGAAGAGAAAGTCGATCGCGCGCTCGAGCGGTGCTTCACCGTGAAGAATCGCTCGATCGCCCGCGCGAAGGCGGCCAAGGCGCCCGCAGCCGCGACGCGCATTCCCGCGCGGCGGACCGCCAAGGCGTCCTGAGCGCCGCTGCCGACGGACAGAGCCATCAGGCCGGGAGCGCCACCAGGCGCTTCCGGCCTTTGCTTTTGCCGGATCACTCGTGCCTACCCTCTCCATCGCTCCCGCTCTGTGGTCTGATTAGCCGTGCATTCTGTCGTGCCGGCCGTGCGCACGCTCGCGGCCATCCTGTCCGTATCGCTGTACGTCCTCATCATCGGCACGCCCTTCGTGCTCTTTGCCATCTCGATCCGCAACGCCGCGATCCTCTATACCGTCGGACGCATCGGCGTGCGGCTTGGTCTGCGTCTGAGCGGGATTCGCTACCAGGTGGAGGGAAGCGAGCACATCCAGCGCGGCCGGGCGGCGGTGTACGCAGTCAATCACGCGAGCAACGTCGAGCCGCCGATCCTCTTCGACGCCCTGCGCGAGCTCTTTCCGCGGCTGCGTATTCTCTACAAGGCCGAGCTGCGGAAGCTGCCCGTGCTCGTCCAGGGCTTCGATCTGGCGGGCTTCGTGCCGCTCGAACGAGGCAACCCCGAGCAGAGCCTGCCGGCCATCGATCGCGCCGCCGACGCGCTGCGCGCGGGCAACTCGTTCCTCATCTTTCCCGAGGGTACGCGGAGCCGCACCGGCGCCCTGCTGCCATTCAAGAAGGGCGGGTTCATCATGGCGCTCAAGGCGCAGGCGCCGATCGTTCCGGTGGCGATCACCGGCACACGGAACGCCATGCGCAAGGGCAGCCCCATCATCTATCCCGTGGAGGTACGCGTGCGTTTCGGAGAGCCGGTGGAGACGGCGGGAGTCGCGCTCGACGAACGCGACCGCCTCATCGGGGAGGTCCGGCGCCGAGTGGAGGAGATGCTGCGGGCGTAACGGCCTATTTTCATGCTAGATCTACACTAGCCATGCTCGAAACCTTCGCGCTCCTGGGCCGGACCATGGGGTTCTCGTTCGCGGCCGGCATCAACCTGTACGCCACGGTGGCGATCCTCGGCCTCGCCAAGCGCTACGGGTGGGTGGAACTGCCGGAGCAGTTCCAGGTCTTCGACAACGACGTCGTGATCGGCGTCGCGCTCGTCCTCTACGTCATCGAGTTTGTCGCCGACAAGATTCCCTGGGTCGATTCGCTCTGGGATGCCGTGCACACCGTCGTCCGGCCGATTGGCGGGGCGGTCATCGCCGTGGCCACGCTGGGCGATGCGAGCCCGACGGTCAAGGGGCTGGCCGCGCTGCTCGGCGGTACGCTCGCGACGGGCACCCACCTCACCAAGGCCGGAACGCGCGCGGCGGCCAACACCAGCCCGGAGCCCTTCTCGAACTGGGCGCTCAGCCTCGGAGAGGATGCGTTCGTGATCGGCCTCGCGGCGCTGGCGCTGAAGTTCCCGATTGCCGCCGGATTGGTCGTCGTCTTCGGCGTCGTGATGATGGTCGTTTTTGCGGCGTGGATCGTCAGAGCCGTGAAGCGCCGGTGGGGGACGCCAGCGGTGGCGACGATGTGAGCTTTCAGCTGCCAGCTCTCAGTTGGATCATTCAGATCTCAGTCGGTGGACTTACGCACTTCGCTTCCGCATCCTCACCTCGCGCCCGCCGTCGTTGAACGCGACCTCGTCCATCAGCTGGTTGATCAGGAAGATACCGCGCCCGCTGGACTTGAGGACGTTCTCACCCGCCCGGGGATCCGGCACCGTGGCCGCATCGAAGCCCGCTCCGGGATCGCGCACGACAATGAGGACCTCTCCGTCGGTGCCGCAGGTCACCACGCACTGCACTTGCCGCGCCGGATCCCCCTTGCATCCATGTCGGATGGCGTTGGCGAGGGCCTCCTGGAGCGCGAGCTCGACCTGCATGATGCGCTCCTCCGACCACTTCCTCTCGGTGAGGACCTGCATGACGCCGTCGGTGACCTTCGGAATCGCCCGCGGGTCGGCCGGAATGGTCATGTTGAACTGGCACTCGGAGCAGTAGGGGAGGAGGCCGCTCAGCTTGTTCACGGTGTCGAGCGACGAGCGCAGCTCTCTGATGAGCTCGAGCTGGGCGGCCTCGGCGCGATCGCGATCGGCGAGCGCCTGCTCGAGCTCGATGAGGTTGGCGCGCAGCTCGAGTTGCGCTTCGGCCTGGCGGCGGAGGGCCTCGAGCGCCTCGATCTGTTCCGGCGTGAGCGTACGCGGCACCTTGTCGAGCACGCACAGCGTTCCGAGGGCGTAGCCGTCGGGCGTGACCAGGGGGGCGCCCGCATAGAACCGGATTCCGTTCTCTCCTGCGACGAACGGGTTGTCGCGAAAGGTGGCGTTCTTCCGCGCGTCCGGGACAACGAACAGGTCGCGCTGCTGAATCACATGCGTACAGAAGGACACGCTCCTCGACGTCTCGGCGATCGAGAGGCCGACGCGCGACTTGAACCACTGCCGATCGGCGTCGATGAGGCTGATGAGCGCGATGGGCGTGCCGCAGATCTGCGAGGCGAGCAGCGTCAGGTCGTCGAAGGCGCGTTCGGGCTGCGTGTCGAGGATGCGATAGCGTCCGAGAGCGGTCAGCCGCCCGGCTTCATCGATGCTCATGCCACTCGCCCCCGTCAGCGTCCCGTCGTGAACGTCAGGCTCCAGGGCTGCAGCGCGTCACCACCGACTGCCGTGATGCCGTCCAGCAGCTCGACCTTGACCGTTTGAAAACGCTCGAGCGGCGTCGAGAACCTGAGCTCGACGCCTCGCGTGCCGACGTTGTAGTTGAACGCAAACGCCGGCGGCGCCGGCGGCGGCGTCGCCGGCGTCGCCCCCGTCTGGTAGCTCACGCGGATGCGATCCTTGAACGACCGGGCATCCATGTCGCGGGAGAACTGCACGCGAACGACCGCTGTGGCGTCGACGTCGGTCTCCTCCGGCACCGGCGTGCTGAAGACCACGGTCGGCGGCGGCGCCGCGGGCGTCGTGGGGATCTCGACTTCCACGACGGTGTCTTCGACGGGCTTCGACAGCTCGATCGTGCGTCCCTCGATCCACACCCGGCTGCCGTCGCGCCGGACCGTGCCCTCCACCTCGACCCATCGCCCGGTATCCAGGCGCGCCGAGGGATCGAGCTCGAAGTCGCGGCCGCGGGGCCGGAGCGCGCTGACCCACACCGCCGCGTCTGCCGACCTGACGACGAAGTCCCATTTGCCCGGCGCGGGGAGGGGCGTGGCGACGTCTCCCAGCAGGTTCCGGCCCCGGAAGCGCCCCGAGACGGTCGCGCTGCGATTCTCGTAGCGCTCGGGCGCCATGACAATGCCGCGAAGCGACGGGGCTTCGGGCAGCGTGGCCTCGACGAGGCTCGCGTTGATCAGCACGAAGACCTGGTCGCGCGGCGGCCAGCGCCCGTCGGTCAGAAATTCGAGCAGCGGCCGGAAATCGACCGAGGCGAACCGGCTGTCGCCAGCCTCGAGGCGCCCGAGGTCCCAGAACTCCCCGCGGATCTCGCCGTCGGTGCGCCGCGGCCGCTCCCGCCAGTACACGTAGATAGGTTTGCCCTCGAGGTCGCGGACCGGCTCGGTGGCCCGTGCCGTATCGGTCCCGGGTGGTTCGAGCCTGAAGAGGTCGCGTGATTCCGCGATCGAGCCGAGGACGGCGACCTGCTTCCCGTGAAAGAACACGGGCGAGGCGCGCAGCGCGGCGGGCGTCGTGGCGAGACGGCCGGGCGTCTGCGCCGGCGTCCACGCTGTCGAAGACGCGACGAGCGCCGACGCGGCCAGCAAGGATCGCGACAATCGCATATGACGAGAATCTCCGACTCGACCGCCTCGCCTGGGACAGGCGCGCCACGGCTACTTCGTCAGTTTACGCTGTCCGACCCGCGCCAGGACGACACCGAGGGCGAAAAAGAGCAGGCCCCCGGCGATCAGGCCTCCGGTCCCATCGTGCAGGAACGGCACGAGACCGGGGTTGTCGCCGGCGTCGGCTTCGGGCACGATGCCGTTGCCGAACAGGATCGCGTAGAGGATCCCCGCCAGCGAGCCACCGGCGATCAGGCCGGAGCTGAAGAGGGTGCCCGACCCGACTTCTGACTCCTCGGTCGTGCCGGTCTTGCGCTCGACGTAGGCTCGCACGAGGCCGCCGGCAAAGATGGGGGCCGTCGTCGCGATCGGCAGGTAGGACCCGACGGCGAACGACAGCGAGTGAATGCCGCAGAGCTCCAGCGTGATCGCGATGAAGACCCCGACGAGCACCAGGCCCCAGGGCAGATTCTGACTGAGCAGTCCCTTGATGATCGTGCTCATCAGCGTCGCTTGCGGCGCCGGCAGCGCATCGGAGCCGATGGTCATCACCTGGTGGAGATACAGCGTCGTGTAGCCGATGATCATCGCCGACACGAGGACGCCGATGATGAGGCCGTACTGCTGGTAAACGGGCGTCGCGCCGACGATATAGCCGGTCTTGAGGTCCTGCGACGTCGCGCCGGCGTTGGCCGCCGCGATGCAGACGACCGCGCCGACGCAGAGAGCCACGGGCGAGTACCACTCGCCGGTCCAGCCGAGCGCCACGAAGATCGTGCACGTCAGGATGAGGGTCGCGATCGTCATCCCCGAGACGGGGTTCGACGACGAGCCGATCAGGCCGACGATGCGCGAGGAGACGGTCACGAAGAAGAAACCGAACACGATCACGAGAACCGAGACGAGAAAGTTACCCTGCGTGGGCAGGCCGGGGGCGACGGCCAGGAAGATGGCCAGCAACACCGTGCCCGCGAGCACGATCGTCATCGGAATGTCGCGCTCGGTTCGGGACACGGCGGGCGCCGTGCCCTTGGCCGAGAAATCCTTCATGCTCTCCCGGAACGACGACACGATCGTCGGGATCGTCCGGGCCAGCGTGATGAGGCCCGCGGCGAGCACCGCGCCGGCCCCCGTATAGCGGATGTACGCGCTCCAGAGCTGATTGGGCGACATCTGGTCGATTCGCAGGCCGCTTGCCGGCACGGGTGGAAAGGGCTCCGTCAGGTAGTTGCCCATGATGGAGAGCAGCGGCAGCAGGACCAGCCACGACAGCACGCCGCCGGCGAACATCACGCCGGCGATGCGCGGGCCGATGACGTAGCCGACGCCCATGTACTCGGGCGAGATGTCGACGTTGAGCGTGGCGTTCGGGAAGACGCTCGTGCGCCCGAGGGAGCGGCCAATCGCCGTTGGAAAGATCTGGACAATCCACGACACCGCCTTCCACAAGGCGCCGACCCCGAGGCCCATGAACACGGTCTTCGCAAGCGCGCCGCCGCGCTCGCCCGCGACGAGGACGTCGGCGCACGCGGTGCCCTCGGGATAGGGGAGCACGCCGTGCTCCTTCACGATGAGCGCGCGCCGGAGCGGCACCATCATCAGCACGCCGAGGATGCCGCCGGCGAAGGCGAGCATCGTGATCTGGAAGTAGTTGAAGAAGCCCTGCCCGCGGTCGCCGAAGAAGATGAGCGCCGGTACGGTGAACACCACGCCGGCCGCGACCGATTCGCCGGCCGAGCCGATCGTCTGCACGATGTTGTTCTCGAGGATGCTCGATCCGCCCAGCCGCTTGAGCACCGAGATCGCGAGAACGGCGATCGGGATGGAGGC
>Ga0075327_1000269_pt1 | contig 13915 bp, 11 predicted proteins | sample MayberrySE_Catta_2_FD_120056 | JGI IMG/M metagenome (GOLD analysis project Ga0075327, IMG submission 120056) | Natural and restored wetland microbial communities from the San Francisco Bay, California, USA, that impact long-term carbon... | ecosystem: Environmental > Terrestrial > Soil >...
CGATGGCCCCCGGTTGGTCGCCGCTGACCTCCTGGACGAAATATCGGTAACGGCCTCGCCGCGCTGCCAAAATGCCTAGAGCGATGAACTTCGGCGTGTTGTGGCCTATTTCGGCATAGGTCGGCCCTACTGTTTCAAGCATCCGGCTGAGAAGCACTGTCGCGGTCGTCTTGCCGTGACTGCCGGTGACGCCAACGAACACCGTCCCGGTGAGCTGGCGGCGCCAGACGCTCGCGGTGCGAAGGCGCGCCCAACGTTTCAAGTCGTTGACCGGGTCTGCGGCCTTGCGGAGCAAGGCACGAAGGAAATGGCGATCTTTACCCGACATTCTGATCAGATGAGGTTGGATCCAGCCATCGGCACAACATCATTCGCCGTCCCAACTGCCGTTCGGCCAGGAAACCGCCTTGAACTCATCAGATCGAGTCTTGTCACGGCAACTCCAAGCCGCCGACAGCATCATGAGCAACCTTACGAATCAGGATTCTTTCGGGCGCATAAGGCGAATAATTGTATATCTTTACGCCTTTGAGACGCGCGGCCCGAACGAATTCGGCCAAAAAAATCTCGATAGTCTCACAAGGAAATTGGTCGGGCCCAACTGTAGATAAATTGATGGTTTTCTTTGAATAATTGTTGGATGCGCCTTGAGGACCAACGCCCATGTCAAATCCTAAGACATGTATGCTCCTCCTGGCGAGAAGGAGGCTCTCGGCGATCGCCAAAAGCATGGTCGTTGCCGGATAAATAAATCCATCATCGATCGAGTGTAATAATAATGGCTTGCCGTTGCGCCATGCATAACTGGGTCTGAAATGCAAACGTCCGGCAGTCGGGCCGTCACGAAATGGATATTTCCGACGAAATGTTGGTTTTGGAAGAATGAAGTTGTCGCGACAGGGATCGAGTTTTCGGATAACTCGATAGGCCCGTTCGAATTGATGGACCGTAACAAGTCTTGTAATATGTTTGGGAACTCTGTCCGCGTTTTTGTGAAACGCACTAACATCTTGACATAGCCATAAAATATTGTTCGAGGAGGGAATTTCGTCCCATACATCAATTGCGCTATTCAGGAGAATAATCGTCGAATTTTGAATCGCGGACAAATCGAAGTCGTCGAGGGAAGGTCCTGAACCGACACAATAGACGTTGTCATTGACAAATTTATCTTTATCGAAGCGCTTAAAGCGCCGGGAAGCGGCGGCATAGCGGAGATGCCCCCAAATTGCTGGGAGGCAAAGCGGAATCCCGCAAATGTCCGCAAATCGTTTTACGAGGCCCTGGTGCACGTTCTGATCCGGTTGAATTGTGTCCGATCGTTCTCGATCGGAGTTCCGATAATCATTGGAGACGTCCGGAAGGTTCCATAGTCGGGTCGTCGTCGGGTCAGCTGGTAGTTCGATACGTGGTCTTGCAGATACTCAGGTTCCATACAACCGACGCTTGGGTCCGTGGACCTGTAGGGACAGTCCCCGTCGGGAAGAACGAACTCAGCGACCGCGGAATCTACCGGCAATTGATCCGTGACGGAAATGTAGCACGCCAGCATCCAACAGCGATAGCATCTGCTCGCGATCCAAGGGGTCGGTCCATTAGGCTGCAGCCAGCCGTCTCCCCAGAAAACTACCCCCCGCTTCCTAACCATGCGTCGGAAATGAAAGGCTGCTCTATCAATGACATAGCGGACCCGCGAGCCGTGGTAAGAACTGAGCATTCTCGACACCACAGTCAGAACACGATAGTTCTCTTGCCGGCCTTTTTGGCAGACTTGCCAATGCTCGCCGTTTTTTCGTAACCGGGTGGCGTTGTCACCAAACCCGTAGGAGATGAGAGTTGCTATGACCGATCCATTTCGAATCTTTATTGGTTGGGATAGCCGCGAAGCAGTCGCCTATGATGTTGCCCGCCACTCGCTTATTCAGCGTGCCTCCATACCTGTCGAAGTAACACCTATCAAGCTCGACGATTTGCGGGCCCGAGGCCTATATTGGCGAGATCAGGATCCCTTGGCTTCCACCGAGTTCACCTATACTCGATTTCTCACGCCCGCCCTTGCCGGTTTCGAGGGATGGGCCTTGTTCTGCGACAGCGACTTCCTTTGGCTGGGCGATATTGCTGGCCTGGTCGAATACACCAAGACGCCAAAAGCGGTATTCTGCGTACAACATGACTACACGCCCAAGGAAACCGTTAAGATGGATGGCGCTGTCCAGACCGCCTACCCACGCAAGAACTGGTCGTCTTTGATGCTGTTTAATTGTGATCATCCATCCGTCAAGCAGCTCACGCCAGAAGTGGTCAATCGTGAGAGCGGCGCCTATCTTCACCGTATGCAGTGGGCTACCGACGATGAAATTGGCGCTCTTCCTGTCGAATGGAACTGGCTAGAGGGATGGAATGAAAAGCCAGCCATCGGCACCCCAAAGGGGGTCCATTTTACCCGCGGCGGCCCTTGGTTCGAGCAGTGGCAGGACGTTGACTATGGCGACATTTGGCTGTCAGAACTTGACGCGACGACGCGAGCGGCGGGTGATGCTGTGCAATGAGCTAAAAAGCGTGTCGAGGCAAGGATTTGACTCTTCGGACGAACGCTAGAACTGCTCCGCGAAGGCTTTCGCTGATTGTTATTGCCTGCAAAAGCCCGACAGGGAGGCGCTAGCGGCGGTGAAGGCGAGGTCGGCGGCGCTCGGGCCATAGAGAACGGTCGGACTGATCGAGCTTTTGCACATACACCGCCAGCCTGGGCCAGCGGCAGGGCGCCCGCAGTTGGTTAGGCGTCCAATCCACAATGAGAGCCGATGATCGCAAGACGTCGACCAAGGATGACAATTGTTGAGCCAGATCTCGAAAAGATTCAACTCGCGGAAGAATGCAAGCGGTCGAATAGGCGTGTCACTGGATCTGCGTCACCCTGTGCGGTTGCGCAAACGTCCGAGCGCGAGCGCCATCTGCATTGGCGCCAATGCCTTGGAGCGAATCGTCGAGAACGTGTCGCGGCCGCGGCTGTTCCAGAAATTCGAGATGATCTCCTCCTTCAGCGGCGACGCCGATGCGCAGGCCCACCACTCCGACGCCTTTGGGCGCGAGCGGTGATGCCAGGGCTTGCCGCCGGCGAAGTGAAGGATGAACGGATCGGCGAAATCCTGCCGACGCTTCTTGTCAGGCGGTGTCCGCTTGATCAAAAGCGACAGGCGCGTTGACGGCACCAGCACCTTCCAGCGGCTGTCGATGATCCTCGCCTTCGGGAGCAGCAACATGTTCAGAACGCACTGGTCGGGGATCACGAACTTCGCGCCGCTGTCCAGTATCTCGCGAACGCGCTCTTCGATCTTCTGCTTGCACATAAGGTCCAGGTCGAGGACCAGAACGCCGGTGTTGAAGTACGATTTCTGCAAATCCCCCGAGATCGAAAGCGTGTTCTCGAAATAAGCTTTCAGGGTTAAGTTGCCGCCCGACCGGCGACCCAGCGCGAGCTGACGTCCGACATGGAGATCGGGAACTGCTCCGATCGGACAGCCACCCAAATCGGTGTCGTAAAGTTCGGCGATATCTCTGTGCGTCACGAGATCCGTATCGAGGTAGACGATCTTGCCGATGTCGGGGAGGTGTCGGGCAAGAGCGATCCGCTCGAACTGAACCTGCTTGGCATATTCAAACCGCTGATCGTCAAAAGAGGTTGCGTTCAGGGCATGCACGTCGATGCGAATATTGCGACGCCGAAGCTTCAGTATTTCCGTCAAGCGAGCCGGGCTCACGTGGAGGACCAGCAGGTGAAGGACGTAAAGCCGGTCAGGGTCGGCTTTGGCGACCACCGAGGTTATCGCGACGGACGCTTCGAGCGACACCGCATCATCGAAGATCCAGGCGACGTGGACAGGGTTTCCCATGTTGATCCTCCGGCCCGGGGTCCAAGCGTACATCCAATCGGAAGTCCCGTGAGGCGGAATGCGGCCTCGGAGTTCCGCCGACTGAGATGGCTCCACGCTAAGCGTCGTTTGATCGCTTGATCGTGGTGTCGGCGTCGTCGGCGAATAAATGGCGGTAGCGCGCCGGTTCTCGAGCAGGAAAGCCGGGAAGCTGTCATCAAACGGAACCTTGCGTAGGCGTTCATCGGCTTTCGCCCATGCAATCCTGGCTGCAGCGATATCTGCGAAGTCCCGGCCCGGATCGCGCTCATGCTCCGGCAAGGCGGCACAGTTCGAGCGAAACTTTGCCGCGACCGCGTTGACGCCGCCCATCGAGCTGAAATGCCATCCGGCATCTTCGTGCACGGTCCGACGAACGGCGCGGCGCATGTAGGCGCTCGCATAGAGCCAGCGCAACGCCGACCGCATCGGACCCGACGTTGGCGGGCGCACATACCGGAGGCCTTGCATCGTATGCAGGTACCGACGCCGAACCGCGCGGGGTCCGCTGCGCGACCAGAGTTCGCGGCATTGATAGGTCAGGAAGTACCTGTACATCCGCTGCTCGAGGCAGTGAACGGTCGCGAAGCTGTCCGGAGTCGCGGCAAGGGCGCGGACCGACTCGGCCCGCGGGATTTCGTCGACGTCGGAAAGGACGACGACATCCTCCGGCCTTGCGTCGTCGATACCCGCGATAAGGGCGTTGCGTTGATACCGTTGCCGCCGCCAATTGTCGGCTTTGGTCGTGCCGCGGGGCATGTCTTTGACGACGACATGGCGAATGCGTTCCGCAAATCGTGCAAATCGGTCGCGGTTATTCTGAAAGACCAGTGGTTTCGGTTTGCCCTTGAAAGTTACCTCTGCCTCCGCGAGCACAAAAAAATCGACGACATGTGCTAATTCGTGGAGCCGGATTTCAAGGAGGTCGAGCTCTGTCGAGAATACAAAACAGTCGTATAGGCGCGCCATTGCTCCCCCCAAGTGCCGCCGGACCGGCATGAACGCAGCCGGCGGTCCTCGCGCTCTGCGTGTCTCGCCCACGCGGTACCGCAAATTAGGATAGGTCGGATCGGTTGTACAGGGGTCAAAAAGCAACTAGATATAACTGCGGACCCCGAAGCCGGACGGCTTGCTTTCGTGGTCAGCCACGAGCCGTGCGTTGAGGGTGGCGGCGTCAAAGCCGCCCTCACCGGCCATGACACGATCGGCAAAGTCGGAGATTGTGGCGACCCGGTGGCGCGGGCGCCCGGCGAAGGCCAGGTTGGCTCCGCATTTGGCCTCGAGATCGGTCCGCGACAGCGGCTCGCGGGCGCCGCCGCGCATGCAGGCCTGGCGTTCCTCGACGAGCGAACCGTCCTTGAGCCTCGCGCGGACGTGGCCGGTGTAGTTGGCCGGATACTCGTTGTCGGGATCGACAACGTAGTTGACCTTGCCGGCGAGCTCGAGCAGCTGCGGCTCGCGCACCCGTTCCTCGGTGAACTCGGCAAGACCGGCATCCTGGTAGACGATGCCGACGGCGACGCAATAAGGGGTCGAGAATTTGGCGGAATAGGGCGTGGTCGGGCGCCGCTTTTCCGACAAAGGCTCCCACAGGCGGTGGACGGTGCCCTCGCCGACCTCGCAGGTGATTTCCTCGATGTCGGCCGGCTTGATGCCGGCGCGCCCGAGGCGGACGGCACAGTCGATGTAGGGTTGGGTCATAGTCCCGCAGGCGTATGGTTTATAGGCGACCGACGCCATCTCCCAGCGCACCCCCAGATCGTCGGTAAGGGGGGCGAATTCGGGTTCGATCGACGGCGCGAACGCCGCGAAGAGTCCGTGTACCCCTTCGAACACCGTACCGGGACCGGAGAAACCGGCTTCACCCATCATTGCGGCGCGGACCGCGGCCTGCGCCGACCAGCCAGCGTGCATGCGCTTGGTCCATGAGCCGTCGGCGAGGTATTCGATGATGCCCGAGGCCATCGAGCCGGCGACGCCGAGCGTGTCGCGGATCTGCCGGGGCGTCTGGCCCATCGCCGCGGCGACGCCGGCGGCGGCGCCCATGGTTCCGAGAATCGCGGTCGGATGGAACCCGGCAGAATGGACCGCCTTGTTGGCGACCACCCCGAGCCGGCACATGATCTCCATGCCCACGGCAATCCCCTTGGCAACCGCGGCGTTGTCGAACCCGAAGGTTTCCGCTGCCGCGGTCATCGCCGGCACGACCACGACACCGGAATGCACCGGACAGCCCTCAAAGGTGTTATCGAAATCTTCGCCATGACCGCAGGTGCCGTTGATTGCGGCAGCGGCGGCGAACGCCCGGCCCTCGTCGAGGCCGAAGACCGTGCAGGAGCCCGGATCGGGGAAAGCGCGCCGTACCGCCCGGCCGTAATCGGTATCGAGCGCGGCGACGATCAGGCCGATCGTATCGATGAGGGTGCCGGAGCCCGCCTCGCGGACGGTCGGTGGAAGGTCGGCAGCGTCAAGCGCGGCGATCCACTCGGCAAGGACGGCGGACACCGGTTCGCTGGAGTTCATAAAATCTGTTCCTCTCGTGCCGGAGCTTGCGGCTGATCCGGCCAACGCCTCGTCACAAAGCGGCAAAGGCGTAGCATTTCCGAGATCGTAGCGCCAAACGGCGTTGACCCTGCGTCGCGCCTGTGGCGAAGCTCGCCCGAAAATACCGGTGGACCAGGACCGGTTTACATTGCGGAGGTGCGCATGTTCGGCATGGGAGAAGAACCGCTCAAAGGCAAGGTTGCCGTGGTCACCGGCGCCTCGCGGCGCATTGGCCGGGCGACGGCGCTCGGGCTCGCCGGCGCCGGCGCCGATATCGTCGTCCACGCCCATCGGGCCAAAGGGGAGATCGAGGCGGTCGGCGAAGAGGTTCGTGCGCTTGGGCGGCGCGCGCTGGTTCATCTCGCCGACTGCACCGATGAGAGCGCCGTCGGCGCGTTTCGGGATGCGGTCGCGGCCGAGTTCGGCCGCGCCGACATTCTCGTCAACAACGCCGCCATCCGCCGCCAATGCGCCTTTCTCGACATGACCTTCGACCAATGGCGCGAGATCATGGCGATTACCGCCGACGCCGCGTTCCTGACCTCGCGCGCCTTCCTGCCGATGATGATCGCCGCAGGCGGCGGCACCATCGTCAACCTCGGCGGCTTGACCGCCCATACCGGTGCAATGCGGCGCGCCCACGTGGTTGCCGGCAAGGCGGCGATTGTTGGTTTGACCAAGGCCCTGGCGATCGAATTTGCCGACCGCGGTATCACCGTCAATTGCGTCGCGCCCGGCAAGATCGGCGGCGAGCGCTCGGCGACGGCCGGGATCTCGCCGGTCAGCGCTGACGATATCCCGCTTGGTCGCGAGGGCGATATCGAGGAGGCGGCCTATGTGATCTGCGCCATGTGCATGCCGGGTGCCCGCTTCATGACCGGTCAGACGGTGCATGTAAGCGGCGGTCTTTATCTGCCGTAGCCGGGTGCAGGACGAGGCTATTGCCACGCCTTGGCGCTTGTAGGCATGATGCTTTGGCGAGACGATGCCAAATCGAAGAGCCTGATTGTAAGGGCCCGGTCGCGCAAAGCGTGGCATCAATCACCCAAGGGAGGAGTTCATGCCAACATTCAAGCAAGCTGTGTCCGGCGTCGCGGCATTGGCCGTGGCGTCGTTGATCGCCAGTGCGCCGGCCACTGCGCAGGACTATCCGCAGGATACCGTGACGCTGACCACCCACTCCAGTGCCGGCGGCGGCACCGACGTGTTTCTGCGCGAGATGGTCAAACATCTCGGCGAGGTGATGGGTGTCGACTTCGTCGTCGAAAACGTGCGTGGCGGCTCGGGAGCCAAGGCGATGGCCCATCTTGCCGCTTCGCCGGCGGACGGTTCGGTCTTCTACGGAACCACGCCGACCTTCATCAACACCTCTCTGTTGTCGAAGCCCGACGTGACCTTCCGCGACCTCGATCCGGTGGCCAACGTGTTCCTCGATCCGCAGATCGTCTATGTGCGTGCCGACAGTCCGTATAATTCACTGTCCGAGATCATCGAGAAGGCCAAGGCCGAGCCCGGATCGATCAAGTTCGGCGTCACTACGCCGGGCTCGCTCGACCGCCAGGTGATGGAAAAGCTGAAGGCCATCACCGGTGCCGAAGGTCCGGTGATCACCCATGACGGCGGCGGTGAACTCCTGATTTCGGTGCTCAACGGCACCGTCGATCTCGGCATCGGCGAGGTTCAGGAACTGACCGGACAACTCGAAGCGGGCGAGGTCCGCCTGATCACCACCTATACCAAGGATCGTCTGGAGAATTTCCCTGATGTGCCGACGGCTCAGGAGCAGGGGATCGATCTCGTCGTCAACAAGTTCCGCGGCATTGCCGGACCGAAGGGCTTGCCCGACAACGTGATTGCGGCCTGGGAGGCGGCGATTCCGGCGGTGCTCGAGGCGGAGGCCTTCAAGAAGTGGTACTCTGACGCCAGCCTGGTGCCCGCGTTCATGCCCCACGACGAGTACGGTCCCTTCATCGAGGACTTCGCCAAGGAGCAGGAGGCGTTTTTCACCAAATACGGGATCACCGAGGACTGATCGAACGAAACCGATCGGCGGAGCGGGGAGCTTGACTATGCCGCGTGACGCGGTCGTCGGAGCCGTGATCCTCGCTTTCGCCGGTCTCTACTGGCTGAGTGCCCGCACCATTCGGCACAGCTCGCTGGAAGACTCGATCGGTGCGGCCGGCCTGCCCAACACGCTCGCGGCGCTGCTTGCCGGCCTGGCGCTGCTTCTGATCCTGCGCAGCCTCTTTTCCAGATCGCGCCCGGATCGTCGGGAGCCTCGGAACGAAACAGATGTCGAAGCGCCGCGGGCCCATTTCCGCGCGCTCGGCATGCTTCTTCTCGGTGTCGCATATCTGGTCGTCGTCCCCAGCTTCGGCTATGCGCTGTCGGTTGCGCTGCTGGTCGCTGCTGTTGCGCTCTACAATCACCAGAGGCCGTCGCTTCGCCTCGCTCTGGTGACGATCCTGATCTCGGTCGGCTTCTATCTCCTGTTCGTGCGCCTCCTCAATATTCCGCTGCCGCCGGGCATCTGGCCCGACTTCCTGCCGGCCTGAGCGGGGCCTCGTCGATGAATGGGCTTTCCCTTGCGATCGAAGCGCTGACGACGACGCCGGCGATCGTCGCTGCGGTTGGCGGCGTGCTGTGGGGCATCCTTGGCGGGGCGCTGCCGGGCATCTCGCCGTCGATCGCCATGGCGCTGCTGCTGCCGTTCACGTTCGGCATGGACCCGATCCCGGCGATCGTTCTGCTCGCCTCGACCTATGTCGGCGCCGAATATGGCGGCTCGATCCCGGCGATCCTGATCCGCACGCCCGGAACCAACGCCGCCGCCGCGACGGCGATCGACGGCTACGAGATGCATCGCCAGGGTCGCGGCGGCGAGGCTCTCGGCATATCCCTGGTCACCGGCACGATCGGCGGTCTGATCGGGTTGCTTTTCCTGGTCGTCTTCACCGAGGCCCTGACCAAGGTGGCGCTGGTCTTCACGCCGCCCGCGTATTTCTCGCTCGGCATCCTCGGGCTCAGCGTCATCGCCTCGCTGTCCGGCGGTTCGCTGATCAAGGCCCTGATCGCTGCCGTCATCGGCTTGATGATCGCCACCGTCGGCACCGATCCGGTTTCCGGCGTCACCCGCTTCACCTTCGGTTATCCGGAACTGCTCGACGGCGTGCCGTTCATCCTCGTCATGGTCGGCGTCTTCGCCGTCAGCGAGCTTCTGGTGCAGGCCGGTCTGCCCGAATGGGAGAAGACCTCGGCGCGCGACACGCGGATGAAGCTGCCGAACTGGGCGATGATGAAGCGCACCGGCGTCGCCCAGGTCATCGGCAACATCTTCGGCATTTTCGAAGGCTGCATGCCCGGCGCCGGCGGCTCGATCGCCGCGTTCATGGCCTATAACGAGGCCAAGCGCTGGTCGAAACGGCCGGAGGAATTCGGCAAGGGATCGCCGGAGGCAATCGCCGCGCCGGAGGCTGCGAACAACACGGTGACGGCGACGGCGCTGGTCCCGACTTTGAGCTTCGGAATTCCCGGTTCCAACTCGACCGCGATCCTGCTCGGCGGTTTTCTGATTCACGGATTGCAGCCGGGACCGCTCCTGTTCTCGCGCCACCCGGACGTGGTCTACGGCCTGTTCGGCGGCCTGTTCGCCGCCAACATCGCCATGCTGCTGATCGGCATGGTGATCCTGACGCCGGCGATATGGCTGGTGAACCGGCCGAAACCGTATCTGCTTGCGGTGATCTACGCGCTGATCTTCTCCGGCATCTATTCGATCGACCACAGCCTGTTCGATCTCGGCATCGTGCTCGCCGCCGGCGTCCTCGGCTATGTCATGCGGATCTTCGGTTTCCCGTTCCTGCCTCTGGTGCTGGCCCTAGTGCTCGGCTATCTGATCGAATCGAATTACCGCCGCTCGCTGCTCCTGACCGGCGGCGACCATATCGTGTTCCTCCAGGATCCGGTCTCGCTCGGGCTCTTGATCACCGCGGCGCTGTTCGTCGCCGGATCCGTCGTGCGCGAGCTCGCCACCACCCGCAAGGCGGTGCGATCCGAAGCCGATCCGTCACGTTCGTAGGATCGTTAACAAACAGAAGAAAAAGGAAATCGACATGGCTTCGCCGAAAATCCCCCTCGACACCTACGGACCGACCGCCGGGCGGACCCACCTGAGCGGCCAGCCGCCGCGGCCGAAGACCGTTACCGTCGATCTTCATAACCACATGCGCATCACCGCCGCCGACGACTTCGTCAAGCCGCACCTGCCGAGCGAGGGTGCCGATACCGCTCTTCGCCTCGCCAACCCGAAAAGCCTGGAGATTTATCGCCAGCGCCACACCGAACGGGTCGCGGCATGGACCGACGTGCCGACCCGGCTCGCCGACATGGACAAGATGGACCTCGACGTGATGGCGGTGTCTTGCCTGCCGACGCAGTTCTACTACGTGGTCGATCCGCAAGCCGGCCACGAGACCTGCCAGATCATCAACGACGGCATCGCCGCCAAGATCAAGGAACGCCCCGATCGCCTGGTCGGGCTCGGTACGGTGCCGATGCAGGATACCGATCTTGCCCTGAAGGAGCTTGACCGCTGCGTCAACGAGCTCGGCTTCCGAGGCATCCAGATCGGCGCGCGGGTGCGTGAGGAGGAACTGTCGGCCGAGCGGCTCGAGCCGTTCTGGGCGCGCTGCCAGGAACTCGACATCCCGGTCTTCCTTCACCCGTCGTCTTTCATAAGCCCGCGGTTTTCGCGGTTCCATCTGGCCAATCTCATCGGCAACCCGCTCGACACGACGGTGGCGGTTCACTACCTGATTTTCGACGGGGTGATGGCGCGCTATCCGAGGATCAAATTCTACCTGTCGCATGGTGGAGCTTTCGCGGCCGCCTACAGCGCCCGCATGGACCATGCCTTCGGGGCGCGGCCCGACTGTCGCGAGAAGATCGACGAATTACCGAGCGCCTACCTGAACCGCTTCTATTTCGACACGGTGGTCTTCGCCGTCGATCAGCTCAAATATCTGATCGATAAGTTCGGCGCCGGTCAGATCGCGCTGGGCACCGACTATCCGGCCGACATGGGCGAGTACAATCCGGTCGAGCACGTCTATCAGGTCGACGGCTTGTCCGAGAGCGACCGCGAGAAGATTTGCGGCCTCAACGCGCTACGGCTGATGAACCTCGACCCGGCGCGGTTCGCGCGCTCGAGCGCGGCTTGATCCACCGGTCGTTCGGAGCGGCGCGCGACTACCGGCGCGTACGATCGGCCCAAGCAAGCACGCGGCGGGCGTTGGTGGCCATGGCCGTATCGACCATGAGGCCGTCGACGGCGGTCGCCGCTTTGCCCTCGCTTTCGGCCTCTTCGAGCGCCGCGAGCACCCGTTTTTGGAACTCGATTTCCTGCGCCGTCGGCATGAAGATGCGGTTGGCCGGCTCGATCTGTCGGGGATGGATGAGCTTCTTGCCCCGGTAGCCGAGCTGGCGGGCAAGCGAAGCCTCGGCTTCGAACCCCTCCATGTCGCGTACCGAGCTGAAGACCCCGTCGAGCGGGCAGGCAATGCCGGCGTGGCGCGCCTCCAGCAGGACCTTGGATCGAATGTAGAGGCTTTCGACGCCGCTGGTCGAGTGCGCGTAGCCGACGTCGCGCTGGAGATCGCCGTTCTCCGCAATGCCCACCATGCATGACCCGACTCGCGCCGCGGCCGAAAGGATGTCGTAGCAGTGATAGACGCCGGCGACCGACTCGATGCCGACGATGAGCTCGACCGAGCCGTCCGGCAGCGCGCATTCGCGCTCGCGGCGGGAGAGCATCCGGTCGAGGGCGACGACAGTGTCGGGCGAATCGGTCTTCGGGTATTGGATGCCGGCAAGTCCGGGGCCGACGACGGCGGCAAGGTCGTCTTCGAGCAATCCGGTCTCGAGTGCGTTCACCCGGACGAAGTTGACGGAGTCGCCGATGGTGCCGGTGATGTACGCGTGCACCATCGCGCGCGCCTCATCCTTGCGGTCCAGCGGCACCGAGTCTTCGAGATCGAGGATCAACGCATCGGCGCCGTAGCTCGCGGCTTTTTCGAGCATGCGCGGCTGGTTGCCGGGTACGCTGAGCAGGCTGCGAAGAATGTCCATATCCGTTCAGGCGCCAGCTGGTGTCGATGTTGTTGCTGTCCCCGATTCGGTCCTTCAACCGAGATAGACTGGCTTGGGCCGGTCGAAGAAGCCTTCGAGGATGGCGTAGACGGTCAGATAGTTCTTTTGCTGGATGCTCGCATGGGCGACGCCGGGCATGATCGTGAACTGCTTGTCGGGGTTGGGAAGCTTGGCAAAAAACGCGAGCAGATCCTTGAGCCCGGCAATGCCGTCGTACTCGCCGCGCATGATGATCGTCGGCACCGGTATCTTTTCGGGATCGTTGACCGGCAGGTTGTGGCACATGTCGATATAGGTGCCGTTGGGGATCGAGTCGTCGAGGGCCAGGATCGCCTGGGCATAGGCTTCGGCGACGTCGTCGTCGGCGGTGCCGGGATGGTCGCGGGTGAGGATCGATCTGACGAAGGCGTAGTCGATCGGTCGCCGGCGATGCTTGGTGTATTCGGGGAGCTTCTTGCGTCGCTGCTCGAGCGTCGGGCTGCCCTCGCCGGTCCACACGTAAGCGTCCAGCGCCAGCCGGGCGACCCGCTCCGGATGCCGCTCGGTGAAAAGCGCCGCTCGGAGCGCGCCGGAGGAGATGCCGTAGATGAGCAGCGGGCCGCAATTGCGCCGCTTCTGAATATAGGCAGTCGCCACTTCAAGATCGTCGGCGCCGTCGGCGATGGTGCTGTCGATGTCGCGGTGCTTGTCGGAACGGCCGTAGCCTTCCATGTCGACGCACCAGGTGTCGTAACCCTTGACCGCGAAATAATTCATCACCGATGAGAACGGTCGCCCCTCGACGTGAAGATCGAAGGTCGGCTGCGAGCCCATTGACGATCCGTGGACGAAAACGATCGTCCCCTTCTTGCCGGTCGGCGAACCGACATATTTCTCCCAGAGGAACAACTTGACACCGTTCTTGTCGGTCCAGTGCTCCTCGCCGACGACGTCCTTCTCGCTTGCTTGTCGTTCTGTCAAAGCCCCGCTCCCCTCTCTTGTCTCTAGTGTCCTGAATCTGAAGTTCGTCACATTGTGCGGCAAACTCTGAACGAACTTCAGATTCAACAAGGACACTAGCAAATTTTTGATTCTAGTGTGGTTTTCGGATTTGAAGCTCCTACACGAGCCTGCTGCAATAATGTCAGGAGCTTCAAATCCACCACACTAGCCGCCGGTGTGCTCGAGGATGTCGAGCCCGCGCAGCCGGTCGATGACGTAGATCAGACCGCGACGGTCGAGGTCAACGTCGTTGCTCGACGGCGCCGGCGCGCCGCCGACCGGCTCGGGAATGTAATGAGCGATCTCGACCGGCAGGTGGGGATCGGCGACGTCGA
>Ga0075327_1000270_pt1 | contig 13896 bp, 14 predicted proteins | sample MayberrySE_Catta_2_FD_120056 | JGI IMG/M metagenome (GOLD analysis project Ga0075327, IMG submission 120056) | Natural and restored wetland microbial communities from the San Francisco Bay, California, USA, that impact long-term carbon... | ecosystem: Environmental > Terrestrial > Soil >...
CATTGGATGGACGGCTTTATCGACTTCTTCGGTGAAGTCGACGAAGTCTATTGCGTCAACACCAGACGCGCCGCGCCGAAGGTCGACGATACAACCGTGTTTATGATGAAACACAAGAATGGCGTGGTATCGACGACCACATGCGGACTCGCCAGCGGCGTCAGCTATTGCTGTGGCGTGTTTGGCACGAACGGGATAGCCGAGACCGTCCGCCCCGGCCTCGATACCTTCCGCTTCCTGCCGGCTCCCGGTAAGGACCTCAAGCCGGAAACAATCGAGCACAAGGGCTTCGATCCAATCAACGCAGCGATCGAGGCGTTCGCGTCCGCCGCCAGCGGCGAGGCCCCCTTCCCGATCTCACGCGACGAGATCGTGCACGGCGTCGCTGTTTTTGAAGCGATCGTGAAATCAGCGAAAACCGGCGAGCCGGTCAAGGTCAAATAGACAAGACTATTTTCGGACGGACTTGCTCGTGTCGGACCGCAATCCATGCGGCCCGACACGGCGCGGCCTCAGCTCAGCCGTTCGTGCTTGACCGGCGCTTCCCCGTAGACTTCGGGGTTGAACACCAGCAAGGGGCGCTCGCCGGCAAGAAAGCGTTCGATGTTTTCGACCGTGTGGTGCGCCATCTCCTCGCGCGTCTGGATTCCGGCGCTGCCAATATGCGGCGTGAAGACCACGTTCGGCAGACTTTTGAAACCTTCGCTCGGCCCGGGATTGGGGTGAGGCACCTCGTGCTGGTAGACGTCGAGCCCGACGCCGCGGATACGACCTTCGCGCAATGCTTTCTCCAACGCCGCTTCGTCGACGACCGCGCCGCGCGAGGTATTGATGAAGATGGCATTTGGCTTCATCAGCGAAATGAGCCTCTCGTTGACGGCTCCTTTGGTCTCGTTGGTCAAAGGTAACGTCACGACGACAAAATCCGATTGCGAAAACACCTCTTCGAGCGAACGGAACTCGGCGCCACCGAGGGCAATTTCTTCCGCGGTGCTCAACTGCGTGCGTTTGCTGTAGAGGATTTTCATCCTGCAGGCAGCGGCGCGGTAGGCAACCATCTGGCCGATGCGCCCCATGCCGGCGATACCGAGCGTGTTTCCATGCAGGCGCGTGCCTTCGAACGCCATCGACTGGTTTTGCGCCCATTTACCTTCGCGCAAGAACCGATCAGCTTCAGGCATACGCCAAGCTGTTGCGATCAGCAGCGCAAACGTGAACTCGGCGGTGGTCTCAAGAATGAGGCGGTATGGTATTCCGGCAACAGGGACGTTGCGCCGCGTCGCGGCGGCGAAGTCGACGAATGTTGCCGCACCATGCATCGCCGTGATGAACTTTAGCTCCTTGGCGGCATCGATGACGTCGGCATCATAGGGAATGTCGCCGACCGCGAAGAGGATGTCCTGGTCGCCCACCGCCTCGATCAGCTCTTTCTTGGTTATCTGGCGATCGAGATGAGGAAAAACCGTTACCTCGCCGAGCTTTCTCATACGTTCGACGGCGACCTCGGGTATCGGTTGCGGCACAAAAATCTTTGTCATCTTCTTCCTCGTTCCCCGGATTTGCTGCAATTGCGCGAACCATGGAGAGTTCGCTGTACAGGACGGTCATTGGCGCCGGCAACAAGAATCGTCGCTACGCTTATCTCTTCATATCGATCGTCGCGCCGAAATTCGTCCGTTGCCTCAAAGGATCAACTTCTCGTCGAAAGGCGCCCGCGACATCACATGCGGGCCATCCTCGGTCACCAGCACCATCTCCTCAAGCCGGACGCCGCCGCCGCCACGCACGCCTTCGACCCAGACCAGCGGTTCGACCGCGAAGACCATACCGGGCTGAAACTCATAGGTCGGCGCTCCCGGCAACGTCTCGCCGATGTAGGGTGGCTCGTTAGCACCAATGCCGACGCCGTGGGCGATGAAAAGCGACAGGAAGCGGCCGCCGAACCCGTACTTGTCTGCCGTCCGGATCAGCGCCTCGGCCGAGTCCTTGTTGGTCCGGCCCGGTCGCATCTCGGCAATCCCGGCCTTCAGACCCTCATAGACGGCGGTGTAGATCTTCTTCTGCTCGTCCGACGGCTTGCCGCAGATGACGGCGCGCGCCATGTCGCCGAAATAGCCGTTCCAGCAGGCGCCGATATCGATGAAGACGATATCGCCATTGCGGATCAGCTTGTCGCTGCAGATCCGGTGCGGGGGCGCCATGTTCTCGCCCGACGCGACGAACGGCGTCATCACGTGCGCGTATTCACCGCCGAGACGGAACAGCGTGCGCATCGCCTCGCCGGCGACCTCGCACTCGCGTACGCCGTCGGCAACTGCCGCCGTAGCGGTCGCGCAAACAGCGTCGGCGAGCGCCGTCGCCTCCTCAAGCAGCACGATTTCTTCCGGCAACTTGATCATACGCGCCTGCTGCATTGGCGTGTCGCCATCCTCTATCGCAAGTTTGGGAAAAGCTGCCGACAGGGCGTTGTGGAAAACCATGTTCGCTTCATCGAGACCGAGCTTGGCCTCTGTCAGACCGTTTGCCTTGAGGACCGGCCCGAGGATTTCCTTGACCAAGCCTTCGACAAGTGCCTTCTCCTCGATGATCGGGATCGTATGGACTTCCTCAATCCACGGCATCGTCAGGTCGACGCGGTCGCGTTCGCCGCCCGAGCAGAACAGGATCGGCGCCTTGCCCTCCACGAGAAGGGCGCCATTCAGCGCGGTCGTCTTGCCGGCGATCAGCTGCGGCCGGAGGTCGGTCAGGTAGCGACAGTTTTCGTCCTTCCATACCAGGAGCGCGTCGAGCCCGGCTTTTCGGCGCTGCTCGTCGGCCTTGGCGATACGCTTGGTGCGTAGCGCCGTTACGTCGACGCGCTCCTCGTAGCTGACGTGAAACGCCCCCTGCGCAAAGCCTTTCGGACTCATGAATATTCTCCTTCGTATCGGGGTATCGCACGTGACCGAGGGATCTGACGTGCGTAAAGTTGGGCCGACGGCTAGCGTGCTGTCGGCGGGGCAGACGGGGTTCTAGCCGGAATCGGGACAGAATCCTATACGCGCGGTCATTCGCGGTGACACCTCGCCGCGGTTGCAGACCTAGCGATAGCGGCCGTGCCGCTGCAGCATCTCGATCCGATAACCGTCGGGATCGGTGACGAAGAAGAAGCGCGCCATCAGAGATCCCTCGCGATAGAATTCCTTGATCGGCTCGGGTGCAAGGCCAAGCGCCTCGAACCGGGCATGCTCGCCTTTGAGATCCTCAACCGCGAAAGCAACGTGCCCGTAGCCATCGCCGTGCTTGTATGGCTCCGACCGCCCCTTGTTGACGGTAAGCTCGACTTCGAAATCGGCCTCGGGGTTGCGAAGATAGACCAGCGTGAATTCAGGGGAATCGAAGCGATCAGCGATCTTCAGGCCGAACGCCTTGTCGTAAAAGTCGGTCGACCTCGCCTCGTCGAGGACTCTGACCATCATATGAATCGGCTTCGCCATGGACCCGGCTCAGACCTGCGAGTCCCGGTCAGCCCTCGGATTAAGGGCGAAAGAGTTTGTTGCCGCCTGGTGGTAAGTCGTGCCGAAACCTTCGAGAATCTTGCGGGATTCGGCGTCGGGTGAGCCGAAGCAGCGGCAGGTGATCTCGTCGCAGGCGGCAATCACCGCGCTGAGCGGCTCTTTTCCTTTTTGGTTGGCGAGATGAGCGCGAAAGGTGCCGTCATTAGCGTAAATTTCGACCCACTCGCTCACGTTTTCCTTGGGATATTCAACGTGATAGCAGATAACGCCGGGATGGTCGTCCTGCATCACCTTGCACAATGCCTCTTGGTTGGCCTTGAAGTCGCCGACCTTGTCGGCGGCGATGTCCCAGCGGATCTTGAGCATGAACGCCATCGTTCCCTCCCTCGGCATTTTCTTGGATAGTGTTCCCTTTCGGGATTGCCGACAAGGCCGGCACCGGCAGCGGCGCCCAATCCTGCGGTGGCAGCCACGAACGGGGGTTGGACGCCGATGTCGACTATAATCCTGCTGGTCTTCGGGGTCGCAATCGCGGTCTATTCACTCACCCTCTTTAACCGGCTGGTGAAGTCGCGACAGCTCGCCGAGGAGGGCTGGAGCGGCATCGACGTGCAGCTCAAGCGCCGCGCCGACCTCGTCCCCAACCTGGTCGAGGCGGTCAAGGGCTACGCCGGTCACGAGCGGGCGCTATTCGATGAGATCGCGCAGCTGAGGACGCAAGTCGGCCGCCTCGCCGAAAACGACGTCGCCGGCAGAGGACAGCTCGAAGGTGCACTGTCAGGCGCGCTGACGAAACTGATAGCGCTCGCCGAGGCCTATCCCGATCTCAGGGCCAGCGGCAACTTTCGCGAGCTGCAGACGGCGCTGGCCTCGGTCGAAGACGAAATCCAGATGGCCCGGCGCTACTACAACGGCGCCACCCGAAACCTCAATGTGCTGGTCGAATCCTTCCCCAACAACCTGGTGGCACAGGCTTTTAGCTTCCGCCAACGCGACTATTTCGAGATCGGCAACGCCGATCGCGCGGTGCCGGAGGTTACGTTCGGGAAATAGCGACGCCACATCATTTTTCAAATACCAGGGCTTCCGGATCGGCGCCCAACTCCGTCAGCGCCTGGCTGATATCCGCCACCATCTCGTCCGGTCCGCACACATAAAAATGCTGTGCGAAGTCAGAGATATTTTCTCTCAGGAAATCCTCGTCGATACGACCGTAAATGAGACCAGGCTTTTCTTCCGCACTCAGAACATAGGTCGTCACAAGTCCGTCCATCGCGTCGAACTCGTCGCGCAGAGTGATGTCTCTTTCCGTGTGATTGGAGAAAATGAGACTGTGTCCTTCCAGCTTTTCGTCTCTCTCCAACGCGCGCAGAATGGCGATGAAGGGTGTTACGCCGGCACCGCCCGCGATAAACGTTCCCGGGCCCAAGTACTGTATCGTGCCCCAGGGCTCTTCGAGTATGAGGGCATCGCCGACTTCCAGCTTGCCGAGTTGCTCGGTCACGCCCCTATGCTCAGGATAAATCTTGATCGTGAATTGGAGGTCGTCCCATTCCGGAAGGGAGGTAAACGTGAAGGGCCGCTTCTCGTCGCGCCAGCCTTCCTTGTCGATGCTGACTTCGGTTGCCTGTCCCGGTTCGAACGCCCAGCCAGACGGCTTTTCGACGTCGAAACGTCTAACATTGTGGGTCACGTATTCGGCTGACCTGATTTTAACCTTCGCGCTCATTGCGCCTCCGCTGCTGTCCTTCGGACCCGGCGGCTCGGAAACAATTGAAGATAACGCCGAAGCACCGCGCCGAGTTCCGGAGGGGCTAGTCAGTACCAGGACGGCAGCATGCTCGCGGTGAGTGCATGGGCGATCGTTTACGCTGCCTCTTCTACCCTATAGCTACCACAGTAGGCGAGATACATTGGCGTCCGATTGCAGCGGCATGACCCTGTCTTCAATCACGCGAGTCCGTGCAAATGGGCGGTGTTGAACGAGCATGGTGGTCTGGGGGCGAGCGTCGGTGGATGGACACGTAAGAAAAGATGCGTGAATTTCCGATTGCCCGGTGGTTCGTCGCGACAGTCTTCGCCGCTCTCGTCGCTTTCACCGCCCCGGTCGAGGCGGCGGAAGAGATACTTTCCTACGACGCGGTGATCGTCGTCGGCGACGACGGCATGATCGACGTCACCGAGACCATCACGGTCCGCGCTGAGGGCGATCAGATCAAACGCGGCATCTACCGTGATTTTCCGCTCGCCTTCGTCGACGACAGTGGCCGCCGTCACAAGGTCTCGTTCGAACTTCTTGCCGTTGCCCGCGATGGTGAGCCGGAGCCCCATCACACTGCGTCGAACAGCAATGGCGTCCGCATCTATGCCGGAGAGGAGTCGGTCTTCCTTGAGCGTGGCATCCATACTTATGAAATCCAGTATCGAACCGGCCGTCAGATCCGCTTCTTCTCCGATCACGCCGAACTCTTTTGGAACGTCACCGGCAACGAGTGGGCGTTTCCGATCCGTCAGGCGACGGCGGATATCGCGTTGCCTCAGGGCCGCGCGCCGGTGCGCTGGACTGCCTATACCAGCCGTTTCGGCGCGCGCGGCGAGGATTTCACCGGCCGGATCCTCGGCGACAACGCCCTTCAGGTCACCACGACCGGGCCGCTTGCCCCCGGTGAGGGTTTGTCGGTGGCAGTCGAAATCCCGGCCGGCCTGATCGCAGCGCCAAGCGGCGCCCAAGCGGCCCATTACTGGTTTCTCGACAACCGCCGTTTCATTTTCGGCGGCGTCGGCTTTCTCGGCGTGCTTGTCTTCTACGTGATGACCTGGGGCGCGGTCGGTCGCGATCCGCCCAAGGGGACCATCATCCCCCTATTCCGTCCGCCGGAAGGGATTTCGCCCGCCCTCGCCAGCTACATCCACAACTGGGGCTGGCGCGACCGCTGGCGGCCGTTCACTGCGGCGGCGCTGTCGCTGGCGACAAAGGGGCTGATCGTGTTCGACGAGTCAGGCGACAAGATCGTGCTGTCGCGGAAACAGCAAACAGCCGGCGATGAAGGTGCATCTCCGGCTGCCGACACCGACGCCCCCCCGCCGGGCGAGCGGGCGATCCTCCACTGGGTCGACGGCCGCGGCGGAAATGTCGCGATCGACAAGGCCAACGGCACCAGCCTCAAGCGCGCGCTGTCGCACTTCCGGTCGGCACTCGAACATGAAAACCGCCACCGCTTCTTCCGCCGCAACCTCGGCTGGTTCGTCCTCGGCTTGGCGATGATTGCGGCGGCGCTGATCCTGACGCTCGCCTTCGGCGACCTCTCCGACGACGAGATCGGGCTCATGATCGCGGTCGGTATGCTCTCGGTGTTCTTCGGCATGTTGGTCGTGCCGGTTTTGCGATCGCTGATCAACCCACGGAGCGTCAGGGCGCGGGTTGCGGCTGCGCTCAACATCATCGTGCTCCTCGCCGTCCTCGGCTTCGTCACCTCGTTCGGTGCCTCGATCTACCGCTCGCTGCCGGACGACTTCGGCCGGACGCTGTTTGCCATGTTGCTGGAGAACGGCTTCCCCTTCGTGCTGGTCGGTGCCTTCGCCGCGATGAACGGGCTGTTCTATTATCTGCTGCGTGCGCCGACCGCATCCGGCCGCAAGGTGATGGACGACATCGAGGGTCTCGATCTCTACATCCGAACCGCCGAGACGCCGCGCTTCAACGCGGCTGGCGCGCCCGACCTCGACATGGCGCAGTTCGAACGGCTCCTGCCCTACGCCGTGGCGCTCGACGCCGAGAGGCCGTGGTCGGAGGCCTTCGCCAAAGCCTTCGCCCGTGCCCATCCTGGCGAGGACATAGCCGCCGCTTACGCACCGGCCTGGCACGGCGACCGCGGCTGGCGGGGCGGCGACTTCAGTCGCTCGATTGCCTCGACGGTTTCGGCGGCACAATCGTCCTTCGCCGGCGCCATGCCGGCGCCGAAGTCGTCCTCGGGCTTCTCCGGCGGCGGCGGCTCGGGTGGCGGCGGTGGTGGCGGTGGTGGTGGAGGGTGGTAGGGGAAACCGCCGGCGACTTGGCGTTCTCCACTTAACCACTTCGCAGAGTGGATCACCGCTCAGATTGGCAAATGACGATGCGGGCCGATATCGCAACCTGAGATCCGAACAGGCGCGCCCGCCGGAGTTCCAGTTCCCCAATCCCGGTTACGGCAACCAACGTCGGTCCGGGCTCAGTCAATCGTTGCCATGCGTTTTTCGAACCGAACCTTGAGCGTGAAGCCGCCCTCATTGATTTGCCATTTGTCGAGCGTAAAGGTGCGCAAACCGTGGGCGTGCATGGGGTCGGCCCTGGCGATCGCTTCGGCCTCGGCGAAGCTATCGGCGCGAATAATGATGAGCCCCGCGCGCGGCGGCGCTCCCTCCCGGTCGAACAACGGACCGGCCGCGAACATGGTCCCGCGTTCTTCCAGTGAAACCTGATACTTCAGATGATCGGGCAGGGCCTCCACGACCTTATCCCGCTCGACCACCGGTGTGGTCAGCACGGCGTAGAGATTCTTGGTTACCACGCGGGCTTCGTCATGCTCGCTCATATCGGCTCTCCTTGTTTCTTGGCGCCGCGCATCATCGCTGACCTGTCGATGACATCAAAGCGTTAGTGATCATCGAGCGTACTGCCTCCGAGGACATCGAGCCACGCCTACCCAAAAGGCATCTGTTGGCACGCGGCGAGCTTCCCTCCGAGCATCGGCGATAATTGACTCTCCCTCCATCCTGTAGACCGCGCCTCAGCCCAGAATTGACAGGATCGGCGCACACGCCGACCATGCCGGAGACTTGCCGATTTCCCGCCCTCAACACCCGGACACAGAGGCGCCGCAAAGCGTCCCGATCCTCCCGCCGTCCATGGCCTATCTCGACTTTGCCCGCCAGAACGCACGCCCGCTCCTCTTCGGGCTGTTGCACTCGTTCTATTCTGCCCCCGGACAGACCTATGTCATCGGGCTCTTCACCGCGTCGATGGCGGCGGCCGTCGGCGTCGGTCCGGCCGAGATCGGCGGGCTTTATCTTGTCGCAACGCTGGGCTCGGCGTTCACCTTGATCTTCGTCGGCCACTGGATCGATCACGTCCGCCTCGTGCATTTCAGCGCGACGGTGGTGATCGGTCTGGCCTGCGCCTGCTTTGTCACCGCGCTCGCGGCCGGGCCTTTGGTCCTGTTCGTAGGGTTCTACCTTTTGCGGTTGACCGGACAGGGATTGATGTCTCACGTTGAGGCGACCGCGACGGCGCGCACCTTCGACAAGGAGCGCGGCCGGGCGCTTGGCATCACGGCCCTCGGGATTCCCCTGTCGATCGTCGTCTTTCCGCCGTTGGCGATCGCCGGAATCGAAGCAATCGGCTGGCAGGCGACCTACGCCGGGCTGGGCGCCGGCGCACTTTTCGTCATTCTCCCGACGACCCAGTGGCTTCTGCGAACCTTTAGGCGCGCGCCGCCGGGGATGACCCGTCCCGAGGGCGCCCGACGGGGCCTGTTCGCCGGCCTGCGCGAGCTCCTGCACTCGCGCTATTTCAGGCTAATCGTGCCAGCTCTCGCCATCTTCCCGTTTCACATGACCGGGATCATGTTCCACATCGTGACGATCGCCGACGACAAGGGATGGTCACCGGCAGTCGTCGCCGCCAGCTACCCGGTCATGGCCGCCGCTTCGGTCGCCGGCCTGTTCCTGTCGGGGTGGCTGATCGACCGGTTCAGCGCCCGCAAGCTGTTTCCCATGGTTCCCTTGCCGTTGCTCGGCGGCATCGCCCTGATGGCGCTCTCCAGCACCGCGGCGATGGTCCCCATCGCCTTCGCGCTGCTCGGGCTGGCGGACGGATTTGCACGGACGACGACCAACGCGATCTGGGCCGAGCTGTTCGGCATCGCAACGCTCGGGGCGATCCGCAGTGCCGCGGTCATGTACATGGTGTTCATGTCCGGCCTGTCACCGTTCGTCCTCGGGCTGGCGCTCCAATTGGGCATGAGCGTCCCGGCCATCCTGTGGTCGCTGGTCGGTGTCGGCCTGGTGTTGTTGGTCCCGGCGGCGATGTCGACGCGCCCGTGACGCTTTTGCTCGATTGCCTCACGGGTTAGCATGGGGGCTAGGCGCGGCGTCCGACACTGTGCCTGTCGCGACCGACAAGAACAAGCGAAACGCCCATGCCCCGCCAGCTCCACCTCAACCTGTTCGTCCAGTCGCGCGGCCATCACGAAGCGGCGTGGAACCATCCCGATGCAGCGTCCGATGCGCTGACCGACGTATGCTACTTCGCCAAGATCGCCCAACGCGCTGAAGAGGGGCTATTCGATTCCATCTTCTTCGCCGATCAACTCGCCCTGTCGAACGACGCGGCGCGCTCGGGCCGCGTCTGGCTCGAGCCGGTGACACTGATCGCCGCGCTGTCGATGGCGACGACACGTATCGGAATGATCGCAACGGCGTCCACCAGCTACACCGAGCCGTTCAATCTCGCCCGCCAGTTCGCCTCGATCGACCACATCTCGGGCGGCCGCGCCGGGTGGAATATCGTCACCTCGTGGCTCAAGCCGATCGCGCGCAACTTCGGCCAGGACGAGGCCGCTGCCCTCGGTAACCGCTACGCCATGGCCGAGGACTACGTCCAGATCGTCAAGGATTTGTGGGACAGCTGGGCAGACGACGCCGTGATCGACGATCGTTCCGGCGGTGTGTGGGCGCAGCCGGAACGGATCACCGCGATCGATCACGTCGGCCCCTACTACAGCTGCGCCGGGCCGCTCAATCTGCCGCGCGGCCCACAGGGACGACCGGTCCTGGTCCAGGCCGGCGCCTCCGACGCCGGCCGCGCCTTTGCAGCACGCCACGCCGAGGCCGTGTTCACCGCGCATCTGGCCAAGGCCCGCGCCCAGGAATTTTACGCCGACCTGAAGCAACGCATTGCCGCCGCCGGCCGTGACCCGGCCAAGGTCATAATCCTGCCCGGCATCAACCCGACGATCGCTTCGACCGAGGCGGAGGCCAAACACCTGCAGCAGGAGCTCAACGAGTCGACCGACCCGGAAATCGGCCGGCGCACCCTGTCGAGCCGCTTCGGCGGTGCCGACTTTTCGCATTTGCCGCTCGACCGGGCGCTGACGCCAGATGATTTCCCCGACTCGGAGACGGTCGATGCCTCGCGGAGTCGCGCCGAGATGGTGCACGACATCATCCGGCGCGAGCCCGGCATGACGCTGCGCCAGCTTCTGGCGCGTCTTGCCAATGCGCGGGGCCACTTTACCTTCGCCGCGACGCCCGAGCAGGTCGCCGACGTGATCGAAGACTGGTTCAACGATGGCGCCGCGGACGGGTTCAACCTCATGCCGCCGCTGTTTCCGGGCATGCTCGACGCCTTCATCAACGGCGTCATCCCTATCCTGCAACAGCGAGGTCTTTTCCGCACCGAATATGTCGGTGCGACGCTCCGCGACCACTACGGCCTGGATCGACCGACGGCGCGGTTCTGGGAAGGAAGCCAAGCCGCAGAGTGAGCCAGCAGTCCATCGCGCCCGCGATAGTATCTCAATGTGTAATAGAGAACTATGCTTGCAACAAACGGAAGCTGGAAAAGCGAGTGCCCCGTTACAGCCATTACTGGCACCGGCGCACAATATGTGCCCTGGTTGGCCCATATCGAGAGAAAATCTTAAGATATTGACCTCGACAATAGCAGGACAGACCGCATAAACATTGCGGACAGCGACGCGAGAGAATCGGAGGGCTGCTCGTGGCAATCGCCCGTGGCACCATAACTGTGACCGCACTGGCAGTGGCTCTGTTCGGAGCGCTTGCCGGCGTGGCGACCGCCGACCGGGCGCCGATCAGCGACAGGGACCCTCACAAAGGCGTTTCACGCGCGCACAAGATGCCGGTGACGGGCATCGACGTCTCTTACTGGCAGGGCGACATCGACTGGGATCGAGTCAACGCAGCCGGGATCGATTTTGCATACATCAAGGCGACCGAAGGCGGCGATCATCTCGACAGCAAGTTCCGCGACAACTGGGTAGCGGCAAAACGCGCTGGCGTCCCGCGTGGGGCTTATCATTTTATCTACTGGTGCCGGCCAGCGCGCGAACAGGCGCTCTGGTTCATGCTGAACGTTCCGCAAGAAGCCGATGCCCTGCCACCGGTTCTCGATTTGGAATGGAATGGCCATTCGCCGACCTGTTCGAAACGCGTAGCGCCCGACACAGCGCGAGAGATGATCGACGTAATACTCGCTGCGATGGAGGCCCATACTGGCAAGCGGCCCATCATCTATACCGATACGGTCTTCCATGCAGACGTTTTGGAAGGCCGGTACAAGGAGTACTCTTTTTGGTTACGCTCGGTCGCGGCCGAGCCGAAGACAATCTACAGGGGACGTCCCTGGCTGATGTGGCAATACACGACCACGGGCCGGGTAAAGGGGATCGACGGCGACGTCGATCTGAATACTTTCAACGGCAACAACAGGCACTGGCGCCAATTTCTGCGGCAAGTGCAGGCGGCACGGTAAGCGTATAGAGCCGTCGAAAACTGCGTCACAGGCCGGCAGATGCGCGGCTGCAGGCTCAATGCTAACGAGCGGCTATACCCTCATGCCGCAAAATGATCGGTATTCTTGATATACCAATCGTCGGCCTGTTCGATCTCCGGCCAGATGCGGGTGTAACCATTCCGCTCAAGCAGTTCTTCGATCTCGCCGCGGTGAGCCGAGAAGTTGTGGTCGATGGTGAAGAGGCGGATGTTCCACCGCCCGAAATCGAAGTGACGCAAGATCTCAAGCTCGGAGCCTTCGGTGTCGATCGAAACATAATCAATGTCGGCCGGCGCTCCTGCTTCGGAAAGGAGATCGTTCAGGCTGATCGATTGGACGCTGATCGTCTTGAAGTCTCTCTTTCGGATCGGCTCGAGCGCATCCAGCGCCTCGATCGAGGCTATGCGCGACAGTCGACGGTGCTGAACCGCCATAAAATCGAGAGTCTCGCCGGAGCGCCCGTAAACGCATTTGTCCGAGACGAAGCAGTTACGATTTCGGCGCAGGGTCTCGGCAAAGTCCGGATGCGGCTCGGCGACGATACCAGTCCATTTGTAAGTCCATTCAAGCAGATTGGTGTTGCTCCGGTTTAAACCGTCGGCGGCGCCGAACTCGACAAAATATCCGCCCTCTTTCGCATTGGTGCGCCAGAGTACCCAGGCATCTTGCAGGAGCTGGCTTCGGCATCGCTCGGCGACAGCGGACGCGAATGCACGAAAGTGTAAGGCATTGTCTTTGTCGTGGGTGCCCTTGCGAACCTCGTCGATCGGATCGGTGATCAGCCGAGCGACGTGTGGCGAAAGTTGAGGCTCCATCTTCAGCGGGTACATGCCGGCCTCCTTCCGCGCCAATCGTTACGCCCGCCCGCTTCAGGACTTGCGCTGCCTGGGCTTGCCCTTGTTGCGCATCTTGCGTGGCGCCTTGCGTGCTGTCGCCTTTCCTGCCGTCTTCTTGCGAACTGCCGCCTTGCGTGGCGCCGCCTCGCCTAACGCCGCCGCCTGCCAGCGCTCCAGCGCCGCCGCCTCGCTTCGATCCTCGACCCTGATCGGCTTGCCCATATACGGCGCCCGAGCAACCCATACGCTCTTCGATTTCTGATAGACGGTAACCGTCTCAGGCTTGCCGGATACAATGAGAGTGTGCAGCTCAGTCATTTTCGCCGCCAACAACAAATCAGATTTTACGCCATGCCGCCAAGCATCCGTACGGGAAGCGGCACGGCAAACCACCCGATCGGATCGGGCACTATGACAAGCGATTATAGAGCAGCCCATACGGCATGCCATGGTCGCTTCGGCGGCACTAGCCCCTTGCCACAACATATACCACGCCCCGACCGTCGCGGCACGCCGATCCGGGTTCACGAAAACCGAGAAATCGGGTCAGCAGCAATCCTACCCGCTGACCGGCTCCGGTTTCCCGTCTTCGGCAACAATTTCGGGCTGCTCGGAATGTGCCTGGCCGAGGGGCTCGGACGCCTCCGATGCGCTAGGCGCTGCGAGGTCGAGTTCCTCTCTCAGCCGATATAACGTGGCCAACTCGAGGAGCCGGGTTACCTTGTCAATTTCGCTCATTCGCTGCCCCTCAACACGACACGGGCGGCCAACAGCTCGTCTCTGCCGATTGCAGCGAGCCACCATTATTGAACCGCGGCACATTGTTCGGAATATGGCGGGTTTATCCCCGGCGCAGCGATCGAACGCCTGGTTCAGTAGCGTTCGTCCGGCATCTGGCTAGTATGAAGCGCGCGACGGGTCGGGGCGCACCGGAATAGCGCGGGGGAGCGCAATGGCTCGCGTGATCGAAGAGATTATCGTCATCGGCGGCTCACACGCCGGTCTCTTC
>Ga0075327_1000271_pt1 | contig 13839 bp, 11 predicted proteins | sample MayberrySE_Catta_2_FD_120056 | JGI IMG/M metagenome (GOLD analysis project Ga0075327, IMG submission 120056) | Natural and restored wetland microbial communities from the San Francisco Bay, California, USA, that impact long-term carbon... | ecosystem: Environmental > Terrestrial > Soil >...
GCCCTGATCCGCATGACGGATCAGGGCTAGACAGGCCCGGCAGCGGGTGCGTCCGGGTCGGGAGGGGCGATGCCGGCCTCAGCTTCCGGCGCGCCGCCACTGGGGCAGCGCGACGTCGTCCGAGACCCGCTCGAACACCACCTCCACGGGCATCCCGATCTCCACGTCCCCGGGGCCGGCGTCCATCAGGTTGCCGACGACCCGCAGGTCGTCACCCTCCTCCAGCTCGACGAGCAGGATCGCCAGGGGCGCGCGCTCGGCGAAGGCCGGGAGCAGCGGCGGGTGGGCGACGACGAAGCTGAAGACGCTGCCCCGGCCCGACACCCGCACCCAGCCCGACTCCAGGGACTGGCAGCGCGGGCACATCGGCCGCGGTGGGAAGCGCAGGTGACCGCAGGGCGCGCAGCGCTGCATGCGAAGCTCGCCCTCGCGGCAACCCTGCCAATAGGGCTCGCTGGCGTCGTCGGCTGCGGGCAGCGGTCGCTCGGAGACCACGCTCACCTCCTCGCCAGGAGCAGCGCGCTGGTGGGGACGCCCGCGCCGCTCGTCACCAGGGAGATCTCGGCGCCCTCCACCTGGCAGGTCGAGGTGCCGCGGATCTGGCGCACGCCTTCGAGGATGAGGTTGAAGCCGTGCACGTAGGCTTCGGAGAGCCCTCCCCCGCTGGTGTTCGACGGCAGGGATCCGTCCGGCCACTCGAGGGCGCCGCTGGCCGCCATCGGTCCGCTCTCCCCCGGCTTGCAGAAGCCGAACTCCTCGAGGGAGAGCAGCACGAGCGGCGTGAAGGCGTCGTAGAACTGCGCGCAGTCGACGTCGCGGGGCGTCACCCCCGACGCGGCGAAGAGCTCCCGGGCCGCCCAGGTCGAGGGCGTCTGCAGGAAGTGGGGGCCGTAGTAGTCGGTCATCACCGAGTGCTCGGGCCCCATGCCCTGGGACGCCGCCAGCACGAGCGCGGGCGGCTGGCGCAGGTCGCGCGCCCGCTCGGCCGACACCACCACCACCGCCAGGGCGCCGTCGGTCTCGAGGCAGCAGTCGAGCTTGTGGAGGGGCTCGGAGATCATGCGCGACGCCTGGTGGTCCGCCAGCGTGATCGGCTCGCGCATGAGCGCCCGGGGATTGCGGCTCGCGTGCTTGCGGGCCGCCACGGCCACCGCCCCGAAGTGCTCGCTCGAAGTCCCGTACTCGTGCATGTGGCGTCGCGCCAGCATGGCGATCTGGTCGACGGGCCGGACCAGTCCGTAGGGGGCCGTGAACTGATAGTCGCCGGGAACGCCGGCGCCGGTGGCCGCCCACGGACGTCCGCCCGAGCCGCGGTTGCGCGCCCGCCAGCAGACCACCACCGAAGCCTGCCCGGTCGCGACGGCCATGGCGGCGAGTCCGACGGTCGCGCAGCCGGCGCCACCCCCGTAGGCGACGGAGGCGAAGAAGCGCACGTTCTCGAGGCCGAGGTTGCGGGCGATCTCCACCTCGCTCGTCGTCTCCATGTCGAAGCGCACGAGACCGTCGACCTCCCGGGCGTCGAGTCCGGCGTCCTGGAGCGCCGAGCGGATCGCCTCCAGGGCCACGGTCCGCTCGGGACGCCCGATGTTCTTGGAGAACTCCGTCTGGCCGATCCCGGCGATCGCCGCGGCTCTTCGCATGCACCGGATGCTACGGTGCTTCGCCGTGACGGTTCAACGCCTTTCGCACATCGGCATCTGCGTGACGGACGTCGAGCGCTCCCTCGCCTTCTACCGGGACGCCCTCGGGTTCGTCGAGCGGCTCCGGCTGGACGTCGACGGGGAGGATCCCGAGCGGCTGATCGGCCTGCCCGGGGTGCGGGTTCGCGCCGTGTTCCTGGAGCGCGACGGCACCTGCATCGAGCTGCTGAAGTTCGAGGTCCCCGGCGAGTCGGGCGGCCCGGGACCGCGCCCGATGAACCAGCCGGGGCTCACCCACCTGTCCCTGCGCGTCGAGAGCCTCGACGCGGCGATCGCCGCGGTCACCGCGCAGGGAGGCGGATCCCTGCCGGCGTCTCGCATCGCGAGCAGGCGTTTCGGGACGGCGGCGATCTTCGTCACCGATCCCGACGGCCTCCGCATCGAGCTGCTCGAAGCGCCGGGCGACCCGGCCGTGCTGCCCGGCGAGGCGCCGGCGCCGCGGGAGTCCTGACACCCCGCGCTGCCTGCCGGCCGCACCGGTCCTGCGGGCTCGCGCGCGACGCCAGTCTTCAGGTCCCGTCGAGGCGATCCGGGGTAGAATGGCGCCGATGCGTCGGTTTCGTGCGGAGTGGGCTCTCGCCCTGTGGCTGCTGCTGCCCGCTGCATCGGACGCCGCGGTCTGCACCTTCGACTCGCCCGCCAGCGTCGCGTGGTCGGCCATCACGGACGCCTCCCAGCTCGACTGTCCGACCTCGGGCGGGGGCGACGACTTCGTGGTGCCCGCCGGCACGACCGTCGACGCGGTCGGCGCGATCCTGTGGAGCACGACCACGCCCGGCATCGCCGGCGCGCGCCTCACCGTCGAGGCCGGTGGAACCTTCAGCTGCCGGCTCGCGAACGGTTGTACGGAGCTGGCCCTCGACCGCGGCCTGATCTGCCTCGAGGGGTCGACCTGCATCCTCGAGGGCCTCTACCCGGAGCTGGGCGTCCCGCTGCCCGGACTCGTCGACACCGCGGAACTGCAGGGCGTGTTCCCCGCCGGCGACGTGGTGCCCTGCCCGGGCTGGGACGCCGACGGCGGTGCAGGCGGCGGCGGTCGCTTCGAGCCCGACTGCGACGGTCTGCTGGCCGACCCGGGGGACGTCCCGGGAGACCGCAACGAAATGGCGCTCGTCTACCGGCTCTCGGAGTGGGGTGGTGCCTTCGCGGCCGAGACCCTGGCGAACCTCCAGGCGGGCGACGTCTTGCTGTGGAAGGACGCGGACGTGTCGACGGCGCTGGGCACGCCGGTGGACGAGGGCTTCGCGTACGAGATCGTCGAGGTCGACCCCGACTACGCCGGGGCGGGCAGCCACGGCGTCGTGGTGCTCGACGTGCGCCAGACGGACCCGGCGGCCCCCCGCAGCGACGCCCACTACCCCGACGTGCTGCGCCAGGTGGCGACGGGCAGCCTGAACGCGGGGCTCGCGGGCAGCTCCGGCGGCTCGCGCGGCCGGGTGCTGGATGTCGATCCCGGCGTCCTCCCCGGCACCACCGAGTGGCTGACGTTCCCGGTCCAGGGCTGGAAGCGCGAGGAGCGCGCGGGCATGTACGTGCGCTTCGACTGCGCGGGCGACGGCATCGCGTGCGACGAGGTGTTCCGCATCAGCCGCACGTGGAACGCCGCCCCGGACGGTCTCGCCCCGGTCGACTGCGCGGGCGGAGCCGCGAGCTGCGACCTGCTCGAGCTGTACTCGCCCCGAGGACTGCCCTGGGATCTGCCCGCCGGCACCCGCTTCTGGATCGACTACGGCTGGCGGCGCGGCGACACCTTCTCGGTCTACCGGCCGATCCGCGTGCACTCGGCGGGCGGCGTCCAGGCGGTGCCCCGCAACGGCGACCCGCCCCTCTACTTCGGCACGCCGGCGGCGCTCGCCCCCCACCGGATCCGCGCCGTCATCTACGAGGACGGCACGCTGCGCTACGCCTACGGCGCCGACGGCACCGGAGCCGTGATGGAGGACTTCTGGTTCCGCGACCCGTACCACGGCGGTGGCGCGACCCTGGTCGCAGCCGAGGGCACCCAGAACTGGAGCTGGAAACGCGTCCACCGCTCGGGCGGGGCCATGAACCAGGACGGCGTGGACCACGGCTTCACCTGGGGCAAGACCGGGAGCCTCAACGGCTGGGATCTCGAGGAGCTCGGCTGGCGCCACGGCGGCGACGACTGGATCAGCGCCGGCGGCCAGATCGGCGGACCCGACAGCGACATGCGGGGGCGCCGCATCCGCTTCCAGTACGCCTCGAACGGCAGCGCCTCCCAGCAGTACGCCAGCTCGAACGGACGCATCTTCCACCTCGAGCTCGAGGACGGCGAGTGCGTACAGTGCGCGACGCCGCGCACCGGCGTCCTCGGCGCCGGGAGCGCCGACTACCGCGGGCTGCTCTTCGTGTCGCCCCTCGCCGGGGGCGGCTCCTGCGGGAGGATCGAGGACTTCCTGTCCGTCGGGACCGGTCTCAACGTCGCGCCCAGCTGCCCGATCGAGCGCTTCGTGGTGGCCCAGACGGACAGCTACGCCAACGTGGGGGGCATCCGGGGCTTCTTCGACGCCACGCGCATCGTCGACGCCGCGGACGGCGTGATCCGCGACTTCGGCTACGTCCGGAGCGTCTTCGAGAACCACTTCGACGACGCGGCCAGCCTGCGCAACATCCTGGTCCTCGACTACTACCGCACCGACCCGAACCTCACGCCCGAGGACCACCAGCACGCGTACCCCTCGAACTGCGACGCGACGAGCTGCTCCCAGCTCCTGTTCAACAGCGGCGGCGCCACCCCGGCCACGGCGATCGACCTCGACCGCATCACCGTCGCCTTCCGGGACGACAGCACCGCGGGCAGCGATTGGGCGTATCGACTCAACCAGACCGACGTACCCAACATCCACACCCTGGACGGGCTGCTCGCCTACCTGCCGCCTGGAGCCCCGACGGTCGGTCGCGGCGACCTGGTCGGCCTGGACGGCTCCAACGCGGAGATCCTCTCGGGCTTCGCGAACACGAGCCGGGGCCCGTGCATCGGCGCCGGCTACGCGACCGTCACGTCGAACGACAACGAGGAGCTGCTGCCACCGTCGGCGGTGCTCCACACCCCGCTCGATCTCGAGGACCCGAGCCAGGAGCGCTACGGCGCGCTGCCCGGAGGCGTCGCCGACCAGGCGGGCTGCGGGATCCACGGCGGCGCCCTGGCGCCGGGTCTGTTCCGCTGGCGCGCCACGAACCACTGGATGGGAGGCGTTCCGCCGGAGAACGCATCGGGTGCGGTGTTGCCGCAGCCCGTGGACGAGGCCACGTCGGCGGTGGCCGACTGGCCGGGCCTCGTGGTCGTCGAGGCGCTGGGCGGCCTCGGTGTCCCGGGCGGGGTCGAGGCGGCCTACTTCTCCCCGCCGCCCGCGCAGCTCGAAGTCGCCCACTACGCGCCGAGCGCCGGCAGCGACCTCACGGCGCTCCTCGGCAACCTGGCCCTGCGGCCGCCCATCGCCTCGAGCCCCGTCCGCGTGTGGGACTTCCGATTCGACGGGGCCAACCCCTATCGACTGACGTTCCGCTACGCGGCGGCCGAGCTGCTCGGCAACCTCGACGCCAGCCGGCTCGCGATCTACGCGATGAACCCCGACGGCACCTGGGTGGAGCTGCCGAGCGAGGCGGACGGCGAGACGCTGTCGGTGGTGGTGCAGCCCCCGGGCCTCACCCGCTTCGCGCTCGGGGTGCGCCAGCCGCAGCTTCCGGCGGCGGCGTGGCTCGCGCGCCTCGGGCTCGCCGCCCTGCTGGGTCTCGCCGCCGCCCGCCGGCTCGCCCGCGGACGCTGACCCCTCAGGCCGCGGCGATCGTCGCCTCGAGCCAGGCGCGGATGCGCGCGACCCGACGCTCCAGGGAGTTGCCGCGCGCCCGCGCGAGGGCGCTCGCCGACATCGCGCGCCGCAGGTCCTCGTCCCCCAGGATCCGCTCGATCGCTCGCGCCAGGCCCTCGACGTCGTCGGGGTCGACGAGCACCCCCTGCTCCGGGTCGACGCACTCGCGCAGGGCCGGGACGTCCGACGTCACCACCGGCAACCCGCAGGCCATCGCCTCGAGGACCGCGTTCGGGCTCCCCTCCGCGCGGGTCGGCAGCACGAAGAGGTCGGCGGCGCCGAGCCACTCCGGCACCTCCGCGTGGGGCACGCGTCCCGCGTGCAGCACCCGGTCGCCCCGCGGCACCTCGGGACCGTCGCCGATGAACACCCCCTTCACCGAGGCCGTGCGGGAGAGGGCCTCGGCGACGCGCAACGGCCCCTTGCGATCGATGAAGTACCCGACGAAGGCGACGATGGGCTCGTCGGCGGGCAGCCCGTGCTTCACCCGCATCTGCGCCCGGTCCCGGGGCTGGAAGGTCTGGAGATCGACGGCGTTCGGGATGACGGTGATGCGGGCGCGGTCCAGACCGAGTCGCGACGTGCAGTAGTCCGCGTTCTCCTCGGACACCGACAGGATCGCGTTCGCCCGGCCGAGCATCGCGCGCACGGTGTCGAGGCCGAGATCCACCTCGTACTCCTCCATGCGCGACTCCCCGAGCACCACCACGGACGGGATCCCCAGCTTGGCGCCCAGGTGCACGGCCGCGTGGCCCGCGGGATAGGCGAAGTGGCCGTACAGGATCGAAGGCCGCTCGGGCAGGCGCGACAGCGCCCGCTTCACCGCCCGGGTGAAGCCCCAGACCGACAGCGGGAAGGTCGCGAAGCCCCCGGGCAGCACGCGGCGGGAGAACGAGACATGGCGCGGCGACACCACCGTCAGGCCGCGCGCGAGATCCTCGCGCTCGGTCGTCGGGTCGAGCCGGACGGGCTCGCGCCCCCAGGCGCGAGGGACCACCACGGACACCCGCGCGCCGGTGTCCGCCAGCCCCCGGGCCACCACCTGGACGAACGGCGCCTGGTGAGGCAGTGCGAGGTTCGGATAGCCCCGGCTGATCAGGCCCACGTGCAGGCGAGCGCCCTGCTCCGACTCCGCCATCAGCGGGCCCGCTCAGAGCACGTCATCGGGCGTCAGGCTGCGGCTCACGAAGAGCCGCCACCAGATCTCGAGGCACAGGATCGCGTACAGCCGGTCGGCGTGGTCGGCGGAGCCGCGCAGGTGCGACTCCACCACCTCCTTCAGGACGGGCGCCTGGATCCAGGCGCTGCTGGCGCTGTCGGCGCCGCTCGTCAGCTCGCGCAGCACCGGCGCCCAGTCGCCGCGCAGCCAGTCGCCGAGGCGCGGCGCGAAGCCGCGCTTGGGCTGGGTCAACAGCTCCTGGGGCAGGTAGCGGCCGGCGAGCGCCCGGAGCAGTCCCTTCGGCCGGCCGCGGAGCAGCTTCTGGTCGAGAGGCAGGCGCGCCGCCAGCTCCACCACGCCGTGGTCGAGGAAGGGCGAGCGCACCTCGAGGGACGCGCTGCTGCTCGCGATGTCCACCTTGGTGAGGTAGCGCGACAGCCGCAGCTCGAGCTCCCCGAAGAGCTGGAGCTCACCGGCCGAGAGGGAGTCGTCGGCCCCGTCGAGCACCGCCTCGACCAGCGCCCGGGCCGTGTGCTCCCGCAGCAACGCGCGCAGCTCCGGCGTGTAGGCCCGCTCGCGCCAACCGCCCCACAGACCCACCGCCTCGAAGCGCTCCGCGCGCGGGCAGTTCACGTAGTTGTCGAGCCAGCGCCGTGCCCGGGTGGCGCCCGGCAGCTCGCGCACGCCGGGCCAGCCGAGGGACGACGCCAGGCCGCGTCGCGCCGGCGACGGAACGAAGCGCCGCACGCGCCCCGCCATCTCGGCGGAGCGGATGCTCGGGTAGCCGGCGAAGCTCTCGTCGCCGCCGTCCCCGGTCAGCACCACCGTGACGTCGCACTTCGCCAGGGCCGAGATCTCGCGCATGGGCAGGATCCCGACGTCCGCGAAGGGCTCCCCCACGTGCCACAGCATGCGCGGCAACACCGACTTGTGGCTCGGCCCCACCATCAGCTCGGTGTGGTCCGTGTCGTACCGCTCGGACACGAGACGCGCGAGGGGGCGCTCGTCCTCGTCGGGCCGCGCCCCTTCGAACCCCACCGAGAAGGTCTTCAGGCGGTTGGGGGACGCCTTCGCGGCCATCGACGCCACCAACCCCGAGTCGATGCCGCCGCTCAGGAAGCAGCCGAGGGGCACGTCGCTCCGCAGGCGTCGGGCCACGGCGCCCGACAGCTCCGCGTCGAGGGTGTCGAGACATTCGCCGAGGGGCATGTCGCGCGTGGGGCGGAAGGCCGGGCGCCAGTAGCGACGGGTCGACAGACGGCCGTCCTCGAGACGCAGGACGTGGCCCGGGGGCAGGCGCTCGACCCCCTGCACGAAGCAGCGGTCCGGCGGCACGTAGCCGTACGCGAGGTAGAAGTCGAGGGCCACCGGGTCGATCCGATCCGGATCCGGCCGCACGAAGCGGTACAGACCGTGGAGCTCGGAGCAGAAGACCAGGCGCTCGTCGACGGACGCGTAGAAGAACGGCTTCACGCCGAGACGATCGCGCGCGGCGAACAGGCTGTGGCGCCGCACGTCCCAGATCGCGAAGGCGTACATGCCGCGCAGGTGGTCGACGCAGTCGTCGCCCCACTGCTCGAAGGCCCGCAGCACCACCTCGGTGTCGCCGCCCGAGCGGAAGGCGTGCCCCAGGCGCTCGAGCTCCGCGCGCAGCTCGACGAAGTTGTAGACCTCGCCGTTGTAGGTGATCCACAGGGACTCGTCCTCGTTGGCCATCGGCATGTGGCCGCGGGGGGACAGATCGAGGATCGAGAGGCGGCGGGTGGCGAGGCCGATGCCCGGAGCGCGGAAGATGCCGGCGTCGTCGGGGCCGCGGTGGCGGACGCTGTCTCGCAGCTCGATCAGCTCGGACTCGGGGACGTCCCGCTGCCGCAGGTCAACGATTCCAGCGATGCCGCACATTTGGCCGCTCGACCCCGTGGCCGTCTGCCGGCCGCGCCCGAGCATCGCCTACCGAGTCGGATTTGCAAGGCGATCCGGGGGCGCCGCGATTCAGCGCGGGTGCGGCGAAGCCCGCTTCGCCTCGCCCGAAAGCCATGCGAACGCGTCGGCGTACAGCGCGCGCTTGCGCGCCCCCAGGTCGCGGCTCGCGCCCGCGACGCGCGCTCGCACGACGGCGCAGGCTCGCTCGACGAGCTCCGCTGCCGGAGCGCTGGTGTCCGCGATGCCGCACGCGACCGCCTCGGCGGCCCCGTAGCGGCGGCCGCCCAGCAGGGCGTCGCGCGCGGTCCGGGGCGAGAGCCGCGCCTGCACGAGCGCCGTCATGCCGCGCCGCAGCGGAATGCCGGCGTCGATCTCCGGCAGGCACCAGCGGCCGTGGTCTTCGCGCGCGACGCGCAGGTCGTGGGCCAGGGCCAGCAGCGCCCCGGCGCCGAAGGCGTGTCCCGAGAGGGCCGCCGCCGTGGGCACGGGCAGTACGAGCCAGCGCGCGAGCAGCGCCTGCTGGTCGCGAATGAAGTCCCGGCGCGTGTCCCGGGACAGTCCCGCGAGCCACTCGAGGTCGTAGCCGTTCGAGTAGAAGCGGGCCGACCCGACGCTCACGAGCCCCACCCGCCCCTGCCGCAGCACCTCGTCGAGGGCACGGTTCAGGTCGTCGACGAGGGTGCGGTCGAAGCGGTTCTCGCCGTCTCCGAGTCGCAGGACCGCCACGTCGTCCCGGCGCTCCAGGGAGACGCCGGCGCTCAACGAGGCGCCAGCCCGCGGATCGCGGCGCGCAGCGCGTCGGGACCGGCGCCGAAGGGCAGGATCGAGACGACCGGCGTCGTGACCCCCGCACGGGCGAAGGCCTCGACCTGCTCGCGGCAGGACTCGGGCGAGCCGTGGACGAAGAGCGAATCGACCAGGGAGTCGGGCACCGCCGCCAGGGCCGCCCTGCGGTCCCCCGCCCCCCAGGCCGCGCGCAGCGGAGCGATCTCGTCCGCCCGCCCGAGGGCCTCGTGCATCGCCGCATAGGCGGGCACGTTGAGATAGGCGGCCACCAGCCGGCGGCAGTGGGCGCGGGCCGCCTCCGCGTCGGGGGTCGGCACGATGCCCACGCGCAGCACGACGTCGGCCACCGTCCCGGCCCGCTCGAGCTGCTTCGGGACGTCGCCCGGCGCCACCAGGCTCAGCATCACGCCGTCGCCCTCGCGGGCCGCCAGCCGCAGCATGTCCCGCTGCAGGGCCGCCACGTAGATCGGCGGCGGCTGCGCCGGCGGGCGTTCGAGTGCGAAGCCGCGGATCGCGAACGACTCGTAGGCCTCGTCGATCCGCTCGCCCGTCAGGGCGCGGCGCAGGAAGCGCAGGCTGTCCCGCACCCGGGCGTACGGGGCCTCGAAGGGCAGCCCGTTCCAGCCCGACACCATCGCCTCGGAGGACGCACCGATCCCGAGCACGAAGCGGCCCGGCGCCGCCTCGGCGAGACCCGCCGCCGTCTGCGCCAGCAGCGCCGGCCCGCGGGTGAACACCGACGCGATGGCAGTCCCGAGACGCAGCTCGGGCGCCCACGCCGCCGCCCACGCCAGGGGCGTGAAGGCGTCGAGACCCGCGGTCTCCATCGTCCACGCGTCCGAGTAGCCGAGATCGACGATCTCGCGCAGCCACTCGCGATGCTCCGCCAGGGGAACCCCCGGCAGCGGAACCGTGATGCCCCAGCGCAGGCTCAGCTTCGGGTGCCGACCCGCCCCTCGAACAGGGCCTCGACGGCCTTGCGGATGCGGTTCTCCGGGTCGGGCTGGCTGCGCAGGTGCGCCTCGGCCCAGCCGTACCACACCTCGCGTCCGCTGGCGGGATCGATGGCGCGCACGATGATGCGACCCTGCCTAGGACCGCCCTGCTGGCCCCAGGAGACGTCGCCGGCGAGGAACACGCCGACGTCGTAGCTGACCCAGAGCTGGGCTTCGTCCTCGGCGACGAAGTCGAAGCCCCGGGCGGTGAGGGACTCCTCGACGGCGGCGCGCAGGATCTTGCCGTGGACCGAGCCCAGGGTCTTCTTCGGCACCTGGGCGAACGCCAGGTTCTTCACGACCGAGAAGTCGTACTCGGTGTCGATGCTCGCCCCGGTCGCGAAGGGCGACGACGTGCAGTGCAGCGTGCCCAGCGCCAGCAGCACGGACACCAGGACTCCGGTCTTGCGGTTCGCGTTCATGCTCGCCCTCCAGTGAACGGGTCGGATGCCCGGCTCTTCCCCCGGCCCGACACGTTAGCCGAACTCGAACAGCACCTTCACGGCGCCGCTGGCCCCCTGGTCGTGGCACGCCAGGAAGGCCCGGGCGTAGTCGTCGAGCCGGAAGCGGTGCGTCAGGATCGCCGTGGCGTCGTAGCCCTGCTCGCGGATCATCTCGAAGTACCACTGCATGGCGTGCTGGCGGCGTCCGTCCCAGGTCTCCATCCCGAAGGCGTTCGAGCCCTTGAGCGAGATCTCCTTGAAATAGAGCGGAGTCCACTCGAAGCGCCGGGGCGTCTCCACCCCGGTGACGGCGATGCAGCCCCGGGAGCGCGTCACCCGCACCGCCACCTCGAGGGTCTCGGGCAGGCCCACCGAGTCGTAGACCACGTCGACGCCGCCGTTCAGCATCGGGAGACCGCGCCAGGGCCGCTGCACGTCGCTGCCCGTGAGCTCGGCCACGCGCTCCACCAGGTCGCGGGTGGGACGGTGCCTCAGCACGTGGTGGGCGCCGAGGCGTTGGGCGAGCTCCGCCTGGTGGGGAAAGCGCGCCACCGCGAGCACGCGCACGTCGGGGTGCAGCAGGCGCAGGATCGGGATCGCCAGCAGGCCGAGGGTTCCGCAGCCGTACACCAGGGCCGTGCCGCCCTGCGGCGGCGGGCTGTGGAGCAGCGCGTGCAGGGAGACGGAGAAGGGGTCCGCCAGCACGGCCTGCTCGTCGCGGATCGCGTCGGGGATGGGGATGCACATGGACTCGTGGGCGGGCAGCCGCGGCGCGAAGCCGCCGGTGGCGTCCCGGGAGTTGCCCGTGTGGATGCCGGGCTCGAGACGCCCGCGCGTGAAATTCTCGCACTGGGCGAAGTCGCCCTGCCGGCACCAGCGGCACGGCGCCAGTCCGCGCGGACCGCACGAGAGCCACGGGTTCAGCACGACGCGCTCGCCCACCCGCCGCTCGCGGACGTCGGGCCCGACCTCCTCGATCACCCCGACCACCTCGTGCCCGAGCACCTGGGGAAACGAGATCACCGCCGTCATCGGGTTGTCGGTGCCGCCGTTCAGGAACACCTGCTTGTAGTCGCTGCCGCACAGGCCGCACAGCCGCGTGCGGATGCGGACCCAGTCCCGGCCGGGCAGCGGCGCCTCCTCCACCTCGCGCAGGGTGATCGGGGCGGTGCGCGCCACGTAGGCGCGCGGCGTCACGAGCCCGGCGAGCTTGGTGAGCGCCAGGCGCGGCAGGCTGTTCTCGAACACGAGGGCCTGCATCACGCGCGCCCCGAGAGGCCCAGGCCGTGGCGCGCGACGATGCCGAGCATCACCTCGCTGGTGCCGCCGCCGATGGTCTCCCACATGCTCTGGGTGTAGAGCAGCGCGGGGCGGCCGTCGGCCACCAGCGCCTCGGGCCCGCCGAGATCGAGCACGGCGCGGGCGATCTCCTGGCAGACCCGGGTGTGCACCACCTTGTTGGCCGCCACCTCGACGGTGGCCGGCCGGCCCTTCACGATGGCGTCGAGCACGAGCAGCGCGTGCACCTCGACCTCCAGGGCGCGCACCAGCAGGCCAGCCACCCGCGCGGCCGCCACGGGATCGCGGTGCAGCCCGCGCTCGCGCAGCCAGGCGAGCATCTCCTCGACGTCGCGGCGCACCCGGCCGGGCGGAAACTGGATGTGCCGCTCGTCCGCCAGCGCCTCGGCCATGATCGCCCAGGCGCCGTTCTCGGGACCGACGCGGTTCTCGACGGGTACGAGCGCGCCGTCGAAGTGCACCTCGTTGAGCTGCTCGCCGTCCATCGTCGGGAGCGGAGCCACGCGCACGCCGGGCGTCGCCTTGTCGACGATCAGCAGCGAGAGCCCGCGGCCCCGGCTGTCGGGCGCGCCGGTTCGGCACAAGAGCCACAGGTAGTCCATGTCCTGGGCGTAGGACTGCCAGATCTTCTGGCCGGTCACCGCGTATCGGTCCCCGCGGCGCTCGGCCCGGGTGCGCAGGCTCGCGAGGTCCGACCCCGCCTCCGGCTCCGAGTAGGCGAGGCAGAAGTGCAGGTCGCCGGAGCGGATCGGGGGCAGCCACTTCCGCTTCTGCGCCTCGCTGCCGTGGCGGATCAGGCTGCGGGCCACGATGCCCGCCGCGAGCGGGTTGCGCGCGGCGCGCGCGTAGGCGACCTCGTCCCACAGCAGGTACTCGTAGACGGGGCTCGCGCCCATCCCGCCGACGCTCTCGGGCCAAGCCAGGGACAGCCAGCCCCGCTCGGCCATCGCGCGGAACAGCGCCTTCACGTCCTTCCAGCGCTGGCCCTGGCGGAAGAAGCCGTCGAGGTCGCGGTAGTCCTTCAGGAACTCGCGCACCTCGGCGCGGAACGCCTCCTCCTCGGGCGCGAAGCGGAAGTTCACCCGTCGTCCTCGACGCGGGCGTCGGGATCGGGATTCCATTCGGGCTCGCGACCCTCCGCGAAGGCCCGCGGTCCCTCCAGGAAGTCGGGGTGCGACCAGTGGGACTGCAGCAGCCGCCAGGCCCGCTCGAGGGCCTCGCCGTAGCCCCGCTCGAGGCCGCCCCAGACGGCCTGCTTCGAGAGACGCATGGCGTTGGGGGAGTTCGCGAGCATGGCGCGCGCCATCTCGAGGGCGCACGCGCGCAGGTCCGCGGGCGTCTCCACCAGCTCGTCGACCAGGCCGAGCTGGTGAGCCCGCTCGGCGGACAGCCGGTAGGCGCGGCCCATCAGGGTCATGCGCAGGGCGGTGCCCAGGGGCAGTCGTTTCGCCAGGCCGAGGTTCTCGATGGCGCCCACCATCCCGACGTTCACGTGGGTGTCCGTGAAGGCCGCGTTGCGCGACGCGATCACGATGTCGGAGTCCACCACGAAGTGGTGTCCGCCCCCGACGCACAGCCCGTTCACCGCGCAGATCACGGGCTTCCACACCCGGTTCTGGTAGGGCGACCAGTGGACGGCGTCCTGGAAGGGCGCGTCGGCGAAGACCTGGTCGGCGTCCTCCCCTTCGGCCTCGGAGACGTCGA
>Ga0075327_1000272_pt1 | contig 13800 bp, 8 predicted proteins | sample MayberrySE_Catta_2_FD_120056 | JGI IMG/M metagenome (GOLD analysis project Ga0075327, IMG submission 120056) | Natural and restored wetland microbial communities from the San Francisco Bay, California, USA, that impact long-term carbon... | ecosystem: Environmental > Terrestrial > Soil > Wetlands...
CACCTTTTCGAGCAAGCTGAGCTTCCCGGTCTCGTCGGTTCTCAACAAATACGGGATGCTTCACCCGATTCCTTCGGGCGGCGCGCTCCGCATCTGGGAGCAGGGCTTCGACAACCAGTTCTATTTCCAGCAGAACGCTGGTGAGTATGCCGGCCGCACGGTGGTCAACGCGCTCAAAGGGCTGACCGGTGACAACATGCCGAAGACCGCGGCGCTGGTTCACGCGGACGACTTCTTCGCCAATGCCATCCGCGCCGGGTTCCTCGGCGAGCAAGTGATGGATCCGGGCTCCGGCAAGCTCGTTCGCGACATGGCGCCCGGCTTCCTGGCCGAGGCCGGGATCGAGGCGGTCTATACCGAGACCTGGCCGGAGGAGGGCTTCTCCGACTGGCTCAACCTCGCCAACTCGATCAAGAACTCCAATGCGGAGCTGGTCATCGGCCTGACCGCTTCGGCCGAGGAAGCGGTGCAGCTGACGCGTGCGCTGAAGACCGTCCAGGCGACGCCGAAGGCGATCTACCTCAGTCAGGGTACCCAGCTCGAGTTCCAAGAGGGCCTGGGCCCCGACACAGCGGGCGTCATGGTCCAATCCTCATGGGATGGCGCGGTGCCCTTCCAGGGCATGATCAACGGCAAGGACTATTCGAACCAGGACTTCATGCGTGACTTCGAGGCCGAATTCGGGCGGATTGCCGACGAGGACTCGGCGATTCCTTTTGCTCTCTGCCAGGGCATCGAGCAGGCGATCCGGGCGGCCGAGTCGGTCGACAACCAGAAGCTCATCGATTGGCTCCGCGCACGCACGAAGGACGATCCGGTCAAGACCGTGCTCGGCGATTTCTACTGGGACGAGCGCGGCCTGCCCTACGACCGTGACTTCCTGCTGGTCCAGTGGCAGGACGAGGAGCTGAAGTTCGTCTATCCCACCGAGGGCATGGATGAGATTATCGAGCCGATCCTTTATCCCAAGCCGGACTGGAACTGAGCATTTGTGCTGGTGCGGCCGCCTGCGGGCGGCCGCACTCTCCATTTTACCGTCGAACGGCCGGTCGGATTCTAATGAATGATTCTGCGATGCTCGAAGTGCGCTCGCTGTGCAAGTATTTCGGCGGCGTCCGCGCCGTCGACGATTGCTCTTTCCAGGTCGAGCGCGGCTCGATCACCGCCCTGATCGGGCCCAACGGTGCCGGCAAGACCACGGCGTTCAATTGCATCAGCCGCACGCTTGCCCCGACTTCGGGCGAGGTCTGGCTCGAAGGCGAGCGCATCGACCGCCTCAAGCCGCACACGATCACCCAGCGCGGCCTCAGCCGCACCTTCCAGATCAGCCGCAATCTCGAGGACCTGACGGTGCTCGAGAACGTCGTCGTCCAGTCCAAGTCCACCGGCTGGAAGGCACTGTTCGGGCCTGCCATCACGCCGGCCGAGCGGGACAGGGCAATGGAGATCCTCGACTTCCTCGGCATCACCCGGCTCGCTTACGAGGAGACGAGCTCCCTCTCCTATGGCCAGAAGAAGCTGATGGATTTCGCGGCGCTGCTGATGTCCGAGCCCAAGATCATCCTGCTCGACGAGCCGGCGAGCGGCGTCAACCGCCGTTTGCTCGATGACATCATGGAGCATATCCGCATTCTCAACGAGCGCGGCATGACGGTGCTGATCGTGGAGCACAACATGGATGTGGTGATGTCCCTGTCGCACAAGGTCGTGGTCATGGCCTTCGGTCAGATCATTGCCGAGGGCAAGCCGGAGGAAGTGCAGAGCGACCCGATCGTGCTCGAGGCCTATCTCGGCAGCTCCGCCGTGGTTTTGGGAGAGCAACAGAATGCCTGAGCTTCTCGAAGTGCATGATGTCGTGGCGGGTTACGGCAACGGCCCGGCGATCCTCGACGGCACCTCGATCAAGGTCCGTGGGGGCCAGATCCAGTGCATCATCGGGCCCAACGGAGCCGGCAAGTCGACGCTTCTCAAGACAATCTGCGGAAACCTGCCGATACGCTCCGGCGAGGTCCTGCTGGGCGGCGAGCGCATCGTCGGCTTGCAGCCGCATGAGATATTGCGCAAGGGCATCTGCTTCGTGCCTCAGGAGCGCGCCTTGTTCCCGCGCATGTCGGTTCGCGAGAACCTGCGCATGGGCGGCTACATTCTCAACGATCGCGCCGAGCTCGAGCGCCGCATCGACGACGTCCTCGAGCGGTTCCCGATCCTGCGCGAGCGGGCTCATCAGCTCGCCTCGACCATGTCGGGCGGCCAGCAGCAAATGCTGACCATGGCCCGCACCATGATCGTGCGCCCCAGGATCGTCATGCTCGACGAGCCGTCGCTCGGCCTGGCGCCCAAGATCGTCGATCAGGTCTACGACATCATCAAGCTCTTGCGCGACGAGGGCATCACCATCCTGCTGATCGAGCAGAACGCGCTTATGGGGCTCAAGAACGCCGATTGGGGCGTCGTCCTCGATCTCGGCAAGACCCTGTTCGAAGGGCCGGCCAAGGAAATTCTCGCCGACGAGCGCATCCAGGAACTCTATCTCGGCCGCCGGTCCAAGGCGGCCTGAGGGGGACGAATGACCAACGCGATACAGGTTCTCATTCTCGGTGTGATGCTTGGCGGCGTATACGCCCTAATGGCGTCGGGCCTCACGCTGATTTTCGGGGTCATGCGCATCGTTAATCTCGCCCACCCGATCATGATCATTTGGGGCGCCTTCGTCGCCTACTGGCTGTTCAAGCTCTACGGCATCGATCCCCTCGTCTCGATGCCGATCGCGGCAGCGTTCATGTTCCTCGTCGGTATCGTCCTCTACAAGCTCGTCTACGCCAGAGAAGCGGCAAGCGCGAAGTATTCCGAGATGACGGTGCTGCTTACCTTCGCCGTGGCGTTGGTCATGGACGGTGCCGTGTCGACCGCCTTTTCCAACACCCAACGCGTCACCAGCCCGCCTTACGCCACCGACGCCTTTATCTTCGGCCCGATTTTCATCCCGACCGCCCAGCTCTATGCCGGCATCGTCTCGATCATCCTGGTCGGCGGGCTTTTCGCCTTCCTCCAGTTCACCCGTACCGGCTACGCCATTCGCGCCACCACGCAAAACCGCACCGCAGCCCAGCTTCTCGGCGTCAATGTCGCCTTCATCTCGCTGCTCACCTTCGCCATCGGCTCGGCGCTCGCCGGTGCCAGCGGCGCGCTGGTCAGCTTCGTCTTCTCCTTCTTCCCGGCCAAGCACTGGGAGTGGATTGCAGTCCTGATGTCGCTCGTGGTCCTCGGAGGCATGGGCAAGCTCGTCGGCACCATCGTCGGCGCCTTCGTTCTGTCGATCATCGCCGCCTTCGTCGGTACCTATGCCGGTGCCACCTGGTCGACGATCACCTTCTTCCTCGCCCTCTTCCTCATCCTGCTGATACGGCCGCAGGGCCTGTTCGGCGATCCGATCGAGGGGACTTGACATGAGCCTAAACCCGGGCGCCTCGGGCGAGGTCGACAACGTTGTAGCCGCGCGGCGCGCCTACAATGCCGGTCTTGCCGCCACAAAGCGCGAAGACCGTTCCTGGGGCTTCGTTGTCGGCTTCGTCATCCTGCTTGCCGCGCTACCGCTCCTGCAGTTCGTCGGCAACGCCAACTACGTCCTGCATATGGCGCTTTACACTTTCATGTATATCGCCATGACATCGGCCTGGAACATCGTCGGCGGCTACACCGGATACATCTCGCTCGGCCACAACGTCTTCTTCGGCATCGGCGGCTATTTCTCCGGCATGATCCTCGCCGGTGCCGGCATCTCTACGCTGATCACCGCTCCCCTTGCCGGGCTGGTCGCCGCCGCCTGCGGCATCGTAGTCGGACTCATCACGCTGCGCGTGCGCGGACCGTCCTTCATCATCTCGTCGATCGCGCTGCTCATGATCGTCCGCATCCTGTTCGACAATTGGGACTATATCGGCGGCTCCAACGGCCTCTCCGTCCCGGTCAACGATCTCGACGTGCGCTGGACCAAGCTCCCCTACTTTTATGCGATGCTGGTGATCGCCATCCTCACCGTGATCGTCTCCTACAAGATCAAGCATTCGAAGTTCGGGCTCGGCCTGCGCGCGCTCAGCCAGGACGAGGTCAAGGCCGAGAGCGCCGGCATCGACACCTTCACCTACAAGGTTATGGCTTTCGCCATCTCGGCGTTCTTCGTCGGTATGTGCGGCGCCATCTGGGGCGAGTATCTGACGTACATCCGACCCAACATCTTCCTGATCATCCTGGTCGCTGCCAACATGGTTCTGATGGGTATCATCGGCGGCAAGGGCACCGTCGCAGGACCGATCGTCGGCACCGTCCTCATCGTCGCCTTCAACGAGTATATGGTCTACCAGTTCGGAGCGAGCGCCCTGAACATCCTCGGCACCGGCATCGTGATGCTGTTGACGCTGATGTTCTTCCCGCTCGGCATCGTCGGCACGCTTGCCAAGAAGCGCAAACTGCCGCGGTTCCTCGACTGGGATTGAGGCCGCGCGACACGGACCGACGACGCTGTCGCTTTAGCAGCTTGTCGCACCGCGTTCGACGATGGTGGCGAGAACCGTGTCGGGATCCGTCGCCCACCAATCGCCGGACATGATTTCAACCTCGACATGGCCGTCGAAACCCTCGGCTTCGACGGCGGCTCGCAGGCCCGCTATGTCGGCGACACCGTCGCCCATCATGCCCCGATCGGTCAGGAGATCGCGAGTCGGGATCAGCCAGTCGCAGATATGAAAGGCAAGGATCCGCTGCCGGCCGGCGCGCTTGATTTGCGCCTTGATCTCGGGGTCCCACCAGATGTGGTAGGTGTCGAGGGCCACGCCGATGCCGTGTCCGAGTTCATCGCATATGTCGAGTGCTTGCCTGGTAGTATTTACGCAACTGCGATCGCCGGCATACATGGGATGGAGCGGTTCGATGGCAATCGGCATCGGCCCGGATCGCGCATAGTCGAGTGTTCTGGCGAGGCCCTCTTTGACGATTTCCCGCGCACCGTCGATATCGCGGCTGGCTTCGGGTAAGCCGCCGACCACCATGACCAGACACTGCGCGCCGATAGCCGCGGCCTCATCGAGCGCGCGCTTGTTGTCGTCGAGAACCGCGGGGGTCAGGGCGCCTTCGGCAGTAAACCAACCGCCGCGGCAAAGGCCGGAAACGGCCAGACCGGAGTCGCGAATGAGGCGCGCTGCGGTGTCGATGCCGATTTCCTGAAGCTTGTCACGCCATGGTCCGATCCCGCCGATGCCGTGACGCAGACAGCCATCGATGCATTGCTTCAGGTCCCATTGCTCGCGCACGGTTGCTGTATTCAGAGACAGCCGTCTCGCCGGCAGCATGGTCAGATCTCCACGCCGCGGGCCATGAACACGGGGCACGCGCGCGCGGCAACGCGCTCAGGATCGTCGAAAAGCTGCGCCGCGTTGGCCAGCCGAATGATTTCGGCCAGATGGAGAAGCGAACGCGCGCTTTCCTGCCCGCCGACCATTGTGAAATGGTCCTGATGGCCGTTGAGATAGGCGAGAAAGACAACCCCCGTCTTGTAGAATTGGGTCGGCGCTCCGAAGATATGCCGCGCCAGCGGGACCGTCGGCGCCAGGGTCTTGTTGTAGTTGGGTTTGTCACCGTCGCCGAGCGCGGTGAGCGCGACCGCAGCGATGGGGGCAATCGGATCGAATATGCCGAGCAACGCGTCCGAGTGCCGATTTCCGTCGCCCCCGATGAGTTCGGGAAAGTTGAAATCGTCACCGGTATACATGCGCACGCCGTCGGGCAGACGATCTCGTATTGCCACCTCGAGCTCCGCCGATAGCAGCGATACCTTGATGCCGTCGACCTTTGCCGCGTTTCGGCAAAGCACTTCGATGCAGGTGTCCATCGCCTCGCTATGGTCGCGCGCGCCCCAATAGCCGGCTAATGCCGGGTCGAACATCTGACCGAGCCAATGGACGATGACGGGTTGCGCGGTCTGACTCAGGACTCGATCGTAGACTTTGACGTAGTCGTCCGGCGCCGAGGCACATGCGGCGAGTGCGCGGCTTGCCATCAACGCGATCCGGGCGCCGGTCGCCTCGACGGCACTGCACTGCTCCTCATAGGCGGCAATGACCGCGTCGATGGTCACTCCGGGCGAGGGCGCGAGGTGATCCGTGCCGGCGCCGCAAACCAGCTTCGCTCCGTCTCTGGCCTTCGCCGCCGCCGCAGTGCGCTGGATCAGTTCCAGGGACGTCGGCCAGTCGAGCCCGCTACCGCGCTGTGCGGTGTCCATCGCCTCCGCGACGCCCAGGCCCAGGTCCCACAGGTATTCGCGGAACGCCAAGGTGCGATCCCAGTCAATGTCGACGTCCAGCCACGGATCGATATCGGCCGACGGATTGGAGACGACGTGAACGGCGGCGTATGCAATCCGATTCCACCGGCGACTGTCGCTTGTCGGCACCGCACCGGAGGTGAGCGTCAGCGGTTCCTGCGCGCCACCGGCCGTGGGGAGATGTACGATCGTCATTGGTTATTGTCCGATTGGCGGAACATCGATCCAGCGCCGCTCGCGCCAGCTTTGGTACCCAAGCTCGGCGAGCTGGACTCCCTTGGCGCCTTCGAGAAGGGTGTATTTCCACGCGCCGTCCTCGGCGACATGGCGCAGAAACTGCTCCCATTGCACCTTGAACCCGTTATCGAACGCGGCATTGTCGGGCACCTCGTCCCAGTTGTCGTAGAAGTTTATCGTTTGCGGTACGTCGGGATTCCAGACCGGCTTCGGCGTGTTGACCCGATGCTGGCTGAAGCAGCGGTGAAGGCCGGCAACCGCGGATCCGAGAGTCCCGTCGACCTGGAACGTGACGAGGTCGTCGCGGCGAACCCGGACGCACCAGCTCGAGTTGATATGGGCGATCGCACCGCCTTCCAGTTCGAAGGTCGCATAAGCGGCGTCCTCGGCGTCGGCATCGTAGCGTTCGCCGACTTCGTCCCAGCGTTCGGCAATATGCAACGCTCCGGTGCAGGATACCGCCTTGACCGGGGCAACGACATTGTCGAGGACATAGCGCCAGTGACAGAGCATGTCCCAGATGATGCCCCCGCCGTCTTTGGCGCGGTAGTTCCAGCTCGGCCGCTGACTGGGCATCCAGTCACCCTCGAACACCCAGTAACCGAACTCGCCTCTCATCGACAGAATACGTCCGAAGAAGCCACTGTCGCGGAGCCGCTTCAACTTGATCAAACCGGGAAGGTCGAGCTTGTCGTGTACGATTCCGTTCTTGACGCCTTTGTCGCGCGCGTAGTCGGCGATCGCCTTCGCCTCGGCGAAACTGGCCGACACAGGTTTTTCGCAATAGACATGCTTGCCGGCGTCGATCGCTTTCTTCAGGACCTGCGGGCGCAACTCAGTCGTTGCCGCGTCGAAGAAGATCGTATCACCGGGGTCAGCGAGAGCTGCGTCGAGATCGTCGGTCCAGCGGTCGACACCGTGCAACGCGGCCAACGCTTCGACCTTCGCCGCGTTGCGGCCGACGATGATCGGGTCGGGGATAAGCCGGCTTCCGTCTTTCAGAGCGAGTCCGCCTGCGGCGCGGATGGCGAGGATCGATCGGATCAGATGTTGATTCATACCCATCCGACCGGTCACGCCATGCATGATGATACCGATGCGTTGCTCCGCCATGCGGTCTGTTCCTCCCTCGATGGCACGCATCCCGTCGACGCCAGGATCAGGTGCGGATGCGTTGCGTGCGGCCATAGTTGCACAATCGCAGAACGGCGCAAACGCGCGGTCGATGGCCCGCCAGGGCGGGCAGGAATTGCGCTGCCGGTCCGGTAATCCTACCTTCGCGACATCTGTGACATTGACGGTATAGCTCCCGTGACCCTCGATCTTGATATCCGCACCGGATGGCCGGACGACCTTTGCATCTTCCTCGAACAATATCCGCGTGATGCGTGGCTGGCCCATCGCAATTTCGGCGAGCGGATGCGGTTCTGGATGGGGGTTCACGGCGGCTTTCGTGAACTCGGCAGCGCGCTCGGCGCCGCCACCGCAGGCTTTCGCGAAGGCGAAGTGACGCCGGATCGCTTTCGCCAATGGTTCGTGCCGCGGCTCAACTATCTCCTGTCTCATCTCCACACCCACCATCAGATCGAGGATTTCGACTATTTCCCGGTCCTTGCCGAGGCCGAGCCTCGACTCGCTAGGGGCTTCGAGGTGCTCGAAGCCGATCACGAAGCCATTCATCGGACGATTGCCACGCTCGCCGAGGCCGCCAACGCCTTTGTCGGCGTCGTCCCCGGCGATCGGGATGCGCAACTGACTTCGGGCGAGCGCTATGCCGACGCCAGCGACCGGTTGATCGCCCAGCTCATGCGACATCTCGACGACGAAGAGGATCTGATCGTGCCGCTGGTGCTCGACCGGGGCGAGGAGCCGCTTGGCATCTCGTGGGAGGATCACTTGCGGCGTATGCAGGGCGGTTGATCCGAGGGGTCCTCACCTCCGGCGCCGGTGAATCACTCGATGAAGACCGTAACCCGGTCGGCTCGTCCTCTTGCATCGACCACCGATAGCGTCACGAAACCCGGCCCGTCCGGCTGCCAGGTCTCGCTGCGCGCAAACGGCTGGCGAGCGATCGGAACGTCGTTGGCGAAGAAGGTGAAGGGTGGCGCGCCGTTGCGGACCTTGATGACCAGCGGTCCGGCTTCGCCGGCGGCGATGCCGAGGTCGACGGCGACGCCGTTGAGCGGATAGGCGATCTCGGGCGCCCCGTCGCGCTCGACGACCTCGCTGTCCGGATGGCGGAAGCGGCGGAGCGGTGCAGGGAGGCTCGCGGTCGTCGCCGCGATCGTTTCGGGCGGCCGCGGTTTCAGCGGAATCCGCCGGGGTCCGAGCCGGTCGAAGGCTTCGAACAGCAGCGGTGCGGCAACGGTGATGCCGGACAGCCCGGCGATCGGCGCGCCGTCGGGCCGTCCGACCCACACGCCGACGACGTAGCGCCCGTCGAAGCCGATCGCCCAGGCGTCGCGATATCCGTACGAGGTCCCGGTCTTGTAGGCGACCCGGCCGGGTGAGCCGTTGAGCGGCGGCGGCACGTCGGCGAGGATGTCGGCGACATACCAGGCGGCGTCTCGATCGAGCACCGGTAGCCGGCTTACGTCCTCGGCCGTTTGCGCTTCGCCATTGACGCCATCGCGTAAAGATACCGGCGCGCCGCCGCGGGCGATCGCGCCGTAGAGCGCGGTAAGATCGCGGAGGCTGATGCCGACGCCGCCGAGGCCGACCGCAAGGCCGGGAGCCGTCAGGTCGGGCAGGGCAGGATGGGCCGCCGCCCGCTTGAGCCGCGCCACCAGCCGGGCGGGGCCGACTGCGTCGAGAACCACGACCGCCGGCACATTCAACGACTCGGTCAGCGCCTCGCGGATCGTCACCGTGCCGCGGTAATGGCCGTCGAAGTTGGTCGGGGCATAGCCGTTGAATCCGGTCGGCCGGTCTTCGATCAGGCTTTCGGGATGGGCGAGCCCTTGCTCGAAAGCGAGACCGTAGATCAGCGGCTTCAGGGTCGAGCCGGGAGAGCGCACCGCGAGTGTCATGTCGACATGGCCGTCGCGTGCGTCCTCTAGCAGCCCGGCCGAACCGACGGAGGCGAGGATCTCGCCGGTACGGTGATCGGCGACGATGATCGCCGCAGACACCTTCGAACCGAGAACGGCGGTGCGTTCGCCGGCCAGCGTCTCGAGTGACGTCTGCAGATCGCGGTCGATAGTGAGTTTGGTGACTGAACGATCAGGATATCGCGAGATCGCCTCCTGGGCAAGATGAGCGGCGAGGATCGGGAACGCTCGCCGACCCTCGGGCATCCGCTCGCGCTTGGCCGCGTCGGCCACCTCGGCGTCGATGACCCGAGCCGCCGTAAGCCGGTCAAGAACCCGGTTGCGGGCCGCCTGCGCCGCCTTCGCGTCGCGATCCGGCCGACGGCTTTCCGGCGCCTGCGGCAGCGCGACCAGGAGTGCCGCCTCGGCCGGTGTCAGCCGCGCCGGCTCCTTGCCGAAATAGGCGAGGCTGGCGGCGCGGATGCCTTCGATATTGCCGCCATAAGGAGCGAGCGTCAGGTAGAGAGTCAGGATCTGGTCCTTGTCGAAGCGCTTCTCCAGCGCCCGCGCCATTGCCATCTGGCGAAGCTTGCCGGTGACGGTCCGGGTCGACTCGCCATCAAGCAGTCTGGCGACCTGCATGGTCAGCGTTGATGCGCCCGAGACGATCCGTCCGGCGGCAAGGAACTGTGCCCCCGCTCTTAACGCCGCCCGCCAATCGATCCCGTCATGCTGGTAGAAGCGTCTGTCCTCATAGCCGATCAGCATGTCGAGGAAGCGCCGGTCGACATCGGCCTTGGTGACCGGAAGCCGCCAGCGGCCGTCGGCGATAACGAACGGCCGCAGTAGCTGATCATTGCGATCGAGCACTACCGGCGAGGTCGCGATCTGCTCCGGTGCCGGCAGCGCCGGCAGCGACCGCTCGATGTCGTGGATCGCGCCGACGAAGGCGGCGATCGCTGCGGTCGCAATCAGCGCCGATAGCGCAAGAAGGCCGCCCGCGATCCTGGTGCGAGACCGCCGCATGGTTCGCGCTCTCTCCGCTCTCACCAGAATCCTCAGCGCGTCGGCCCGACCACTTCCACCTGGCTGTGGCCGCTGCGAGCGTTGAGTTCCGGCCGGTACATGTCCTCGATCGTAGCGCCCGGCTGGGCGAATACCCCCGGAGACACGGCGCGCACGCTGTAGGCGACCCTGAATTCGAGCGAATCGCTCTCCTCGCGGTTGACAGCGGCGACGAAGCGGTCGGTGCGCGCCTCGGTGTGGGAGGCGTCGTTGTCGGCCACTAGCCAGTCGTAGCTGCTGGTAACGCCGCTTGCCGAGAGGTTCGGGTTCTCGATCTCAAAACCGGCCGGGATCGGATCGACGATCAGCAGCCGGCCGGCCCGGGCGCGGTCGCCGACCACGCGCAGGACGACCACGAAGCGGTCGTTCTGTCCGACCGTGGCGACGTCGGTCAGTGTACCGTCCGGCGTATAGTAGCTGCGGCTGATCGAATAGCCGTTGCCGCTGGCCGGCTCGGGCACCGCTGGCACGCCGGTCGCCGCCACCACCGCATCGAGCCTGTCGGAGCCGAGGTTTTCTATCGCCACCGGCGACGATGCCAGCCGCGGGCCATCGAATTTACGGAACAGCGGCCCCTCGACCCGCTCGCCATCCACGGCGAAGTCGCGCTCGGCGGAGTCGCGAATCAGCGCGGCGGCGGCAAGCATCATCCAGCTCTGTTCCTGCGTGCTGGTCGCGGTTTTCGCCGCCGCGGTCGTGGCGATCCGCGTCGCCAGTTCGCCGATGTCGACGGTCTCGGTTTTGGTCTCGGCGGCAAGCGTCAGGATCGCCGCCTCGTCGCGGAGCATGGTTCCGTAGTCGGAGCGCCAGCGATTGGCGTCGTCGCGGCTCCGGTCGAGGTCGGCAAGCGCCGCGCCGAAGGCAGCGGCGGTGCGCCGGCGGTCGCCGTAGAGCGCCAGCGCTGCGCCGATCTGCGCCTTGGCAAGCGGCGTCGCGAAGGCGTCGAGCTTGGCCTCGACGTAATAGCGCAAATCGCCGATTGCTGCCCGCCCGGCGCGTGCCAGAACGTAGAGTGCATAGGCAATGTCCTCGCCGCCGTTGGTGAAGTCCCCGGCATAGGCGAGGCGGTTGGATAGATTGTCGTAGGCGAGATCGACCGCCGCCTGCGGCACGTCGTAACCGCGCTCGCCCGCCCGTGTCAGGAAGTCAGTGACATAGGCGTCGAGCCACATGTCGCCGGCGTCGAACGGTCCCCACAGACCGAAGCCGCCGCTGGCGCTCTGCTTGGCAAGCACGTTGACGATCGCCTGCTGGACCCGCTCGCGCACCGCCTTGTCGTCGCCCATGCCGATCGAGACGGCGACGTCGTCGAGATAGACCAGCGGCAGCGCCCGGCTGGTCAGCTGCTCGGCGCAGCCGTAGGGATATCGATCGAGCGCGGCGAGGATGCCGGCAACGTCGAGCCCGCCGGCGCCGCCCAGCGACACCGTCACCGAGGCGGTGCCGGGAACGAATTCGGCCACCGTGTCGGTGCCGACAGTCAGCGTGCCGCCGCCGCCGACGGCAACGACGTTGCGGCGCGTTACCGGCTGCCCCGCCGGCCGCACGCCGAGCACGAGTTCGATCGGCAGCGCCTCGCCGGACGGCGGCGTCAGGGTGACGCGAATGCTGTGGTCGCCCGGCGCGGCGCCGGCGATCGGCACGATCACGCTGGTCTTCTGGCCTTGTGCCAGCGCCTGCTCCCGCTCCGCGTCCTCCGGCGCAATCGTCAGCCCTTCGTCGGCTTCGACCGTCAGCCGGTAGTCGCCGGCCGCATCGGCGACGTTGTCGATCTCAAGAAGCAGGCGCGACCGGTCGCCGGTGGCGAGGAAGCGCGGCAGGCTTGCCGCCACCACCACCGGATCGCGGACGATCACGTCCTTCGCCGCGTGGCCGACCGCCTCGGTCGTCCACCCCATCGCCATCACCCGAACCGTGCCGTTGAACTGCGGTACTTCGAAGGTCACTCGCGCCGTGCCGTCGCCGCCGACCTCGACGATGCCGGAATAGAAGGCGACCAGTTTCTGGGTCGGCGGCGGCGCATCGAGCCGCACCGGGCCGCCGTCGCCGCCCGAGCGAACGGTCCCCGGTTCGCCTTGGGTTCGGTCGATGAGCAGTCCATAGAGGTCGCGGATCTCCACGCCGAGGCGTCGCTGGCCGAAATACCATGCGTCGGGCGCCGGCGCCTTGAAACCGGTGAGGTTAAGGATCCCGACATCGACGGCCGCGACCGTGACAAACGCGCGGGCACCCGGCTTGAGATTTGCGATCTGCACCGGAATTTCCATCGAACCGCGCGGTCTGATCTCTTCGGCGGTGTCGATCGACAGCGACAGTTCCCGCTCGCCGGGGGAGACCTTTGCCCAGGCGATCCCGAGTGCCCGCGCCGGCATCCGCTTCGCTTCGATATCCATCGATCGGTACAGAGCGGCGGTAACATAGGCGCCCGGACCCCACTCTTCGGTGACCTCCAGATCGACCACCGCCCCGTCTTCCGGCACCTCGACCGCCTTCATGGTGATCAGCCGGTTGTCGATGACCGAGATCAGCGCGACCCCGGCGAAGCGCGGGTCGAGACGCAGTTTTGCCGTTTCGCCGATGGCGTAAGCCGGCTTGTCGAGCGCCACCGCCAGCACGTCCGGCGTGTCGACGCTGGTCGCCGCCACATACCAGCCGGCATTGAAGTCGACGCTCGATGCCGTCGGGTCGACGCCAGCGCTTACCAGCGTCAGGCGATAGCTGCCCCATTCGACCGGCGCCTCGATCCGCGCCGCGCCGTCCGCCGGCAGGTCGATGGTGCCGCCGGCTACCCGGCGCGTGGTCGTTATCGGCTCGTAGCGCCAGCTGCCGCCGCTCCGATACCATTGATAGTCGGTTTCGATCCGGTCGACCGACCACTCGACGCCGATAGCGGTGATCCGTTGTCCGTCGGGGGCGACCATGATCGCCTCGAACCGGGCCGGTCCGCCCTCGGGCACGTCCTTGCCCTCGAACAGCGGCTTGATGCCGATCGCCAGTCCGTCCGCTTCGACTGCCCGGACCAGACTCCGCTCGACGGCGCGGCCGTTTGTGTCGGTGAGACGCAGAATGACCTCGGCTTCGAGCGGCCGGGTCGTCACCGGCAGGTCGGGCAAAACGACTTCAAGCATCGCGGCGCCGCTTTCGTCGGTCTCG
>Ga0075327_1000273_pt1 | contig 13792 bp, 11 predicted proteins | sample MayberrySE_Catta_2_FD_120056 | JGI IMG/M metagenome (GOLD analysis project Ga0075327, IMG submission 120056) | Natural and restored wetland microbial communities from the San Francisco Bay, California, USA, that impact long-term carbon... | ecosystem: Environmental > Terrestrial > Soil >...
CGTAGCGCTGCTATGCCTCGGTCGCGGCGCCTTGCCGGCGGGGCCCAGGAGCGCCCTCGGTGCGGCGGCGCGAGCATCCACAGCGTGCGAATCCCACGCCGAACTTCTGACTCGGGACACTAGTCCGGCTCCCGCGCCTCCACGCTCTCCCTCAGGTTGCGGAGGGTGAACCACGGGAGATTCTGCGCCGTGCGGGACACCAGCCAGCCGGGGATGGCGCCGCCGGGATCGCTCTCCACCTGGTACTCGACGCGGGTGCCGCCCCCGGGATCGGGCCGCATGTCGTAGTGCCCCTCCAGCAGCGGCATCCGGACCACCGAGTCGTCGGGTGCGTAGTCGATCTCGTCGGTCGCGTGGAACTCGATGCGCGCGGAGCCGTCCCCGGTCTCGGGCAGCAGCTCGCTGCGCAGCACCACGTCGCGGTCGGAGATCGCCCAGTGCGGCGAGATGCGGTTGTAGAGCAGGAGCACCCGGCCCTGCTGGCCGAGGCTCCGCGCGCCCGTGCAGTGGTGCATCCAGCGGGTGTGGGTCGAGACGTCCCGGATCACGCGGACCACGTCCGCGACCGGACGCTCGATGTGGACCACCGCCCGGAGTCGCGGCAGCACGCGTCCGGGCACGTCCTCGCGCTCCACCCGGATGCCCTCGTCGTCCCGGACGAGGGTCCAGTCGGCCCGCGCCGGCGCCGCGAACCCGGAGGCGAGGAGGAGAAGAAGGAGGAGGAGACTGCACAGCAGGGCTCGGAACCGCACGGGCGGCGAGGCTAGCGTGCCGCCCCTAGATGCGCCGGTCGCGTCCCTGCCAGTAGCGGTCGCGCAGGCGCCGGACGTAGAGCTTGCCCGAATCGTGCCGCGGCAGGGCGTCCTCGAAGTCGATCGAGCGCGGTCGTTTGTAGCCGGCGAGGCGCTCCCGCGCGAAGGCCAGGATCTCGGCCGCCAGCGCGGGCGACGCCGCGAAGCCGTCCGCCAGCTCGACGGCCGCCTTCACGCTCTCGCCCCACTCGTCGTCGGGCACGCCGAACACCGCGACGTCCGCCACCGCCGGGTGCTCCTGCAGCACGTGCTCGATCTCCGCGGGGTAGATGTTCACGCCTCCGGAGATGATCGTGTGGGACTGGCGGTCGGCGAGGTACACCCAGCCGTCCTCCACCCTGCCGATGTCGCCGATGGTGAAGACCCCGGGCGCAGCTTCCGGGGAGAGGCGGCTGTTGCGCGTCTTCTCCGGATCGCCGTGGTACTCGAAGAGGCTCTCGATCTCGCGGTGGCGCGCGTAGAGGAGGCCGTTCTCGCCGTCCGGCAGCCGGCGGCCCGCGTCGTCCGTCGCGAACACCTCGAAGCTCGGGAGCACCCGGCCGACGGTCTCGGGATGGTCGAGCCACTCGCCCGAGTCGGCGAGCGTGATGACGCCGCTCTCGGTGGCCCCCCAGTACTCCACCAGCACGGGACCCCACCAGTCGATCATGCGCTGCTTCACCGCCCGCGAGACGGGCGCCGCGCCGTGCAGCACCAGGGCCAGGCCGGACGCGTCGAACTCCGCGCGCTCCGCCTCGGGCAGGGCCAGCAGACGCACGAACATGGTCGGCACGAGATGGGTCTGGCGGACCTCGCGCTCCCGCAGCCACCGCAGCGCCTCGCGCTCGTCCCAGCGCGGCAGGATCGCGACGGGCGCGCCGTTCATGTGGTCGTACACCGCGAACATGAGCGGCGCCGCGTGGTAGCACGGGCCCGTCACCAGGTGCGGTCCCTCGCCGGTGAGGCCGATGGCCGCGCCGCCCGCGGCCTGGCTCTCGAGGGCGCGCGCGAGGGTGGGGGGGCGGTGGCGGCGAACGCCCTTGGGACGCCCCGTCGTGCCGCTGGTGTAGATCATCGGGCCGCCGGCGGGGCCGTCGCGGTCCATCGGGGCGTCGCCGGCCGCGGAGAGCGCCGCGTCCAGCTCGTCGCCGGCCACGAGCAGCGTCTCGGGCCCGCAGGACCGGGCGACGTCCGCGTGGCCGGCGTCCGCGAACACGACCCGCGCCCCGGAGTCGCGCACCACGTAGCGGATCTCGTCGGGGGTCAGGTGCCAGTTGATCGGCGTGAGCCAGATGCCCGCGTGGATCGCGCCGAGCATCAGCTCCACGCACTCCACGCGGTTGGCCATCAGGAAGGCGGCGTGCTCGCCCGGCGACAGCCCCAGCTCGTCGCGCAGCAGGTGGGCGACCCGGGCGGTGCGATCCTCCACCTCGGCCCGGGAGCGCCGGCGGACGCCGTCCTCGAGCGCGACGTCGCTCAAGCGTCGAAGGTGTCGTCGGGCAGCCCGGCGGGCAGCGGCGCCGGCCGCTCGCAGGTGGTGCGGGGCTCGACGTGCCGGCCCTCGTCGGAGGCCAGAACGATCGACTCCATCAGGTCGAGCACGTGGGTCGCGAGCTCGAGGGAAGCGCGGTGGGGCCGCCCGTCCTGCACGCCGCGGATCATGTCGGCGAGGCCGATGCCGCGGCTCTGCTTCTCGTTCGCATGGGTGAGGGGCATCTCCGTCCACTCGCGCTCGCCGCGCCGGCGCAGGCCGACGGGGCCGCCGAAGGTGTTCGGGTCGGGCACCGACAGGGTGCCTCGCTGCCGTGGATCTCGATGTTGCGCAGCCGCGACGCCTGCACGTCGAAGCTCGTCGTGAGGCTGGCCACCGGTCCGCTCGCGAAGTCGATCACGCTCGCGACGTGGGTGGGCACCTCGACGTCCATCAGCTGGCCGCGCAGGGGCTCGCTGCCGATCTCGCGCTGGGCGCGCGTGATGCGCGCCGAGCCGCTCACCCGGCGCGCCGGGCCCAGCAGGTGCACCAGGGCCGTCAGGTAGTAGGGGCCCATGTCGAAGAGCGGCCCGGCCCCGCGCTGGTAGAAGATCTGCGGGCCCGGATGCCACCCCTCCGGCCCGGGCGACAGCATGAAGCCGCTGGCCGCCACCGGCTCGCCGATGGCGCCGTCGTCGACGAGCTTGCGACAGGTCTGCAGGCCGGCCCCCAGGAAGGTGTCCGGCGCGCAGCCGACCCGCACGCCCGCCTCCGCGGCGGCGCGCCCGAGCGCGAGGCCCTCCTCGAGGGTGAGGCCCAGGGGCTTCTCGGAGAAGACCGACTTGCCCGCGGCCACCGCCTGCAGGCTCACCGCGCAGTGGGCCTGTGGGATCGTGAGGTTCACCACCACCTGCACGTCGTCGTCGGCGATCAGGGCGTCGGGGGTGAGCACCTTCGGCACGCCGTGCTTCTCGGCCAGCGCCTTGGCGCGGTCGGGCAGCACGTCCGCGCAGGCCACGAGATCCACGAAGGGCAGCGCCGACAGCTTCGCCGCGTAGACGTTGCTGATGTTGCCGCAGCCGACGATGCCAACGCCGGTGGTGGAGGCGCTCACGAGACGCGGCCCCGGGAGATGCCCTCGCCCACCAGGTAGCGGTAGCTCTGCTCGACCGCCTCGAACATGTCGGTCTCGCAGCGGTCGAGCTCCACGATGTGCCAGGCGGCGTGGGTGGCCGCCTGGGCGATGCCTCGCAGATCGACGGCGCCGGTTCCGGCCGCCGTCATCGCCTTCTTGGGGTCGTCGGCCGGACCGTCCTTCATGTGCAGCAGGCGCACGCGCGCGCCCAGGTCCGCCACGGCCTTGGCCGGGTCCACCCCGCCCACCTGGGCCCAGTAGACGTCGACCTCGGCGAACACCTCGGGATGGAGCTGCTCGAACAGCAGGCTGTGGGCGGGCCGGCCCTCGATGCGCGTCGAGAACTCCCAGTTGTGGTTGTGGTAGCCGAGGCGCATGCCGCGGGCCTTCACGTTCTCGAGGGCGCGGTTGAGCTGGTCGGCCGTCACGAAGACCTGGTCGCGGGTCTGGAAGCGGTCGGGCGGCAGGAAGGCCACGACGACGTCCTCGGCGCCGACCTCCTGCTGGGCGTCCAGGATCTCGTCGGCGGCGTCGCCGATGGGCGGCTGGATGTGCGAGCTGCTGACCCGCATGCCGGCACCCTCGACGAGCTTGCGCAGCTCGCGCGGCGGCCGCCCGTACAGGCCGGCCAGCTCCACGCCCTCGAAGCCGATGCGACCGAGGCGCGCGATCACGCCGGGCAGGTCGCCCGCGGCCTCCTCGCGCAGGGTGTAGAGCTGGACCGAGATGGGGGCGGGGGCGTCGGGCATCACCGGGGGATATAGCGGCTATTCTCGCCGCCCTCCATGCGCGACCTCGAAACCTTCGCCTTCAGCGACGACGGCCCCTGGCAGGTCCCCGACGCTCCGCTCGCCTGGCAGCGGGCCGCCGGGGACCTGCGCGCGCGCACCGTCGCCGGGCTCCCGGACCTCGTGGCGCGACCGCGCATCCCTCCCCTCGGACGCTTCCTCGAGGCGGGCGCCGGGGTGTCCTGGGCGGTGCTGCGCTGGTGGCTCGGGGCGCGCCGCCGGGGGGGCGCCGAGTCGCGCGTCGACCTGTCGCGGCGCCTGCGGGTCGTCTTCGAGCGCCTCGGTCCCACCTACATCAAGCTCGGGCAGAGCGTGTCGTCCGGGAAGGGGATGTTCCCCGACGAGCTCGTCGAGGAGTTCAAGCGCTGCCGCGACCAGGTGCCCCCCGAGCCCTTCGCTTCCGTGCGGCAGGTGGTGGAGGAGGATCTCGGCGCGCCCCTCGAGCGGCTCTTCCGGCAGTTCGACGAGCGCTGCCTCGCGTCGGCCTCCATCGCCCAGGTGCACGCGGCGGTGCTCTCGAGCGGCGAGCCGGTGGTCGTCAAGGTGCAGCGGGCGTCCGTCGCGAGCCTGGTGCGTCGCGACGTCCGGTCGATGGCGTGGATCGCGCCCTTCCTGGTGGGACGCCTGCCCGTCGCCGCCCTCGCGAACCCGCCGGCCCTCGTCGAGCTGTTCGCCGAGACGATCAGCGAGGAGCTCGACTTCCGGCTCGAGGCCGAGAACATGCTCGACGTGGCGCGCGTGCTGCGGGCCGCCGGACAGACGGCCGTGGTGGTGCCGCGTCCGCACCCCGAGCTCGTCACCCGGCGCGTGCTCGTGATGGAGCGCCTCGACGGCTTCCGCTACGAGGACGTCGAGGGCATGCGGGCCGCGGGCATCGACACGGCGGCCGTCCTGCGCGGCCTGCTCATCTCGTTCCTCGAGGGCGCGATGATCTACGGCGTCTTCCACGGCGACCTGCACGGCGGGAACCTCTTCGTGATGCCGGGCGGACGCGTGGCGCTGCTCGACTACGGCATCACCGGTCGCATGCGCGAGCCCCAGCGCCTGGCCTTCCTGCGCATGATGATGACCGGCGCCGCGAACGACGTGCCCGGTCAGCTGGCGGCGTTCCGCGACCTCGGGGCGCTGCCCCCGGACGCCGACCTCGAAGCCCTCGTCCGCGTCCTCAAGCTCGACCGCCCCACCATCGATCCCACGCAGCTCTCGGGCGAGCAGCTCGTCGCCGAGATCCAGGACGTCCTCAAGGGCCTGCTCGCCCACGGCGCGCGGCTGCCGAAGCACCTGATGCTGTACGTGAAGAACTTCCTCTTCATCGACGGCGCCGTCGCCACCCTGGCCCCCGACATCGATCTGTTCGCCGAGGTCGCGCGCATCTACGCCTACTTCGTCGCCAACCACTCCGAGAAGATCCTGCGAGACGTCGGCCTCGACCCGCGCGCCATTCCGTTCGACATCTCGGGCGTCCAGCGCAGCCTGGGCCTCGACGAGCAGGTGGAGTCCATCAGCCACCGCGACCTCCAGGAGCGCCGCAAGCAGGTGCAGGAGAAGCTCGAGAAGACGGTGCGCAAGCCGTCGGACCTCTCGGTCTCCTGAACGGGGCGTGCCATCTCGGGCTGCCTCGAGACGTCGGCAGGTCGACCCGGGCGAACCTCACGCTCCCGTCCGTCCCGCGAGGGTTCACGGAGCGTCCGGGAGCAGGCCTCCGAGGTGTGCGTGCTGCCGGGCCTCGGCGCGGGCGGACTCGCCTCCGAGCTCGATCGCTTCCTGCAGCAGGGCTCGCGCCCGGTCTTCGTCCTCCGCGATCGCGGCCAGCCCGAGCGGCGCCATCCAGTTTTCCGGATGCAGCCGGCGGACGAGGAGCAGGGTGCGGTAGGCGTCCGCGTTCCGGCCCAGGCGCAGGTAGGCGATTCCGAGGGCGACGTTCACGCCCTCGTGCTCGGGCGCGAGGCGCGCAGCGGCCTCCAGGTGCGGGACCGCCTCGGCCTGGCGCTGGAGGGCGAGATGCTGCGTTCCGGCGTTGAAGTGCGACTCGAAGTGGGAGGGCGAGAGCGCCGCGGCCTCCTCGAAGCGGGCGAGCGCCGCCTGCCGGTCGCCGCGCGCGAGCTGGATCGACCCCATGTTGTTGAGGATGGCGGCGGCCAGGGGGTGGTCCGCCGACACCGCCAGCGCCTCCTCGTAGTGGGCCATGGCCCCGTCGAGATCGCCCCCGCGCATCGCCGTCACGCCGAGGTTGTAGCGTGCCGCCACCGAGTCGGGTTCGAGCGCGAGGACGTGACGGAAGGCCTCCTCGGCCTCCTGCAGTCGGCCCGCGCGTTGGAGCACGTCTCCGAGGCTCAGGAACAGGCCGGGTCGCGAGTCGTCGATCGCGAGGGCGTCGGAATAGAGCCGGACGGCCCCGGCGAGGTCTCCTTCGTCGCGCTTCAGGTCGGCGAGCTGAGCGAGCGCGGAGACCGAGTTCGGGTTCATGCGCAGGGCCCGGTGGGCGAGCTGCTGCGCTTGCTCGCCGTCGCCCCTGGCGGAGGCGACGGCGCCCAGCCCGAGCAGCGCGTCGGGATTGTCGGGATCGAGGACGAGCGACTTCTCGAATTCCGCGCGAGCCGCCGCGAGACGCCCCGCCAGGAGCTGGACCCTGCCGAGGTTGTTGTGGATCTCGGGCGAGGACCCCGGTGCCTCCCCGGCCTCGCCGTCCCGCACGTAGCCGAGCGTGCGCAGAGCGGCCATCCGGTCGTGCGAGCCGAGGCTCTCCTCCGCCGCCTGGGTGGGCTCGTCTCCCCGGGCCGTCCCCCCCGGCTCGTAGCTCGCCACGTAGCGGATGGGGCGGTGGTCGCGCAGGCTGGGCTCGAAGAGCTCCTCGAGCACCCGTCCGGCCATGTCCCGTCCGACGGCCAGGTCCAGGTAGTGGAGCAGGGTCGGCGTGAGATCGGTGACGGACGCACCGGCGATCGTCCCGCCGCGTCGGATGCCGGGGCCGGCCGCGATCAGGATTCCCTCGGGCTCGTGGTCCAGGTGTGCCTTGCGGACGTCGACCGTCTCCTCGCCCTGGATTCGCCGATCGCCGCTCTTGAAGCCGTGATCGGACAGGACGAAGACGGCGGTGGTCTCGAGGTCGATCCGGTCCAGCAGCCGGCCCAGCAGCTCGTCCTGGTACACGTACCACTCGGAGACCGCGTCGCGATAGCGCTCGAAGCCCGCCGGGTCGATCCCGGGGAGCCGCGGCGGCGCGTACTTCATGAAGAGATGCGAGAAGCTGTCGACCTGCTCGAAGTACACCATGAACAGGTCGTAGGGATGCGTCTCGAGGAGCCGCTCCGCCATCGCCGTGTAGCCCTGTGCGGTCGCCGCGTACTGCTGGAAGAGCTGGATCGGACTCTCGGGGTCCCTCCGCGGGTCGCGCGACGGGTCGAACTTCTCCCGCCCGTACTGCTCCGCGTCGATGTGGAAGAAGCGTCGGGCGAACGCGGCGGAGATCTGCTGCTCGGAGGGGAAGACGGCGTCCATCTCCGGGAACAGGTCGGCGGGATGGGTCTTGCCGGCCGCGAGGTCGCTTCGAGCCGTGCGCCCGAAGCCGTGGAAGCCGAGGGCGTCGGACACGATCACGCCCTCCCCGACGTCCTCGGCGGGGTAGGTCGCCCACCAGCCGACCACGACGGGGATGCGATCGCGCTCGGCGAGGATGTTCCAGATGGCCCGGGCCGCCCGGTTGTCGCTGCGGACGGGGGTCCGGGAGCCGTCCGGCTGATCGACGAGGAACCACGAGATGCCGTGCTGCGCCGCCGTCTTCCCGGTGGCGACCGTGGTCCAGATCACGGGCGAGATGGGGAGGTCGGCCACCGTGCGGACTGGCCCCGAGACACCGCGAGCGCGCAGGGCTTGCAGGTGGGGCAGGCGATCCTGCTCGGCCAGGGCGTCGACGATCTTCCAGTCGGCTCCGTCGATCGCGAAGACGACCGCGCGCGACGCGGGTTGCTTCGGGGACGTTTCACTACACCCGAGTGTGACCGCCAGCAGCACCGCAAGCACGCCTGCGGCGCTTCGTCGACGGCGCTCGACCCGGCATTCGCTCTTCCCCAACGCGCCTCGCATGGTACAGAATGAGCCCGACGCCGAGTCGGGCAGACTCGCATCTCCTGGCGGTGCTGCGCGACCGGCGGCTGGAGGTTCCATGACCCGAGCTCTGCCCGCGTTCCCCAGCGCGACCCTGGCTGCGATGCTCATGCTGTTGCCCGCGAGCGCGACGCGCGCCGCCGACACCGTGCTGGGGCTCGGCGCCGGCGACAACCTGATCGTGCAGGACAGCACCGCGACGGTGACACGCTTCGGCATCGCAGAGAGCACCGGCAACCTGACCCGGAACGGACAGCTCTTCGTCCACACCACCGCAGCCATCAGCGGCGGAAGCACCTTCGTGGGCGCGGGTGCCGGGAACCCGTCCACGAGCGGGAGCCTGAACACGGCCTTCGGCCACGAGGCGCTGGCGTCGAACACCGCCGGCGACTCGAACTCGGCGTTCGGAACCCGGGCGCTGCAGCTCGACACCGGAGGGATCTACAACAGCGCCTTCGGCTCGTTCGCCCTGTACTACACGGACGGCGAGAAGCTCGGTCCCGGGGGCGGCGTGAACTCCACCGGATCGTGGAACTCGGCCTTCGGTGCCTGGGCGATGGTGCTCAACACGACGGGAAGGAAGAACTCGGCGCTCGGCTTCGCGGCTCTCTACTCGAACACGACGGGCGAGCGGAATACGGCGCTCGGCCACGAGGCCATGCGATACAACCAGACCGGCGACGGCAACGCGGCCGTCGGGGACAGCGCGCTCTGGCGGAACGAGGGCAACGACAACGTGGCGATGGGCTCGTCGGCGCTCTTCAACCACACGACGGGCAACAACAACGTGGCCATCGGCGCGCGCGCCCTCCAGGCTCCCTTCCTCGCGTACCCCTCCACCGGCAGCAACAACACGGTCGTCGGAGCCCAGGCCCTCTTCTACGGGGGGAGCGCCGCCGAGAACACGGCCGTCGGCGTGAACGCGCTCGCGGGGCCTTCCCCCGGGCCGAGCACCGCGGCCGCGGGCAATACGGCCGTCGGGATGAACGCCCTCCGCAACGCCACGGGCAGTGGCAACGTCGCCGTCGGACACTCCGCGGGGATCGACCAGGACACCGGGAGCGACAACGTCTACCTCGCCAACGCGGGCGTGGCCTCGGAGAGCGGGCAGATCCGGATCGGGAACAGCGCCGACCACTCCGCCGCCTTCGTCGCCGGCATCCACGGTGCCTCGGTCGACGGAGGGACGGACATGGCCGTATTCGTCGACGGCACCGGGAAGCTCGGGACGGTTCCGTCGTCGATCCGCTTCAAGGAGTCGGTGCGCGACCTGGGCTCGGCGAGCCAGGCGCTGCTGAAGCTGCGGGCGGTGAGCTTCGAGTACAAGCGGGACGCAGCACACGGGGATGCGCCGCGTCGCTACGGCCTGATCGCCGAAGAGGTCGACCGTGTGGCACCCGATCTCGTGATCCACGACGACGACGGAAGGCCGTTCGCCGTGCGCTACGAGTTCCTGACGCCCATGCTGCTCAACGAGCTGCAGCGGCAGGAGTCGCGGATCGCGGCGCATCGGCACCAGCTCGAGGTGCAGTCCCGCAGGATCGCGGAGCTGCAGGAGCGGCTGGACGAGCTCGACTCCGCGCCGTCGGAGACGGCTGGCCGATGACGCGTCGACCGTTCCTCGTGAGCGTCGTCGCGCTGGCGGCGCTGCTGGGCGCCGCGTCGCCCGCCAGCGCGGAGCCCGGGCTCGTCCTGGCCGAGACGGCCAGTCTCGATCTCGGAAGCGCAACCCTCGATCTCGGTTGCGGGAGCCTCGACGTCGCGGGCACGTTGCACGTCGGAGACGGCGCGATCGCGCAGGCGCTCGACGTCGACGTCCCGATCGGGGGCGTCCTGAACGGCGGAACCGGGGTGATCGAGGTGACCGGGGACTGGACGCGCAGCGGGACCTTCAGCGCCGGAACGGGGACGGTGAGCTTCCGCGACGGCTGTGGCACGGCGCTTTCGGTGATCGCCGGTCCCAACGCCTTCGCCAACCTCTCGATCACGTCGTCGGCCGGCAAGGAGTACCGCCTCGAGGCTGGCGCGACGCAGTCCGTGTCGTCGCAGCTCACCATCGTCGGCGCCGCCGGAAGCCCGCTCGTGCTGCGCAGCACGCTGGGGGGCACGGAAGCCGTATTGGACGTGCAGGCTGCGTCGTGGGCCGCGTTCCTCGACGTCGACGACGTCCACGCGACGCCGAATCCGATCACGACCGGGCCCGGCGCCTGGATCGGCACCAACGCCACCGGCTGGCTGCTGGCCCAGCTGCCCGCCCTGTCGCTGGTCGCGATCGCCGTGCTGGCGCTCGCCCTGGTCCGAGCCGGACGCCGCAGTCTGCGAGGCGACGCAGGTCGAACGCCCCCCCGCTGAGGGCCGAGCGGTCCGGGCGCCGTGCTCGAGCGCACTCGAACCCCGTCGACGGCTGGGCCGCGGAGCGCTCCCTTCGGCTCCCTCACCGCCGCGCGCAGCGGACGATCGCCTCCAGGCTTCGCTCGACGTCCTCGTCGCGGGTGGCCCAGGACGAGACGCTGATGCGCATGGCGCGGCGGCCCTGGAAGACGGTGCCTCCCGCCCAGCAGGTGCCGTCGCGCTGGATCGCGTCGATCGTGCGCAGGGTGTCGTCCTCGCTGCCGAAGCCGACGAGCACCTGGTTCAGCACGACGTCGTTCAGGATCTCGAAGCCCGCCGCCGACAGCCCCTCGGCGAAGCGCGCCGCGTGCCGGCAGGTGCGCTCCACCAGGTCGGCGATGCCCTCGCGGCCGAGGGCGTGCAGGGCGGCCCAGATCTCGATGCCGCGGGCGCGGCGGGACATCTCGGGGGTGGTGCGGGAAGGGTCGCGGCGCCCGCCCGCGCGCGGGATGTAGGCGGCGTCGAGAGAGCAGGCCGCGCGCAGGGCTTCGGCGTCGCGCACGAACGCCACCCCCGAGTCGTAGGGGACGTTGAGCCACTTGTGGGCGTCGGTCCCCCAGGAGTGGGCGCCCTCGATGCCGCGCACCAGCTGGCGACGCTCGGGGGACGCCGCCGCCCACAGGCCGAAGGCGCCGTCCACGTGGAGCCAGCCGCCCGTGCGCGCGACCGCCGCGGACAGCGCCTCGAAGGGGTCGCTGGCGCCGGTGTTCACGTTGCCGGCCTGGGCGCACACGATGGCGGGGCGATCGATGCGTTTCTCGAGACCGTCTTCGCGGATGCGGCCCTGGTCGTCCACCGGCAGCAGCTCCAGGCGGTCGCGTCCGAGGCCCAGCATGCCGAGGGCCTTGCGGAGGGACGGGTGGATGTCCTCGCTCACGAGCACGGGCAGGTCCGGCGCGCCGATCAGGCCGCGCGACTCGACGTCCCAGCCCTCGCGCTCGAGCAGCGCGTGTCGCGCCGCGAGCAGCGACGTGAAGGTGGCCATCGTCGCGCCCGTCACGAAGGCTCCCTCGCAGTCGCGCGGCAGCCGCAGCACGTCGACGAGGTCGCGCAGGGCCGCCTGCTCGAGGTCCGCGGCCACCGGCGACGCCATCCACAGGCCGGCGTTCTGGTCCCAGGTGCTCGCGAGCCAGCTCGCCGCGAGGGACGCCGGCAGCGCGCCGCCGATCACGAGCCCGAAGTAGCGCGAGCCGGCGGTCGCGACGGTGGCGGGCCCGCCCACCTCGTCGAGCCGGGCGATCAGGTCGGCGTCGGGAGTCGGCTTGTCGGCGAGCGGCGTCTCCACCAGCTCGGCCAGACGCGCGAGGGCGGCGGGGGAGGGGAGGAGGCTGCGGTCGTCCAGGCCTTCGAGGTAGCGCTCGGCGCGTGCGGCAGTGTCGAGGAGCAGGCTCATGCTGGGGTCCCATGAAGATTGTTCGAATGAAGGGCGGGATTGTATTGCGTATTGATACGGAATCAATAAGAGTATTGTCACCATGACAATATGGTTTCCCGAGCTTCCCTCCGACTCCGGATCGCCCGTGTACGTCGCCATCGCCCGCGCCCTGGAGGCGGACGTGCGCAGCGGTGTCCTGCCGCCCGGCGAACGCCTCCCCACCCATCGCGACCTGGCCGACCGGCTCGGCGTGAACGTCGGGACGGTCTCGCGCGCCTACGCGGAGTGCGAGCGCGCGGGCTGGATCCGCGGCGAGGTGGGGCGCGGCACCTTCGTCCGCGGCGTGCGGGATGCACGCGGTGTCGACGACCGCTTCTCGGGCGGCACCCGCAGCGAGGGTCTGATCGATCTCAGCGTGAACGTGCCCGTCCCGGTGGCCGGACCCGACCTCGGCGCCACCCTCTCCCGACTCGCCGCGGACGCGCGCGACGCGGACTGGCTCGGCTACCAGCCGCCCCAGGGCTCCGCGCGCGACCGCGAGGCCGGGCGTCGCGTGCTGGCCGCCCACGGCATCGAGGTGCCGGTGGAGCGCGTCGCCCTGTGCGCGGGGGCCCAGCACGGACTCTTCGCGAGCGTGTCCGCCGCCTGCCGGCCCGGCGACACCCTGGCGGTGGAGGAGCTCACGTATCCCGGCCTGCAGGCGGTGGCGGAGGGACGCGGCCTGCGCGTGGCGCCCGTCGCCATGGACTCGGACGGCCTGCGCCCCGACGCCTTCGAGCAGGTGTGTCGCACGCGTTCGCCGCGCGCCTTCTACCTGGCGCCCACGCTCCAGAACCCGACGGCGTCGACCCTGTCGCGCAGCCGGCGCGAGGAGATCGCCGCCATCGCCCGTCACCACGAGGTGGTCGTCGTCGAGGACGACATCCACCGCATGCTGGCACCCGACGCGCCGCGGCCGGTGTGTGCGCTCGCGCCGGAGATCGGCGTCTACATCGCCAGCCTGTCGAAGTGCCTGGCTCCCGGGCTGCGCGTCGCCTACGTGGCCGCCCCCGAGAGCCTGTACGACAAGCTGGTCGAGCAGGTGTGGAGCTCGATCTGGATGGTGTCTCCGCTCACGTCGGCGGTGGCCACCGCCTGGGTGGAGGACGGCACCTTCGAACGGGTCGCGGAGGCGCGCCGGAGCGAGGCCGCCGCGCGCCAGCAGCTCGCTGCCGAGGTGCTGGCGGCGCTGCCGGACGACTTCACCCTCCGCTCGGCGCCCACGGCCTTCCACCTGTGGCTGGAGCTGGGTGCCGGATGGAACGCGACCGCGTTCGCGAATGCGGCCCGGGAGCGCGGCGTCGCCGTCGCGCCCGCCGATTCCTTCCACCTGGGGGCCGGAAGCTGTCCCCGGGCGGTGCGGGTGTCGCTGTCCGGGGCGCCGGACCGCGCCCGCCTGGCGGCTGCGCTGGAGGTGCTGGTCGAGGTCGCCGGCAGTGCCGGGAGCGCCCGCGTCCGGCTCTGAATCTCGTCCTCCAAGCCGTCGGAATCCAAGCGGAATCCGCTGGTTGCGCCGGGCCTGCCGGGAAAAGTCGCGGCAGTTCCGACACAACTGCCCCTCTCCCACCACAGAACCCCGATGCCGAGCCGCGTCGGCCGGGAGTCGGGAGAGAGTGCTGTGAAGTGGTGGTGGAGTGCGTGGGGGCGGTCGTTCGTGACCGCGTGGATGGTCGTGCTGCTGGGCGCCGGCGTCGCGCA